>ERZ1026800.1952-NODE-1952-length-12168-cov-3.153476_pt1 | contig 12168 bp, 12 predicted proteins | sample MGYA00520873_ERZ1026800 | MGnify/ENA primary metagenome ERZ1026800 (study PRJEB33270, sample SAMEA104284475) | anaerobic digester metagenome | biome: Anaerobic digester microbiome; feature: mesophilic sludge digester; material: Anaerobic digester biomass...
TAGGGGAGGTCACAAAGAATCATGTCAATGGACTTATCTGCCAGCGTCGGCATAATTTCTAAACAGTCCCCATGTATTATCTTAATCTCCGGCATTATTTACTCCAGTTCATCCTGTAATAAGTTAAATTGTTTTTCTATGTTTTCTATCGTGGCTTCTTCAAGAAAGATTTCTTCAAAGTGTTCGGGGCGCATTTTGAAATACAGAATGAAGCCGTCTTTTTTTGTGCGGTCAACAAATTCTAGATTCATAAACTGCTTCATCAAGACGTTCAGTCGTGCTTCTCGCTAAAGATTTTTCTTGCTCGATATACGGTATTAATTCTTTACTGACTTGAATCACAATGCTTAATTGTTTTGGTTGCATATTATCCCCTTTCTATTCGTTAGTCCAACCGTTACTGTCAGGCAGGATTCTCCAGCCGCCAGCGATTTTGAATTGAATGCTTTTACCGTTTGGGTTTTCCGTTGTTCGCCAGTTTTTTGCCTTGGCGATTGTCACTTTGCCGAACTCCATAGATAAGTATATTCGCGGCTTTTCCAATCCAAGCGAACCGCCCCTGCCAAGTTCCGCACCTTTGTTTTTCTGCAATGCAATTATCGCTATGCCGTTTTTTAATTTGTTATGAATAGCTTTAATCGAGGCACCGACTTTCCAAAAATCATCTAGCACTTCTAGGTAGTCGATTATGTTTATCGCATCGGGTTTTATTACATCATCAAAATTATCGCCACGTTCATAGAATTTAATCTTTTTCCATAATTCCCTGTCGGCGTTTTCAAATAAATCCAACCGCATTTTCAGTTCGCTTAATCCCATTTCGGAATTGAAATAATGTATCGGGAATTTGTTTGCGTTGCGCCGTGCCAAATCCAACAGCAGACTGGTTTTTCCCGAATTACTCGTCCCTGCGATGATGACAATATTGGTCGGGTAAGTCTTGACCAGTTCGTGTATACCTAACGGGTAATCAATACTCAAATCTTTGGTCGGCGCATCTTCCCAATTCATTTCGTCAATCTCGGAGTCTACACGTCTATAACACCCTGCCTTGTTGCCGTATTTCTCGATTATATTTTCTTTTTTCAGGCGGTTCAGCGCAATATAGGCGGCATTTTTTTCGTGCCTCGTATTCAACCCCAAACCCACACAAAGCTCATTGGTTGTAAAAAATCCGCTTTGCATATCGCACCAGTTCTTTACATCGTCCATGACAGACCGTTCTTTTCTTTCGGTTCGGTTCAAAGCACTCTTAATTTTCTCATGGGCTTCTTTAATCGGGAACGGCGGTGTGCAGTTGTTCGCTAGTATTTCTATGATTTGGATTATCTCGTGGTTTTTAGCACCCCCTTTGACTAAAGTATTGGCAATATGGAACAAATCTTCGTCACGCCTACCGCTTGTAAGCAGTTGAAAGCAACTGTCAGCGTTAGTAAGCGTGCTTACAGGTTGCTTACAAGGGTTAACCCCTTGACCTTGTTGGGTGTTTGTGCCGTTTTGGTAGTTTATGCTCGGCGGTGCCTTTAATATATTAATTATATTATTAGGTAGCATTGGTAAATCTGTATTGAATATATCTGTTTTCCATACATACTGCTTTTTATTTCCATTACTGCTAGGCGGTGCCACGACATAACCACCTTCCCCTCTAAAATCTACTTTATTAAACAATGCAGTTCTGTTTCTTACTTCCGTATTGGGGTAGGCAAACCATTGGTGTTTACCGCCCCTCGGAGTGGTAACAATCGGCGGTGAAGCCAGCATTTCAATAGCATCAAGTTCCTTGTTTTTTAGGTCAGGGTCGTCAATGTCAATAACAGCAATGCCTGACACCTTGCCTGTTACTATCCCGATATTGGCATTGGGATATTTAGTAAACCAATCTTCTATTTCTTTTTTAGATGCTTTCTTTTTCTGGTATGGTTCCCACGGAATTATCGGTTTCTTGTCCTGACTGACAGGGATAACCGATAACCCCATCTCGGCGTATTTCAACGCCCATTCCAACATTTCTTTAGACATAATCCTACTTTCCCCTTGTTTCTTCCTAGGTCGCCGTGGACTTATTTACGCAAAGGGGTAGCGTTGGCATACGTTACCATATACCTATCCACGGCATACCTAGGATATTATTCTTTCTGTCTTGTAATATGGGATTTCCCCTGTTTTTACGCCTAGGATTTTAGCTATCTTCATAGCGTTGTCCCAAGTCGGCACCCTGTCGCCTGTCACCCACATAGATACGGTTGACGGCAAAAACCCACATTCCAACAGCTTCTTGCGGTTGTCCTTCGCCAGTTTTTGAAACTTAATCTGTTTTCTCATGGTCGCCATTTTATCAAATATTTCACAGACTGTCAAGAAGAATTATTTAATGCCCTATTCGGCTGACTTCACAATGGGTGAAAATAGTTCTTGCAAAGATAGTATTTTTATGGTAAAATGCTTCACAAATAAACACGAGAAAGGGGAAAAACAATGAGAGAAACAAGAAACTGTTTTGAGTGCGGAACCAAGTTTAACATTGAAAATAAAGCGGATTTAGAGGCGTTTGAAATGTCGGGGCTGTGCCCGAATTGCCGTGCAGAAGTGTTTGAAGATATGTACAACGATGAAATCGAGTTCCAGTTAAAAAGAATTGCGGACGCTTTAGAAAAAATAGCAAACAAATAGGAGGAACAAATGAAAGGAACAATTGTAAGTTTTATTGAGAAACAACGGAAGTCGGACGGCTCGGTTTATCTGACCGTCCTGATGAACGAGGGCGGTAAACAGGCACAGTATTTTTGCTCGGACGAAAAGACCATAGCATACGTACGTGATAACGTCGGTAATGAATTTGAATACACCACGTCCAAGAGTAAAGACGGAACGTCAACGTGGCTGTCGTTGCCGAAGGGTGAAGTAGCGAAGAAAGTGTGGACTCCTGCCTACCCTGCCAAAAAGGCAAACACAGGCGACAGGGACAACAGTTTCGCAGCGTCTTACGCCAAGGATATTGCGGTGGCGTTTTTAAACAACGGTTTAATCGTGCAGGAGAAATGTAAAGAAACCACGGACGCAGTATTGATACACTACTTTAACGTTTTTTTGGGACTAATGAATCAGAAAGAGCCGTCAGAATAATTAAATCAATCTTTCCTGATTCAAAAATTATAGGTGCTTAATGAATGCTTTAATAAGTAAAAATGAATTTGGATACTTCGATATAGTCATGGAAGATGACGCATGGGAAGTGTCTCACCTGTATATTGAGCCGCTGAATATGATAATGGGGAAATACAAACAGGACTCCACCGTGTGCAATATCAGGCAGACCGTGTTCGGGTATTCATTGGTTTTTAACAAGGGTCTGGACTACAGCAAAGTAAAAGTTGATAAAGTCTATTACTCTAGTGAAATGGTCGGCGAGGTTTTGAAGAATGTTAAAAATTATAAGAGAATTTATTAACCCTGAATTGAAGTCCAACAAGCACTACGAATATATTTCAATGGACGAGAAAGCTCCCTGTGTGGTGTGCGGTAAAAAGAAACGCAATGGCATGAACAACAGGGAAAAGAACGAATTTACCTGTTCGGCTTGTTATTCAAAACATGTCGGCGGTGAAGGAAAGATAACCCTGCTAAAAAGACAGGTGCTGTTGATTAGCGTATTGGTTATTATCGTGTTCGTGGCGCAGACGGCGGTTATCGGGGCGTTGGTTTTACGGCAGGAAATTCCCCCGACTTCCAAGGTGTCTATACTTGTAGACTTCTTTTATCCCTTTACGGATACTACAATCAGTAAGGATACCCTTACGATGCAAATAGAAACAATACTGAATACTGAATACCCCGAACTGGCACTAGCCATAGCTTATAGGGAGTCAAGATTTAACCCCTCTGCGGTCAGTTCTGCGGGTGCGAGAGGCACTTTTCAAGTAATGAACGGCTGGGTTAAAAAACTTCAGGAGGACGGCGTAATAGACGATTTTAGGGGTCTGCATGACCCCAAGAAGGGCTGTGAGGCAGGGACTAGGGTATTGGGTTACCATTTAGTAAAAGCCAACGGTGATATGATGGCGGCGTTGAGGGATTACGTGGGGTCTAAAGACAAAGCGGGCGAAGTCGCTTATGTTAGAGATGTGCTCGCTACCTACGGAAACATAAAACTGCTGTTGCTGGCACACGAAACGGGCAAACTTGAAGTAAAAGATATTTGGTGGAACTTTTCAAAAGAAAAAGAACTGAAGAAACAAGTCAACCCGACAAAGAAAGGTAGACCGTGATGATTAACTTTTATCCTTATCCTATCCGTATCAAGGTCAGTCTTTGGACGCTACTTAATCAGCACACTGAAATCAAGGCTGTTATCTGGGTATTGGAAGCGTTAATAATCGGCTGTATTATAGCCGGAATAATATGGTGGGTGAGATAAAACAGGGGTGTGGTGGCGGAAGAGTATAGGTATTTAATGGTGATTGGGAGTTATTCAAATAATCCTGCCCACACCCTTTGAAAGGAGAGAAGGAATGACTGATAATATTCGTCCTAGTGAATCTACGCATTATTATAGAATAGACGGAACTCCAGTTTATACAGTAATTGGTAAAAATGGAAAAGAACGCCCAACTACACTTAGGGATTTAAAAAAAATGGGTGACTTGGTTCCTAGCGTGACTTCTATAATCAAATTAGCCGCCCGACCTATGCTCCAGCAATGGATTATAGACCAACATATCCTTGCCTGTCTTACCACGGAAAGATACGAAAACGAATCAGAAGAAGCCTATATCGCCCGCATAAAAGCAGATGCCAACGAACAATCAAAGAAAGCTATGGAGAAGGGCACTATCGTACATGCTTGGGTGCAGGGCGGTTTTGAAGGTGAACCCCTCGATAAAGACGCAGAGATTTACTTTAAGAACGCCAAAGCCGAACTTGAAAAGGAATGCGGTAAACAAGATTGGGTGTGCGAACTTCCGTTTGCCACGGAAAGATACGGCGGTAAGGTTGATTTACAGACAGAAAAATACGTCATTGATATTAAGACCACTGAAAAAGATTTGGATACTGTAAAGATATGGGACGACCATTTACTCCAGTTAAGTGCCTATAGAGAAGGAACGGGTAATAAAGGACAACAATGTGGAATATTGTTTATAAACATACTCACCGCCGAAGCAAAGCTCCTGTGGGTTGAAGAAGAAGAACTGTCTAGGGGTCTAGACTGTTTCAATGCACTTTTGGATTTCTGGCGGGCAAAGAACAGGGTTAAGTAATGGGCGACACAATTAATGGGCAATAAGAAATACAGAGATAAAAAGAAGTCAAAAGGATTGTGTGTTAATTGCACTAAAAGGGCAGTTGCCGGAAAGACAAGATGTAAGGATTGCGCTGAAAGGGACGCAAGAGAAGCTAGGAGAAGGAATATTAAATACAGGAAATACCGGAAGGATAACAGACTTTGTGTTAGTTGCAGAACGCCCTTGCTTGATGATGAAAAAACAAAGTGCATAAATTGTAGTAGTATGAATCACTACATGGAGGCCGGAAAATGGAAAGAATAGTCAAAGAAATACCGCTAGAGTGTGAAATAGTTTTAATTTCAGATACACACATCGGCAGCAAAAAGGCACACATTACAGGAATACAAAGGGCGGTTGATTTCGTCAAGAAAAAGCCTAATCGCTTTTGGATTCATTTAGGCGATTGGATTGAGGCGATAACCACAGATGATAAGAGATATGAAACTGAAACCACAGAGCAGCCGATTCCAGAACTTCAGGCAAAAGAAGCGATAGAAATATTTGAGCCGATAGCAGGGCAAGGGATTTGCGGACTGTTGGGAAACCATGAACGTAAATTATCAAGAACAATAAATTTTGGGCGAATGATTTGTGAAGGGTTAAAAATTCCTTATGCCACAGAGTCAGCAAGGGTTTTATTTGAGCATGAAGGAAAATTACTGTTTAAGTTTTTTGTCACGCATGGCAATAAGGTTTTCCGATCTAACGCAAAGGATTTTATTCAGCGTGAAGCAAATAAAAAAGCGGCTTTAAAAATTTCACTTCAGTATAAAATGGGCGATTGTCAGTTAATGGCAGTCGGCCATGCTCACTGGTTAGCAGTAGTGCCACCCGCCAAACTTTTATATTTACAAGATACAGAGGACGGAATAAAGCATAGGTATCTCAACCAAGATGAAACGCCGGAAGGATATATTGACTTTGACCGCAGATGGTATTGTTGCACAGGCTCATTCTATAAACTGTTTATTGACGGTATTTCCGGCTACAATGAGCCTTACGACCCTAACGATTTAGGTTTTTTAAATGTAATTATTGAGGGTGGGAAAATAGTTGACGTTAAGGAAATAATAGTATAAGAGGCGGCAAATGTTCGATTGTGTGCGGAAAGTATCAATAAATGATACTATCGAGAGATAAAAATACAATTACAAGGAGGAATATGGCAGTCATAATACAGAACATCAGTAAGAAATATTCCCGAAAGGGAATACAGGATTACGTTGTCAGAATAAACGAAATGGAAGTGTGCAGATTACAGCACAGGTCAGAGGACGGATTAGCCACTTTGTTATTCAGGTCAGCGTATGCCGTTGAGGAAAAAGAAGTGGCAAGATTACGTGCTTTGGGTGAAAAAATAAAGCAGTTACAAAGTATGTCAAAAAACACAAAGAAAGGAAATAAATGAACGCAAAAGAAGAAGCATTAAAGATAAAGTTTAATTCTTTGACCACAAGACAGGCGGCGAAATGGTTTTTACTGCACGAAAGAGAGAGGCACGTTGATGATATTTTTGAAATTGACAGGGACTTGAAGAAGCTGAAGGACGTAGAGTTGCCTTCGGATATTCTTAATTCTGTAAATGCGAGGTTTGAAGTTTAGTGAATAAAAAGTTTGAAAAAGACGCATTAAGTGTCATTGACAAATATAAAACGCTGATGAATTTAAACTACTTTACTACCAATTTAGTATATGACCCAAAGCAACAAGACCCTATGGGGATTAAGGTTTTCCTGCCCTACTACGAAGCTGAAATATCATACGGCGACCTTGCTATTTCAAGGTGGGAAGAAAACCGCCTAGAATGGCTTGTAAGGCACGAACTGACCCATATACCTTTATGGCGATACATGGAACTTGCGGAAAGCAGGAAGGCTACACGCAAGGAACTTAATTACGCCCTAGAATCCACAGTTGATTTCATAGCGAGGTATAAAGTATGGGACAAGGTATGATTACCAACATTAAAATGGAACACCTGACTATTGAAGCCAAGTAGGGCTACTGCATTTTAGCCATATACTCGGTAGCCAGTCTGTTATATTCTTCTATGGCTTTAGGCGTATCTAAACCTAATCTGTGTGCCATAGCATTAAACTCCTGTTGTTTTTCAGGTGGCAGTTTTTTCATTTTGTCAAACATCATTTTCCCGACAATTTTTGGTCTGGCTGAAATCGCCGACTTCCAAAAAGCCCTATCAGGTGAATCTTTCAGAATAACTTCCTGCTTATATTTTTCTTCCAGTTGTTTTCTTACTTTAGGTTCCTGTGTATTGGCGAATTCAACCATTGCGTTATAATCTTTAACGTCTTTCGTTTTAAAGTAAGCTGACCTTAGTTTATTAAATTCATTCTTAATTGACTTGGTTTCTACTGTAGCCTCGTCTTTGTAATCAGCTTTAACTTTGCTTGTCGGGAAACCGAAAGACGGCATTATTGCCCCCATAGGGTGTTTCTGTCCCTTAAAAACTGGAACCGCTTGGGTAGCTATTATAGGTGCTGTGGTAGTCAAAGCGAAGTCTTTTAACCTTTCTGGTATATCACCCCAACCTTCTTTATATTTCCAAGGGGCATGCCAGAACTGTTCGCCTATTGCAGAAACAACAGGAGAAATCTTGTAAGAGAATTTAGTTATGGGGTCGTGTGCCATTTCAGCAACTTCAAACAATGATTTAAGTGGTCTGAAATAAGCCGCGCCACCTTTTACCACTCTCTCGCTACCATCTTCATTTTCGATAACATAATCAGGTTCGTCCCACCAAGCCCTGACCGCAAACCCTTTGCCTTCGGGGTTTTCCCATATATGTTTTCTTTCGCCGTCCATTGCGAATGTGGACATCTGGTTCCATAAATCAACCGCACCTACAATCATAATACCGCCTAAAGCATACTTGCGATACTGGGATTTAATAGCACCCATTTCGGACATACCTAATCTTTTAATCATGGAATTAGGCATAAAGGATTTGGCTACGTTCTTTGCTACGAGCAGATGTTCTCTCTGCCATGTCGGGGAAAGTAAAAGTACCTGCCAGAATTTTCTGGCTTTTGGTGTAAAATACGCATTGACCATCCACTTGTTTGTTTCCAGTAGAGACCGCTTGTAATCTTCACCCGAAAAATGCCCGTCAGCTTTCTGGACTACTTCTCTAGCACATTGCTTTGCGGCTTCGGGTATAGGTTCGTTATTCTTTACACGGCGCATTACTTCTTCGGCGGTCATTGTTTCCTTTGCGTCCTTTAAATATCTCGGCAACAGTTTTCTGAACTGCATATCTGCAAAGGACACTTTCATTCCCGGCTGAACTACATCAAAAATAAAGTCCCTCATCTTCTGCACAGGATAAGTTATGATGTTACCTGTCTTACCGACAACAGTCTTTCCTTCAAAGAATTGGTTTCTATAACCCAAATCTTCATATCCTTTAAACAGTTCCAATCCTTCCTGATGAAGTATCTTGAGTTCGGGGGTAAGGTCTTTCTTCAGTCTTAATCCTTTCGGTATGTTTTTGAACGGCATTCTGAAGTTAGCCAATTCCTGCATACCAAGGGATACAACGTGGAACATACTGATACCCAGCTTCATACTCTTGCTTACAAAGTTAAGTTGTGACAGGTTTCCATAGTTAGGTGTTTCGATATATGCCTTGACAAATGGATAAAGTTCTTTTTGTATTCCCACGGCACCCTTCATTACAATTATCTCGCCGTCTGCGTTCTTAAATGAAAGTGCCTTGTCCAGAAACGGTGAACTATATCTTACATAATCTTCAGACAAGCCCTGTTTCTGTAGCATATCCCAGCGTTCAATCATTCGGATAGGCTTCGCAGGTTTTCCTGTTCTTAATACAATGGTCATATCGGGGTCGCCTTTAACGCCGTGTAGTGTCTTGAACAGTTCTCTTGCACTGTTCGCCCTGACCGCCGCTTCCCATTCTAATCCTATAAGTTCGCCAAGATTGACCGTGGCTGGTTTTAGTCCGTTCTTCATACCTTCTTCAAAGGTCATGTGCGTCCGTTGCCGTGCCTGTGGTAAACCCTTGGTAAACTTACCATAAGTAGCTTTAAAAGGTTTGCCTGTTTTTGGGTCAATCCAATGGTGGAATATATGATTAACACCCTGTGGCATTTCCTTCATTTCAAGTATATCATTGTCTTTGATAAACTGGTCTAGTTTCGCTTTTTCTTTTGACAGATAATTTACCAGTTCTTTTTCGGTGGGATTAAGCTGTTCCCAATATTTTCCTTTCATCTGGTGTTCGTATGCCTGTGCCATAAGGAACTGGCGTTCTGGGTCTTTAACAACGTCATTGACGGCTTTAGTAAGTTCCTTGGAAAGAAACTCTGAATGACGGATACTTCTGTGGTGTTCGATCATGGAATCAAGGCTTGTTTTCATACTGCCACGCAGATTTTCGGGGATTGTAATTTTCTTTCTTATATCCGCTACAACCTTGCCGACCTTCTCATAAAAGCCCTGCGTTCCAAGGAATGATATTGCAGGCGGCTTTACAGGTTTAGACGGCTTGTTAGCCTTGTTCCAGATGTCGGTGAGCTGGGCTTTGGTTTTGATTACGTCCTTATTCCATATTGCAAATTCATGGCTTGTTCTTTCTCCAGCTTTGCTAGCATAATCTTCTATACCGTCAAAACCTTTTTCTTTTGCATATTTAATTAGGGCTGCTTGGTCGTCCAATGATGTAAAGGTATATCCACCTTCTTCTTTTATAAATTTCTTTGGAAAATCTTTTTGCGTTAGGATTTTTGCATTTGGAGCAATAACAAACTCTTCTAAATTTTTATATCCTTGATACTTCTGCCAATCTTCTGCGTATTTCTTATTTGGTGTAAGGAAAATCCCGTCATCTTCCATTAATTTAATATCAAACGGTTTAGAGCTTGCCCTGAATAGTGTCTGCCCTTGCGCCGCAATAAACTCCTCCGCCGTCTTATACTTCCGGGCTTCGGCGATGAGTGCGCGTTCTTCGGGTGTTGTCTTTTTAGATTCCTGTGCTTTGTTCCAGATAGAGGTAAGGTCGGCTTTGGTTTTGATTTGGTCTTTTGATTTTACAATAGTAACCGTTCCTTCGTCTTTTGTGTTTTTTATGATAACGGAATCATAATTATCGTCTTTTAAGGCTTTTAAATAACCTTCTGCCTTTTTCCCAAATTGATAATTACCAGCAAAATCTCCCTTAGCGTCAATAATGTATGGTTTTTGAATATACAAAATAGCTTCGGTAACACTGGGGTTTGCACCTTCTCCATAAAATTTGGCAGCCCTTTCAGAAAATTCTTTAGCGAACTCCGCATTATCTGTAAAAAACTGTCTGCCATTTTCTACTTTAAATTCTTTAAACGTGACAGGTGAACCGTGGTACTGCATTTCTCCCTGTGCCGCAATAAACTCCTCCGCCGTCTTATACTTACGGGCTTCGGCGACCAAGGGGTCTTCGGGTGTAGAAGGTTTAATCTCTGGTGTCCCGCCTTTTGTTTCAGCGTAAATAATTCCGTCATGATTGTCTTGTTCAGCGTAATCTTTGGCTATTTTGTCAAATTCCGTGGAGTAAGGGTCGCCTTCGTATTTTAAATGTTCGGCTAAACCTTCACGGCTTTGGACGATAAGCGGATTTTCAGGCGCTCTGGCCGGATTCAACTGCGTTCCTTCACCTGTCTTCTGATAGACCACTTCTCCGTTGGGAAGGGACTTCATGTTGCCCCACCCTGCCATAATCACCCTGTCGTTCTCATCAAGCATATCGAGGGATTCAGTCGCGGTTTCGTCGAGTTCTTTCGCGGTCTGTTCGTCTCTTAATGAAGCAAATAAGTCCGCCTGTGCTTCGTCGATAGCCAGAGAAGTGCCATCTTCATTAATTAGGGCATATTTCATCCCTTCGGGAGTTTCTTCGGTCTTTAGGGTAATGTTATTATTTGCTGCGGATTGTTCTATGACTTCCCGATTAACGACATGAGTTGCATCAATGCGCGTTTGTGATTTTCCGAACTGGAGCGCATTTTCTTTATTTTTATCTAAATCGGTCTCTACTTTGGTTCGGAGTAAGGTTGTCTTCTTATCTTTACCGCCGACGACCGCACCACCCATCCGCATCGCCGTTCCTGGCGCGCCCATAGCAAGAAACGCGGGATATGTTTTTAGATTATCAATAATAACGCCCGCGACCTTCTCAATGTCTGCCGACTTGAAGTTCGTCCCCTCTGTTAAGTTATTGAGTTGTTTGACAAATTCGGCAGCCACAATCTCAGTCGCCAACCCCTGCCCGACTTCCTGAAATGTTTGCTTTCCCGCCTCGATAGGGAGTTGAGTGGTCAAGGTAGCGAATTTTTGGCGCAACGCCTTCGACTTAAAGGTCTCTGCCAAGGCACGGGCTACTAATTTATTTGAGCCTGGGTATAGTTTTGCTAAAGACTTGAACTGCATCAGCTCCATCCCACCGGCAGCCCATCCGCCGAGTCCCGCCGCCCATTTGCAATAGTTCGGGTCTAACTTATTTCCTTTTTCGTCCTTCTCTTTTAAGAGAGCAAGATATAAATTCCCTGCCTCTTGTTTTGCCGATTCTTCAACAATAAAAAAGCTCGTTGCCACCGTCCCCGCCATGAGCGTTGCCGGAACAGTAAGTTTTGCCCCTGCGATGTAGCCCGCACCGGCGATAAGTGATGTTATCAACATTCCTTTTGTGCTTGAAATACCGAGAGCATGCGCCATACCTGGCATCATTTCCCCGACCTGTCGATAGGCGTCTTCTATCATGTTATCGGGAAGCGCCTGTTCATGTGCTTTTTTCTCCATCTGCTCCACAAGCGCGGCTACTTCTTTTCCGAGACGTTCTTCTTCGGGCGACCCTGCCGCCGCTTTTCTATGT
>ERZ1026800.1954-NODE-1954-length-12162-cov-3.328209_pt1 | contig 12162 bp, 10 predicted proteins | sample MGYA00520873_ERZ1026800 | MGnify/ENA primary metagenome ERZ1026800 (study PRJEB33270, sample SAMEA104284475) | anaerobic digester metagenome | biome: Anaerobic digester microbiome; feature: mesophilic sludge digester; material: Anaerobic digester biomass...
CAATAGATCTCGTCCTAACATCTCCATAATCATTAAAATGAGAACACCATTTAAATGCCCTGTACTGGCCTAAAGTTTCTGGTTTTTCAATTTCTGTTAAATCAATTCCCAAACCGTAAATCCATTTACTCAATGGCTCTTTCTCAAGTAACATGGCATCCCTTTGGACTTTCCTAATACTCTGTTCCAAATTATTAGTATACTCATTTAATCTGATTGTCGTTTGCAAATTCTGATATGCAGCAAAAGACATTCCCATGAGAATACCAATTATACTCATAACAATGAGCATTTCTATCAAAGTAAAACCTAAGTACTTTGAACTTTTACAATACATAGTAGGCAGATTCAAATTACTAATTTTAATTTACCATATTAACAAAGAACATTCAATCAAGAAGGTAAATTAAAAATAGATTTTGTTAAGAATAAAGTCAAATATTACAACTCCCCAAAGAGATGAAAGAAGGAAGGCAAAAGTAATGAATGGAATCATTGGTATTTTAAGACCTTTTAAACTTCTCTTTTTAATTACAGCAGAACAAAGAGAGTAAAGTAGTGCTAAAAAAATACTTAGCCAGAATAGGATTAAGTATTCTTTGTAATTAGAAATTAAACCTAAGGAGAAAAGTACTAGAATATCACCTAACCCAAAGGATTTCTTCATTATTAAAGTTAGGAGAAAGATAAAGAGGATGATAAAAGAAGTAAAAAGAAATGAAGTAAGATTCAAATTAAAGAAAATAAAAATTAGTACTGATATTCCAATTAATATATGTACAAGGTTTTTGGGAATTTCACGATAGAGAATGTCGTAGTAGGAGAGAATAAAAAGGAAGATTAATACTATCAAAATATAAAAAGGTAAAGAATATATATATGTTAAAAGAAAAGATACCCCTAAAAACATTTCAGAGAGAGGGTAGTATATATTAACTTTGGTATTACACTTTTTTCTGATTTAAACTGAATCTCGATAGAATATTTTTTCTTGTTATTTGCATCATAAAAAACTTCTTGATTATTTATCAAAACATTCTCTCGTTTTTCCTTATCAGTAGTACATTCCTCTTGGATTTCTTTAAGTGCCAAATCGATCAATTGCTTCTTCAGTCGGTGCAGACACATTCACACTTAGAAAAAGGGCTACACAAAGTAGAATAATCGCTGGAAGAATGGTTTTTAACTGTCGCTGTAAGTAACTATCCGCACCTACTCGGATGGCATCCCAAACTTCCTGCATCTTGGGGGTTCCCTTGTCTTTCTTAAGAACATTTCCCCGAAGAAGCCAGGCATATAAAAGGCTTATAAAGGCTGTGACAAGAACACCAAGAATGGCTAACTGTTCAAATGGGGTTCTTAATCCGCGTTCCACCAAGCCAAAAATATCCATGATTACCTCCAATATTTATTGTGATGAAGATATGATGGGAGTATTTTACTCCGTAATATGATTATGTCAATTCATTAATCGGATTAATCCTCGATAGATAAGTATTTGGTAAGAATGATTATTAATTATTGACTTCATCTGACAAGACATATATAGTTTTAGAAATTTATTATTTCAATTGTCATTAATATTGATCATAATTATTTATAGTCTCATGGAGAATTTATGATTTATCTGGAGGGAGTTTCTTTATATTTTCGAAAAAAACTTGTTTTAAACCAATTGTCATTCCGGATAGATCGGGGGATTACAACAACCATATGTGGTACTGAAGGGTCAGGGAAGACTACGCTTCTCAGAGTGTTGGGGGGAATCGTTCCGGTCAGTTCCGGCTTGATACAAATATGTGAATTAAACATATCCACAAACCAAAAGAAAATAGCTGAAATAATCGGGTACATTCCAAGAATTAATAAATCCACCGATAGAGTTACCATAAAGGAATATCTCAATTGGTGGGCTGTATTCCGCCAAATACCCCACCCAAATAATCGCGTCAAACAAATAATGGGTCTGTTAAATATGGAAAATAATTCCAATATTTATCTTTGTAATCTGGACATCAACTTTTTACGGCTGGTTGAATTTGCCAGATCAATCTTGCACGATCCGAAAATTATTCTGATTGAAGAACAATCCGGAGTGGGTAGTATCCTTGAAAATCAATTCGTTCTGAATGTCTTACGAGAATTGATGCCTGGGGTTACTATTGTTTCTTCTACTCGCCATTTAAACAATGCCTTAAGAAATAGCAGGATGATTATCATTATTGATAAAGGAAAAATATTAATACACGATACACCCAGAAAAATAAAAACGTATTTAATGGGGTTAAAAACAATAATTGTCCAATCGAGGGGTGATCTTCGACCCTTGATGCAATCCATATCGACACTGCCATATATCTCAGACTGCCATTTTTCCAATTTCGATTCACTCGAATTTTTAACCACTCATGAAAATGAAGCCCAATCTCAGATAATGAGGTTGGCAAATCAATTGGGATGTGAAATAACAGACTTTCAAATCCTTCAATTTCCGCTTGGTATTGATTTGCTTAACTTATCCATGGAAGAACCTCGTAAACCTGATTAATTTATAATACTCTGGTCAATTATTATGCGAAATATATTTTTGATTTCCCATTATGAATTACGAAAACATTTTCGAAATCCATTAACTTATTTAATTTTTGTTCTGACACTTGTTTATCTTGGGGCTATTTTATATATTCCGCTATTCTCAACCCAAATTCAATACAAACAACAAGTGCAATTTGGAGTAGAGTCATTTTTCTCCCAATTATTATTGTCGTTATTATTTATCGTACCAATCATTACAATGAACATCTTTTCTGTGAATAATCAATATCAAATAAAAATTCTGTTTTCATCGCCAATATCTCCTGCACAAGTGATAGTTGGTAAATGGCTCAGTTTATTGTTTTTATTTATTATCCTCATCCTTTCAACATCCATCTATCCAATTACACTTAATTTCATTTCAATTCCCCGCATTGATATTGGAATATTTATATGCGCATATTTTGGCATTGTTCTAATATTGTCATTATTCACTGCCTCCGGGATTGCCTCATCCGTTATTTTTCATAACCCAATCATTTCATATTTGGTATCAATATTATTCTTAATGATCTTAATGAGCGGAACCCTTTTTAATCAATCAAGGGTTGCACCAATTATTACAACATTCAAATATATAAATTGGTATGAACAATATTCAATTACATTTTTAAAAGGGATCATCCATATTTATCCCGTTATATATTTCTTATCAGTAACAATTTTTTTTCTTGCGCTTTCAACATTACTGATAAAACAAAGAGTATGGGACAATGAAAAGGCAAAATAGCATTCATATCCATTGGACGCTTGTTGCTGCATTCCTGTGCGCCCTATTGGGCATCGTATTATTTTTTATATTCCATACCTTTGGAATTTTATCTCACGCCAGCTTTGCATTGTCAATAATTTTCTTCTCTTTACATGTAATTTTGTTCGCAAATAAATATTCATCATTATTTATTCATCACACGTCATCCCTTGATATTAAATTTAGAATTCAACTATGTTTTTTGTTTATCATCTTCCTTGTAATTAATATATATTTTATCAACCACCCATATAGATTGGATCTGACCCACGATAAAAGAAATTCTCTCAATGATAATTCAATTAATACCTTATCTAGCTTAATTGAAAATGGATCTCTGTTTATTCCTCAACCAGTTAGTTCAATAACAGATAATGAATACAACCTTCTTTTATCCTTCGAATATTATTCAAAAGGTAAATTAAAGGTGGTATTTTTCAATCCTGATAAACCTTCTTTTTCCTCTCCTTTCGTAGCCGATTTAAAACCAGGACAATTAATAATTAACGTTGGTAATCGATCTGAAGTAATTCATTCTATCGATGAAAGATCAATAACCTCATCCTTACAGAGATTAACATATGCAGGACCGAATACTATATATTTTACAACCGGACATGGTGAATTCCCTCCTGTTGGTACTGGTCCGGAAACTTATACAATGTTTACAAAATTATTGAAAAACAAAGGATATATAGTAAATACAATTAACCTTCAGTACACGCAAAAAATCCCCGCTGACGCAATTGCCGTTATCATTGCTGGTCCAAAAATCGACTTTACTGAAAAAGAATCGAAAATAATTCAAGAATATCTTTCCAATAATGGTTCACTCATATTAATGCAGGAACCAAGGCTGATATCAAGCCATACCCAATACAGCCCCATGATGATGTATATTAACGAAAATTGGGGTATTCGTGTTCAAAATAATATTATTGTTAATCCTGATATGAATCTTGAGCCGTTTGTGACTGTGGCTGATGTAGAATCATATGCCAATCACATTATTATGCAAGATATTCAAGATGACCTTGTTGTTTTTCCAACAGCGCGATCAGTGGAAATTATTTCTCCACCTAAAAATGTGAGCCTTGTTCCATTACTCAGTACTTCACCAAACGCCTGGGCTGAAAGTAATATCGGAAGCGTTCAAGAAAGATCCGAAGTATATGATGTAGACGATGATATTCCTGGTCCCATTCCAATGGGTATCGCTGCCACAAATATCCAAACAAATTCTAAAATTATTATATTTGGCGACTCTGAATTCTCGTTGGATGCAAATTTTAGTAAGTTCGCGAATGGGAAGTTTTTTGAAAATTCACTAACCTGGATCATGTCTCGAGAAAAAGTGGACGAATTTCCAATTAAATTATTATTCAATCCTAAAATCCAATCGCTAAGTAGAGTAGAACTTGGTTATATTCTTCTCGCATTTGTAGCTCTCCCATGTATATTCACTATTATTGGGATCTATGTCGGTTTCCGATTTGGTAAAAACTATGAATAATGTCATACATTTGAAGTGCATCGAGGTATTGATTTTTACAGCAAAAAAGTGTATTCTGTTTAGGTGTATCGCCAGAAAGTGCGATATAATTCAATGTTTATTTTAACGAAGGATGTTATTGGAATATATGGATAACCCATTAATCATTAATATCATTGATGACGACGATGAAGAATTTCCCGCCATCGCACGTTTACTAGAACTTGGACGTCAAAAATCATACGTAACAATCGATGATATTCTACATTTTTTCCCGGATGCAGAGCAGGAAGTTGAACAATTGGAAGAAGCTTTTGCCGCATTAATGGCTGCTGGCATTCCATATATTGAAGAAGAAACTTCTCTCGTGGAGCCGAGCGAAGATGAATTAAGTACCGAGGAAAGCGAAGCGGCAGCCGGCGAACACGCCCTAGCATCCAGGGATGTCCAACTGGACGATCTTGAAAATATTGACACAGACGATACGATAGGGTTATACCTGAAAGAGGTAAGCCGTGTTCCCCTCCTTACCGCTGAAGAAGAGGTTGAACTGGCTCAAAGAATTGAACGTGGCCGTATGGCGAGGGAAGAACTTGCCCGTGGAAACGTCAGCGTACGACGTCGTCAGGAATTACGCCGCTTGATTGAAGATGGATGGGCTGCGCGCGAACATCTTATTACTGCCAATTCCCGCCTGGTTATTTCAGTGGCAAAAAAGTATATGGGACGGGGAGTCCCTTTCCTTGATTTGATCCAGGAAGGCAATATCGGTCTGATCCGAGCTACAAAAAAATTTGATTATCGCAGGGGACATAAGTTTTCAACTTATGCAACCTGGTGGATTCGTCAGGCTGTGACACGCGCCATTGCCGATCAAGGTCGAACCATCCGAGTGCCTGTTCATATGGGCGACCAAATCAATAAATTGCTCCGGGTTCAGCATCAATTAACCCAAAGGCTGGGGCGTGATCCGAGTGTGGATGAATTGGCGGATGCTCTTGATGTTCCACCTAAAAAAGTCGAAAACATGATCCAGGTTGCCCGTCGTCCATTGTCTTTGGAAACCCCGACAGATGACGAAGAGGATTCCGTCCTGGGAGATTTCATCGAAGATGATGAAGCTCCACCACCCGACGAAATGGTTACATATAATTTATTGCAGGAACACCTTGAGGATATATTAAATTCACTTCCTCCCCGGGAAGTTCGAATTCTGCAATTACGTTATGGCTTGTTGGATGGTCAGGCGTATACCCTGGAAGAGGTCGGGCGTAAAATGGGTGTCACGCGGGAACGCGTTCGGCAAATCGAAGCCCAGGCGCTCAGCCGCCTCCGCCATCCATCCATTCGTAGAAAATTACGGGACTATCTTGGTGAATAATTTATAACACAACAACGTGCGGCTAATCCCGCACGTAGCCATTTTAATTCCCTTGAATATTTCTGAAATATGATGCATACTTATAAAGGGAGGATCCTATGGCAAAAATCTCATTACGTTCATACTGCCAAGAGATCGAGAATCTCATTGATCACAGTGTAATTGACCAGGCAATTGCTCACTGTAAACATATACTGCGTTTTTTTCCAAAACATCTTGAGACGTTTCGTCTTTTGGGAAAGGCATATATTGAGGAGCAACGTTATACTGAGGCAGCAGATATTTTACAACGCGTCCTGTCAGTCATCCCGGATGATTTTGTTTCCCGACTTGGAATTAGTATTATTAGGGAAGATGAAGGGAATTTAGATGCTGCGATCTATAACATGGAACGTGCCTATGAGATCCAACCCACCAATTCTGCCATTCAGGATGAATTAAAACGTCTTTATGGGCGTCGTGATGGCATTGAACCTGCCAAAATTCGGTTAACCCGCGGTGCATTGGTACGAATGTACATCCGGGGAGAATTATATCCACAAGCTATTGCCGAAATAATAGCGGTACTGGCTGAGGATCCTGATCGCATGGATTTGGAAATTCTTCTTGCTAATATCTACTTTAAAACCAATCGTAAAGTGGAAGCAACCGAGATATGCAGTCGTATCGTCGCAAAACTTCCTTATTGTTATGAAGCAAATAGATTATTATCAGAAATCCTTCCCGGGACGTCCCGAGCCCAGGATGGACTAATATATCAAAGGCGTTTATACGAATTGGATCCATACTTGATGTATATGGATCCTTCCTCCCCAACCGTTGCCGAGGTGCCTGACAATGCTGTCATGTTGGAATACCTGGATGTTTCCACAATCCCCGTCATAACTGAAGAAAGTCCATCCTGGGCAACCTCAGCCGGCATCCAATGGGAAGAAACCAGGGAAGAAGAATCTATCACCCACCCGGATTGGCTTACAGAACAAACCCCGGAATATCCTCCAGATCTTCCTATTGAGGAGCCTTCACCTTTTCCGGATACGTTTCATACCTTTCCCGAGGAAATTATTGAGGGAGCTGATAAATCTTTTGAGGATAAAGAGAAAATCACCGATTCTCCCCTTCCGGATTGGTTTGAATCCGCTGGATGGGCAATCTCTGAAGGAGACGCGACAGCTTTGCCAGAATCTCAATTGCCTCCATCAATTGAGGAAAATATTCCTTTGGAAGAAGCCGAAATTCCTGATTGGCTTCAGGACATGGCACCGACTGAAGAACCTCAAATACCTGGTCGAGAAAGTGTCGTTGATCGAACAGGATGGCTGAACGAAATATTAATTGCTGAACAGGGTGAGCCTCCCACAGAGCCACTAGAGCCCACGCCTGACCAGATATCCCAATATAAAGATATCCCTGGAATTTCTCCTTTGGAACCAGAAATAGAAGAATTTCCAATGCCGGATTTGGAAACTATCAGTGATGAATCAGAGGTTTCTCTTCCAGACCAGGAATCAGTACCAGATTGGTTGACAAGCATCGAATCGCAGATTGAAGAGCCAGTTATGTCTCCCAAGGAGGACCTTCCCGACTGGTTGCAAGGACTGGGTGAAGAATCAATCCAGCCGCATGATCAACCAGCTTTTCCATCAGCCGAATTCCCATCCTGGTTACCGGAAAGTGAATCAATTACCAATGAGACAGGTGTTGAGCCTGGTCTTGAAAAAGCCGACGACGAATTAACGGTTTTTCAAACACCTGAAACAACTCCGGATGACACCGGGGAGGAGATGATCGAACAACGGATGGCAGAAGAATGGCTGCCCGATATTGAAGCAATCACTCCAAATGAGTTACCATCGATTGAGGAAGAAGGACAAGAAAGCTCAGCTGAAATTACTGAAGTTGAACAACCAATGGCTGAAATCTCTTCTCAAGAGATTTTTGAAACTCCAATCGATCAACAAAATGAAATTCCTCCATTGGAAGCTGAAGAAGAGACATTTGCATGGTTGGAATCGTTGGCGGTTCAACAAGGTGCAGATTCTGATGAATTATTGGCACAACCTGCCGATAAAGAAATTTCATTGCCTGAATGGCTGCAAGAGCCAGATGAACTTGTGCCGGAAAATCTTCCTGTAATCGATAAAGAAGAAGGAACCATAGAGGAAGCGGTCGAAATTCAAGAGGTTCAAGAAATACTGCCTGCTGTGGATATTTTGGAATTCAATGGGGAGACTCCCGAAACTCCCCCAGAATTATCCATACCAGAACCTCCAATTGTCCAGGAAGACACAAAACCAACAATCAGGAGAGAACCTGCCATACCGGAGTCTCCTTCCAAATCCCCATCTGAAGAATCATCAAAAGAAGATATCATCCCTGTATCAGAAGAACAATTACCTGATTTTCAACTTGATCGTTCACTTGAACAAGCTTCTGAAATATCTGATTTGGAAATCGAATCAGAGCTGCCTGAAACCTCATTCTCCGAAGACGATTCTGCATTCTCGTGGTTGGAATCGCTGGCTGCCAAACAAGGCGCTGATGAAGCCGAGATGTTGACTCATATCGATGAACGCTCCGAAACCCCACCAACATGGGTGCAGGCTGAGGATGAATCAAAATCGTCCATTTCTTCGCCCGATAAATCTCAACTTGAAGGAATATCTGAACAGTCAATTTTATCAGAACAGGAATTAACACCGACCGAATTGGAACCAGAAGAACCTGCCATAAATCAAGCAGAAGTAATTCCCACTCCGGATAAACCACCAATTGATAATATCCCAGCTTGGTTGACAGAAATCACACCTCCAGAAAAAACAATCGGGGATGTTGAACAACCGGAAGGAGAAATACAAGAGTGGCTGGAGGGGTTGGATGAAACACAATCTATTGAGCCAGACAGGGAAGAAGGTGAAATAATTACCAGCTGGCTGGCTGAAGAAACTGAAGATGAAATTCCCAGTTCCGAAAGCGAATTAATGGATATATCCCCGGAAGTTATTGGAGAGGAAAGGCTGCCGGGGCTTGATGAAGCCCAAGCCATTCTTAAAGAAGGGCAGGAAGCATTGTGGGCTGGGGATTTGGAGACTGCATTAAATCTGTTTGATCAACTTATCCGCTCCGGTTTTCTCATGGAAGAAGTAATTCATGATCTTCGCGATGCCACATATCGTTATCCCGTCGATATTGGCATATGGCAGTCATTGGGCGATGCTTATTCCAAGAACAATATGCTTCAAGAGGCATTGGACGCTTATTCCAAGGCAGAAGACCTGATACGGTAATATCTTATTTTATTGGGAGGTTACATTGGAGACAACATTGGTGTTGATTAAACCAGACGGTGTTCAACGTGGTTTAATTGGGGAAATTATTGCCCGTCTGGAAAAACGGGGGTTAAAGTTAATAGCCGCCAAGTTTATACGTGTTCCTCGAGAACTTGCTGAAAAACATTACGCGATTCATCAGGGAAAACCATTTTATGAGGGTTTGCTTCGTTATATATCCTCCGCACCTGTGATGGCGATGGTTTGGGAAGGACCAAGTGCAATTGCTGCCGTCAGACAAACAATGGGGGCTACCCGCCCGCTTGAGGCTGAGCCGGGTACTGTACGCCATGATTTTGGTCTTGAGGTTGGTCGAAATCTGACTCACGCCAGTGACGCCCTTGAAACTGCTCAATTTGAAATTACATTATGGTTTACACCTGATGAATTATTTACATGGGATCGTTCTGTTGATCCCTGGTTGTTTGGTAAAAATTAATTCCCTTATTACACAATTTAATTAAACCATGCTGTATTTCTCCGGCATGGTTTACTTAATTTTATAATGAATAATGATCTTGATTGATATCCAGGTTAATCAATCCTGCAAGTAATAAATAATATATTTGTTCTATTAATATTCCCGATAAATCAATTCGAGAGTATAATAAAAATTCTGGTTTTTATTAAAATCCGAAATATTACTCTTCGTTGGAGAAAAGTATGAACACCATCGCAAATAACCAGGCATTTAACCTCCAACAGGTTGTCCATAAAAACCGTCTTGTCGGTTTATGGCGCATGGCAACTGGTTTTCATTGGACTTATCTTGCAGCTACGATGAGTCTGGGTGTTGCCGCACTTGCGAAAACTTCAACATATTTGCTGATCAGATATTTTGTCGATAATTTCCTGGTGCAACGGTCCAGCACAATTCCATTGCCATTGTTTGCCGCGGCTTTTTTAGGTCTGGCATTGGTTGAAGGATCCTGTACTTTTCTAAGTGCAACACTTGCCGCCCGGACCGCTGAAGGAATAACAAGGCGGTTACGAAATTACCTGTACGATCATCTTCAGCACCTCCCTTTTTCGTATCATGATCAAACTCAAACGGGTGAATTAATTTCCCGTTCGACATCAGACGTGGATGCTGTTCGGAGATTTTATAACGACCAGGCAATTGGAATTGGGCGAATTATTTTACTCTTTGTAATAAATTTTACTGCCCTGCTAAATTTAAATGTCCGCCTGGCTTTTATTTCCATCATTGTCCTCCCGATCATTGTGGTGGTTTCATTTTTCTTTTTTAGAAAAATATCCAAAATATACGAAGCTTATCAGGAACAGGAAGCTGTACTATCAACCACTCTCCAGGAAAATCTTACTGGAGTAAGAGTGGTTAAAGCTTTTGCGCGTCAGGAATATGAGATTGAAAAGTTCCAAATCATTAATTGGGAGAAATTTCTTCGCGGTAAAAGTTTAATGACCATGCATTCATTATTTTGGCCTGTATCAGACACAATCTGTAGTTTGCAAATCTTGGCAGGGTATTTTATTGGCGCAACAATGGCAATTAATGGCGAAATAAGTGTCGGTACATACATAGCATACGCTGGTTTAATAATCTGGATAATTTTCCCCATGCGTAATCTGGGTCGTATAATTGTTCAGCTTTCAACAGGCATGGTGTCGTTCGGAAGAGTATTGGAAATTCTCAAACAAAACCGTGAAGCCATGGATGAGGGTAATCATCCAGATGGAAATGTTCGTGGTGATATCCGTTTTCAAAATGTCAGTTTTGAATATGAACCGGAGTCTTCCATCCTTAGTGATATTTCTTTTGAGTGCCAATCAGGTCAGGTAATTGCCTTAATTGGTTCGACAGGATCTGGAAAAACGACACTGGTAAATTTGTTGCCCAGGTTTTATCAATACTCTGCAGGAACAATTTTATTGGATGGAAAAGAACTCAATACTTTTTCCAAGCGCTATTTACGAAAACAAATTGGTATTGTGGAACAGGAGCCTTTCCTGTTTTCCCGATCGATCCGTGAAAATATACTGTACGGAGTAGGAAGGCATGTATCTCAGCAGGAAATCGAAGCAGCCGCTGAAGCTGCAGCCATTCACAAGGTTATCCTCACATTTCCGGATGGTTATTCCACTCTGGTGGGAGAAAAAGGAGTAACCCTTTCAGGTGGACAAAAACAACGCGTGGCAATTGCTCGTACTTTGTTAAAAAATCCCCGGATTTTAATATTGGACGATTCCACTTCTTCTGTGGACACCGAAACCGAAGCCGAAATTCGACTGGCTTTGCGCCTGTTGATGGAAGGTCGAACAACATTTATCATTGCACACCGAATTCAATCAATAATGAACGCTGATCTGATACTGGTGATGGAAAATGGTCAAATAATTCAACGTGGAAAACATGAGGATTTGGTCTCCTTGCCGGGAATGTATCGGGATGTCTTTGATATTCAAACCCGCATTGAGACTGACCTTGAAAAGGAGATAGCCAGTGTCTCATGAATTTTTTGAGGAAGAGGAATTTGAAACCAAGTTCAGCGGAAAAACATTCCGCCGGATGTTTGATTATGTAAAACCACACTGGAAATATGTTGTTGGTTTCCTTGTTACTATTCTGATCGTCTCCGGTCTGGATTCATTC
>ERZ1026800.1956-NODE-1956-length-12145-cov-2.631053_pt1 | contig 12145 bp, 6 predicted proteins | sample MGYA00520873_ERZ1026800 | MGnify/ENA primary metagenome ERZ1026800 (study PRJEB33270, sample SAMEA104284475) | anaerobic digester metagenome | biome: Anaerobic digester microbiome; feature: mesophilic sludge digester; material: Anaerobic digester biomass | place...
CATTTAACACTATTGCCTTACTCAATAGTTCATATGCATTGATGCGTTTTAGTCTTTGAATTACTTCAGCCAGCTTAAGCATACTTAAACAGTCATCTAAACAGCCATCTGGCAATATAATTATCGGATACTTTGAAAGCATAATATTGTTAATGAAATCCCCAATTAAGTGTTTTTTATCTAGTTGGTTTTCTATTTCCATACCAAATAGGCAAAGCGGTCTCACATTAATAACCATGCTATTATACATAAGTTTATGTCTACCATAATTTTGTCTAGAATACCTCTCAAATTCCGATTTTAATGATGTTATTATATCAATCCGTGAAAAAGCTTCAAACATAAAAGGTCCTTTATGCAGTGGAAAAGTACTTATGAAAGGCGGTTTCTTTTTAGATCCTAAATGTATTGTAGGTGCTACTGCAATATCAAGTACTGGACTATATATGGGTTGTCCTATTGGCTGATCAATTGGTATTTCTTCACCATCATTATCAAAATAACATGTTTGTGGTTCCGAACAACATCCAAGCAAGTTTACAATTCGTAAACTTCTCTTTTTAATATTTTTTGTCATTATAATTCTCTCTTTAACTAAAAGGAGCTCGTTATTTACTATCAGCCTTGCAAAGAATAAATTTGTTGCATCGTTTTTAGGCATATTAAATCCATCTATAAACTGGTCATAATTATTATAGCGATTAAAATAATCATTATAAATCTCACGTTTATCCAAAAGGTCTTTATACTCATTTGGAATATCAAGCCAGTCTTGGCTTCTAGTAATAGAATCAAACGCCCTACTAAAAAGCAATGTTAACTTTTTTGCAACTTCAGCTTGAAATTGTTTTGTAATATTCATTTTTACCTACCTTAACAAAATAATGAATTAATTTTACTAGCAATATCATATAAAAATTCAATTGCATCGTTGGATTATATTAGCATCTGATATGCAGGATGAGAACTATGATTCCTCAATTTTCTGGCTAGATGCCGGCTTGCTGCATCTTAGCAATTTATTATATCCTGTGTTACTAAGTACTCTATACTGCCTTGGTATTTTTCTATAGATTTTGGGGCATTTAAAAGATTGCATTTCCATTTTACTGCAGTTTCTGCAACACGAAGAAGTTGCTCTAATCCAAGTGTATATATTGGATAAAAGTAATACCCATAAGCTATGGCCACCTCGCAACTTCATATAGTCTATGTAACTCAACCGGTACTTTTCCACTGAGTTGCGGCTTAATAATTTCTCCTAATCATTTATCATGTGATAATATACTTTTGGCTAAAATCTTCATTAACCCGTACGAAGTATGAGTTAATTTTATCCGGTTTTAACCACATCTCATAAGATATTTATTAAAACCTAAACCTTCCATCATTGCACCTCTTATTAGTATGTGCCACAATGTTGGCTATTACATATTTTTACATACCCCCATATTTATTCTACATTATTAGTAAGAATATTTCAAAAATAATTATAATATTTAAAGCAAAACAAATAGAGCATGTTTACATTGTTGCAGTAGACTAGGCACCTTTTAAGCAATAAATATTAGTTTCCCTCTATAAACAAAAATCTCCATTTTCATACAACCTTACGAAAATGGAGATTCATTATACTTATAATACTAAGTACGACAGTTAGTCAGTTATCATTTTGGTGTCAGGTACCAATCAAAAGGATATAAATATCCATGATTTTACATTACTGTAACTTGATTTAATTATATTCTAATATATTACATAAGTATAATAGAAGATAGGCTCATATAACCTATCTTCTATTATACAATTTATTATTTTATGCAATTTCTATAATAATATTCATGAACTAATTACACTTCGAATAACCGCAGTTCCTGCATATCACGCAGCCGCCTTCATGCTGTATCGTGCTGCCGCATTCCGGGCAGTTCTTCATATTCCCATTGAAGCTTCCGAGAGTATTATAGGATATCCTTTCATCCTCTACAGTAGCTGCATGGCACGGAATCGCACATAGAGAACAATTGCCTATGCAGGTTCCTCTCTCTTCAATTTCTGTTGCCAGTTCATCCATGGTCTTGATATCCTGGTGCTCCACTTTTGTATTCATATATCTTTCGAGAGCTCTTCCTATTGCATCAGGGCAGGACAGTACCTTAAGCCCTTTCTGTCTAAGGGTTGAATGACATCTGATGCCTCTGAGCTGCTCTATTATCTCTTTTATATCAACTCCAGCCCTTAAAGCTATTGAGATAAGTCGGCTGGTTGCCTCGGACTGGCTTGGACAGCCTCCTGCTCTTCCAAGGTTTGTAAATACCTCACAAATGCCGTTTTCATCTGAGTTTACCGTTATATATAAATTGCCGCAGCCTATTTTAACTTTCTCGGTTACTCCCGTTGTCACTTCCGGTCTGGTTCTTGGCACAAGAACCTCATTGGCCGGAGCTGTCTTTTCCTTATTATCCTTGTTTGCCGAGCCAATGTTAAGCACCTGGGATTCGCGGCTGCCGTCCCTGTATATCGTCACGCCCTTGCAGCCCATCCTGTAAGCCAGCATATATACGGCACTTACATCATCCCTGGCAGCGGAATTAGAAAAGTTGACTGTCTTGGATACGGCATTGTCAGTATGCTTCTGGAAGGCTGACTGTATCCTTATATGCCACTCCGGCTCAATATCGTGGGCGGTGACAAATACTTTCCTTATATCCTTTGGTATGCTCTTTATATCCTGAATGGTGCCATGAGCTGCAATTTCCTTCATGAGTTCAGTGCTGTAAAAGCCTCTTTCCCTGGCAACCCTTTCAAACAGCGGGTTTACTTCAGGAAGCTCATCATTGTCCATTACATTTCTTACAAAGGACAGTGCAAACAGCGGCTCTATACCGCTTGAAACTCCGGCAATTATGGATATGGTGCCTGTAGGTGCAATTGTTGTTGTAGTAGCATTCCTTATCCTGATGCCCTTTTCCTTAAACACGCTGTCCTCATAATATTTGAAAGTGCCTCTCTTTTCAGCAAGCTTCATTGAAGCAGCCTTTGACCTTTCATTTATGAACTTCATTACGCTTTCTGCCGTATTGACCGCCTCTTCCGAGTTATATGGAATACCAAGCTCTATCAGCATATCGGCAAAGCCCATGACTCCAAGGCCTATTTTCCTCGTCCCCTTTGTCATCTCATCAACCATTGGAAGAGGATATTTGTTGACATCTATTACATTATCGAGGAAGTGTACCGATTCATCTACGATGCTGCCTAACTTTTCATAGTCTATTACCTTCCTGGACTTGTTCTTCTTAATGCAGCTCATAAGGTTTATAGAGCCCAGATTGCAGGATTCATACGGAAGCAGAGGCTGTTCACCACAGTTATGTATATATATGCCGTTGGCATCAAAAGCATTTACCCCAGGGACTTGAACATCAAACACTTCAGCCTCACCCGATTCAATAATCTCCGTAACGGAAGCAACAAACCGTTCTCTGTTCAAAGCACGTTTGTAATTACCCAATCCGGATTTTAAGCGATTCTGCTTCTTACTGCTGCTGAAGCCTATTAATTCATGGAAAACATATAAGTTATCCTGAGAAATAACCAGTTCATGACCTGCCTTTACATTATAATCCTTCAAACCGCCTTTGCCGTCAGGCATTGATTTAATGCCCGGCTTCTTACGGTTACTATATATGGCAGATATGATTCCCATTCTGCCCAGCATTCGCTGTACAGCCTTAAGAGTATCCAGGTCATTTTGCCAAAGTCTTACGGACAAACCTTTTTCCTGTGTACCCACAACAGTTCCGTCGGTATCGAACATACCCCTTAAAAATCCCCGATAGAACTCATAACTTCCCTTTTCAACCTCTGAAGCAATCTTTTTGTCTCCGGGCATGACTCCATATTCCATAGCAAGGTCACGAAGTACAGAAAGCCTCATCATGTTTTCTTCCCTGTCACTGATTACTGTTTGAAATCCTCTGAAGTCGCTTCTATGAGGCATTGTACAGGCAGCTTCACCTGCAGCTTTCATTAAGGATACTGCCTCTTCATCACTGCCCCATACGGATATTATTCCTCCCTCTTTTTTAAGTGTCCAATCCCCTATAAGCATACCTAACAGATATCCTTCATCAAAGCTTCCTTTTCCTTCCCATCTTATACCCTTATTGTTGGACAGAATGATTCTGTCTCCGGGGCTGAGATCCCCTGCCGCCTTCCATTCCTCATCAATCTTAAATCGCGTCATATTCGCTGCCGTTCTTATCAAATGGTCTTTCGTAAGCTTCAGCTCATATCCCCGGTCGGTGCAAACCCTGATTATATTTTTTATGCCGGTTCTGAAGAATCCCTTTTCATCCGACATGAAATATGAACCGTTTAGTGCAAGCTGTACCTGCCTGCCTAAAATGTCCTTAACCTGAACAGGGCCTTTTCGGGTCAGAACCCATGAGTCCCCTGTTATGCACGGATTGGTGCTTTCGATCTCTCCCAGCTTGGGTACCACATTATCCCTGTTTATCCTGTCAAGGAATATGATTCCCGGTTCTCCGTTGTTCCAAGCCATATCTACTATAAGGTCATAAACCTCTTTTGCATTAAGTTTCCCGGCAGGTTTCCCGGTAGCAGGGTCAATAAGCTCATAATCTTCGCCCTTTTCTGCAGCTTCCATGAATTTTTCAGTAATGGCAATACTTATATTGAAATTGGTTATATCGCTGTTATCCTTTTTGCACTGTATAAACTCAATTATATCCGGATGATCCACCCTAAGGATACCCATATTGGCGCCTCTTCTGGTTCCTCCCTGCTTCACAGCTTCGGTGGCGGCATTGAACACCTTCATAAAGCTTACGGGCCCTGATGCTACGCCGCCGGTAGTCGCCACAGCCGATCCCTTTTTTCTTAAGCGGCTGAAGCTGAAGCCTGTGCCCCCGCCGCTTTTATGTATCATTGCAGCATTTTTGATAGCATCAAAAATACCCTCCATGGAATCCTCAACAGGAAGCACAAAGCATGCCGATAACTGGCCAAGCTCCCTTCCCGCATTCATTAGAGTGGGGGAATTGGGAATAAACTCAAGACTGCTCATAAGCTTATAAAACTTTTCTTCTGTTCCCGCAACATCTGCCGAATTGTCATAAAAACTATCAGCAGCCGCTATTGTTCTTGCAACTCTCCTGAACATATGCTCAGGGGTCTCAATTGGCTTTCCGTTTTCATCCTTTATAAGATAACGCTTTTCCAATACTTTAACGGCATTGTCTGTTAACACGGTAAATCACCACCTCCGGTCTGTATTTTGTATCTTGCTGCGTATCTGAACACTATATATTGTATCATATGGCAAAATATAATACTATTTATATTTGCTAAATTATTTGTCAAAATTTCGACAAAAAGAAAAAAAGAGTGCTACAGGGGGACGTTTCACGTGTCCCGCCAGGGACAGGCGAAACGTCCCCCTGTCTCTCCCCTTATACCTGCTCTATTCCTTGAGCAATGCGCCTGAAGTGAATACATTGCCTGCGTTCCAAAGCAGCCATTCTTCCTGACCCGCATCATAGGTTGCATCTATCTGAGCCCTTACCTCCGCAGGGCCATATCTTTTATATCTATCAAGATATGTAGCTGTAAAATCCTGAAGCCACGGTCTTAATACCGCCTTCCTCCTTACATCCTTCATAGCATCTATCCTTCCCTGTGCAACGGACATGCTCCGGTTAACTATCTTATAGGGTTCAAAATCCGGCTCTGCCACTCCGTAGCTTCCTTTTCCGTAATGGGACGGATAAACCATCGGGCATATTACGTCAACACTTTTGGCTATTGACTCCAGGTGCTGGCCTATTCGCATATCGTCCGTGGCAGTTGTAACCAGCCCGAAAACATCAGCCGATACCACAACTCCCATTTTGCTCAGCCTTTCCCTTCCATAGGACAGAAATTCCGCAATTGCCTCTGCTTTGGACTTTCCTGCCGCACTGGTGCCGTAGTCGATAATCTTTGTGTTGCCGTCGGTAGGAAACCTTACATAATCAAATTGTATCTCGTTAAAACCTTTTGCTGCAGCTTCTTCTGCAATGTCAACCAAATAATCCCATGATTCTCTGTTATATGGATTCAGCCAGGACATTCCGTGCCGGTCCCTCCATATCCCGCCGCTGGTATTCTTTACGGCAAGATTGGCATATTTGTCTCCGGCTATCCTATCCTTGAAAGTAACTATCCTGGCTATGGAATATATATTGTTGTCACGCAGTATCTTCATTACTGCATCAATGTCCTTTATGCGTACTTTTTTGTTTGCTCCTGTAAAACCTACATCAGGTAGGTCACTGGAGTAAGTCATCAATCCGTTGTCATCCTTCACGTCAATTACCACGGCATTTAATTCAGTAGTCTTTACCAAGTCAATCAGCTTGTTGAACCTTTCGGTCATGGCAACAGTATATCCGGTCATATAGATCCCTTTTACTTTCAGCCTTTTCTTCATCATCTCCCAGTCAGGGCTCTCCTGCTGCAAGTAGCACTCTTTTTCATAAGATAAATCAATTTCATTTTTCCCATAAATATATCCCTCTGCATTTGCTGCGTTGGCTTGAAACATAATTCCCAAAAGTATCACTGCTGCTTGTATTGTCCATTTTTTCATCATATAACTCCTTGATAAATGAAGTAATATCTGATAATAGTATATCATAAAAACAATACGGATATTATCTTATCGCTGTGTATGCCAAAAAATGCGCCTTTCGGCGCATTTTTGTCAAATAATATCTTATTATGCTGTTCCCGCTATATAATGATAGCCGGTATGAAAAGCGGCAGATAAACATATATGAGGAATACTATAATCAAACCTATAAGATAAGGTACAACTTTTTTTGCTATCCTTTCTATCGGCATACCTGTTACAGAAGATGCTACGAACAGGTCAATCGCCACCGGCGGCGTTATCATTCCTATAGCTATGCCGACTGTGAATATGAGGCCGAAGTGTATGAGGTCAACACCCAGCATCTTTATCAGCGGAAGAAATACAGGAGTTAAAAGTATGATTGCTGAGGATGTTTCCATGAATACGCCTGCAATGAGTATAAGAACCGATATCAGCATGAGTATAATGTATTTATTGGTTGAGACCGCAAGCACCATCTTTGCAATCGCCTCCGGGATCTTCCAGTTGGCAAGGGCCCATCCGAACACTCCGCTGCATGCTATTATAATCATAATAATTGCTGAGGTTTTTCCGCTTTGCAGCATGATTTTGCCCAGTTCCTTAAGAGTCAAATCACGATATATGAACATTGAAGCAATCATTGAATAAATCACTGCAACCCCGGCTGCTTCCGAAGGTGTAAAATAACCGGAGAATATGCCGCCAAGTATGATAAGAGGCATGATTAATGCCCAGATTGCCTTTTTAAAGGTTGCTTTCAGGTTTTCAAAGGAAAATGCTTTCCCGTCCGGATAATTCAGTTTCTTTGCCTGGTATAATGCAATGGCAATAAGAATACCGCCCATCATAAACCCCGGAAAGAACCCATTCTTAAATAACCTTGTAACGCTTTGCTCAGCTATGACAGCATAAAGCACCATTGGTACCGAAGGAGGAATAACGACTCCAATACAGCCTCCGGAGGCAATAAGTGCCGCAGAACGGTCCACCTCGTAACCTCTTTTCTCCAGCTCCGGTATCATAGATGATCCTACGGCAGCTGTAGTTGCTGCTCCCGAACCCGATATAGCGGCAAAAAACATGGATGCCAGTACAGAAACAGCTGATAAACCGCCCTTCATTTTGCCGAGGCATGCTTCCGCAAAGGCAACCAGTGTTTTTGACATTTCACCCCGGGCAAGCAAGTCTCCGGCAAGTATGAAGAAAGGTACCGCAACCAGGGAGAAGGAATCGGTAGCGGCAAATAACCGCTGTACTACTATCAGGAGATTTACATCACCGGCAATCAGTACAACCGTACCGGCAATAGCAATTGAAAAGGCTATCGGCACCCCAAGGGCAAGACAACCTAAAAATGTAAAAAGCAATATACCTCCCATTATGCCTCAACCTCCTTCTTTTCAAAGCTGCCGAAAATTGAATTTACTGCATGGAGCAGCATGATTCCGCACCCCACCGGTATGGCCATGTACATCAGATTCATTGGCATACGAAGAGCGGCGGAAAGCTGCCCTGCCTGTTTCCCCATATATTTAATTCCGAAATATAAAGCAATTGCAAAGAAAGCAGCACAAAGCACATGCACTAACAATTGAACAAATTTTTTTGAGCTGCCCTTGAACATATCCTGAATGAACGTCACATTTATGTGTCCTCCCCTTTTATATACACAACCGGCGCCAATGAAGGTTGACCACACCAACAAGTATCGGACCACCTCTTCGCTCCACGGAAGGGCTTGGAAAAACACACGGGCTATTATCTGTACAGCTGTGAAGAATACCATTCCTGCCATAGTTAGTATTACAAAACAACAGCCTGCTTTATCAACTAAATCGCTTACCTTATTCACTGCTTTTACAACTGACAAATAGCTCACCTCCAACTAATTTATTTGCATTGATGCTGGGACTCCATCTAAAAGATGGAGTCCTTATACAAACAAGCTTCAGCCATTTATTTAATAGCTTCATTTATCCTTTTGAGGTAATCGCTGTACTGGGAGTATTTGTCGTATACAGACTGCACTGCTGCTTTAAAGCTTTCCAGATCAGGATCCTCTATTACTTCCATGCCGTTTGCCTTGAGGGTTTCAATCTGAGATGCCTCGTTCTCGGCAACCCATGCCCTTTCATATTCTGCCGCTTCCTGTGCTGCGTCTATGAATATCTTCTGAATATCTGCCGGCAGTTTTTTAAATGTATCAAGGCTGAATGTAATAACTGCAGCTGCATAAGCATGCCTTGTCATTGTTACATATTTCTGTGAATCCCACATTTTATAAGCATGTATAACGTTAACAGGGTTTTCCTGTCCTTGTATAGTACCTTGCTGAAGAGCTGTAAGCGCTTCAGTCCATGCCATAGGCACTGTATTTACGCCCAATGCATTGAAAGATGCTATATAAACTTCATTTTCCATAACACGGATTTTTAATCCTTCAACATCAGCAGCAGTCTTAACCGGACGTACACTGTTTGTCAGATTGCGGAAACCTCTTTCTGCATAGGCAAGGCCTTTAAGACCTTTAGCTTCTAATTTTGATAGTATTTCCTTACCTATTTCACCGTCAAGGACCTTATAAGCGGCTTCGTTGTTAGGAAATAAGAAAGGTAAATCCAAAACACCAAACTCCGGTACAAAGTTAACAAAAGGTCCGCTGGTGATTATTCCTGCATCCAGGGTGCCCATCTGCATGCTCTCCAGCATTGTTCTTTCATCACCCAATGCTGAATTCGGGAATAATTCGATATTATATGCATTGTCTGTTCTTTCTTTTACCAGATCCGCAAACTTTTGTGCACAAACATAGAAGCTATCCTGCTCATTAATAGTCATTCCTAATTTGAGAACTGTAGGTTCCCCTGATGCTGACGGCTCTGCAGGTGCCGCAGGAGCCTCTGAACCCGAACAAGCGGCCAGGCTGAATACCATAATAATCGACAGGGCAACAAGCATAAAACGATACAAATTCTTCATTGTTTTTCCTCCTAAATTTTTTCGTATATTATTCCTTTAAAAGCTAAGATTTATTATTATCAGTAAACTATGTCTAATCTTCAAATACTGCGCCGGTATTTGCAGAAGTCACCATTTTTCTATATCTCTTTAGATAGCCGTTCTGTACGGGTTTTTCCAACGGTACAAATTTTGCCTTTCTCTCTGCTATGGTTTTTTCATCAACCAAAAGCTCCAGTTTATTATTTGGTATGTCTATACTGATAATGTCTCCGTCTTCGACAATACCAATCAGTCCGCCTGCAGCAGCTTCAGGAGATATATGTCCGATGGATGCGCCTCTGGATGCACCGGAGAACCTGCCGTCGGTGATCAGCGCTACACTGCTGTCCAATCCCATTCCTGCAATAGATGAAGTCGGTGATAGCATTTCTCTCATACCGGGACCGCCTTTAGGCCCTTCATAACGGACAACAACCACATCTCCCGATACAACCTTGCCGCCCATTATTGCAGCCATGCAATCCTCTTCGCTGTTGTATACCTTTGCCGGGCCCCTGTGAACCATCATTTCAGGAAGCACTGCCCCCTTCTTGACTACGGCTCCGTCAGGTGCCAAATTGCCCCAAAGTATTGCAAGCCCTCCATCCTGGGAGTACGCTGTTTCTTTTGTCCTTATTATCTCTCTATCCTTTACGGTTACATCTTTAAGGTTTTCAGCTACTGTGCCGCCTGTTACGGTTATGCAGTCCGTATTCAATAGCCCCATTTTCTCCAGCTCTTTCAAAACTGCCTGTACACCGCCTGCCTGCCACAAATCCGACATTGCATTGGGTCCGGCAGGGGCAAGCTTAACAAGGTGCGGTGTAGCTTTGCTTATATCATTTATATCTCTTAAATCAATTTTCAGTCCTGCTTCGTGTGCAATTGCAGGAAGGTGCAGTACGGTATTGGATGAGCATCCCAGTGCCATGTCTGCTGTAAGTGCATTGTGAAGTGAATCAGCTGTAACTATATCACGGGGCCTGATATTCTTCTCCAGTATTTCCATAACCTTCATGCCCGCCAATTTGGCAAGCCGGATACGGGCTGCATTAACAGCCGGTATTGTTCCGTTCCCGGGTAAACCAAGCCCGATTGCTTCTGTCATACAGTTCATTGAGTTTGCAGTGAACATACCTGCACAGGAGCCGCAGCCCGGGCAAGAATAATTTTCATAATCCAGAACTTCCTGTTCGCTCATCTTATTTGCACCTGCTGCGCCTACAGCTTCAAATGTGCTTGAAAGTGTCAATTTTTTGCCGTTTAAAAAAGCCGGCATCATTGGCCCGCCGCTTACAAATACGCTGGGTATATTCAGCCGTAAAGCAGCCATAATCATTCCCGGAATGATTTTGTCGCAGTTGGGAATGAACACCAATGCATCAAAGGGATGCGCCATTGCCATGATTTCGACAGAATCGGCAATATGTTCACGGCTTATAAGAGAATACTTCATTCCTTCATGTCCCATTGCCAATCCGTCACATACGCCAATTGCAGGAAATTGGAAGGGAGTCCCTCCGGCCATACGCACTCCGGCTTTTACAGCTTCCATAATATCGTCCAGATGCAGATGACCGGGAATTACATCATTTTGTGAATTAACGATACCAATCATAGGCCTTCTGATCTCTTCGTCGGTGAGGCCCAGTGCCTTTAACAGCGCCCTGTGCGGTATCCGCTCTATGCCTGCCTTCATTTGATCACTTCTCATTCAGTTTTCCCTCCGTTTCTGATTCGTTAATATAATAGAATTAAAGCTGAAACAAGCACCTCATTGGAAATTAAACGTTGTATGATGTCTCGAAAACTTTTTTTGATGAATAACCGATCTGATGGCCGTAATGATTTTGTCAATATCCGGTTGCGGCATTAAATGTTGTAATCCCCCGGTTTGTACTGTTTAAGGTTGTCGGGATTCGTGAACCAGCCTATGGTTTCTTTCAATCCTTTCTTTAATCCTTCCCGTTGTCCGTATGCAGGTTCCCATTTGGACAGTTTTTTTGCTTTTGCGTTTTCAGCCCACAGTCTTTCCACTTCGCTGTTTTTGGGCCTGATGCGCTGGGTATCGGTTTTGAGAGTTATCTTTGTATTCATCAGCTCCGCGATCAATTGTACCGTTTCGCCAATGGAAATTTCGTAATTGCTGCCGATGTTGATGACTTCGCCAATGGTTTTGTCTGATTTTGCAATCGCGATAAAACCGTTTACGGTGTCTTTGATGTAATTAAGATCACGCGTCGGTTGCAAAGCGCCCAATTTGATATTTTTTTTACCGGTGGCGATCTGGGTAATGACTGTCGGGATGACGGCACGGGCCGATTGTCGCGGGCCATAGGTGTTGAAAGGGCGTACAATACTCACCGGAGTGTTGAATGACAGATAAAACGACATGGCGATTTGATCAGCGCCGATTTTACTGGCGGAGTAGGGCGATTGCCCCTGAAGAGGATGTTCTTCAGT
>ERZ1026800.1957-NODE-1957-length-12145-cov-1.901315_pt1 | contig 12145 bp, 12 predicted proteins | sample MGYA00520873_ERZ1026800 | MGnify/ENA primary metagenome ERZ1026800 (study PRJEB33270, sample SAMEA104284475) | anaerobic digester metagenome | biome: Anaerobic digester microbiome; feature: mesophilic sludge digester; material: Anaerobic digester biomass...
GCCTTACAGGCTATATGCCGGAGATAAACTTGGAAAAAGGCTTGCGTTTAACATATGATTGGTATATGGAAGCATTTAGTGAAAAGAGGAGTTGAAATAATGAGCTTTTGGACCGGTAAAAAAGTGGTTGTAACAGGAGGAGCAGGGTTTTTGGGCTCTTATGTAGTGGAAGAACTGAAGGCAAAGGACTGCAAGTCTGTTTTTATCCCCCGAAGCAAGGATTACGATTTAACCGATGAAAGAAATATTAAAATAATGTACGAAAACGCCGAACCTGATATTATAATTCACTTGGCGGCAGCGGTAGGCGGAATAGGCGCCAATGAGCGGTATCCGGGAACGTTTTTCTATAAGAATGCAGTTATGGGAATTCAGTTGATGGAACTGGCAAGGCAGTATGGTATAAAAAAGTTTATTACCATAGGAACTACATGCTCGTACCCGAAGCATGCAGCTGTTCCGTTCAAGGAAGAAGACTTATGGAATGGCTATCCGGCAGAAGTAACTGCTCCCTACGGACTGGCAAAGAAAATGCTTATTGTGCAATCCCAGGCTTATGAAAAGGAATTCGGCTTCAACTCGATAAATTTAATTCCCGTTAATCTGTATGGTCCGAGAGATAATTTCAATCCCGATACCTCCCATGTGATTCCTGCGCTGATCAAAAGATTCGTTGATGCAGTAAGAGAAGGCACGAAGGAGGTTGTATGCTGGGGCACCGGCGAGGCCAGCAGGGAGTTCATATATGCAAAGGATTGCGCGGAGGCAATAATTCTGGCTGCTGAAAGGTATAACAGCTCAGAGCCTGTTAACATCGGAACAGGGAAGGAAATAAAGATAAAGGAGCTGGTCAATACTATTGCCGAATTAACAGGCTATAAAGGAAGTATTGAATGGGATGCGTCCAAGCCTGACGGCCAGCCGAGAAGGTGCGTTGATACGTCCAAAGCCAGGGAAAGGTTCGGCTTTGAAGCAGGAACGGATTTCACAGAAGGACTGAGGAATACTATCGAATGGTATAAAGAATATATAGGTGGTTAGAAAAATGGAAACTTGCTCAGAAAAAATAGGACCTAAGATATCAATTATAACGGTCAGCTATAATAGTGAAAGGTATATCGAGGATGCAATTAAAAGTGTTTTGATGCAGACATACGATAATATTGAATATATTGTTATAGACGGGAAGTCTGATGACGGAACTGTTGATATAATAAAAAAGTATCAGGATAAGATTGACTATATGATCTCCGAACCTGACAGCGGAATATATGAAGCCTTCAATAAAGGGGTAAGGGCTTCTACAGGTGATATCATATATTTTTTAAACTCGGATGATTATCTTATATATGAGGATTCAATTGCTAAAGCAGCAAAAGTGTTTATGGATAACAGAGAACTCAAAATAGTATATGGCAATGTTCTGATTGTTAATGACAAGTTCAAGAGCAGCTATATCTTCGGGAGGGAAATGGGCCTGGAGGACTTCAGGAAAGGTTATATGCCTCCCCATCAGGGAACTTTTGTAAAAAGAGAGCTGTTTGATACATATGGATTATTTGTTGAAGCTTATAAAATAAGAGGCGATTTTGAATTCATGTTAAGATGCTTCTTGACCGGGACGGAAGGAATACAATACATCAATGAAACCATAGCCGTGTTCAGAGAGGGAGGAAAGAGTACGGACTATGGATACGGAAAGATCAGGGATAAGGAAACGGAGCAGATTATAAAGAAGTATCTTGGTGATATGAAGAGCTTGGATGAAAATAAGTGTAAAACAAATCCGGATGCCTTATGCAGGTTATGGCTTGAATTCTTGCTGATTGGCGGACAAGGCATTACAGGAAGGCTGAGGGATAATGGCATAAAGGATGTAGCTATATTCGGAACCAGGAAAATTGCACTTTGCCTTTACAATGACCTGAAGAAAGAAAATTACAATATTGTACGTTTTCTTGACAATAATACCAATATGCACGGCCGGGAAATATACGGTACATTGGTTGAAGCACCGGAATGGCTGGTGAAAAATCATGCGGATGCGGTGATAGTTTCAATTGAAAGTGATCATGATGCAGAAGTAATAAAGCAGTTATACAATATTACAGAAGGAAAAATGCTGATTGTATCGTGGAAAGATTTGATTATGGAACAGCCTTAAGGAGGCCAATATGGTTAGCGTAGTTATTCCTGTTTTTAACGGAGAAAAATATATAGCAGAAGCAATCAACAGTGTTTTACACCAGACTTACAGTGATATAGAGATAATAGTGGTAGATGACGGCTCTGTTGATAAATCGCCGGATATTGTAAAAAGCTTTAAGAAAGTAAACTATATTTACCAGAACAATGCAGGGCCTTCTTCTGCTAGAAATACGGGCATGGCTGCTTCTCACGGTGAATATATAGCTTTTTTGGATTGTGATGATATATATGCCGGGAATAAGATCGCGGAGCAGGTAAGTGTACTTGAACAGCACAAGGATGTGGATGTTGTATATAATGACTGTATAGTGGCTGACAAGAATTTGAATCAAATAAATACTTTAAGAAGTGAAGGTATTTATGAGAATGACAAAGATTTCTTATGTATGCTGTTATTCAGGCAGATCATACCGATTCCTCCTTCAATAATGCTAAGGCGCAGATGCTTCGAAGAAGGCTGCCTGTACAATGAAGGGTACAAGCATGCGGAGGACTATGAATATATTATAAGGCTTGCACAAAGATATAAGTTCAGATATATTCCCAAGCCATTATACATTTATAGAAGGCATGAAGGAAACCTTACGAATGCCCACAGCCTGCAGCAGAAAAAGGAAATTGAGGTAATCAGGAAGCTTGGCCATGAAAGAATAAAAGAAATTGTGGAAGAATCAAGCTTTTCTTCAGCAGAAAAGAGCTTTCTGCTTGCCAAAATATATATCAAGCTGAGTGAATATAAGCCGGCGGAAAATATTTTGATACAGCTTGCAGAAACCGGCTGCAGCAATCCTCTTATATGGTTCTATCTTGGGAACTGCAGTTATTTTCTTAAGGAACAGGAGAAAGCAGCTGAATACTACCGGAAGGCGATCTCTCTTGACAGCAGACTGTCGGAAGCATACAACAATCTGGCTTGCACCTGTGCAGGCTCAAACAAGGGGAAAGCCCTGGAACTGTTAAATAAAGCTTTGTCCTTGAGGCCCGATTATATGGATGCCGCACACAATCTGATTCAGATTGAATCCGGACAGACAAATTATAAATTTACAATCAGAGAATTGAGAAAGACACTGACAAATTACTTGAGCATATAAAATGGAGGAATTCATGTGAAAACTGTCGCAGTAATACTTGCGGGAGGAAGCGGGACAAGACTGTGGCCCCTCAGCAGGCAGTCAATGCCAAAGCAGCTGTTGGCGCTTACCGGCAATAAAACCTTGCTTCAGCAGACCTGTGAAAGGATACATGAGGTTATACCATATCAGGATCAATGTATTGTAACCAATCATAGTTACTATTATCAGATAAAAAAGCAGATTGAAGAGCTTTGCTGTGATAAGCATAATGTTGAAATTCTGAAAGAGCCTCAAAGTAAAAATACAGCTCCGGCTATATATTGGGCTGCAAAAAGAATAGAAAAGCGGTATGGGAAAGATGCAGTTATGATAGTCCTTCCGTCAGATCATTTAATTATGAACTGCAGCTGCTTTGTCAAGGACCTGCAAAAAGCCATAGAGAAAGCAAAAGAGGGATCCATGGTTACCTTTGGAATAGTTCCCTCAAGCATTGAGACCGCCTACGGATATATTCAAATAGAAGAAAAGAAAGCAGTAATAGGTGAAATATATAAAATATTAAGCTTTAAGGAAAAGCCTGACTATGATACAGCTACCGAATATATAAATTCCGGTAATTATCTGTGGAACAGCGGTATGTTCGTATTCAATGTCGGAACTTTAATTGAGGAATTCCAAAAATATTGCGGCGGAATATCAGAGAAGTTTGATAATGCGGACAGCTTTAATATGGACGAAATAAGCAATGTCTATGAAGAGGTAGATTCTATTTCTATAGATTATGGATTAATGGAACATACCGATAAGGCATATGTAATTTGTTCGGACTTTGGCTGGAGTGATGTCGGCAGTTGGAAAAGCCTGTATGAAATACACCCCAAGGATAGTAATAACAATGTCCTTGAAGGAAATCACCTGACCATTGATACCTCGGGAAGCTTAATATACAGTAAGGAGCGTTTGATAGCTGCAGTTGGATTAAAGGATATGGCTGTCATAGATACTGAAGATGCAATTATGATTTGCCCTCTGGATCAAACTCAGAGAATAAAGGAAGTTGTTGATAATCTTAAGAAAAACAATAATAAAGAATTTTTAGAGCATAAGACCGTTGAAAGGCCTTGGGGAAAATATACCGTACTTCAGGAGGGGCCCGGTTACAAGATTAAGAAGATAGTTGTGAATGTTAAGCAAAAGATGAGTTTGCAGCTTCATAATCACAGAAGCGAACATTGGATAGTGTTAAGAGGTACCGCTAAAATAACCAATGGCACAAATGAAATAGTAATTCATGAGAATGAATCGACTTATATACCGAAAAGTACTATTCACAGATTGGAGAATCAGGGGCTTATTCCTCTTGAAATTTTAGAAATACAAAGCGGACTATATTTAGAAGAAGATGATATCGAAAGATTTGATGATGATTATGAAAGGACGAGCTATGAGCACAAGAATGTGAGGTAAAGGCATATGAAACTGCTTATTACTGCAATCGGCAAGCGTGTGCAATTAATCAAATACCTGAAGAAGCATTTCACTATAGTGGGGGCAGATTGTTCGATGCTTGCACCTGCATCATTTCATGTCGACCGTTTCTGCCCGGTTTCACCCTGCAGTAATCCCGGGTATGTTGAGGAAATAATGGATATTTGCAGGAAATATGAAATAGACATTATACTTCCCCTTTATGAAAAGGAATTTTACATATTGGATTCAGCCAGGGATGAATTTTTGAAAAACGGCACCTTTTTGATGCTATCCGATAGGCGTGTATTGGATATATGCAGTGATAAGTGGGAAACCTATCAGTTTTTTACCAGAAATAATATCAGTACTCCAAAGAGCTTTATTAACAGAGCGGAGTGTAATATAAAATTTCCGATGTTCATAAAACCCAGAAGGGGTATGGGCAGCTGCAATTCATATGAACTTAATGATATGGAAGAATTCAATTTTTACTATGAACGTATACCTGAGCCAATTGTGCAGGAGAAATTATCAGGTGTTGAATATACTATGGACTGCATATCGGACCTGCAGGGCAAAGCAGTATCGGTTGTACCAAGAGAAAGAATAGAAGTAAGGGCAGGAGAGGTTACAAAAACCCGGACGGTTAAAGATATGGAACTGATTGAGCAGACCGTATTTTTGCTGAATAAGCTGGGAAGCATTGGGCCGGCTACAGTTCAGTGCTTCAAGACAGTAGAAGGCGAGATTAAATTCACTGAAATAAATGCCAGGGTTGGGGGCGGTGTCCCCCTTGCAATGGAAGCCGGTATTGATTATGGGAAGCTATTCATTGACTTGATTAATGGCAGCAAGCCGGAATTGCTGCTGGGGAATTTCAAAGAGCTTACAATGCTTAGGTATGATGAGGCGGTGTTCTTATGAAGGCATTAGTACTTGACCTTGATGACACCCTTTATAATGAAGCGGATTTTGTGCATGGCGCCTTTAAGGAAGTGGCGCAATATTTATCAAAAAAGTACAACATTGCTTGTGAGGAGCTATACCGGGCTATGCTGAGGCTGCTTGCCATTAATGGCAGGGGCAGGATATTCAATGATATCTGCGACTCATACAATTTGGATGAGGATATAAATAATCTTGTAGGGATATACAGGAATGCAGCTCCCAATATTTCATTGTATGAAGATGCGGAGCATTTTTTGAAATACTGTCAGGGAAAATGCAAGCTGGGCTTGATTACGGACGGAATACATCATGTGCAGCGGAACAAGATAAGGCTGCTGGATTTGGAGAAGTATTTTGACTCTATTATAGTAACTGATGAGCATGGGGAAGATTTTTGCAAGCCCAGTATAAAACCATATGTAAAAATAGCTGAGGAGCTTGGGGCGGCTTTTGACGAAATGATTTGTATAGGTGACAATCCCCGGAAGGATTTCTGCGGGGCAAGACAGTTGGGAATATATACCGTGAGAATCATAAGGCCGGTTGGAGACCATATGGAGCTCCGGCTTGGCAGGGAATATGAAGCGGATATGGAGATAGCAAGTATGTACGAGCTGAAAGCGGTGATATCATGATTACATGTATAGTACAGGCCCGAATGGGATCATCCAGGCTTCCGGGGAAGGTGCTCAGGGAGGTTCTGGGTTTCCCCCTGATATTGCTGACCCTGAAGCGGCTGGAGAAATCAAGGGAAATTGATAAGCTGATACTGGCAACCTCTGATAAGATATCAGACAATCCTTTGCATGAAATAGTCAAAGGAGAAGGCTTCGAGGTTTTCAGAGGGGATGAGGAAAATGTCCTTAAGAGATACAGGGACTGTGTCCTGGAACATGGCGGAGATATTGTCGTAAGGGTGACGGGGGACTGTCCGCTGATTGATCCTGATATAGTTGACAATGTAATATCTCACTATAAGATGTACGATTATGATTATGTCAGACTGGATGTGCCGGATACTTTTATAAGGGGCTTTGATGTGGAAGTGTTCTCCCGTGAAGCACTTGACAAGGCCTTTGAGCTGGCGAAGGAGGACAGGGATTTTGAGCATGTGACCGCTTATATGTATCATCACCCGGAGCTGTTCTCAATTGGAAAGGTACGGGGAGAAAGCTTGTTTAACAAGAGCTACAGGCTGTGCGTAGATACTATTGAGGATTTTCAACTGATATCGAAGGCTTACGAGCATTTTGGAGACATATATGTATCTGCCGGGGATGTGGTAAAATTTTTAGACAATAACCCTGATATTGCAGCCATAAACAGTGAAGTTGTGCAAAAGCATGTTTAAGGAGTCCGGATATGAATGAAATTGTTCTGCAAAACGGAAGAATAATCGGTGAAGGCAGCCCCTGCTATATAATGGTGGATATTGCCGCCAATCATAATGGAGACCTGGATACTGCCAAGGAGCTGATTAGAAAAGCTGCCGAAGCGGGAGCTGACGCAGTCAAGTTTCAGACCTACAGGGCTGAGGAGCTTTATTCCAAAAAGACCCCTCAGTTTTCAAGGGATGCCATGAAGCCCTACGATCTTATTAAGAAGGTTCAGCATCCCAGGGAGTGGATACCGCGGCTTTTTGAATACGCAAAAGACTGTGGCATTGATTTTCTGTCTTCGCCTTTTGATTTTAACGCGGCGGATCTGCTGGACGATGCGGGTGTGAGCCTTTTCAAAGTGGCGTCCTTGGAAATAGTAGACTTAAGGCTCATTAAGCACATAGCAGCCAAAGGCAAGCCTGTGATTTTATCAACAGGTATGGCGAGCCTTGAAGAAATAGAGGAAGCCGTAGAAGCTGCAAGAAGTACAGGGAATGAAAGTATTGCACTGCTTCACTGCAGCACCTGCTATCCTTCGCCTGCACATATAGTGAATCTCAAGGCAATGGAAACCCTGCGGAATACCTTCGGGCTTCCAACGGGCTTTTCCGACCATACCCTGGGCTGGCATATTCCTGTGGCTGCTGTGGCTTTAGGCGCCTGCATAATAGAAAAGCACTTTACTCTGTGCAGAGGCCAGGAGGGGCCGGATCACGGCTTTTCCATAGAACCTGCCGAACTGAAGCTTATGGCGGATCAAATAAGGGATGTAGAGAAGGCATTGGGAGACGGCATAAAAAAGGTTTACCCTGAGGAGCGGGAAAACTATGAGAAAGGCAGGAGAAGCCTTATTGCAAGGAAGGATATTCCAAGAGGTACAATTATAACAGAGGACATGATAACATGCAAAAGGCCCGGCTGGGGAATAAAGCCAAAGTACTTACGGGATGTAGTGGGAAGGACTGCCGGAGCGGATATATATGAAGACGATATATTGATGTGGGATATGCTGGATTAATAAAGGAATTCAGGGGATGTGCTTATGAAAATATTAATCAGGGCTGACGGCGGCTTCAATATAGGCATGGGCCATGTAATGCGCATGCTGGTTCTGGCCGACAGGCTGAAAGACTTTTCAGAGGTTGTTTTCGTGTGCAGGAAAAATGAGGAGTTCAAGGCCGGAGTCAGATATATTGAGGCATGCGGTTACTCCGTATCGACGGTTAACGGAGAAGATATTATTGACGAACTTGCCGGAATAGGCGGGGACTGTCTGATTACGGACAGTTACGACGCAGATGAAAGCTATTTCAGGCGCACCGGGGATATTTTCGGTATAACCGGTTATATGGATGACCTTAACAAAGTCCGGATTAGTACCGACTTTATTATAAATCAGAATATTTATGCCCGGGATTTGGGATATGAAAAATACGAGGGTACCGTGCTGCTGTTGGGTACCCAATATGCACTTCTCAGAGATGAATTCAGGGGCCTCCCGGCGAGAAAAACGAGGCGTAATGTGGAAAGCGTGCTGGTTACGATGGGGGGATCAGACCCGCAAAACCTGACGCAAAAGTTTGCATTAAAGCTTGGCAGAGCTTTCCCCGGAATAACATTTCATATAATAGCGGGGCCTTCCTTTATTCATGTAGACAGCCTGGAGGCAGCGGCGGGAGAGAATATAGTTATCCACCGTGAACCCAAGATGTCCGCGCTGATGATGCAATGTGATGCTGCCGTATCTGCCTGCGGAAGCACCGTTTATGAACTGTGTGCCTGCGGGACTCCCATAATAGGGGTTATCACAGCAGATAACCAGGTTATGACAGTCCGCAGTATGGATAATATAGGTGCAATGAAATATGCGGCAGGCGCCGGAGAAATTGTCCGGCACCTGGAAAGCCTGGATTATGAAACAAGGGCCAGAATGTCGGAAACAGCCCGAAAATTGGTGGATGGGAATGGAAGCATAAGAGTATCGGAGCATATAAGAAAAATTATCTGCAAAAAATGAGGGGGAAGCTGTATGAGAAAGTTTATACCATACGCAAGGCAGTATATTGATGAGGAAGACATACAGGCGGTTGCCGAGGTTCTCAGAAGTGATTTTATAACCACCGGGCCGAAGATTGCAGAGCTGGAAAACACTATTACGAAGTATACCGGAGCAAAGTATGCCGTAGCAGTTTCAAACGGTACTGCCGCTCTTCATGCTGCCTGTTTTGCCGCAGGCATAGGGCCCGGGGATGAAGTTATAACAACTCCGATGACATTTGCAGCCTCCGCTAACTGCATATTATATATGGGAGGGCGGCCGGTCTTTGCCGACATCGACCCGAGGACCTATAATATTGACCCCCGGGATATTGAAAATAAAATAACCGATAAGACGAAAGCTGTTATTCCGGTGCATTTTACCGGACAGCCCTGCGATATGGACGAAATAATGAGAATTGCAGACAAGTATGGATTGACGGTAATCGAAGACGGGGCCCATGCCATGGGAGCGGAATACAAAGGCAGGAAAATCGGCACCATAGGCGCAATGACCACTTTAAGCTTTCACCCCGTAAAGCATATTACAACAGGGGAAGGGGGAGCCGTTCTGACGGATGACAAGTCGCTGTACGAGAAGATGCTGCTGTTCAGAGTCAACGGTATAACAAAGGACAGCGATAAAATGGAGAGAAACGAAGGCCTCTGGTTCTGTGAGCAGCATAGCCTGGGCTTCAATTATAAATTGACGGACATACAGGCAGCTCTTGGTATAAGTCAATTCAGGAAGCTTGAGTTCTTCCTTGGAAGAAGAAGACAATACGCGGCACTTTATAACGTGCTTTTGGAACAGATTGAAGGAGTAATAGTACCTCAGCAGCTGCAGTATGTGAATTCTGCCTGGCACCTTTATATAATCAAGCTGGACTTTGCCAAAATAAGATTGAACAGAAGACATGCCTTTGATGAGCTGAGAAAAAGGAATATAGGGGTACATGTGCATTATATACCGGTATATTATCATCCCTATTACAGAAACCTGGGGTATTTCAAGGGTATATGCCCTGAAGCCGAAGCCCTTTATGAAGCAATAATAACGCTCCCTCTATACCCGTCAATGGAAGAGGAGGACATTTATTATATAGCTGATAGCCTGAGGGATATATTAAGGAGTTGATATTTTGAAAATGCTGGTTACCGGAGGGGCCGGTTTTATAGGAAGATGGACAGTGAAGAAGCTTCTTGGAGAAGGGCATAGTATATGGATATTGGATGACCTTTCCAATGGGTCCTATGATAATATAAAGGAATTCGCAGGCTGCGGATCAGTGAAATTCATACAGGGGGATATTAAGGATGAAAGACTGCTGGAAAGCATATTTGCGGAGGACTTTGACCTTTGCTTTCATCTGGCGGCCAGAATAAATGTCCAGGATAGCATTGATGACCCGGTGACTACCTATCGGAATGATGTGGCAGGTACCTTCAACGTCCTGGAGCAGTGCAGGAAGCACGGTACGAAAATGGTTTTCATGAGTACCTGCATGGTCTATGACAGGGCATCGCGCGAAGAGGGAATTGACGAGCTGCATCCGGTCAAGCCGGCTTCACCCTATGCCGGAAGCAAGATAGCAGGGGAGAACCTTGTGCTGTCATACTGGCATGCCTATAAGCTGCCGACAGTTGTAATAAGGCCTTTCAACACTTACGGGCCTTTTCAGAAGTCAGGAGGGGAAGGCGGTGTAATAGCAATTTTCATTAAGAACTCCCTTGAAGGCAGAGCTTTGAAAATATACGGTGACGGGAGCCAAACCAGGGATTTCCTTTATGTTGAGGATTGTGCCGATTTTATTGTCCGGGCAGGCAGCTCGGATAAGGCTGACGGGCAGATAATAAATGCGGGCACAGGAAAGGACATTGCAATAAATGACCTGGCAGTGCTTGTCTCCCGGAATAGATCGCCTATAGAGCATGTACCCCATATACATCCCCAAAGCGAGATCCAAAAGCTTCTCTGCAATTCAGGAAAGGCATACAGGCTTTTATCCTGGAAGCCCCGGACCGTTATTGAAGAAGGAATAGCAATTACTGAAAAATGGATAGCAGGTACTATAAAGAAAAACTAATTTTTTGACGATATAGAAATATAGAATGGATTCTATATTTTATTTTTCAATTCCAGGGAGGGAATATTAATGAAAATCAGCAATAATCACACTAATCGAAATACCGATGAAATTGTAAAGCAAAGTGCGGCCAGCCAAGCGCAGGTACTGAAACAGGCAAAAAGACCTGAGAAGGCAAAGGGTGAAGCGAATAAACCGGTATCTGAAGCTAAAGAAGAGCCTGCCCTGAGTGAAAAGCAATTAATAGAGGCAATAGAGAAGACTAATAAGGCAATCGAAGGTACATCCTGCAGCTTCAGGTACTCTGTGCATGATGTGACGAAACAGATAATGGTTAAGGTAATAGATAATGAAACCCAGGAAGTAATTCAAGAAATCCCGCCGGAGAAGATATTGGACATGGTGGCAAAAATGTGGGAAGTGGCGGGTATTTTGGTTGATGAAAGGAGGTAGCGGAAATGGCTTATGATATATCCAGCATATTAAACAGCCGCATGAGGATATCGGGTATTTCCTCCGGACTGGATGTGGACGGTATAGTGCAGCAGCTGATGAGAATAGAACGGATGAAAGTGGACCAGGCAAAACAGAGCAAGACATTGCTTGAGTGGAAAAGGGACGATTACAGATCGATAATGAACTCCATCAGGGCATTTAAGGATGAGTACTTTGATGTATTGAAGCCTGCGACAAATATGAGATCCGCTTCTTCACTGTCAGCCCTTAAGACGACTTACAACGGTGCCGATACTTCAAGCTATTTTACTGCAGCAGCAGGAAGCAGTGCAACTCAGGGAACCTTTTTGATAAGCAATGTTCAGCTGGCAAAGGCGGCGAAGGCTGCATCGTCCGGCTCTGTTACAGGTAACATGGCCGGCAGCGCCATAGATTTTGGAAGCACGGTAATAAGTGCAGAGAATAACAATAATAAGATATCTGT
>ERZ1026800.1962-NODE-1962-length-12101-cov-5.208201_pt1 | contig 12101 bp, 10 predicted proteins | sample MGYA00520873_ERZ1026800 | MGnify/ENA primary metagenome ERZ1026800 (study PRJEB33270, sample SAMEA104284475) | anaerobic digester metagenome | biome: Anaerobic digester microbiome; feature: mesophilic sludge digester; material: Anaerobic digester biomass...
GGCCGCATTCGGAGATTGGGTGCTGGCGTGTCTGCCCGCGGAGTCCGCCTCCGTCGAACCCGGCGGAAACGCCGGTCACACGGGGTTCCTCCGGGATGAAACGGTCGACGCCGACGCAGTCACGCCGCCGCTCATCGTGCGCGCGCGCCGGCCCGGCGACAGGTTCCGGCCGCTGGGCGCGCCGGGCCGCATCCGGCTCAAGGAGTTCTTCCGCGCCCAGGGCATCCCCGAGCAGATGCGCGGTTCGTGGCCCATCGTCTGCGCGGGCGAAGACGTCGTTTGGGTGCCGGGCCTGCGCATCGGCCAAAAAGCCCGACTCTCGCCCGCGACCCGCCGCCGCCTCGCGCTGCGCATCGCCTGCGCGCCTGACGCGGTGCGGGCGCTGCTCGCGTCTCGATCGCCGGCCGGCGAGGACGCCTCTCTCGGAGGCGGAAACCTCTCGTAACGCCCGACATCGAGGGGGGCGGGCGCTATCCCTCCTCGGGCTCCTCGGCGGCGGGCTCCTCGGCGGCGGGCTCCTCGGCGGCGGGCTCCTCGGCGGCGGGCTCCTTGACGGCGGGCTCCTTGACGGCGGGCTCCTTGGTCTCGGGTTCCGCGGCCTTAGGTTCCACAGCCTTGGGCGCCGGCTCGGCGCCGCGGTACACTCTCCGCTCCTTGAGCGCGACGACCCGCGCACCCTGGCCCGAGCCCTTCTTCACCGCCATGAGCACAAGCCCTCGGGCGGCGTCATCCCGGCCTTGCTCGGCGTCATGGCTCACGACAAAATCGGGCCGCCGGGTAAGACCGATCCGGTGGACGAGCTTGCCGTCGGCAAGGCCGAGCGCCCAGATCTCGGGCGCGTCCTTCGCCAGCACGTAGACCAGCTCCTTGCCGGGGCAGAGGAACGCGCCCACGCCGGGAACGCCGGGCTCGTCGTACGTCCTGCCCTCCACACCCGGCTTTGAACGCTTCCACTTGGGCTTGCCGTTCAGCGCGTTCACGGCGTACAGCACATGCTCGCCGCTCTCGAGGTCAACGGCGAGGCAGAACACCGTATCGCTGCAGGCGTGGGGCTGATCCTTGACGATCCTGCCCGTCGCGAACTTCCAGGCCGTGCCGCCGTCGTTCGCTTCGAAAGCGTAAAGCAAACGATCGTCGGAAGCCGCGAACACGCGCTGTTGATACACGACGGGCCGCGTGGTGATGCGCGCCCTGGTCTTCCCGATCCACGAGCGGCCGTTGACCCAGCCGCCGACCGCGTTGAGGGCATACACGTTGCCGTCCTCGGACGCCATGTACACCATGTCGCCCGCGAGCACCGGCGACGCGCTCACGCTCTTGCCGGCCGAGTAAGTCCAGCTCGGGGTCCGGTTCTCCTTGCGGTACGTGTTGATGCGCCCGCCCTCGGCGGTGACGTAGACGATCTTCTCGCCCACCGCCGGCTTGGAGCTCACCCCGAAGCCGAGCTTCTCGTTCCAGAGCTCGAGCAGCGTCTCGGCCTCGATGCAGCTCAACGAGTCGCCGTGCTGAACGACGTAGATCTCATCGTTGCCGGTCGCGCCGGAAGGATACCTGTAAACCACCGGCGGGCACTTGAGCGGCCCCTTGAGCCGCAGGCGATACTCAATGGGAAGTCCGGTCGCGGGGTCGAGACGCAGCAGGTCGTTGTCCGCCGTCCAGAGGAGAATCAGCCCTTTGTCATAGCATAGGCCCGCGATCTCCTTGTCATGCTCGTAGGTCCAGGCTTCCTTCAGCGGCGTGCCCTGCAGGTCGCCGGGGGCGACCATGAACCGGTCCGCGCGGGACGCCGGCGCCTTCCCGTCCACGACCGGCGCATCGCTCGAGCACGACCACAGTGTCGCGAGAACCCAGGTTCCAAACGCTGCTCTGCCGAAACTCCGCACGTTCCTCTCCTTTCGCCTGCGGGCGCGCGGCGCCCCGCTCGCAGCGCGGACGCGCGCGGCGGGGGCCATGCCTCATTACCTATCTATCGACAGTATCGGGCGGCAAAAACACACCCAGGTCCGTCTGATGCGCCTCCTCGTAAGCGCGCATGCGGGCGATGCGCGCGAGGTCTTCCTCGATGCGGTGCATGAGACGAAACACATACGGCTTCCGTTCCAGCCGCCGGCGCAGGTCGCGCTCTATTTCGCTCCACAATCCCCCGTAAAGCACGTTCCGCAAAAGCAGGAGTTGGGTCTCCTCGCGCGTCAGGCGGGCGTAGAACTCGCGGTGCCGTGCCTGCGCGGGGCCGCCGCCGGCGCCGACCGCGGGCGCACGCGCCGCATCGGCTACTTCTTCGCGGCGGGCGGAACCTCCCTCGCTATCCATTGCCATTGTCGTCCCGCGTACTCAAAGCGGTCCTGCGACCGGCCGAACTCGTCGCCGGGAATCCGGTACTCCAAGATCAGCACGTATTCCTCGAGCACCTTCGCGCCTTCCTTCGCCTTCACGACGATCGTGTCGGTCAAGTTGCGCACATAGATTTTCACGAATCTGGCCTCGAGGTCAAGAGCCCCGAAGGTCGCGATGCAGCGCTTGGTCTCCTTGGGCTTGATCATGATGCGCTTGCGCTCCAGGTATTTCCGGAACGCGTCGATCTGCGCGTCACCCTTCAACGCGCGCATCTCATCGAGAGCCTTCCTCTGCTCCGCGAGGGGAAAATGCTTCTCCTTGTCGATATTCCCGAAAAGATCCTCCCCCAGCGCGCGCTCCGCGGCCTCCTCGGCCTCGGGCCTGAGGTTATCGTTATACTTGACGCCTTTGTCGGATTCCGCGCTGATGGTGAGTTCGAAGGGCCGCGGTTCGCTCCCGTGATTGGTCACGGCGTACACGAGGTACCATTCCAGGCGTCCCACGCCGTTCACGCGCTCGATGACGATCGGCTTGATGTCGAGCGGCTTGAAATCCAGAAGCCAGGTGTCGACCTTGGGATCCGGGCCTTCTTTGGGCTGCCCACCGGCATCCTCCGCGGCCCACGCGAGAAGACTCACCGCGACGCTCACGACCGCGACCCACAGGCTGCGCATGGCTACCCCCTTTGCGGGGTGCGCTCACGAGGCAAGCGACACCCATTCATCCTTGTGTTGTGTTGTGACTACCTTGCTTCACCAGGCGGCGCGCGCGCGGCAACCCGTCGCGTGCGCGCCGGGAGACATATGTGAATAAGTCAAGTATACTTGCGACGAAATGCCTGTCAAGCCAGCCGCTAAGCGCGGGCGCTGCGGCGGGTTACATGCGTCCGAGCCTGAACGGCGCCCCATCCCCCTGTCCGGCGCCGGCTATCCCGCCCCCGACTCCAGCGCGCGGACTCCGCGCCCGGATCGGCACGGGAAACACGTCAGGCCGAGCAGCGCCGCTCCGGCGGCCCACGCACACAAGGCGGCCGCGCCCCGCGCGACGAAGCTCCAGGGCAAGACGGTGATATCGCCGTAGAAGAAGTCCCCTCCCCAGACGAGCTGGAAGTTCGGCACGAGCAGGCCGAGCGGGAGGGGGATCGCGTCCAGCACGGCGCCGAAGCTCTCCTTGACCTGGCCGAGCACGATGACAGCCCCGCCCGCGAGGATGCCGCAGGGGCGGCCGAGCAGCATGCTCCCGGACCAGACGGCGCTCAGGACCGCGAGCCCGGCGCAAAGGGTCAGAACCTCGGCCTGCAGAAGCAGGACATCGGCATCGCTCAACGCCGCGCGCAGGCCGCCGCCCGGCGCCCGCGCGAAAGCGACGCACGCCGCGGCGGCGCTCAGCACGCAAAGCGCCCCCAGCGCACCCGAGGAAAACGAACGCCCCCCGCGGAAACTGCGCCACGCCCCGGCGCCCAAGGCCAGCAACCCCGCGGCGGCGGCGTACACCCAGCTCTCGCCATCGAAGGCGAGGCCGGGCGCGTCCCTGAGCAGGACGGCGCCCATGCACGCGATCGCGGCGGCGGCGACCGCCCCGGCCAGGGCGGCGCCGGCCAAACCGCCCAGGAAGTACGCGGCCGGCCCGATCGGGCGCGTCATGACGAGAGCGCGCAAGGCGTCGCTCTCGCGCTGCGTTCCCGCCACCATGGCGGCGAGAATGCCGCCGAGGAAAATCGTCGAGAGCCCGATGTCCCGCACCAAGCCCTGTTGCTCGCGAAAGCCGAAAGCCGTCCCGAGCGGCGCCAAGGCCAGCAGGCACAGCGCCGCCAGAACCGCTACCAGGAGGGCGGGCTCCCGCAGCGCGCCTGCGAAACTCCGCCATGCGACCGCGCCGAAGGAGCGCATCACCCGGCCCTCCCCTTCGCGCGACCCCCGCGCGCGGGCGCAAGCTCCCGCCGCGCCTGGGCCGCGACTCGGTCGAAAGACGGAAACTCGGGGCCGGTGAAAACCGCGGCGGCTTCGCCGTAAAGTCCGCGGGCGAAGTCCAAGTACGTCCGCGCCCCGTCGTCCTCGCCGCGCGCCGCGGCCCGCAGCGCTTCCCGCAGAAAGGCGCGGATCACGGCGAGAAGCTCGTCCCTCGTGGCGCGCTCGACATTGACCTTCCGGTAGATCCAGTCGTAGACGTAGTCCTCGCAGGCGACGCGCGGCGTCCCCGCGGGATCGAGTTCCGCCAGCTTCGCGAAATGCTCTTCCGCAAGCTCCCGCCCCCGCCGCGTGCCGCTGATGTAGGCCAACGGGATCGCACCCTTCAGAAATTGAATCCGGTCTTCCAGAAACGAGGCCTCCTGCTTGCGGTGATAGGAGTCGCCGGCCGCGCGCGCGGCGGCCTCGGCATACTCCCGGTCGATGGCCGCGAGCAACGCGATCTCGCCGCTCTGAAAGAGGCGCGTCAGCGCGCGGAGTTCCATGCGCCACAGCGCGATCGCATCCAGCCTAACCGCATCGGGCGCCAGTTGCTCCAGCCCGTGCCGCGCCCAGAACAGGACGAAGCTCTCCGGGCGCAGCAGGCCGACATCGCCGAAGCGCCCGTGCGCTTTGGCGACGACGTCCATGCCGACGCCGAAGGTCCTTCTCCACGCCCGCGCACGGAGCCCGCGATCGTACGCTTCCAGCAGGGGATCCTCGCGCAACGCCGCCGCCAGAGCATCGGCCGCATCCCCCAGGACGGCCTCGGGCGCCGCCCACAGAGCCGTCCACCCGCCCTCGACATCGCCCACCCCCAGCGCGGCCAGCGTTTCCGCGAAGCGCGCCACCGCGGGATCGCGCCGCAGCGCGGGCAGCAAAGCCTCGGCCGCCGCGAACGCGGCGGGATCCCAGGGCTCGGCCCCGAGGATTTCGCGCCCCGCGCTCTCGACTTCCGCCCGGTACCGCGGGCCGGCCGCGTCGATTTCGCCGCCGATCTTGTACGCCCAGAACCACGCGATCTCCCAGTGCAGCCCCAGGCTGCGCGGGTTCGCGGCCAGCCCGTCGCGCCACAGGAGTTCCACGGCGGCGCGCACGTAGGGCCAACGCTCCTCGGGCGGCAGCGAAGAAGGCACGTTGACGCCGAGATTCCAAGCCTGAAAGCTCCAGCTTCCCTCCACACGGCTCTGCAGCATGGTGATCCAACGCGCGGCCTCCGCCGCGGCGAAGAACCGGCCCTCGTTCTGAAGCGTCTCGGCGTGGATCCAGAGGTAGTCGACCAGCAGGGCGCGGAAGCTCCCCAGGAGCGTGCTCGCAAGCTGGACCGCCGGCGGCAGGGAATCGCCCCGCTGCCGCTCCATGCCGCTCTGCATGGCCGGCCGGCATGCGCGCGTCCCGCGTTCCAGCAGCGCCGCCGCGCCCAGCGCCGCGGCCGCGCACAGAAGCGCGATCCCCCGGCGCATCTCAACCCCTCTTTCCCAGCTCGCGCCGCCTGAAGAGGAGCCACGCGAGCACAAGCGCCCCTCCGCCGCGGAGCAGCGTGCCGTGGGCCGCGACGGCGGCCGCGGCGCCAAAACCGATCGTTCGGCCTTCGACGAGTTCGACGCCTGGATCGATGCCCCGCGTCGTCGGGATGACCGCCAGCATGCCGGCGACGGCCTTCTGCCAAACGGCCCGCAGCGCCGGCGGGAGCGGCTCGGGCACCGCCTCGCCGTGGGAGTGGCCGCGCGTTCCCGTGAACTGCGCCGCCGCCTCGCTCAGCATGTTCGCGCTGAGCGCCGCGAACACGATCACCGCGGCGGCGAGCGCGCTCACCGCGCGGGACAGGGTCGCGCCGGACAGGACCGTGAACCCGCCCACCGCCGCCGTGAAAGCGAAAAAGAGCAGCCCGGCGCGGGCGAGGTTGGCGCCGAACCCGATCTCGGGCAGATAGAGAGCGAGGCCGTCCTCCGGCGGGAAGTAGACGAGGAGCTTCCGGTCGGCGGGCAGGGTGACGGTGAGACCGAGGGCGCCGTCGGGGCCGATCGCCGCGCCGGGCAGGCGGAACTCGCAGGCCACGCCGTTTTGAAGCTCGCGGCGCACGATCTCGGTTCCCGCCCGGAACTCAACCTCGGCCAGTTCCAGCGGCGGAAACACGCGGGCCTTGACGCGCACCCGCACGCCGCCTTCGCGCGGCCCCGCATCAGGCCACACGATCGTCGCGGACTGTCCCTCCGTGAGGCGCCAGACGGCCAGGCTCTCGCGAGCCATGGCGGCGACGCCGTCGGCACCGTGCCGCTCCAGGAAGGCCGCGTCGCGGCCGAGCGCCTCGGCCAGCTCGCGCGCCCGGCCGGCGGAGACCGGCTTGGGGGGCGCCGGGCGCACGGCGCAGCCGGTGAGCGCCTCGGTCTCAATGCCGAGCCTGCGGGCGCACACGCCGGCGCCGGCGCCGATGACCGCGCAACCGGCGGCAAGCACGGCGCCGGTGATCAGCGCGCCGGCGCAGAACCGCGCCGCTATGAACGCCGCCCGCGGCACGGGCCGCGTGCCCAGCAGAAGCGCCTGCCGTCCGGCGCGCTCGGCGCCGAAGAAGCGCAGCGGCAGGTACGCGATCAGGCCCACGCTGAAGCCCGCCAACAGCAGCCACGCCGCCGTCACGTAGAACTTGAGGTTCGCCTCCTTCGGCCCCTCGGCGGCGACGGCGAAAGCGAGCCCGAGGATGCCGGCATAGACGGCGGCGCACGCCGCCGCCAGACCGCGGCTGCGGAGCGCCTGCCTCAGCGCCAGCCCTATGAGCGCGCCTGTGCCCCGCATGGCCGGCCGCCTCCTTGGATCGCCGCCAGGAAGAAGTCCTCCAGCGAGCGCGCGGCGCCGCCCTCGCCCGCGAGAAGCTCCGCCCTCGCGCCCGCGCACAAAACCCGGCCCCGATCGAGGATCGCGAAGCTGTCCGCGACCTCCTCCACCTCGCCCAGGATATGGCTGGAAAGAAACACGGTCCGGCCCAGCCCCTTAAGACGCAGAAGGAGATCCATGACGCTCCGGGTGCCGAGGGGGTCCAGACCTACGGTCGGCTCGTCGAGAAAGAGCAGCTCCGGGTCGCCCACGAGGGCCTGCGCCAGACACAGCCGCCGCAGCATGCCCTTGGAGAACTCCGCCGCGGGACGGCGGGCCGCGGCGCGCAGATCCACCAGTTCGAGCAGGTGCTCGGCGCGCGCCTTCGCCTCGTGCCGCGGCAGCCCGCATAATCCGGCATGCAGAAGCAGCGTCTCCCGCGCCGTCAAGAAGCCGTGGAGGTACGATTCCTCGGGAAGATACCCGATGCGCCCTCTGACCCGAAGGTCGCCGGGCGCCCCGCCGAGCACGATCGCCCGCCCCGCCGTCGGCGCCAGCAGCCCGAGGCAGATCTGCATGAGGGTCGACTTGCCCGCGCCGTTCCGCCCCAGCAGCGCAAAGATCTCGCCGCGGCCCACCGCCAGATCGACGTCCGCGAGGGCGCACACCCGCGGCCTTCCCCAGAAGTCCCGGAAGATCTTGCGCACGCCGGCCAGTTCAAGGACGTTCGCCATCGCCGCGCTCGCTCGCCAGCCGTGCGCTGGACAGGAGCACCGCCAGCGCGCCCGCGTTCTGGACGATGGCCGCGGCCACCGGGCTCAGGTGCCCGAAGGCGGCCAGAAACATGCCGCAGACGATGAGCCCGCCGCCGATGACGAGGTTCTGCGCGGCGACGGCGCGGCTTCTGCGCGCGAGGGCGACCAGCGCCGTGATGCCCCGCAGATCGCTCCTGAGCAGCGCCACGTCGGCGCTCTCGATCGCGACCTCGTTGGTGCCCGATCCCACCGCCGCCGAAAGATCCCCCGCCGCCAGCGCCGGCGCGTCGTTGACGCCGTCGCCCGCCACGAGGACGCGGTGCCCTTCCTCCCGCAGGCGCCGCACGAAAGCGAGCTTCTCGTCGGGGAGGCACTCGGCGATGAACTCGTCAATGCCCACGTCCGCCGCGGTGCGCTCCGACACTTCGCGCCGGTCGCCCGTCAGCATGACGATGCGGCCGACACCCGCGGCCCGGAGCGTCTCGATGGCGGCCCGCGCCTCGGGGCGCGCGCGGTCTTCCAAGGCGAAGGACCCCGCCAAGCTCCCGCCCACCGCGACGGCCAACGCCGAGAATCCGCGCAACTCCTCCTCGAAGGGCGCCGGCCCGCCCAGGTCGACGCCCGCCTGGGCCAGGAATTCCGGCCGCCCGAGACGCACCTCGCGGCCGCCGACGGCGCCCACGAGCCCCCGTCCGGGCTCTTCGCGGACATCGCGCGCCTCGGGAAGCGCGATGCCGCGTTCGTGAGCGTACGCGCTCAGCGCCCGCGCCACGGGGTGCTGCGACATCCGCGCCACGGCCGCGCCGTGGGCCACCACCGCTTCCTCCGCCCACGGCTCTCGCGCGAGGGCTCGCACGACGCGCAGCTCGCCGCAGGTCAGCGTGCCCGTCTTGTCGATGACCAGCGCCGAAACGCCGGCGGCGGTCTCCAGGCTCTGGGGCTTCTTGACAAGGATGCCGTTCCGCGACGCGCAGGCCAAGGCCGCCACGGCGGCGCTCGGCCCCGCGATGACGAGGGCCACCGGGCAGGCGGCGACGATGGTGCTGATCGCCCGGCCCCAGTCCTCGCTGAGCAGCAACACCAGGGCGGCCAGCATTATGACGACGGGCGGATACCAGCCCACCACGCGTTCCAACGCCCCGGCGAGGCGGGGCTTCGCCTTCCGCGCCTCGACGATGAGCCCCCGCACCCTGGCGAGCGTCGTGTCCTCGCCGACTTTGTCGATGCGCACGTCAAGCGCGCCGGTCAGGTTCAGCGTTCCGGCGTAGACCGGATCGCCCGGGGCCTTGTCGGCGGGCATGGCCTCGCCCGTGACCGAGGCCTCGTTCACCGCCGAGGCGCCGCGCTCGATGACGCCGTCGGCCGGCACCGCATCGCCGGGCAGGACTTTCACCCGTTCGTCCACCGCGAGATCCTGAACGGGAACCAGGTCCCACCCGCCGTCGCTCCGCAGCCGGCGGGCCGTCTTGGGAGCCAGCGCGCCCAGCGCCTCGACCGCCGTCAGGGCCCCCGAGGCGGTATGCTCCTCGAGCGCGAGGGCGCCCAGCATGAGGAGCGCCACGACGCCGGCGGTCAGATAATCGCCGAAGGCGAAACACGCCACCGCGGCCAGCGCGACGAGTTCATCGAGCCGGCGCTCGGGGCCCCGCAGGTTGCGCACCGCCCTGACGCACAGCAGCCCCGCGCACAGGACGGCGCCCGCGAGGCTCGCGAACTCCCCCGCGGCGCTTGAAACCCCGGCGCGCCCGATGAAGAAACCGTTCAGCAGCAGCGCCGCGCCCAGAGCGGCGGCCAGACGGGCGCGGCGGCGCGAGGGCCGGGCGCTCATTGGGTCGGCTCCTTTCCGCCGCCGTCCGCCGCCGGCGCGAGCCGGTACTTGAAGTTCCGCCCTTCGCTCGTCGAAGCGAGCGGCCGGATATCGGCCCGGGCGAAGGCTCGGGCGCAGGCCTCGAGGATGAGGCGTCCCCGCAGCGAGCCGTCCCGCGCCATCGCGGCGGCGAGCTCGCGGGCCCGCGTCGCGTCCCGCCGGGCGCGCCCGAGGATCCGCCCGGCTTCGTTCTGCGCGGCGTTGACGATTTCGATGGCCCGCGCGGCCGCATCGGCCCCGCGCGCCGCGCACTCCTTCCGCGCCTCGGTGAAGGTCGCGAGGGCCGCGCTGGCCGCGTTCTGAGCCTTCACGAAGGCCTCCTCGACCTGGCGCGGCTCCCGCGGCCGCGCGACCGGCGAGATCTGCTGAAGCGCCAGTCCGCGCGCCGCCAGAAGCGGCGCGAGCTGCGCCTCGATGCGCCCGAAGTACTCGGCCTTGCCGCCGGACGCCTCATCCGTCGAGAGCAGGCGCACGGACAGCGCATTCCGCAGAACCGCCTCCGCCAGCAGCGTCTTGACGAAAGCCCGCTCCCGGGCAAGATCGGCCTCGCGTCCCGCGCCGAAGTTGGCGTAGTAGCGCGCGCAGTCGCCCACGCGCCAGTCCGCGCGCACCTTCAGGTGCAGGATGGCGCCGTCGCCGCACAAGACGTAGCCGTCGCGGCCGGGCCTGAGGGATGGCGCCGCCGAGCGGCGCCGCAGGGCGCGCAGTTGATCCTCCGCTTCCTCCTTGTACCAGAACGAATCGGTAGTCGCCTGCCTGATCTCCTGGACGGGGATGATAACCCGCGCGCCCAGCGGCGGCGGCAGCGTCAAGTGCGTGCCGGATCTGTAAATCCGCGGCGCACCGTCGGGTTCCCGCGCGAGCCGTCCCAGGTTCAAGACCAGCGCCTCGTGCCCGTCGGGCACGACACACAGGCCCGACGCCACGTACAGCACGAGGCCCGCCCCCAGGCAGATCTTGAGCACCCGCAGCGTCACGCCGAGCGCAGCGGCGAGGGCGCGAGCGGGGCGCGAGGCGGCTCCGGGGTCCGTGGGGGCCTTCACCGCCGTTCCTCCGTTCCGGCGGCCCCGCCCGCGCCCGCCGGCGCCAGTTCCTTGAGAAGATCGAGGGGCGGAGTGTTCAGGTCCCAGACGATGGTCGTCGGCCCAGCGAACACCTCCTCGAGCGCCGTGAGTCGATCCAGGAAGGCCAGCAGATCTTTGTTGTCGACCGCGGCGAGCACGCCCGCCGCCTCGGCCTTGGCCTTGGCCGCGATTTCGCCCGCCCGGGTGCGGGCCTCGGCCAAGCTGCGTTCGTAATCGCGCTGCGCCTCCGCCTTGATCTTGCGCGCCTGGGCATCGCCCTCGGATTGGATGCGCGCCGCATCGCGTTCCTTGGCCTGGCGCATCTGAGCGAACACGCCCTCGGCCGCCTTCTCGGGCAGGACGAGTTGGTGGAAGCCCGCGGCGACGATCTCGATGCCGTAGGCCCCCAACGGCTCCCTGAGCAGGCGCGCGATCTCGGTCTCGATTTTCTCCAACTCCCCCGCGGCGCCGCCGCCCGACTGGGCGGGCGGCGCTTGCGTCAGCGCCGCGTAGCGGTGGCGCGCCAGCACGTCGTTGACGCCGCTGCGCAGCGCGCCGCCGATGAGCGGTTCCGCGGCCGCCTCCCGGCCCATGACCGCCTCGTGAAAGGCGCGCGGATCGCCGACACGCCACAGGACGAAGACGCCCGCCACGACAAGCTGCCCGTCCGCCGTGCTCGCCTCCTCCAGGCCGCCCTCGAAGATCCGCTCGCGCATGTCGTAGCGGTACACCTTCTCGATGGGCCAAGGCCACGTCAGATGCACCCCCGCGTCCCGCGGCGCCGCCAGCACGCGCACCGGGCTTCCGAATCGCACCGAGAGGGCGCCCTCGCCCTCGTGCAGGACGAAGGTCACCGCGTAGATCGCCGCGGCCGCGACGACGGCCGACGCGCCGAGAATCCGTGGAAGCCGCGTTTTCACCGTTCTTCTCCCCCCGCGATCGGCAGGCGCCGAACCTCGCCCGTATCCACCTCGAAAACCTCCGACCCGCCCGGCGCATCCGGCAGGATCAGCTTCGGCCGCGCGCCCGCGGCCTTGGCCAACGCCTCGAAAGCCATGCGCGGGCGCAAAATCGCGCCGAGCGCCTCCCAGAACGGCGCCAGTTCGCGCGCCGTGCTCGCGGCGGCCGCGCCGCGGGCTCTCGCGCGCAGGGCCTCGGCCTCGGCCTCGGCGGCGAGGACCTCGCCCTCGTACCGCGCCAACGCCCCGAGACGGATCCGTTCGGTCTCCGCGCCCACGATCTCCGCCTCGACCACGGCGCGCAGCCGCGTCAAATCCTCGAAGGCCGGCCCCACTTCGGCGGGCATGTGGGCGCACTCGATCGC
>ERZ1026800.1969-NODE-1969-length-12076-cov-2.640054_pt1 | contig 12076 bp, 14 predicted proteins | sample MGYA00520873_ERZ1026800 | MGnify/ENA primary metagenome ERZ1026800 (study PRJEB33270, sample SAMEA104284475) | anaerobic digester metagenome | biome: Anaerobic digester microbiome; feature: mesophilic sludge digester; material: Anaerobic digester biomass...
TTCCCGCCCACCTCGCGGAAGCTCTTGCGCTCACCGTCGAGCAGGCCGAAGCGCGCCTCGACGGCGTAACGGGCCCGCTTGTCGAGGGTGCCTAGGAGCTCGTCGAGCAACTCGTTGTCGACCAGGCTCATCACGGCATCCTCGGGGGTGCCGTCGCCGTTGGCCATCAGGTCGCCGAGGGTGGCATCGCCATCGTCGCCGATGGTCTTGTCGAGCGAGACGGGGGTGGTGAGGCGGTGCAGTTCGGCATTGCCGACGTCGAGGGTCTCGCCGTCGCCGCTGGCCTGGCGCAGGGCTGCCCGCAGGCTGGCCGAACGATCGCCGGGGATGCGGATGAGGCTGGCCTTCTGGTCGAGCGCACGGCCGATGGCCTGGCGGATCCAGAACGTGGCGTAGGTGGAGAACTTGAAGCCACGGCGCCAGTCGAACTTGTCGACGGCGTGCTCGAGGCCCAGGTTGCCTTCCTGGATGAGGTCGAGGAGATCCATGCCCTGGGGGAGGGGATAGCGGCGAGCGATGCTCACCACGAGGCGCAGGTTGGCGCGAATGAAGCGATCCTTGGCTTCAGCTGCTTTGGCCACGGAGGCCTTCAGTGCTGCGCCCTTCTCGCCAGTGGCGAGGCGATCGGCCGCTTCGCGACCTGCCTCGATGACGCGGGAGAGCTCGCGCTCCTCTTCCGCATTGAGCAGCGACACTTTTCCGATGTCGTTCAGGTACAGTCCGATTGAGTCATTCATGGCAATTCGTCTCAACTCTTTGGTTCGTGGTCAGATTCCGTACTGAGGTGTGTCATTCGGCACAGTGCCGGTGGCACACTCTCTTGAACACGACGCACGGAGCCATCGAAGATGACGGCTGCCGGATAGCCATGTCCTTACGGGCGTGGTTGGGGGAACGAGCAACACTACTACATCGGCGCGTGCTTGTCCTATCAGAAGAGAACTTGCCGGTTCCGTGACAGTGCCGCCGACGAGGCCCTCTCCTTGCGCGACCTCCCGAGCAGGTGCGATGGCTCTACACTCGCCTCTCGTGCCTCAGCGAATCGGATTGTTCGGCGGCACGTTCGACCCCCCTCACGTCGGCCATCTCGTCACGGCGGTCAACGTGCGCCACGCGTTGCGCCTCGATCTCGTCATCTTGATGGTGGCCAACGTGCCGTGGCAGAAGGCGGGCACTCGGCCCATCACCGCTGCCGAGGCGCGCTATGCCATGGTGCAGGCAGCGGTTGCCGACGTCGCGGGCCTGCGTGCCGGGCGAGCCGAGATCGATCACGGTGGGCACAGCTACACCGCCGATACCCTGGAGTTCTTGTCACAGGAACACCCGGGAGCGTCACTCTTCACCATCGTCGGCGACGACGCCGCGGCCAAGATCGAGACGTGGGAGCGTTACGAAGAGGTCGCCGCGCGCTCCACGCTGGTCGTCGTCGACCGCCCCGGTGAGCCCGTCGAGCTGCCGGCCGGGTTCGGGTGGGAGCGCGTGGAAGTACCCCGTTTGGAGGTCTCCAGCACCGATCTGCGCGATCGCTGCCGCGACGGGCGTCCGCTCGACTACCTGGTCACCGAGCCCGTGCTGCACGTCATCCGCTCGCTGGGGCTGTACGAGGACATCGCATGAGTGCGCTCGCAAGTGTTCGCAGGAAGCGAACCGCGGTGATGCTCACCGTCAACCTGCTGGCGGTGGTGGCGCTCGGTGGTTTCGGTCTCGCGGGCGTCAGAGCGCTGAAGCGGTACGAGGGCGCCACCAAGGTGAGCGTCGAGTCCAAGACGTTGCCCATCACGCCGGTTGGCATGCTGGCCACGGTCGACTCCGACGACGTGCTCACCAGCATCGCCATCTTCGTGCTCAAGGCCGGCGACCAGCTCGGCGGCAGCATCGTGTCGGTGCCGGTCTCGTCGGATTCCACCGCGGGTGGTGGCGAAGACCGCGTTCCGCTCACTCAGGTGTACGCAGAAGGCGGCGCCGAAGCCCTGGTGTTGGGTGTGGAGAGCGTGCTGTCCATCACCATCGACGTCAGTTCCGTTGCATCGGCGGCCGACGCGGAGGGGTTGTTGAACCCCGTGTCGCCGGTGGCGGCACAGTTGCCCACCGATGTGCTGGGCACGTCGAGTGCCGGCACCGTCACCTTGTTCGACGCCGGTGAGCACGACCTCTCTGCGGCAGAGACCGCCGAGGTGCTCACCGCCACGGCCGACGGCCAGCGCGACGCCGACCGCAGAGGCAACATCGAGGCATTGTGGTCGGGCGTTGCAGCTGCGGTGGGTGCCGGGCGCACCACCGCCGACGCTGCCGTCGATGGTGTGGCGTCCATCGCGTCGCTCGGCGACCTGATGAATCGGCTCTTCGCAGCGCCGGTCGAGGCGCGTGGCCTGCCGGCGGCACCGCTTCCTGCGGCCGACAACCCTGGCGACAAGGACGTGGAAGAGCTCATTCGCTACGAGGCCATCTTCGTGCTGGCCTCCGTTGCGCCCGCCTCCATGTCGGCGCCCACCACCGGGCTGATGTTCCGCATCGAGGCGCCGCCCGGTTACGAGGAGCGCGTCAAGTTCGCCGTTGCCGCAATTCTGGTGCTGGGCGCCAACGTGATCTCTGTGTACCTCGGTGGCGAGGTGCACGAAGCCACTCGCTACTACATCGACGACCCGCGCCTGGTGGAAGAAGCCGAGAGCAACAACGCCTTGTTCGGCGACACCGAAACCCTCACCCCCGAGCTGCCCATCGAAGGCATCGACGTCATCTTGCAGCTGGGTACCGACTTCCTCACCGGTGAGGGCGACGAACTGCCCACCACCACCACCTCGACAACGGAGCCCACATGACCCAGACAGCCGCCGAGGCTGCCCTCGAACTCGCGAAGGTCGCCGCCAGGGCCGCCGACGACAAGAAGGCAGAGCACACCCTGGTGCTCGCCGTGGGCGACGTGCTTGCCATCACCGACTACTTCGTCATCGCCAGCGCCGGCAACCGGCGCCTGGTGAAGGCCGTGGTCGACGCGGTGGAGGACGCGGTGCGCGAGCAGTTGGGGCGCAACCCGATTCGCTCCGAGGGTATGAGCGAGCAGCAGTGGGTGCTGCTCGACTACGGCGACGTGGTGGTGCACATCTTCGCCGAGGAGATCCGCATGTACTACGAGATCGAGCGGCTCTACCGCGACGTACCCAAGATCGAATGGGCCGACTGAGGTCTGCTCCTGGGCAGGCTTGCGATAGAAAGTCCTGGTCAGCAGGTATCTCGTGCGCATGTGATCGCCGTCACCGATGATCGTGCTGTCGATATCGCTATCGTCGATAGCTCTATGGCAATGACTCTGTCCGGCCCGTTCGATACGGCCCAACTCCCCCGAATCGCATCCGATCCCGTCACCGTCACGGTGGCGCGCACGGTTGCGCCGGGCTTCGAGGCGCAGTACGTGCAGTGGACCGAGGACGTGGTGGCCATGCTGCGCAAGTTCCACGGCTGCCTCGGCGCCGGTGTGCTGCACCCCGGGCCCGATGGTGGCGAGCACCAGATCATCTTCCGGTTCGTCGACGGCCTGCACCTGCGCGAGTGGGAGCGTTCGCCGCAGCGGGCGGCGCTGATGGCCAGGGCGGCCGGTTTCGTCGACAACGAGCGCGTGCAGCGCACGGTGGGTGTCGACAACTGGTTCGAGCTCTCGCAGCGAGCCGAGACGAAGCGCCCCATCTGGGGTCGCATCGCCACCGACGTTGCCTGGGTGTACCCGGTGGCCATCGTCATCTCGCTGGTGGTTGCGCCGCGAATCGCAGAGCTGCCGTTCGCCATCAGGGTCACCATCTCCACGCTGCTCATCACCGCCGTGATGCGCTTGGCCGTCGGCCCGCTGCGTTCGCGGCTGCGTGCACGACGAACTCTGTGATCGTTCTGCTGTTCACGTTTTGAGACACCGCGGAGCGCTGGTATCGTCCTGCACTCGTTCGGGGCTGTAGCTCAGTTGGTAGAGCACTTCCATGGCATGGAAGGGGTCTGGGGTTCGATTCCCCACAGCTCCACGAACAACCCCAGGCCATTGGTCTGGGGTTGTGGCGCGCCTGGGGCCAGCACGGGGAAGCGAGGAGTGCGCTCGTTCGTGTACCCCCTGGGGTTGTCGGGGAGCGAAACGGGCGAGCGGAGTCGGGACGGTCCGACCCTCAGGGGAAACTCCCACGCCCATGGGGTGAAAGATTCCGACCGCAGGCTCGACGCGTGCTGACTGCTCGCCGTCGACGAAGCTGCTTCCCTTGCGTCGCTGCTGAGTCGTTGGTTGTGTCACGGTGGGCACGGAACGGCCGGCGGGCCGGGAGCACGATGAGGACATCAAGCACGCCCGCAGCGGGCACCGACCAGGAGGACTGCCATGAACGAGGACACCAACAACATCGAGATCGAAGACGCCGAGGGCCACGCTGCCAAGTTCCGTCCGGAGGCGTCGAAGCTGGAGGACACCGACACCGAGGGCCACGCAATGAAGCCACGTGGCATGGAGGATGCGGAAACCGAGGGCCACGCGATGAAGTTCCGTCCGGAGGCGTCGAAGGTGGACGACACCGACACCGAGGGTCACATGCCGCGGATCAAGGTGCCGGAGGACCAGCAGGTCGACACCGAGGGCCGTAGCCGGTGAAGAGGGGAGCCGTCGAGGAAGCGGGCGAGGGGGTCGACACCGAGGGTCACATGCCGCGGATCAAGGTGCCGGAGGGGGTCAAGCGACTGCCGGCCGAGTAGTGCGGCGGACCTTGCTTGCTGGAATGCGGGATCCCGCTCATGTTCTTCCTCGCAAGGACCCGTGGTGCGTCTACCGGAGAGGGAGCAGTCTTCGCGCTGCTACCGCGGCGTGTGCCGCGGTAGTGGCTGGGTTCGGTTGAGTTGCGACGAGCCTGCGCGGGTCTATCCGGACGACGACGGTTGTGCGGGTCGCGTGGGTGGTGCGCCGCGGGGTTTGGTGTGGCGGTGTTGGCCGTGGTGCCAGGTGAAGTGGGCGGTGCCGTTGGGCTCGAGCTTCACGATCAGTCGTTGTTGGTGCACGTAGTGGTGATGTCTGGAGCACAGAAGCAGGAGATTGTGGTATTCGGTGGGGCCGCCGTGTTGCCAGTGGTGGATGTGGTGGGCGTCGGTGAAGCGCACGGGTCGGTTGCAGCCGGGGAAGCGGCAGCCGCCGTCGCGGGCCGCGATCTTGCGAAACAGGCTGCGTGGCACGCTGTAGGTGCTGACCCCGAACTTCGCCGGGTTGGTGTCGGCCTCGCGCAAGATGACGTGGATCTTGCAGTCGCACAGGTAGGTGGCGGTGCACGCCGGTGACATTGGTTGTTGGGTGTCGTCGTTGACACCCTCGGGCAGGTTGGTGGTTACGGTCGAGATGTCGGCGGACAGCGAGACGCTGGGGTGGTGGCGGGGGGTGCCGTTGCCGTCGTGGTTCTTGTTGAAGAACGCGGCGATGTCGAACAGTGCGTCGCCTTGGCGTTCGGCCAGCGACCGTGTTTCGTCGTCACCGCCGTGGGTGATTGCGTTGTTGATCGCTTTCTCGAATTCGGTCGCGGCTGCGTCGTGAAGGTTGAGGGCGCCGTGCAGTTCGTTGTCCAGCGTGCGGCCGAACATCAACTCACACACCGGCTCCAACCCCGGTGCCGGGTCGTCGTCGGCGACGGCGTCGGCGCATTTGCGCCAGTGATCGACGAGCTTGGCGGTGACGGTGATGTCTGCAGTCGCGAGCAGGTCCACCAGTTCGGTTTGGTGTGCGGCGAGTGCGGTCGCGTACTTGTGTCGGTTGAGCCGGCGGGCGATGTCGATCTGTGACCCCGACAGCGTGCCCGCGACTGCGGCTTGGGCGAAGGCGGGGTAGGTGTCGAGGAAGCGGCCGTTGGATACGAGTTCGCCGGCGCGTTGGGTGGTCATGCGGGCGTGTTCGCGCAGCCAGGCGTTGATCGACACCGCGCCACCGGTTGCGTACTCGCCGGAGGTTTCCAGGCGGCGCACAGCCAGGGCTAGGAGGGCTGATCGACGTTCGATGTCGGCGACGGCTGCGAGCACCTGGGCAGGGCTGAGGAGGATCTCGGCCATGTGATCGTCGAGCACTGTCATGTTGGATACAGTACACATGTTCGTTCACGATCTCAACCACGAAACCCATGTTCCGTATGCCTTCTAGCGATATCGAGGGCGCGGACATCACCGTCACCGATGCCGTTCCTGCCAGGCGGCGTCATCGACATGGTCGAGTGCGCCGCGGCCATGCAGCTCACCGCCGCCCCTACCGCGGCTTGCTGTGGGTGTTTCGCCGTGCGATTAGTTCGAACCGGGTTGGCCACCCTTCTGCAATGATGCGGTCGGGACGCCAGGGGGCACGATGTGAACAGCGAGGAAGTGGAGCGCCTGCTCATTGCGCACACTGATGCATGGAACAGCCACAACATCGAGCGCTTGATGAGTCTGTTCGCTGACGATTGCGTCTTCGACGCCTCCGGCGGGCACGAGTCTCATGGCCGTAGGTTCGTCGGCCAGGACCAGGTGAAGACCGCGTTCGCTGATGTGCTCGACTCGATGCCCGACGCGAACTGGGGCGATGGCCATCACTTCGTCATCTCCGATGACTACGGCGTTTCGGAGTGGAGGCTGACGGGCACTCTGCACGATGGCACTCGCGTCGATGTTCTCGGCTGTGACTTTCTCACCGTTCGCGGCGACAAGATCGTTCGAAAGAACTCCTTCCGAAAGCAGCGACCGCCGGTGGCTGACTAGGCCACCGTCCTCCACCGTCGTTCGGGGCTCTGCGATGCCCGTCGTGGTGTGCGGCTCGCAGGTGAAGTCAGCAGAGGGCTTTCACGTTCCACGCGGGCGATGTGAGGAGCCGGTTTGCTTTCCAGCGCGACCGGGTACAGCACCTGCATGATCATTGCTGGACTCATCTTCCTTCTTCTCGGTGCGGTGCTCGCCATTCCGCTCCTTTGGACCATCGGCGTCATCCTGGTCGTCATCGGGCTGGTGCTGATGCTGCTCGGCCGAACCGGTCGCCAGGTCGGCGGCCGCGCGCACTACTGGTGACTCGCTGACGCATCCCGCCGAGCGACTCTCGAATTCGAAGCCCACACGTCACATTTCGAACCCACCCGTCACAAGGAGATTCACCTCATGAAGATCAACTCTGATCGTGCACAGATCGTCGACGAGCGAGAGCCGGTCGTGATGGCTGCGCCGCCCGTCGCCGGCGAAGGAGCCTTCGCTCCGCCGCCGCCGCCTGCTGCGGCCGCCGCCACCATCGTCGGGAGCGAGACCGTGCTCACCTCTCGGACGAGCGCGTTCACACCGGGGACGCTCGTCGCCGGTGTCGTCGCGATCGGGCTCCTGCTCCTCGGCGGCATCACTGCGGCTCGGGCGGGTATCGACAGCAGCCTCGACGAGCCAGTTGTCGAGGTTGCGGGTTACACGGCCACTGCGCTGCTGGGGCTGATTGTGTTCGTCTTCGGTCTCCTGCTGCTGGTCGCTGCGCTCTCCCGTGCGGACAGCGCCATCCTCTTCCTCGGGATCGCCGGTGGCGTGATGGCGCTCGTCGCTGTCTTCCAGCCTTCGGTCGGCGAGGGTTCGCTGGCAATTGAGCGTCGGTTTGCCGTGCTCACCGCAATCGTGATGGGCGTGGTCGTCGCGGCGGCGCTGCTACCGACCGTGCGGCGCCGGAGCGTCGTCCGACGTACCAGCGACGTGAACTGACCGACGTCCCGCACGGCTGACCCCTGTCCGCTCCGGCTGTAAAGCCACGGCACCGGTGCGTTTGGGTCAGCGCTGCAATCGCCCGCCGAGCCGTTGGCTCCCAATGGCAGTCCGCTTTGACCTGGGTGGGTCGTGTGCGCTGTGTAGCCCAGAGCCACACACTCGACGGCACCGGCGTCTACGCCTTCGCCATGTTCGTCGCGAGCAGCACACGCCCTCGCTGAGCCGGCACCGCCATGAACGGCCGACTGCGCAGTGTCGGCTGGCGCGCGTTCGATCTGTGCCGGCGCCGACAGAGCACCCTGTCGGATAATGACACACTCGCTGCACCGGACGCCTCGACTCGAGGCTTCACCCAAGGAGACACCATGAGCGAGGAACAGGACATCCCGACCGACGACACCGTGGCCGGCGAGGACACCGAAGGTCACAAGAGGCACTTCCGAGTCGAAGAGTCGGGCGGGGAAGACACCGAAGGACACAAGAAGCACTTCCGCATCGAAGAGTCGGGCGAAGAAGACACCGAAGGACACAAGAAGCATGTCCGCATCGAAGAGTCGGGCGAGGAAGACACCGAAGGCCACAAGCGGCACCTCCGCACCTGAGCTTCCGGCGGCGGGGCCGCCGAAAGGCCGCTCGCACCAACGGCGCTGAACGCGCAGGACTGATGGGGGTGGGGCTGACAATGCCCCATCCCCATCGGCGCCTGTCGATGAGGAAGTGTCGCCCACGCGGGCCCGGCATTCGATGCGTTCGTCGTGCAGGACCGCTCGCCCAACTCGCGCATCGGCACACTGCCGCCGTTGGGCACTTGCGTTGTGCGTGTGCACGGAGGAGGGTGAGCGCGAGGGAGGTCTACTTCGTGAAGACCGCATCTGGACCATCGCTGACACCGCTCGCACAGGATGAGCACTTGCTGAAGCCGCTGCTCGACCGGTGTACGGCCGAGCCCGGCGCCGTGCTGGCCGCGAGCCGCGACGGCGACCACTTCGTCGATGTCACGGTGAAGGAAGTGGTCGACACGGTGTGGCGCGTGGCCAAGGGCTTCGTGGCTTGCGGAGTCGCCCCGGGCGACCGAGTGGCACTGATGTCGCACACCCGGCTCGAGTGGATGATCCTCGACTTCGCCATCTTGGCTGCGGGTGGGGTGACCGTGCCCATCTACGACACGTCGTCGGCGGAGCAGGTTCAGTGGATCGTCGGCGACAGCGAGGCGTTGCTGTTCGTGGTCGAAACGCCGGCGATGCTCGCCGCCTTTGCGCCGGCGCGCGCCGAACTGCCCGCGTGCAGCAAGGTGCTCACCATCGACGACGGCGCACTCGCCGAGCTGCAGCAGTTGGGCGAGAACGTGCCCGACGCGGTCATCGACGAGCGCATCGCCGCGCTCGGCATCGACTCGCTGGCCACCATCATCTACACCTCCGGTACCACCGGGCGCCCGAAGGGTTGCATGCTCACCCACGGCAACCTGCGCTACAACGCGGCGCAATCGTTCGAGGCGCTCGGCTCCGAGGTGCGGGCCGACGACACCGGGCTGCTGTTCCTGCCATTGGCGCACGCGCTCACCAAGGGCAATGCGCTGTTCGACATCCAGACGGGCATCACCATCGGCTTCGCCACCGACATCGCCCACCTGGCGAAGGAACTGCAGCTGTTCCGCCCGACGACGATGGCGGCCGTGCCGCGGATCTTCGAGAAGGTGTACAACGCGGCCAGCAACACCGCCCATCACGAACGCAAGGGTCCGATCTTCGACCATGCGGTCGCGGTCGCGATCCGTTGGTCGCGCGAGCGCACGAACGGTCGCGTGTGGCCGTGGACCGCCGCCGAGCACCTGCTGTTCGACCGCCTCGTGTATCGCAAGGTGCGCCACGCGTTCGGTGGTCGACTGCGGCTCTGCTTCAGCGGCGGCGGCCCGCTGGGCGAGCGGCTCACTCACTTCTTCGCAGGGGTCGGCATCACCATCTATGAGGGCTACGGCCTCACCGAGACCAGCCCGGCGCTCACACTGGCCAGGCCAGGGGCGTGGAAGCCGGGAACCGTGGGCCGGCCGCTGGCAGGCACATCGTTGATGATCGCCGGCGATGGCGAGATCCTGGCCAAGGGGCCGCAGGTGTTCCGCGGCTACTGGCGCAACGAGCACGCCACTGCCGAGGTGTTCGACGCCGACGGCTGGTTCCGAACCGGCGACATCGGTGAGCTCGACGACGACGGCTTCCTGCGCATCACCGGCCGCAAGAAGGAGCTGATCGTGACGGCCGCGGGAAAGAACGTGGCGCCGGCGCCGCTGGAGGATCGCCTTCGTGCGCACGACCTCATCAGCCAAGCGGTGGTGGTGGGCGATGCCCGGCCGTTCATCGCTGCGCTCATCACCATCGACCCGCTGGCCATTTCGGATTGGGCAGCGAGGAACGGCCTCGGCGACCGGCCGATCGGTGAGGTGCTGCTCTCCGAGCAACTCGACGCCGCGATCCAGAGCGCCGTCGACGAAGCGAACCTGTCGGTGTCGCGAGCCGAGTCGATTCGCAAGTTCGTCGTGCTCGGTCGCGATCTCACCATCGACTCCGGCGAGCTGACCGCAACGCTGAAGGTTCGCCGCGCAGTGGTCGAGCAGGCATACGCCCCACAGATCGAACACATCTACGCGGGGTGACACGATGAACAGATCAACCGCTGACGCCGCGCGCAACGAACCGGGGGAGCACCGGTTCGACGACCTGGAACGCGTGCACCTCCTCGCCGACGGTGGCCACATCCTGGTCAGGGCGCTGCGCGCGAGCGATCGGCTCGAGCTGGCCGAGCGCTACGAGGAGCTGTCAGCGGCATCACGGCGCCTGCGGTTCTTCAACCCTCCCGAGCACCTGTCGGGGCACCTGCTCGACTACCTCGTCGATGTGGACGGGTACCACCGCTTCGCCCTCGGGGCGCAGGCAATCGACGAACCCGCGCAGCCGGGCGTCGCAGTGGCTCGGTTCGCACGCGACCCCCACGACCCCACCACCGCCGAAGCAGCGGTCACGGTGCTCGAGTCGCACTGCAACCGCGGCATCGGCACCGTCCTGCTCATGTCGTTGGTGGAGGCGGCGCTCGCTCGCGGCATCACCACCTTCACCGCCAGCGTGCTGTGGGAGAACCAGGTGCTGCTCGATGGCCTGCGTGCCTACGGCGCAGTGGTGGCGCCCGCCGAGCCCGGCGTCGCTGCAGTGCGCGTGACGCTGCCCCGCGGCGTAGAGCACTACGAGGAGTCGGCGATCTCGCGAGTGCTGCGCACGGTGGCCACCCGCCTCGGGAGCGGCCGCAGCTCAGGCTGACCGGTACCTCAGGAGCCCGACTTGCCGCCGAGCTTCGTGGGCAGCCGGTGCCGCAAGTGGGACAAGCTGCGATGCACACGCGGCACGAGGTACTTGCGTTGATTGCGCAACGAGCGGCTGCCGGGCTGCCGTGGCACCAGCGCGGCAGCAGGTTCGCCGCCGCGCGCAGCGATGAGGTACGGCGCTTCGATGAACGGATCGACGTCGCCGAGGCGCATGTACTCGATGACGTAGGCCATCCGTGTCTGGTCCTCGGTGACGTTCTGGTTCGTCTTGTGCAGCATGAACGAGGAAAACAGCAGCGCATCACCGGGCTCGGCCGGCACCAGCACCTCCTTGCTCTCGTCGCCCGGGTTGTAGACGTGCGAGCCGATGGACTCGTGCGTGACCTTGCCCAGCTTGTGGCTACCGGGCTGCAGCCACAGGCCGCCGTTGTCGATGGTCATCGGCGTGAGTGCGATCCAGAGCTGGAAGTGCATGTCGAGCAAGCCGTTGTAGCCGTTGTCCTGGTGCCACGGGAACGCGGCGCCGCCCGGCTGCTTCTCGATGGTCTGGTCCCAGCGCACCCACAAGTCGGGCCCGACGATGTCGCAGAGGAAGCCCACCACCTTCGGCGAGGTGATGAACTCGCGCAGCTTCGGGCTGGCCTTCCAGAGGTTGTGCTTGAACGTCATTCCCTTGCGGTCGAGGACGTCGCTCTCCGCGGCGACCTGTTGTGCCTCGCGCAGCGCCTCTCGCAACGCCTCGATCTCGTCGGCCGACAGGAACCCGCGCTGCAGCACGTACCCCTGGTCCTCGAACTCCCGTGTGCGATCGCTCGCAATCATGGCCCCCGCCTCCCCACGCCGACATCGCTGGCCGCAATCACCGCGCCTGGGGCGACGGGGGTGATTGGGGCGAGCAATTGTCTCATCGGTACTTCTCCGAGCCGATGGTAGCGCAGCGCACACGCGCGGCCACGAACCGCGCGGGTCAGCTGGTGGCGCGAGTGCGGCGCAGCAGCGGGTCGGCCCAACGCAGCGTGGTGTCGGCGATGCGCATCACTCGGCCTGCCGCGCCCGGCGTTGCGC
>ERZ1026800.1971-NODE-1971-length-12060-cov-3.551077_pt1 | contig 12060 bp, 9 predicted proteins | sample MGYA00520873_ERZ1026800 | MGnify/ENA primary metagenome ERZ1026800 (study PRJEB33270, sample SAMEA104284475) | anaerobic digester metagenome | biome: Anaerobic digester microbiome; feature: mesophilic sludge digester; material: Anaerobic digester biomass | place...
TTGCATGTTCAGTGTAGGCCGACATACCTTTTAAACCATATATCAACAGCTCATGCAATGAACGAATATCTGGATCCTCGGTGCTCAAAACGCCTACCTGTTTCGCAATAATCTCATATTTATCCTCTACAGCCAACCATGTGGCTGCATCATGATCGGAAAACTCGGGATGCAATCCCAATTCATTTGCACGAACCTTCAGTCTGTCACGAATTTGCAATCCTTTTGTAATGCGCTCACGTATGGCATCAGCATCAAAATTGGCATTAGTAATCGTAACAAACATTCCTTCGACCAAAAAGCGATTGGGAAGGTTCTTTTCTCCCGCTCTACGTAAGGCAGAACTATAAATCGCTATGCCCTTCAATACAAATAACAAAAGATCTTGAAGATTAGCAACTTGAGGCGTTTTGCCACAAATTCCTTTTACTGTACATCCTACCCCTTTGGTAGCTTCCTGACATTGAAAACAAAACATCTCAGGTCTGGAATTCGATAGATGGTTTCCTTCGGTTTCTTCTAACCGTAAATAATGAATAAAACTCATAGCATTAAAGTTTGAAGTTAAAATAATTGAACGATTAAGTTTATAAACGTTTATACATAAGATCAATCAAAAGAATCAACGCTCAATCATGGTTAAAAGCATTTTGAATCTATCGGGTGCATTCACTGCATGTGCGATTCCAGCGGGCATGATAATAGAATCGCCAGCTTTTAGCATAAAAGATTTTCCATTGATAATGATCTCAGCTTCCCCTTCGATAACCTGCACAAGGGCATCGAAAGGCGCCGAATGCTCACTCAAGCGCTGACCCTGGTCGAACGCAAACAAGGTAATCGTTCCCGATGATTTGTCAATCACCACTTTACTCACGATTCCTTCTTTTGAATACTCTACTTTTTGGGTAAATTGCATGATTTCACCAGCAGAAAATAACGTGTTTCCCATTTTTGTTATAATTAATTGTTATTTAATTGATTATAATACAACTTTCTTTCTTTTTCATTCTGAGAAAATTTTCCTAAAATTGAAAAATTTGATTTCAATCCATTGCTTAATAACGTGTTATAAATTTTTTTATATTTATAATAATTCGGTATTTCAATACGCAAATATATAAAATATTCAATTACCAAACGATTTTGAAAATTTATTTAGAAAAATTAAACTTCGTGATTTAAAGAAAGTCCGATAGTTTTTTCCGAGCGAAATAATCTTTGATTAAATAAGTTGCTTCGTGAATAGTACCTTCCATAAGACAGCTTCCCATGGGGCAAATTTTATTACCCACAGGGCATTCCAAAAGTTCGATTGGTCCTTCTATACATTCGTAAATGTCGAGCAGTGAAATTTCATTGGCAGATTTGTTCAATACAAAGCCTCCCGAAGGCCCGCGGGCTGATTTCACAAATCCTCCCTTCACAAGGCGCTGCATGACTTTAGCCAGATGATTACGTGAAGAATGCATTCGCTGAGCCATAAGTTGAGCATTGATGGTATTGCCTGAACGTCCAATGATTACCATAGCATGTATTGCCAATGAGGCTGCTTCCGAAAGGGTGACAACTTTACTCATTCGAATGAAAAATGAAAATGAATGATAGTAATTCTGTACACAAATTTACACACAAGGGAGAAATTTTGAGTCAATTCTGCTTACGTAAGTATATATTTAATTGATTCACAGCAGTATAAATTTCTTAAAAAATGATATTAGATGGAAATCTTACTTCTGCATTTGAGAATCGGAAGCGGAGCACTTAAATGATTTATCTTGGAATAAGATTAAAAAGATGAGCCGAAACGATTTACGATGTCCTTTATCACGATAATTCATTTTAATCGTCTCAGATTCTCCTATTAAAAAGCTCAAAATTTTTTTATATTTATTATGAATCATTCAGATCATTTGTTTGGGTATTGGGTGTTTCTGATGGAACACAAAAGCAGTTTACCGGTATTGAGGAGGCACAACCGCCATAGGGAGGAAATTTCATTTTTCTAAGTTTTCCTCGGGATTTTGTGTAAGTTTGCAATGTATTTTTTGAACTATGAGAGACGATTTTGAAGAAGAGGATGATAGAGATGAATTGTCAGAGCTCTTAGATCGTTTTGAGAAGATGATGGAGGAGCAGGTGGAATATTTTTTTGATGCAGAAGATTTCGAGGACATCATCGACTATTATCTCGAACAGCATGATAGCCCGCGAGCCCAGGCAGCAATTGAGGCAGCTCAGCATCAGTATCCTTACAATAGCATATTCGAGCTGAAAAAAGCTCAACTTTTGGCTTCTACCAATCAGGAAGAGAAGGCGCTCAAAATTCTTTCACGATTGGAACGGATTTTTCCCAATAATTTCGAGATTCATTATACTCGCAGTTTTATTTATAGCAAATTAAGCCAGCACAAGCTAGCTATCAAAGAATTGAAAAAAGCCCTGAAACTTACTGACAATCCTTATGAAATATTAGTTACTTTAGCTTTCGAGCATGAAAAAATCTGGGAATATGAGGAAGCCATTCGACAGTTGGAAAAAGCGCTCGAATACGACTCGACCGAAGAAACCATCATCAATGAGCTGGCATCATTTTACGACATGGCTGAGAATCTTGATAAAGGCGTAAGTTATTTTCAAAAGTTCGTTGAGAAAAATCCATATAATGTTCCTGGCTGGTTCAATCTGGGAATTTTATACAATAAGCTGAGTCTGTATGAAAAAAGCATCGAGGCTTTTGATTTTGCCATTGCCATAGACCCCGAATATTCGCCTGCATATTTCAACAAGGGAAATGCTTATGCCAGTGCTAGCATGTATGAAAAGGCCATCGAAACTTACAGAGAAAGTTTACAACACGAGGCTCCTGATGCGAATGCCTATTGTTGTATAGGCGAATGTTATCAAAAGCTCCAAAACTATGATGATGCGCTCTTTTATTTTAAATTGGCTACTAAACTCGATACCGAGACTTATTATGCCTGGTACGGAATAGCCTGTATTCATTATTTGCAGGGAAATTTAAAACCTGCATTGGTTTATGTACAAAAAGCCCTCCATTATTTCGAAGAGTTCGAAAGAATAAAGTACCTCGAAGGGGATATTTTCATGGCGTTGGGAAAATATGACAAAGCTATTGATACATACAATCGGGTGGCAGCGAATATACCAAAAAATCATGATATCTGGTTTGACCTTGCTTCGGCCTTCGATGCCATCAATGATTCAGCTTCGGCCATTTCTGTTTTGAAGGAAGGTTGCTCTTATCATCACAATGAAAATATCGACCTGCTCTATTATTGTATTGAATACATCATCGAGCATGATTCTGTGGCTCATGCCCTCCCTTATATAAAAATAGCCTACCCGTTACAACCATCCATCATCGAAATCCTTTTCATGAAATTTCCCATGCTAAAGAACAATAAAGAATACTTGTCTTTCCTCAATTCCCTGTTTGATAAAGGCGATAATTCAATCTCTGAAAAAGACGATTCTTCACCTTCAATAAATTGAGATAATTACTTCCATGCGGCTCGATTCGTTCGAACGAAAATCTATTGGAAGTCTTTTCATAATACAATGGATAATGGATTTAGCCATATTTATGGATTGATAGGATATCCCCTCGAACACTCCTTCTCTCCGGCATATTTTCGCCAAATATTCGAAAAATCAGGGATGAATAATTGCGATTACCGCCTTTTCCCAGTTCGCGACATAGAATCCTTTTCATTCATTCTTAATGATATTCCTCATTTATATGGACTAAATGTTACCATACCCTATAAAGAGGCTATTATACCATGGTTGAATGAATTATCGCCCGAAGCCAAACTGATTGGAGCGGTAAATGTCATCAAGATAATTCATAAAGGAACTAAAATACAGACGATAGGGCATAATACAGATGCGGCGGCATTTATTCGAACACTTCTGCCACTGTTAAGAAGTCATCATAGTCAGGCAATGATATTTGGATGTGGAGGTGCCACAAAAGCTGTTGCATATAGCTTGAGTTTGCTAGGTATTCCATATATCATCGTATCGAGGGGGAAAAAGGGTCCGCATATCATTTCGTATGAAGAGCTCAGCATTTCATTGATTAATAAATATCCTGTTTTGATTAATTGTACACCTGTGGGGATGTTTTCTTACCCCGATGAAGCTCTCTCCATTCCTTTCGAAGGGATAGGTCCTCGTCATCTGGTATACGATTTGACCTACAATCCACCTTTGACTCAATTGCTGAAAATTGCTCAGCAAAGGGGTGCTACAACGGCAAATGGATTACAAATGTTGCACTATCAGGCAGATTTGTCGTGGGAATTTTGGAACGATCGGTGAAAAGATTAATTCACCCGAAGGACTTGACCTGGTTTAATGATATTTTTTGGTCGAATATTATTGAGCCTGCAAATTGCAGCTATGGTAATTCCATATTTTTGGGCAATTTTACTTAAGGTATCACCTTTCTTCACTGTATGAAAAATTTCTTCTGAACCGACGGATTCTACCTGTGGCCTTGATTTAGCTGTCAAGCGTGTGCGTGTAGTTAGAAATTCATCGTCCAAATATATGGATGATGCTTTTAGTTCTCCTGTTTCGAAACAGATTATTTTTTCGGGATCGAAAGCCTTGTCGAAATATCGGACTTCGAAATGCAGATGAGAGCCACGGCTTCGGCCCGTACTGCCTCCTAAACCTATTATATCTCCCGCTTTTACCTGATCGCCAGGTTTTACATTGATCCTGGAAAGATGGGCATAATATGTTTCTAATCCATTAAAATGCCTGATGACTACTATATTGCCATATCCATGCCTATTTCTTGCAGCATGCCTCACTACTCCGTCGAAAGCCGTCTTTACAGGGTCTCCATGGTTCAATCCAATATCTACACCCTTATGTATCCTTGTTCCTCTGGGACCAAATCCATTCCATACTTTTCCTTCTACCGGTAAAATAAATGAATGCAGTGAATCGACCAATTGAATACAAATATTGAGCGGAATTTCTTTTACATCTCGATAGGCAAAAATTTGATTCACAATCCAATTGCTTGCAATCAAATCATCAATTTCTTCTGAATCGGTATCTTCGAGTGAATCAGCAAAATGTAAAGTATCTTTCAACACAATCTTGTTAGAATCTACAGGCGGCATAAACATACAGGCCGAAGAACTCGACGAAAATGCAATCCCTCCTTTCATCATCAAGATCATTGTAAATATTCCGGGGATAGCTTTCATTCTTCTTTTAAGGTTCATCAGTCAGTATTTTTTTATTCGAGTGATTTTTTAGTATGTGATCGTTTTATAAAAATTTTTCGCAAAGTACGAATTTTTTTAAAATCCAAAACATTTCAAAATATTTTAGCCTTAGAATATATCTTTCGGAATTGTTGATAACCGAAATTTGGTAAATTTTCGAGAGGCGGCTGTACTGTTCTCGTTTTACAACGATATCGAATTTAACAATAGATTTAAATGTAAAATGGATGTTCTGGCTCATTTCAATGGCATAAAGCGTATGAATGGATAAATTTCCCAAATGAGGAAAATCGATGTTGTTAAGCGAATGAGCATCAAAATTTTATAAAAGTCGTTTCATCAATCTCAATTGATGTGTATAGGTTTTTAATGATAAGTTATAGATTCCCTGATGATCGAAAGCATCTATTCGAACTTTGCCCGAGGCATGAATAATTCGACTGTTGTCGATAAGAATCCCCACATGCGAAATATGGCTTTCGTCATTGGAGAAAAAGGCTAAGTCGCCAGGCATGGATTCGGAAACGAAATCTATATCAATACCCAATTCGGCCTGTTGATAAGCATCGCGAGGTAATTTTTGTCCATTGCATCGGAAAACCAGTTGAACGAAACCTGAGCAATCTACTCCTAAAGGTGTTTTTCCACCCCATAAGTAGGGGGTATTCAGCCATAATTTTGCCGAATTTATAATATCGTTGCTCGTCGTTTTTCTAAAAAAAGGCATGAAATCGTCATGTTTATAGTATTCTGAACTCCCCACTTTAACCTTGCCATTTTCTGCGGTAAGCATTGTTCCAAAAGTGATGAGTTGTTTTTCACCTGTTATGCAATGAATGAGAGAAGAAAGCAATTGATGGCATATTAACAGATTATCTTCGTTAAATTGTGGAGTTTGGGGCATAATTTCCAATTGTTGTGCATCTACCCATCCTTCGTAATAATCAATTTTACTTTTTATCAAACACCATGGCGGACGTCTTTCGATTATTTCAACCGGTTCGCCAAAGAGCAACTGCGAAATCATCTCGGCTTTATGCAAAGGCTCTACCCTCAGGGGTGCAGCACTAAGCTGGCAAACTGCATTTTCCATCTTCAAAAAACAATGTCATAGTTGAAACATACATGTGAATAAGCGTAAATTTTGGCTACTGTTTGATAAATTTTGCAATCGAACTTTTTTCGTCCGAAGTAATACGGATAAAATAGATACCCGGGCATAAATGGCTAATCTGAATAGGAACGGGATGAATTCCATCCAATTCTATTTTCATTACCTTTTGACCTGTAGGATGAAAAATTTCCACCATTATTTTCAAGGTCGAAAAGCTGTCGGGAAGATGTAAAGAGATATTCTGACTGGAAGGATTGGGAAAGACAGAGAAAATTAGGATATCGAAGGTTTGGTCTAATCCTAAGGTCATTCCTTCGAGGGTGGTCATTCCAATATGATCGGGATCGAGAAAGGGTTGGAGTCGCAAAGTATCGGCTTGGCCATTCAAATCCCAGTGTGCAGAGAATTTTCCGAAATAATCGGGTTGATTGAGGTTGGAGGAGTCGCAAGAAGACTGGCCTCCGGTTAAAGTACCCATTAATAGGCCATTACTGTTGAACAAGGCGCTTCCCGAAGAGCCTCCTTCGGTTACGCCATGACCATTTTCGGTTGCCGACCAGCTCACCTTCCAATGAGAATTACTCATGTTTTCCCAGCTCGATGATAGGGTAGGTGTGGTATAGGTTGATATTTTTTTGATGTCGCCTTGCGGATGGTGAATGCAAACCCCTGATGCGGAAGGGTAATCCAACCTTGACCAACCAGAAAAGAAGGCATTCACATTTTCAGGGATACCCTGATTGAGAGTCAATAAATAAAAATCGCTCCCCAAATTTGAAATGCTCACATCGGAAGCCGCCTTTTTCGTTCCTCCCACAGAAGGTTTCAACTCTGGCTCTAATGCAGGTTGCGAACAATTTGCAGCCTCGTAGTTAAAGAAAAACTGCCATTGTTTCAGATTTTCTTTCGTGGCTCCTTTGCCGCAATGATTTGCCGTTAAAATATAAGGTGTTCTATCCTTGCGCCCATTATTCATCAATGTCCCGCTACACCAGTAAATCGAGTTTACATTTCTTATCAGTATCCTTACGGTAGCATTCTTTTGATTTTTCCATTGTAAACCTTCGTTACAGTTTACATTTACTTCGCAGGTGTCGGAAGTTCCAAACCCACGCATATTAAAAAAACGGTCGGCAGTGCGATAAACGTAACCTACCTCATTGATCACTATTTGAGGCTTAACTGATAGTGCAAATGGCTCTGAATACTCGAGAATAACCTCCTCACCTTTGATCATTTCCGTTGCAAAGGATTTGTCGGCAGAGTTTGTATTAGAAGAAAAGGCGCCAATAATCTGCTTTTTGTCGGCGCTGTATAAGAAAAGATTTCCACCGGCTGGAATTTTAAAGCGGCTGTAATATAATATTAGAGCCTGAGCGCCAGGAGATTTAATACTTAATCTGCAAATCCTTCTACCATCAGGCAATGATTCCCACAGCCCCTCCTTGGCAAAATCTATTTTAACAGGTATTGATTCAGCAAAACGGTAAGCAACAGCATTCTTCTGATAAAATCCATCCTCACTTTTTAAATGCTCTATATCAGGCGGAGGCACAGTTACAACAGGATGATGAGATAATGAACCAGAATATTCTATACTGGGTGGAGTACCCTGTTCACTAATTTGTGCAACTGCCGAAAAGTGTATAAAAACCGCAAAAATGCTATAAAACAACAGTAAATAACTCTTTTTCAAAATAATAAAATTAATAGGTTATTCCTGACAAAAATATAGTTTTTCGGTAATCTCTTTAAAGTCGTCTATCTATCCTTGAGATACTGAAATAAAAAAACAATATTGTTGTTTTATCTTAAACCTTTATTGTTCGGATAGCAATCATGTAACAGTAATGGATTGGCTAAACATTCATTTGGAATGGAAAAAATATATTTTTGTCTAAATCAGATTAAAATAAAGGGCTATGATCGAGTATTTTTCAGGAAAACTTGTTGAAAAAAATCCTGCTTACGTCATTCTTGAGCAGAATGGTACGGGTTATCTAATTAATATTTCACTCAATACTTTTTCGTCAATTAAAGACTTGGATGAGGCGAAACTATACGTTCATCTGACATTTAAGATCGAAGCCACAACACCCACCGGTATTGTTGTTTATGGATTCTTTGATCAAGCTGAACGATCGTTGTTCCGTATGTTAATTTCAGTATCGGGAGTAGGTAGCAGCACTGCCATGCGGATGCTATCTTCGCTGTCGTATCAAAAAATTACAGAAACCATCAGGGCAGGCGAACTTGCAACATTGAAAGGGATAAAAGGGATTGGCAACAAGACTGCACAACGGATTATTGTAGAGCTTCAAGATAAGATAGGAAAAGAGGCTCTCGCTCCTGAATTTTTAGGCTGGGCGCACAATACACAAAAAGAAGAGGCGTTAATTGGGCTAACTACGCTGGGTTTTGGAAAACATGCATCAGAAAAAGCATTAAACTCTATTCTGAAAAAGAATCCGAATCTAAGCGTTGAAGAACTAATTAAGGAGGCTTTAAAAATCCTGTAAATAGTAAGAAATTGAGAAGGTTATCTTTTATTTAGCTAAAAACCAATTAATTAAATGACTTTCGCTGCGTTACCTTTAATCAAAGCTTACTGATTTTTTTTGATTGCTTATCAACTAGCAACTGATAATACTTTTTGATACGTAGATTAACATATATACTACTTTTCGCATTGCTGGCTCTCTTTTCGTTGGCCGCAATCAATCGGTCAACTGTTAAAGAGACCAATAAGCATGTTTTAAACCCTGATCCTTTTCGGTTTTTACGCCCTGATACGATAGAATTAATCTATCCTTTTGCAAATCCAACGTCAGTAACTGAATTAAAACCTGAATCTCCTCTTTTCCTTAAAGAGCCTTCCAACGTTCAACAGCAAGTTGAGTACGACCCTGAAACAAATGAGTACACGATCAAGGAAAAAATGGGTAAGCTCAATTACCGTACTCCCTATTCCATGACAGCTACGGATTACATGAAGTGGGATCAAGAGAGGGCTTTACAACAATATTGGCGAGAACGTGCAATTTCTGCCGGTCAAGTGGCCTCCGGCACCGGCCTGATACCACAGATTTATATCGGCGGCGAAATTTTTGAGAAGATCTTTGGATCAGGAACGATAGATATCCGCCCACAAGGCTCGGCTGAACTTACCTTCGGCGTATTGGCCAACAAACGCGAAGACCCTACATTGAGTGTAAGGCAACAGAACATAGTAAATTTTGATTTCCAGCAACGTATTCAGATGAGCGTATTGGCCAAGATTGGTGATAAGATAGAGTTTCAAACAAACTATAATACTGAGGCTTCATTTGAATTTGAGAATAAATTAAACCTAAAATATGAAGGAAAAGAGGATGAGATTATCCAACTCATTGAAGCCGGAAATGTTACGCTTCCTCTTAACAGCACGCTAATCACTGGAAGCCAGGCCCTTTTTGGTATTAAAACCAAACTGAAGTTTGGACGTGCAACTGTAACCACCGTGTATTCGGAACAAAAGAGTGAGACTCAAAGTATAACAGTTCAAGGTGGCGCGCAGACCAATGCTTTTTTACTCAATTCGGATCAATACGAAGAAAATAAACATTACCTACTTGCTCAATATTTTAGAGAGACGTATGATACTGCTCTCTCCGAACTACCTGTGATACGATCAAACGTTAACATTACAAAGATAGAGGTGTGGGTAACAAACATTGGCGCTGCCGTTACCGACAATCGTAACATCATAGCATTACAGGATCTGGGAGAAAAAAACCCATACAGCCCGAATGTTACCGGAAAGCCAAGCGTATTTCCTGATAACTATCGTTCCAATAACCTGATGGAGATGCTTTTATCTTTTGAGCCGGATATCAGGGATATTAACAAGGTATCGCAGATAATCACAGACGCGCCATTTTATTTTGAAGCCGGGGTTGATGCAGTGAAGGTGGAAAGCGCCAGAAAGCTCAGCCCAAACGAATACACTTTTAACGGCAAACTTGGCTTTATCTCGCTAAATACCACCCTAAATCCTGATCAGGTTCTTGCTGTGGCCTTTCAGTACAATGTTATTGGCGACACGACACTTTATCAGGTAGGCGAATTTTCTGACGGCGGTATAAACTCACCGAAAAACCTTATCGTCAAGTTGTTGAAAAGCAACTCCCTTAGCACAAGAGTTCCTATTTGGAATCTGATGATGAAAAACGTTTACCCCATCGGAGCTTATCAAATTCAAAGCAAGGATTTCATTTTAAATATCCTCTATTCAGGAAATCAAAATGCTGTACCGACAAGCTATCTGACCGACGCCGGCAATGCAAGTGGTATCCCGCTTATCAGGGTGCTCAACTTCGACAACCTTGACCCTCAGTTAAATCCACCCTATGATGGTATCTTCGACTTTATTGATAATGCAGCCACACAAGGCGGCACCATTCAATCTACAAACGGTAAAGTCTATTTTACTGTATTAGAGCCATTTGGAAGCTATTTACGCGCTAAAATAGGAGATGATGATATTGCCGATCGTTTTGTTTATGATTCGCTATACACATTGACAAAAACGGGAGCTCAGCAGTATCCTGAGAAAAACAAATTCATGTTGGAAGGATTTTATAAATCCTCATCAGGATCGGAAATCTCGTTGAACGCTATCAACGTGCCGCAAGGTTCGGTAAAAGTAACAGCGGGAGGAGCCCCTTTGATGGAAAATGTAGATTATACGGTGGACTATACATTAGGACGTGTGAGGATCATCAATGAAGGTGTGCTCAATTCGGGAACTCCAATAAATATTTCGCTCGAAAGCCAGTCATTTTTTAGTGTACAGACTAAAAGGATGATGGGAACACATATTGATTATCGGATAAACGAAAATTTTAATATCGGAGGCACCCTTCTCAACCTTACCGAAAGACCGTTAACCCAAAAGGTAAGCTACGGCAACGACCCTATTTCAAATACAATCTGGGGTATGGATGTCGCCTATCAGACACAATCGAGGCTGATAACAAAAATTGTGGATAAACTGCCTTTTATTGCAGCCAAAGATGAATCCAGAATAAACATAGATGGTGAATTTGCACATTTTGTCCCTGGTCATGCTAAAGTTATCGGATCCACAGGAACCTCCTACATTGACGATTTTGAGGCTGCTAAATCTACCATTGATCTGAAAAATATGGCCTATTGGCAACTCTCCAGTACACCTCAAAAACAGACAACAGCCGATATGTTTCCAGAAGCGGCGCCCTCCACTGGACTGGCATACGGTTTTAATCGTGCAAAACTTGCCTTTTATGTTATAGACCCACTTTTTTACGACGAGACCGGTAGCCTTAGACCTTCAAATATCAACCTTAACGAACTTTCGGATCATCAGGTTAGGCAGGTGCTCGAGACTGAGGTTTTCCCAAATAAAGATGTCCCAAACGGCGTACCTACTAACATTCCAATTCTTAATCTGGCCTATTATCCTTCGGAGCGAGGACCTTATAACTATGACGTTGAAGGGGAGCCAGGAATATCTGCAGGTGTCAATGCCGACGGGTTACTAAATTTACCAGAAACACGTTGGGGAGGCATCATGCGTAAGACCGAGTCAACAAACTTCGATGCCACAAACGTAGAATACATTGAGTTCTGGTTGATGGATCCCTTTGTAAAAGG
>ERZ1026800.1972-NODE-1972-length-12052-cov-4.978700_pt1 | contig 12052 bp, 9 predicted proteins | sample MGYA00520873_ERZ1026800 | MGnify/ENA primary metagenome ERZ1026800 (study PRJEB33270, sample SAMEA104284475) | anaerobic digester metagenome | biome: Anaerobic digester microbiome; feature: mesophilic sludge digester; material: Anaerobic digester biomass | place...
TCCCCAGGCTGTAAAACTCAATGCAGTTTAATCCGAGTATCTTTTGCCTCGCCACATCGGGCATTCCTGAAATGTAGTCCTTTACAATATTGATTACATCGGGATATTTCCTGCTGACAAGGCATACCGGCCAGTCGCTGCCAACCATAAGGCGATCAGTTCCGAATGCATCAAAGACAACATCGAGCCAGGGGCGAAAATCTTTGGAAGTGCTTTTTTTCCAGTCAGCTTCGGTAACCATTCCCGAAAGTTTGCACCACACGTTCTTATTCTCCGCGAGCATCCGGATGTCATCTCTCCAGGGCTCGCTTATCCGGTCTTTTATCAGCGGTTTGGCAATATGGTCAACGACGAATTTCTGCTCCGGGAACATTGAAACCACTATCTGGGCAAGCGGAATATGCTTCGGGAAGAGAAGAAGATCGTAAGTCAGGTCATAATCCTTTAATATGCTGATGCCTTTCAGGAAGTCGTCGCGAAGCATAAAGCCATCGTCGGGCTCATCATGAATCACATGACGCACTCCAACGAATTCCGGCGACTTGCAGAATTCATCCAGTTGCCTTCTTAATTTATCCTCCGAACAAAGATCGACCCATCCCACCACTCCTTTTATAAAGTCGTGCTTTCCGGCAAGGTTCAGAAGCCACCGTGTCTCCTCCGTGGTTTGACGTGCCTGCACTGCCACCGATCCGGAGAAACCACTTTCAAGCAAGCGGTGTTCAAGATCATCGGGAAGGAAATCGCGTTTCAGGACAGCCATCCGGTCGTCTATCCAGCCGTACTCAGCTTCGTTGTATTTCCAGAAATGATGGTGGGAATCTATTTTCACTGTTTGAATTTCAGCATTATTTTAAGATGCTTGTCAGGTTCCTTCTCGAGCATTTCAAAAGCCTTTTGTGTTTCAGAGGGATGCAGTATCCCGGTAACGATGGCATCGGGCTTAAGGGTTCCCCTGTTCATATTGTCAATCGTTTCAGCAAACTCACCGTGTGAAACGCGTGAGGTCATTATTATACCTTCCTTCCAGATCAGTTCCCTCATAATGAGCGGTGATGGTTCTGCCGAGAGTCCGAGAACACATACTGTTCCGCCGCCCCTGATAGCCCGGATGCAACCCTGCACGGGGTTTACAACTCCTGGAAGATCTTTGGTGTGACCTACTGCTTCAAAGGCAATGTCGACACCTTTGCCTTCTGTAAGTTCCCTGATCTTTTCAACTGCATTTTCCTTTACGGCATTTATGGTATGAATATCTCCGTAAGCCTTTTTAGCTATTTTGAGCCGTTCATCGAGGATGTCGACTATTACAACCGTATTGCCGGTTTTTGTCCTGACCGCCTGGAGGATGCTCTGTCCGACCTTGCCGGCTCCCCATATCGCAACCATGTCGCCCGGTGCCACCTTTGCCCTGTTGCAGGCATGAAATCCTATTGAAAGTACTTCAACAAGAGCTGCATGCTCATCGGATATCTTATCAGTAACCTTGTAGAGCATTGTCTCCGGCACTTTCATATACTCGCTGAAGCCGCCGTCGAGGTCAATGCCTACCAGTTTCAGTGTGGAGCATGCCGGGTAATGATGCCAGAGACAGGCAGGGCAATGACCGCACCAGATTATTGGATCGACCGCAACCCTGTCGCCTGCTTTGTGATTTTTAACCTCTGATCCGGTTTCGGCAACAGTGCCCGCAAATTCATGTCCCTGTATCAAAGGCAGACTGGTACGCGGATGAAATTCACCCAGGAATACATGCTGATCGCTTCCGCATATACATGCATAGCCCACTTTAACAAGAACCTCATTTCCGCTGATCTCCGGAATATCCACCTGTTTCCATTCAATCTTCCCGTACCGGGTCAGGACAGCGGCATTCATCTTTCTCATCCCTGCTTCGTTTTTATTTGTATCGTTTTTCAAAGATAGGGATAATCACGGTCAATAAGCCTGTTCTCGAGCATCTCCTTCCAGAAATCGTCAGGGATGCTACATTCGACCGATTCAACATTTTTCTTCACATTACCGGGTTTTGAAGTATTGAGGGAAACGCTGAATACTCCTGGTGGAGTCAATGCAAAACGGACACAGGCGTTTGCGGGAATCACATCATGTTTTTTGCAGAGGGAGAAAAATTTTTCCCTCCAGATAAACCTGGCTTTATTCTCATCGGAATCCGGTTTGATTTTTACATAGTCGAAAAACTCTCCGCCGGTCAGGAAGCCTGCATGAAAAACAGCCGAGTTGATGATTGCAATTCCTCTTTTATGGAGATTTTCCATGAAGTCAAGCAGTTCTTTCGGGTGACGGTATATAGTCATGCTGTTGGCAATCATAACCCAGTCGAGATCCACCTCGTCCGCTATCATCCTGACAGTAAGCCAGTTTTTGGCGCCGACACCAAGGGCCTTGACTTTTCCTTCCGATTTCAGGACCGACAGGGCCTTGTAAGCCTCGCGTATATTCCGGAACAGTCTTTTAAAATCATCGTCTGATCCGGCTGCATTAAGGTATTCATCCGGATCATGCACCGACACCATCCGTGGCCTGTATTCTTCTCCCAGGAGCTGGCTTCCCTGTTCCATGCATTCCAGTATCCCGTTGTAACTGATAAGCTGGATTGCATCGTGCCTTATGCCTTCCCAGACTCCTTTCTCAAAAAGCGGTTCAGGTCCGGTGAGCGGAGTTCGTAGCCAGCCAAGCTTATTGCTGATGATAATGTCTTCGGGCTTCACTTTAAGATTTCGCAGTATCTCCCCAAGCTTTTCAAGAGCCAGTCCGGCTCCGTATTTTCCCGCGCTGTCGAAAACAACAGGTTTCGGGACATGCTGAAGGCATTCCCTTACAATGGCAGTTTTTGTTTCATCACTTAAGGCTGAATAAAGATTGCCGAGAGCGCTGGTTCCGAAAATCACGCGAGGTATTGAGATGCCGGTATTTCCAACAGGTCTGTGTTCCATGAGACTTCTTTTACGGCAAAATATAAAATCTCCGGGAATTATATGATTTTGAGGTCTTGTATTATTCCATCCTTTTTATTTATTAATTTTTTACATTTACAGTTTTGATAAAAGTTATGATTCCAACAAGAACTTTTGAATACCTCGATATCCTGAAGGAAAAATTCCCGAAGGACGACATTTTTGCCAAGATCGTTAACGGCAAATGGGTTAAGATCAGCGTTGACGAGTACATAGAGAACTCGTGGAATACGGCCAGCGGACTTCTTGCAAAGGGATACCAGCCCGGCGACAAGATCGCGGTGGTTTGCAACAACCGTCCCGAATGGAATTACCTCGACATGGGATGCACACTTGCCCGGCTGGTCTTTGTGCCGGTTTATACCACGCTCAGCGAAAGTGAGTTCCTGCATGTCTTCAATCACAGCGATTCTAAGCTTATAGTGCTTGGAGGCAAGTCGCTTTACAACAAGCTTAAACCGGTAATAGAAAAGATAGACCATCCCGTCGAAGTGATGACGATAGACGACTGCGGATTGGCTTTCAGTTTTGATGATCTCATTGCCCTGGGAAAAGAGAATCGCGGAAGGTTTGATCAGATTATTGAAGCTAACAAAAGAGAGGTATCGCCCGATGATGTAGCGACAATCATCTATACTTCAGGAACTACCGGCGATTCGAAGGGAGTGATGCTTACTCACAGGAACCTGACATTCAATGCCAATGCACACGCGATAAGGCAGACCGCCGGTCCGCAGCATAAGATGCTCAGTTTCCTTCCCCTCTGCCATGCCTATGAAAGGACCATGAACTACGAGTTTCAGCAGCTCGGCATCAGTATCTATTATGCCGAGAGCCTTTCCACGATAGCAAGGGATTTGGCCAGTTTCCATGGTGATGGGTTTTGTGCCGTACCAAGGGTTCTGGAGTTGATGTATTCGAAGCTCGAGGCGGCCGGCAAGAGCCTGAAGGGGATAAAAAGGATTATTTACCGCTGGGCATGGAACTTTGGCAACAGTTTCGACAACAAGCGCGGCGATTTCCTTTACCGTTTTCAGCACCGTCTGGCCGACAAGCTGGTTTACAGCAAATGGCGCGACAGCCTGGGAGGTCATGAGATGTGGATTGTCAGTGGAGGCGCCGCCATAAGAGCTAATATTATCAGGCTGTTCACGGCGGCGAAGCTTCATCTCTACCAGGGTTATGGCATGACTGAAACATCGCCTGTGATATCAGTGAATCCGCCGGTGAACAATGTTCTCGGCACCAACGGCACTCCCATAGACGACACCGAACTGAAGATCGCCGATGACGGGGAGATACTTGTAAGAGGTCCGCACGTGATGAAGGGATATTACAAGGATGAGGAGGCAACACGCGCGGTAATCGATTCCGAGGGATGGTTTTATACGGGAGATATAGGTTATCTTAAAGACGGACTATATCTGATGATAACCGACAGGAAGAAAGAGATATTCAAGCTGTCGTCAGGGAAATACATATCCCCCCAGATGATTGAGAACAAGTTGAGGGAGTCGCCCTTCATTGAAAACTGCATTGTTTTCGGCGCGAACCAGAAATTTGCATCGGCTGTGATTCTTCCCGACATGAAAGTGCTTAGGGAATGGTGCACGGACAATGACATTATGACAGATACCGGTGATCAGGATCTGCTTGGAAACAAAAAGGTAACTGAGAAACTCAACAGGGAGGTTATGAAGATCAACAAGACCCTTGCCGATTATGAGCATATCAAGAGGAGCCTTTTTTCAGCCGATACATGGTCGGTCGATAACGGAATGCTTTCTCAGACCCTGAAGCCAAAGAGGGCCGTGATACTTTCGCGCTATAAATCGTTCATAGAATCGGCATACAAGTAATCCGGCAATCCCGTCACTGAGTTCATCGCGGGTCTTGCTGAAGACATGTCAATTCCGGTTTGGCATAAAAAATACAGGATTCATTCCTGGTTTGAACTTAAAAAATCTGAGAAATGAAGAGATTGGTATTTGGATTGATTCTGCTTTGCATCGGGACAGTTGCCTGGCCTCAGCGGGGCAAGCTTATGCCCGTAACGAGCTCCTCGAAAAAAGCCCTGGCATTGTATAATGAAGCCATCAGGTATTATGATGCCGTACATACGGACAAGGCCATCGAGGCATTTAATGATGCGCTGGGGGAGGACCCGGATCTTTTCATGGCGAATTACCATCTGGCCCTGTTTTTCCTTATGAACGAGTCGCCTGATAATTTCAGGAGGTATTCCTATGCGGCAGTCAATTGCAAGGCTAAACTGAGTGAAGGGGAGGAGTTGCTTAAGGAAGCGATAGAGAGACTGAGAAGAGGCCACGAGGATGTCACCGATATCGGGAGAAGGCTGGTTGACATGTACCCGGGTGATCCTAATACATACAATTACCTGATTTCTTTTCTGTCGATCACCGGTGAGACCGAGGTTATGGTTGAGACCATAAAGACGGCATTGACCGTGACCAGGGATCCGGCACCCTTTTACAACCAGCTTGGATATGCATATCTGAATCTTAAGCAGGAGGATAAGGCGGAAGAAGCTTTCGACAGGTATATTGAACTTGATCCGAAGAATCCCAACGTATACGATTCAAAGGGAGACTATTTCCTGTATGTCAGGCAGTACGACAAGGCTTACGAGTCATATATGAAAGCACACACCATGGATCCCTCCTTCAGTGAGGATAAGGCCAGGATGGCTCAGCGGCTTTACGAGCAGGAGAAAGGGCGGAGGCTGCAGGTGATACCGATGTAGCAGGCTCATTGTCCTGCAGTCCTGCGGTCCTGCGGTCTGGCTCCCTGCGGTCGCTGTCTTGCGGTCTTGCGGTCTCTTCGTCTCTTAATCCCCCCTTCTCTCTTTCCCCTTTTCTCCCATTCTTTCTATCTATAGCAGTCACTCACAGCCATTTAAGAAGGGGATTAACAATCGGTGTTGATAATTTTGCCTGTACTTGCGGTCATTGATCTGGGAGCTCAACGGAAATAAAGGCTATTTTTGTTTACACAATAATCAAAACGGGAGTAAAATGGCGCAGCAGTATTTAGATCATTCAAGAGCAATCCTTACATCTGAACGTTCAAATTTCAAAGGAGGCAGTAAAGGTTCGGGTATCATTTCTCTGTTCGGGTATCAGAACGAATATGACCTGAGAAAAGGTTATCCCCTGCTGACTACGAAAAAGATGTTCACCTCATCCATGTTCCATGAAACGGTATGGTTCCTGAGAGGGGACACGAATATCAAGTATCTTGAAGACAATAACTGTCCAATATGGCGACCTGATGCATTTCAGGCCAATCTTCCCGGGATGCAGAAGGAAGGGATATTCCCTGAAGGTCTCGTGAAGTATTCTGCCGACTGGGACAAGGCAATGAAGGAATACGGCCAGAGGGTGAAGGAAGATCCGGAGTTTGCCGAAAGATGGGGAGATGCAGGTCCTATTTACGGGAAACAGTGGAGGAGATGGGAATATTTTGATCATGAGAAAGGGGTGTTTGTTGAGATTGACCAGGTAGGAAAAATGATCGAAGGACTGAAAAAGAATCCGACAGGGAAGAAACACATTGTTGATTCATGGAATCCCGGTGATACGCCAAGAATGTCATTGCCGCCCTGTCACGTTCTCTATCAGGCAACTGCAAATGAAGAAGGTGAACTGGAACTGCAGCTTTACCAGAGGAGTTGTGATCAGTTTCTGGGGGTTCCTTTCAATATAGCAAGTTATGCTGCTCTTACCCAGGTAATTGCAAAAGGCGCCGGTATGATTCCTAAAACATTCATTCACACTTTCGGCGATTCACATTTCTATTCCAGCATTGGAAATAGAACACTGTGGCACAGGGAGAATTTCAGGGAACTACAGAAGAGGGTAAGGAATGTATCGGCAAGGGAAGAGTATCTGGAGGTGGTTGAATGGATCAATAAAAATGCTCCCAGTGACGGTAATGAGGAAAAGTATGATCATGTGACCGCCATCCTAGAACAGCTTTCGAGGGAACCCAGGCCCATGCCTCAGCTTCGGATCGCGGACAAGCCCTTCAATCAGCTGACCGTTGATGATTTTGTAGTGGAAAATTATGATCCTCATCCGCCTATCAGGCGAAACATGGCTGTCTGAAGTGCTGGATTCTTTGTCTGAAACACCGAATACTTTGTCTGAAACACCGGATTCTTTGTCTGAAGCGTCAGGACTGATTTGAGCCGATTGCCGGCATCCTTCAGATAATCAGGCATATTGTTATTATTGCAAGCAGTTCAGCGGCCTTATTCCGGATATCAAGTGCGTCATTTGCTAAGTGGTTGCGCATCGCCTATAATACATAACCGCGCAACCGGCATTAGTCTCATAACCACCACTATCCAAACAACTTACCCGATCTGTACGACCGCACGACTGTACGACCGCACGACCGCAAGACCGCACGACTTGCCAACCGGCGGGATCAGTTTGAGATTTTCTAGAGGCGTTAATGACGAGGGGGAGATATACATTCCTGGCTGGAAGAACGCTCTGAATACTGAATTTTTGATCCTGTGTTTCAGTTCCCGGAACAATCTGAGCAAATAATGGTAATCATCATCAAAAAATATAACTGATATTTATTATAGTAATTCAATTTATGTCAGACATAATTGAAATAAATAGCTATATTTGCAAGTAAATACGATATGGTTGAAACATGAAAGAATATATTGAAAGGCCTCTTTATATTGACAGGATAAAGCCCTACATCGGGAAAAACCTGATTAAAGTGCTTACCGGACAAAGGAGGGTAGGTAAGAGCTACCTGATGATGCAGATCAGGGATCTTATCAGGGAGAATGAACCGGGTACCCGTATAATATATATTAACAAGGAGTTGCATGAGTTCTCCATGATAACTGACAATGTTTCGCTCCTGGAATATGTGAACAGGCAGCATGCCGGGAAAGGGAAAGTGGCTTTGTTTATCGATGAGATTCAGGATATAGATTCATTTGAGAAAGCGCTCCGGGATCTTGTAACCAGAAAGAATTTCGATATCTACTGCACGGGAAGCAATGCCAGGCTTTTGTCGGGTGAGCTCGCCACTCTTCTTTCAGGGAGGTATATCGAAATACGGGTATATGGGCTGAGCTATCCGGAATACATTATGTTCCGCGATATAAAAGATTCAGCTGAAACATTCAGGACATTTCTGCGCGAAGGAGGACTCCCGTTTCTCATCCATATGGGGAGTGACGTCCATGTTGTCAATGAATATCTGAATACTATTTACAACACCATTCTGTTGAAAGATGTTGTAGCACGGTATAATATCAGGAATGTTAAGTTCATGGAGAATCTGGTTCTTTTTCTTGCCGGCAACATCGGGAGCATTGTTTCTGCCAGGAAGATCAGTGAATATCTTAAATCGCAGAAAATAAATATTTCTATTCAGGTGGTTATAGATTATCTCGGTTATCTGGAATCTTCATTTTTGATTCACAGGGTAAGGCGCTCCGGAATCATGGGCAAGAGGATTTTTGAGATAGGGGAGAAGTATTTTTTCAGTGACATAGGTATCCGGAATGTGATTGCAGGGTATAACCCGACCGACATTCACAAGATTCTGGAGAATGTTGTTTTTCTGCATCTCAGGATTGCAGGCTATGATGTAACTGTTGGGTCGGAGGGCGGCAGGGAAATTGATTTCATAGCCAGCCGCGGAGGAAAAAGAATATATGTTCAGGTAGCTTACCTGCTGGAAAAGCCTGAGACTGCAGAGCGTGAATTCGGCAACCTGCTTGAGATCAGGGACAATTTCCCCAAATACGTGGTAACTATGGATGAACTCAATGAAACAGACTCATACCTGGGCATACATAGAATACATGTAAAGGATTTCTGCCGGATGCTTGCAGAATGACAAAAAAACCAGTCATACCGATATTACCGGTGTCCGACTAAAAAATAAGAGGGCTACTCCCCGGATCCCGGTTTATCGGGACCCAATGTTGTAAATTGTTTTTTGCGGAAACAGCATCCAACATGGGTAAAATTACAGAAATAAAATTAGCCGGACAGCCGGTTTTCAGGCAGGTAATGAATATGGTGGAAAAAGTAGATTTAACCGGATAACAGTGTAGAACAATAAATCAATCCGGATGGTTTATTGATAGTGTGATATGAACATTAAAACCCCGGAATCTCCGTTTATCTATATATCAACATTTTCCGACCAATGCTCAAACGCCTTTACAACTCCTGGCACATAGCGGATCCCGGGGAGCGTTCCGCCGACAAGCTCATCACAAGCCTTGATGGTGAGATTATTCATATCATCCATCACCTTAGGATCTCATCGTTTTATCACAGGACTCAGCTTGCAGGGGAAATCGACTTCCTGGTATTAACACGTCTGGGACTGATGGTCATTGAAGTGAAGGGAGGGGAGATAGGCTACGGTGAAAGGACCGACGGTACGACAGGATATTTCAAGCTTGCCGGTGGCAGGACCAAAGAGGCAATGGCCGACCCTTTCATACAGGCTGACGGAAATGCCGATGCCATTCAGAAATATTTGATGGAGAAAGGCCTGAGGAATATTTTTGTAGGGAAAATGGTTTGCTTCCCGGATTGTGATTTTGTCAGGAAGGGAATTAGCATTGACTATCTCTGGCACCGCGGATGTGGCATGGATCTTTCCTCCATGATTCTCAGATCGCTGGACGACCAGATCGGCAAATTCAGGGAGGATCGGAGGAGGTTGGGGAGAGCCAGGGCAATCGACTGGAAAGAACTTGAGGAAGGGGAAATAATCAGATTGTGTGAAGAACTGACTCCCAGGTTTGATCCTGACTTGTACCGGTCACTTGTGAAACTCAATCTGGCCGAGTCGGACAGGCGCAGGAGGGAAGGGCTTGCCATCCTGAAAGGACTTGACGGCAACAGGCGCATCATGATCCAGGGACCTCCCGGAAGCGGAAAGTCGACCTATGCGGTCGATCTAATAAGGCGTCTGACCTGCGATGAAGGCAAGACCGGACTGTATATCTGCTGGAACGAACTTCTGGCTGAAGAGATGAAGCAAAAGCTTTCGGACCCGGAACTTGAGATCTCCCCTGAAAGGATAAAGGTGAAGCTGTACTTTGAACTGGCTTGTGAGCTTGGCGAAAAGTCGGGCGACAAATCGCTGATCCCCTCCAATGAGGTCATAAAGAAAGGAGAATTGAGGCAATGCGTGAAGGGGGCAGTTTCAAAAGCGGGACGAAGGACAGATATGGAAAGATGCGATTTTGTGATCGTCGACGAAGCCCAGGATATTTTCGACAAGGGTATCGACCTTATGCTGAAAGCCCTTTTAAAGGGAAACAATCCGATTGAGAACGGAAGCTGGTTCATCTTCTACGACGACAGTCAGGATTATCCCGATGGCAAAGGCTTGTCTCTCTACATCCGTACCCGCGACATGTTCAGGAATCATGCAGCATCTTATATGCTGACCTCGAGCCTCAGGGTAAACACCGGTCACGGTATTGACGAGTTCGTTCAGGATGCTGCATCCGGAAGCATTGATCCCGGAAAGGATTACGGGAAGGATGTTGCTATCAGCGGATGGAAGGATGCCGTTGAGGCGATACGCATGGTAAAAACTGCGCTTGTCCGTGAAAAAAGTCTGGGAGGAACAGAAAGTGAGAACTGCATTGTGCTTTTCACGGCCGATCTGCTCAGGGAAAGGTCGGAAATCAGGGCTCTCCTGGAGCAGGACGAAGGCTTTGAGCTTTTAACCCCGGAAAATTATTCAGTCAAAAGTGCCAGGATTCGTTACACCACCATGCTCAAGGCCAAGGGTCTGGAAAGGGATGTTGTAGTGCTGGTCAGCTCTCCTCTCACAGACAGGAGGAATCAGTTCCAGGTTTTCATTGGTGCATCGAGAGCGAGGGGGAAGGTAGTGCTGCTGATACATCAGTAAGTTAGCGGGCAGGATCATTCAATTGATTGCATGATTGGACAATTGCCGGCCTACGCATAAAGCTTCGGCTGGTAAAAAAAGATTACGAGATACTTTTACAACATTTAACATAAATAATAAACCGATCCCAATGACAGCCGACAATCTTCCAATAGACATCTACTTCCGCCCCAGGAATTACACCTGGGATGAGATGTGTGATTTGCCTGGAGCCAATAAGGATTGTATGATTGACTGGGATTATGAAGTCAGGACGATAGTGGAAGGCAGGTTCAGGGATGCCTGCAGGAACCTGTGGCCGCTGATTGAAGGTCTGAATTTCAGGTCGATAACCATAGTCCTAGACCTCATCGGCATGGAACACGGAGATATCGGCTACTATCCTTACGATTCCAGTGAAGAGAAGGGCAGTTATGTTTTTTATGCATCATACGACTTTCTTGAGGCTTATCTCAGGAGTCATTTTGAAGAAAGCTATGAATTGAGATACATTTGGGAACATGAGCTTATACATCTGTGTGATCACAGGAATATAACGGAATTCAAATACTACAACCTGAGTACTGATGTACGTGAATTCCTGATCCATTACCTGTTGTCGTTCCGTAATGAAGGGCTAGCCGATTTGTACTTCACAATGTTGGGGCACAACGATATAATGGGATCGGAAACGGCTCGGCAGAAGTTCCTTGCCGGGATAAGGAAATTTGAGGCAGTCAGGTGGGAGGATGAGACTATTATAAAGCAAAAGGAATATGAGTTCATGTCGGAAAATGGTTTTTATGATCTTGGTCCGTGGATGGTCCTGCATGTCCTCTCGTGTCCAGGGTATAAGGGATATACGTCTCAGGCCGCTTCGGTGGCAGAGCATAAATTGATAGAATTATGCAAAGGAAAATTGCAGTATGATGGAGTAATAAGGAAGGACAATATTTTAGTTATTCCTAATTTAAGTCTATGAATTAATCAGGTTATTTATTTTTTAGCCGGACACCAATGATTTATTTTATCAGCTAACTGCTTTAAAGTTTTCGTTGATTTTTTATCCACATTGAATATTACTTGTTTAACTAACAAATATTTCCATTCGTAACCTGTCTGTTCTGATACTGCTTTGCACCAGCGCTCTA
>ERZ1026800.1974-NODE-1974-length-12040-cov-1.754470_pt1 | contig 12040 bp, 14 predicted proteins | sample MGYA00520873_ERZ1026800 | MGnify/ENA primary metagenome ERZ1026800 (study PRJEB33270, sample SAMEA104284475) | anaerobic digester metagenome | biome: Anaerobic digester microbiome; feature: mesophilic sludge digester; material: Anaerobic digester biomass...
GCATATATCGCCCTGCCGCCCTTGGTTGCGTTCGATTGGAAAAAGAATGTCTGGCCGTCTTGGGTAGGAGTTCCAGATAGATTCCAGCCGAAAGAGAGCTTAAGCTTGCTGCTACTGGTGCCTGATGCAGAGATCGTATGAACTGCCGTTGAGCTGCTCCCATCAGCAACAGTAACACCTGCAATACTTCCGGTGATGCCTCTCTTGTAGCCGTTTCCTGTACCGCCTGTGCCGCGATAAGCAACGACAAGAGTTATGGTGGTGCTGGTTATGCTGCTGATCTCCCACCAGGTCTCTCCAGCGGTGTTCAAGCTAACAAAATCTTTTGCTCCCAGGACTGCCGTCAAATCAGCGGCGGTGGCTACAGATTTACTGCCATCGGTGAATGTGAGATTGCATCCGAGGTTAGCAGGATCAGGCGATTTGGCGCACCGGACCTCATCGCCTCCGGTCAGGCCTGTGGTGGCTTTGGATAGTGTTTTGTAGGGTTTGCCTGCGCTACCGTCGCCGGTGGTGTCGTTCCCATTCAAGAAATCCCAATAAACGATAGTAGGCATTCAATCCCTCTTATCTTAATCAAAAGTCTCTGTATTGGACAAACTCCGCCCCGGAAGATTTGGCATAAATCACAAATGCCACCAGGGCATCAATCATCGGAGGCTTGCTGTAGTATGCGTTTTTGGTGCTGAATCTGACCACCAGATCCGCTCCACTATCAACCGCATCCTTCAGGGCGGCAAAAAATGCCATGTAATCAGAAAAATCCGCGTCTGAAATAGATACCGGAGCATAATCGATATCAGGATTAACCACAGATACCTTATTTATGCAGTCCAGAGTCTTGATTGCCTCTATTGTATCTGAATTAGTGGCAAGCTGGTTGACATAAGATGTTATAACAGGTTGGGCCTCTCCACACACATAACAACTCTTGAGCGCAGTAAGAGCCTCAGCAAACATCTTCTTCTGCATGGCGAGATCAAACCCGGCCATCGGCTTGCCGCCATAGTAGTCAGATAACACAAGCTCCGCGCCATTTCGGAAAAGTCTTGTTAAAACAAGCCTGATATAGCTTACCGTAGCGTATCTCTGCGATACCAGCGACAGAGGCACGCCCAGAGGCACCAGGCGATTAGCGACTGTGGATACTGCCGCACCATAAGCAGAATCATTAGCAGCAGTCCCATCAGAATGGTAGCAATCAACCAATACACAAATTTTAGACATTCTTTAATCACCTACTCTAAAGCAACCCGTCCATGTCCAGGAACCCATCAACATGGACTGAAATTCTGCCAGGCTTGGTGATCGCCTCGACCCGATAGCTGATAGGTACAGCGGTTTCATTCGACTGCTCTTCATCATAGCGCATTACGCCTTCGATTGAGATTTGTTTTTCGACCATCTATAATCCTCCTAATTCTTCCGACATCTATATCACTCCAATACAAACGTCATGCTAACTGTAAGATCAACAGCGTCACCATTTGATCCACTGGCATCTGTGATAACCTCAACAGCTTCATCATTATTGATATCATAGTTACTTGTATTGATATCAACGACGGTGCTGGTCCATGTCTCAGCAACAGCGAGTCCAGCGTTAGTATTAGATGTTCCAACGGCACTTCCATTCACAGACACATTTACTATAGGCTGATTGGCACCAGTGTCGTCAGTTACGACGATATGTCGAATTCTAACAAGATACGCCTTGCCTAGATCCCAGTCAATCGACAATTTGGAATCAGTTTTCAACAGGGTGGTGTTGGCAGCATCTGCGAATTTCCCTGGAACAGAAACGACTAACTGCCTAACATGATGAGCTGGACACCAATACAGCGCAGTGACATCACCGCCCATCGGGGCACCAGCGAGAGTGAGTAAATTGGAAGTAATGGCAGTAACGACGCCATAATACACCGTTCCACCGATGGTATATTTCAAACCAAATCCAACTTTGATTGTGCCAGTGACATCGGATGTCATGGTGAGCGTAGATGTGCTGGCGGGAGTTGCCGTGAAATTGGTTTCCTGAGTCCAAATGCTATAAGCGGGGCCAGTGGGACCAGTCGGGCCGGTGACGGTCGCTCCCTGGGCACCAGTTGGGCCAGTGTCACCGGTGGGGCCGGTGACGGTCGCTCCCTGGGCACCAGTTGGGCCAGTGCTACCGGTAGGGCCAGTGACGGTAGAGTCAGCGCCCGTTGGGCCAGTGCCACCGGTGGGGCCGGTGACGGTCGCTCCCTGGGCACCAGTTGGGCCAGTTGGCCCAGTGGGGCCTTGTCCTGGTACATACGGGGCATCATCCAACATGCGATATTATTTATCCAGCTAGGCATACTTAAATGTGATCACATGTTGCCAACTTCCGTCCGTGGTGGAACACCGAGAGCAATCCAAGAATATGATGGATTCGACACGCCGACAATAAACACGGATAGATGGGAAACGGTACACGAAAGCACGACGATGACGATCACGCAACAAGCAGGAGAGTTGGTTTTTTCTTGCAGTGATGCCGGGGCAATAGGAATATCATACCTGAAATCCGCGAGGAAGTTTGGAAAAATTTGGCGAATATCAGCAGACATTGGGATAGACACAATAACAGGGAACTACGCTGAAGCATATATAATGCTATACAAAAGTGATGATAACTACATTAAACTGGGTCCATACAAGAGCGCGACATTAAACTGTAACTGCTTACTGAGATATAAAATAGAGGGAGGAGATGAATATGTAATACCATTAACAGGGGATGTAATTGATACTGATTATAGCTCAACATACACGATAGGTGTAATAAACGACACAGTGATATTCTATTACAAAGGAATACAAATAACAAGCATCCAATTTCCAGAATTGGTGAATTATCACATATATCTAGCGGGAGGCAGTGCATCAAGTGGGGGAGAATTGGTAATACGAATGGATCATTTGGAAATACACAACAGCTTCGACACATTACAAATGACCATGGGGAAAAACGTGCGAGACTTGGTGGCACTGGTGAACAACATAGGAACATTAATAGGAGCAATAAAATCTGAACCAAAAACAAAAGACATAAGCGGGACTATAACACTGATAGACACGACCGAACAATATATAACATTAGAACAGGCAACATATGGAGAGAAATTCAAAGTAAACTTATTCGCAGACCTGGAAGGCGCGGAAATAGATTATTGTTACTTGTACAAATCAACTGGGCCAGTTTGGACGGATCAATCAGCATTGGCAAACACGCTGAAAACAAATACAATTCTACTGAAGCCAGCGGCGGGCGCGGCAGTCGGCGACATAATTTACTTCGGGAATCTGGTGAATTTCAACCGGCTGGACATATACATGGAAGGTGGAACACCAAACACGAACAGCGTGTATGAGTGGGAAGGATATGTAGGCGGGTCGTGGGTTTCACTGACCGAGACGGATGGCACGAACAACGGAAAAGCGTTCGGAAAAAGCGGAAAAGTAACATGGACAGAAACGCTACAAGAAACAACAGTAAACGGAATAACGGCTTATTGGGTGAGAGCAAGAATAACGACTTTGGGCGCATCAGCGCCTAAAGCAAGTCACATACAGGTAACAGAAACAGGCGCGACTGGATTCGACTCGCTGGCGGAGTTCATGTCGAGCTTGATAATAAGCATATACAGGAAAAGAGGTGATGGCGCATATGCCGAAGTGCCAGCAGACATCGCAATGCCATTCACGCAGTGCATTCTATACAGAAACGTGGAAATATCGGATCTTCCAGCATGGACAGACATAAAAATAGGATTCAAACTGTCCGAAACACCAACAGCTTCAATATCGATACCATACACGGGATATGCCGAAATAGTGAATGCTACTTAGGCGGCTTGTCGGAATAGTTTGGTTTTTTGTGTTTTAGTTTTTTCCCACCACGTTTAATGAATTCTTTCATGGATATCGAAGGTGGGCGAATGGATGATGATCGGCGGGGAAGAGACGGTGAAGATGCAACAAGATCTTGTGGTTTGGTACACGTAGACTCAAGCACGCCGATGAATTCTTCTTTCTTTTTGGGTTCTTCTTTCTTTTCAGGATATTCTGGAATTTTCTTCTTGGGACAATCGGGGCAATCAGACAATATAACCACCAAATTCGTTAATAAATGACGTTTTTCCTATGTAACCACGGACAGTAACTCTAAACGACTCAAACTGCAACAGAGATTCAGCACCGACGCCACCTGGACTAAAATCACCTTCACCAGAACCACCAACACCACTTGGGCCAACATCACCGACTAGAGCATTGGGGCTGGAATAAAATTTAATGTCAGCAGTGTCATAATCAACACCACGGACATTGTACAAATACATGAACGTCATACCAGCGACGGGGAGATTGTGATACACGGACGAAACTAGAGGGAATGTATGCCAGAATACAGATGGATAGATGATTTCATTATCATCGTCGGGGAAAATATCAGATGCATCGCCAGCCGCAGGAACAAGCGTTCCTGCGGCAGTAAGATAGCGATAAACGGGATGGTAAACAGTCGTGTGTGATCCATACCCCTTACCGGTGAACGTAAACACGACGTTTCCTTTGTTGTCTATATAAGTTTGACCTGGGAACTGATTGTATGTATTGGTGAGTTTGCCAGGAGAAAGATTAACTGGGGTTCCCCAACCAACACCAACACTTCTTTTGTTGTAATACACATCAGAGATCTTGGTTTCATCATCAGACCAGCGAGAATATTGCAGATACACATTAAACAACGAATCAACGACAACATTAGACGGGAATCCACAGTATTGTGTAGTGTCAACATCTTCAACAGATCCCCACGAGGACTCACGTTTGCAATATTGTATCTTGGGAGCAGTGGAGCTGGTTACACCCCACGCGCAGTGTATATGACCATTCACATCGATATCAAATGATGGATAGATGCACGCAACATCCGCAACGGTGGGATATTCGATGGAACCAAGCACACCATTAACCATCTGCTTATAGCAAACTCTTGGATTGGTGGTAGTAGTATTTATGCCCCTTGACACCCACATGAAATGAACAGAATCGGCAGAATCGCAGAGACACGTGCACTCGAATGACTGATATATGCCATCATAGAATTTCGTGATATTTACAAGAGAATCAGAATTTCCACTTGAATCGATGTGCAAGTAATAAATATCATTACCCATCGACGAAATATCAAGACTTTCATCAGCGTGGTACATGTGTGGTGCAAAATAAGGAAGAACGTGATCTGAATTTGCACACGTAAATGTTATGGAGTGGGAGTGACATTGATTCGCAGACTGATGGGAAACTTCGGTGCCGTAAAGGCCAACCGTGGAGCAGTCTTGGCCAGATGTCCATGATTTACTGCCATGTCCATGCGCAAGCGAGCCAGTGACGGAAGCATAACTAGAGCCACCAATGAGATATCTATCATACAACTCGTCACCGACGCCAGATTTAAGTGTAAATGGGAGTGAAGTGTCTATAAGACCATTGGAATCGCACATGATAATAGCGTGTTGTGGGATGGATGACTGTTCTGACGTGGTTTCACCAAGAACGACTGTGTAGCCGGGTGGAGAATTGTTGGCAGCGTTGTCGGTAAATGAGCCAGAATGCGTTCCAGCCGTGGTGTATGATGTAGTGTACCATGATAACAATGATCCATATGTGCCAGTGATACTTATATTAAATGTGTGCGAATGTGTTGTAGAACCAACGGATGAGCCGACAGAATCGCTACAAAATATAAATTTTCCATCTTGCGCAGAGTAACGAGAATATCCAGTCGGAAGAGACGCGGTATCGAATAAGACTATTACACCAACTGGAAGAATGTGCGGAAACCCATTATAACGAAGAACACGCAAAGTTTTACTAGCTGGAATAGATGATGCACTCTTATCGCCAGTAGTGACACCGGTGTGATGCCAACCACACCCTTGACATGTTAACTGACTGACAGTGCTAGTACCAACGAGATGACAACCACCGACAACACCACCACCGCTCATAGAGTAACCGTGATCATGTTTAGCATTGGTACCATAATTGGCGCTATATGAACCAACACCACCGCACAAAAGGCGTTGATGTGCAATACCAGATGAATCATCCGAAATACATGTGAAACCTTCGGGGGTATCAGAACCACTGTACAGCCAATATGTCCACCCAATTACATATCTCCACCGACTCCACGTAATATGTATGCCATCAGCAGAATCACATGTTATAGACGGCAAAACATAATCACAACCGTCATCATTATCAACAATTGTGCTGGTCCACGTAGCTCCACCATTGATACTTTTTAAGTAAATAATGCGGCTAAGTCCATCGATATCATAAGAAACGACTGCGTGAAGAGCACCATCGGATGTTTTGCATATATGACGAGACGAAACTGGAAACAGCATGTACTGAGCTTCACGAATCATGTTGTACATGGACATGGTGCTGATAGCGGGAGTGGAGACACCGGACGCGATGACTGTATCAATGGGGATTAGATCAGTGACAACATTCTTGTGCCACTCGTCATCAAGCGATGGCTCGTCTTCGAGCGGGGGAAGATCAACGGTGGGACCAATATCAAATACATATGGCTGATCACCAGTAATTACAACTTGTTTACCATTGGAATAGAGCACAGTCTTATAGAATATCTCAGCTTCGTCTAAACCTGTGCCGTATTTAGAATACCATAGAGGAATAGGCTCATTATTGAGATCAACGGCAGCTAAATCAAGTTTATTATCCTTACCGGATACAACAGACGGGTCGAGAGCAGTGTTATAGTTGGCAATATCATCAGATGTGGGATTCTGAACAAGCGTGGTGGTGATGTCTCTGCTGGATGCAAGTGGTATCTGAGACTTGGTTTGGACGTGGGCGCTATCGGCCATATGAATAAAGAAAGAGAAGGAAGATACTTATCACTTTCGCGGAGCGAGCCGCGAAAGTCTAACTTTCTTGTTTCTAAACTTCTTAAGAAGCAAGCCGGATTCTTTTTCATTGGCCTTTGGGCCAATGCGGACTGACTTCCTCATGTCATCACCCCAGGAGTCAACTGGACTCCCTGGTAGTGGGGATAGGTAAGCGGGGCATAGTCATAATTAAGATAGCAGCAAATAGCAACATCGCCGATTCCATCGTGATCATAGTCCTCAAACCATCCAGTATATCCATAAAAGTTGTTCATGATATAAATACCAGACGTTTGCTGATCGGGGTTATTATCACATATATCATAACCAAAGTTGGAATAAAACTGATTGCCGACTATAGTATGTAGTGCATTTTCTTTAACCTCACAATAAATTCCATTATAGCAGCTATCAAAGATGTTCTTAGTAATAAGCCATCGTTGCGCGTTATTGAGGTTAATTCCTTGACCAGCAAGCGCGACTGAACCAAACCCTTCGAAGAAATTGTCACGTATCACACCATCGACAGACGCTGAAAGAGAACCATCGACACGAATGCCTATTGTACTAAGAGCGTTGTTACCATCGAAGTGATTATCATAAATTAGGCATTTATCACAGTCATCGAGTACGATACCAGTTCTTTGTGCAAGACCATTGGAATTTACATCAACAACGCAATCGTGAATTTTATGTCCGGGACCAGTTAGAGAGAGACAATTTGCATTAGTGCCTTTCAGCGAGATTCGTTCAATCTCACAATAGCCAACTTCAACAATGACAGGCACGCCAGAGGCGGGGGCAATTTCAACGCGATCAGAACCGGCCTGGACAACACCATGGAGAACGACATTCTCAGAGGAGATGACCAAATTCTCGGCATACGTGCCGCCCTTGATCCAAATCTCCATCCACGGCTCAAGCACATCGATGGCACCCTGGATGGTGAGCTTGGGACGATCCCAGGCATAACCATCGTTTTTATCACTGGCCTTGGATGAGCTTTTATCGACGTAAATAGAGGTGGACCCACCCTTCGCGAAGTTGAGTTTGCCACTCTGGTTTCTGATACTGGAAATCCCCTTCTGTGGCATGATCAAATCTCCATGGAAGAGAGGTCAACACCACTGAGAAGGCTAATGCGATCTATACTCTCTTGGGTGCTCTTCCTAAACGGGCTGCTCTCGAATTGTGCAATCTCGGCGTCAGTCCACTCCCCAGGAGTGGCATCGAGGGAAAAAACCAGATTAGCATTAGAAGCCCACAGTAAAACCGCCCAGAACACTGTCTCCCCCAACTGATAATTGATGAATTCATCGGGGCCAAGGATGGCAGGAGGAGATGAGCCAAGCGTCTTGTCGTGAATGGTCCTGAAGTACAGATAATTATCACCAGCGCCGCCTGCGTGATTCTGAATCATGAGAGATTTAGCAGGAACTCCAAACGCCTGCCGGGAATCGCCGACAAAATTGCAAAGATAGCTGTCTCCATCGCCACCATGTTGAAACTCGTACCGGGAAACGACGTACCGAGATCGATTATAGCGATTGGAGACAACTGCCATACGATATCACTCCATATAAGACCGGCCAAAGAACCGGAAGCTGGCATGGTCGCCACTTGCCATGAGGCAACTGAGTCCCTGATCGTGCGATATCGGATACATGACAAGAGGCACGTTTTTAGCGACGAATATGCTGGAAGACGAAGTGGCGTCTCTACCGATATCAAGACGCGCATCGCCGTCCTCTGCGAAGCATGTGAAATATTCGGCATTGGGGGGGATTTCGACAGACTGACTACCGCCATTGCCGGAAACCCGATACCCGCCTATATCGCGGAGCGCGCCGCGCTTAAGATCGACTCTGCTAACAGGAAGTGTGCCAGCAGCGGGTTCAGCAATGTAATCAAGTTCATCATCATGTGGTCCCATTGAACATCACCTCAGTAAAGACCGGCCTTGATGCCCTTGAGAATTTTCGGATAGCGTTGCATGAGAGATTCGATTTCCATCTTACCAGTGGCAGAACCCGGTGGCAAATTCCACTTAATGCGGTCAATGGCAGTGAGATCGCGTAGGCCATATATGAATCCGCAACCATCTGCGGATGTGCCGGTGGTGGACTGAACATACACCTTGAGACTCCTGATGGCAGGGACAAAGCAGGGAACATACACATTATCAGGGAGAGCAGTAATATCGAGTTTCATATACTCAGAATCTTGATCCCTATCGACCACAAGGAAGGTATCATCAGCAGTACCAGCGCCAAGCATGGCCGTATCAACCATCACGCCAAGCAACACCGCGAGTTGGCGACCAGCCGCAGGAACATCGATTTTAGCACCACCGATGACGCCTTCCCCGCCAGCCGCGATGATGGCAAGTTCACGCTCGACGATGATAATATCATCGAACATCTTGGATGGGTCAATCTTGAGTAAGCTTTCATCATGTGGAATAACACCGAGCATGATGTTTTCATCGATATTAAGATCCTTTTCGAGATCAACTTCAGATGTATCGAGTGCGATGTCATTGCGGCGCTTGTATACAGTGGTCGGTTTGCGAATGGTCATGTTCCAGCGGGACCGAACATTGGTAGTGGGGCCACCGGCGGTCATTATACCAGTGAAATCGATGTGTTGTCGCGCACGAAGCTTCATAATCCTGTTCCGATCCTGCAAAGTCTGCGCATCGGATCGAATACGCGCTTTCTCGGAGCCATCTGTACTTATAACTAAATCGAGATTGGCCGTCTGGGTGTGAACTTCGGCACTCTCTATAACCGCGTATCTATCTTCAAGGCGATACTGAGCGATGGACTCACCAGATGTTGATATGGACGCCTCGTTGACGGCCTCGATCAACATTTCGGGAAAGAACTTCGCCCTATATGGATCTATAGTCGGACTAGCCATATCATACCAATTTGGCAAGCCATGACATTTAAAGTTGAACCAAAACGATTATATACTGATATGTTGTACAGAGAGGCATGGCGTCACTACAGGGATGCAAGATACACGATATGAGCGGATCTTACAGGCTCGTGGTGCCGCCGTCGTGGAGAAAACGGTTCAACGTGGTATCAAAACAGCGGTTGAATGTAATAGTGAGTAATGCGTTGGTTGTACTGCCGCCGAGGGAGTTGAGTGAGAGTGAGTTGGAGGAGTTGGTACGGGACATAAAGCAGTACGCGAAAGTCGCGAACCTAATGAAATAGACATAGACAACACACGCGCACGTGATCTGATAGCAAGAGAAGAAGGAAAACGGCGAGTGCTGAACGTGTTGGAAATACTAACCAACGAAATAACAACCGGAAAAATAGAGTTGGTGCGTGGGCAACACGGTGAACTGACAACAAAACGCGGAAAAGGACAGAAAGAACACAAAACTGGAAATTGGATACTACAGATAATCTATAAACGGAGTGATAAAGATGGAAACACAGAAGGCGACAATCAAGAGCGGGAAGATGGAACTGAACGTGGAGAACGTGAGGAAGTTGCACGCGGAGAAGAAGACCAGATCCGAGATGATGGAGATATTTGGACTGGGGAAGAGTGTGTATCCTCTGAGGGTGGTGCTGAAGGAAGCAGGTCTAATTAACCCGCGGAGGGCACCGGACTTCGAAGAGATGTACGACGTGATGGAGGCGGTCAGAGCAGGATGCAAGGACGTGAAAGAGATCGCATCGATGACTGGAATGGATGAAAAATTGGTGAAGAGCGCGGTGAGGAAACTGACCGCGATGGGAAAGATCGCGCAGTCCTACGTGGTAATCCCAAAGAAGACTGAGTAAGAATAGCAAAACGAACATACATCCTTTTTTATAGAAGCCGGAGGAGAGCGCGTGGATGAATTATCGGACGAGACGCGGAAGGGAATCTACGGGCTGATGCTGGAGGCAAAAGGAAGCAAACTGAAGAGAATAACGTCGTACAAAAAGAGAAGACATGAAGAGAGCAAGTCTATTTTGAAATCGTTGAACGTGAGGCATGGTGCACTGTGTGACAAGTGTAACGTAAATTGTGCAGTAAAACATGCGGAAGATTCGGAATTCTGGGCGGTAAAAGAGGGGCTGAAGCCACTATACACATTAGATACATGCCCGAAGCAGAGCGATTTACAAAGATTGAAGATGAAACCACACAAGAGGGTGAAATAAGACATGCAGATAGATGATGCTAAACTTGAAGGAATAACCAGTGAGAAGAAGAGAATAACAAGAAAGAATGCTGACGGAACCAAGAGCGACGATTTTGAAGTAATAAACACGATGAAGATTGCGCTGAAGAAGGAAAAATTGGACAAGGATGAAAATGTAAAGGAAGGAACCGGAGATCCCTGGGTAAGAATATCGATAAGCAGCTACGACCCGGAAGTTTTCAAGGAATTCAAGAAACTGCCGATGGGATCACACGTAACCATTGTAGTTGAACCGAACGAGTAGAACATAAAACAAAAACAACATACTTTTTTTAAATGGAGGAAGAGATGACAAAGAAACTTAGCTATATGCTATATTCCGGGAAGATGAGCGACGATGTTTATACTATGGTGCCGGGGTTGTTCCAATGGAGTGTGGCATTCGAGAAATTTGGAAAGGGGGGAACAATGGGCGCAGATATACACAAAAGCAACCTGGAAAACTACGATGTGGTCCATGTAAACTACACGCCTAGAAATGATTCATACATCGCCGCAATAAGAAACGCGCTTGGGGAGAAATCTGACACGAAAATCATCGCAAACGTAGACTACGCGGTGGGGATGTGGAATTCGATGGACCCACACATCATGAAGGCGATGTTAGAGAAAGCTGATATGATATTCCACGTAGAACCGGTGGGGGCGGGAAGAATACGAAATCTGGTGAAAGAGGAGATGAAGAAGAACGTATTCACCATACCACACCCAGTGAACACCACCGAGATACAAAAAATGGCAAGCGAGAACAGAGAACCAGTAATTGCTTGCCAATACCACAGATACCTGGATTCATGGCAAGACTATTGGTGGGGATTGAAAGAGATCAGCGAGACATACATGGAGTACAAAGTAATACTGATGAACTACA
>ERZ1026800.1975-NODE-1975-length-12038-cov-2.693057_pt1 | contig 12038 bp, 8 predicted proteins | sample MGYA00520873_ERZ1026800 | MGnify/ENA primary metagenome ERZ1026800 (study PRJEB33270, sample SAMEA104284475) | anaerobic digester metagenome | biome: Anaerobic digester microbiome; feature: mesophilic sludge digester; material: Anaerobic digester biomass | place...
AACCGATATAACAGGGTTTTTTGTATCCTTTAAAAAGTATTTAAGATTTGTACGGATTGACCTGAATGATTCCGAAAGAGTTGAACCAGGCTTTTCGACAACAGGTATCTCTGTTCTAAGGCTATTATGACCTATAAATCCCAATATTGGGGCTTTGGTAACTTTCTCTATATCCTTTTTATCTATAACTTTTGTATTCAGCAGATCGATTAACAGTATTAATAGTGCTGGTATCAATAATCCAAGTGTCAGAGCCATTAAATAGTTTTTTCTTGGTTTCGGACTTATTCGTGATGAATTGAAAGTCGTGGCATAATCTATAATCCTGTTATCGGAAACATTTGAAGCCTTCGCGATTCCCGCCTCTGCTTTCTTTTCAAGCAAATAGGTATATACTGTATTATTAAGATCAAACTTCCGCTGGATATTGATCAGCTTTCTCTCTGTTCCGGGGAGCCTGCTCAACTCTGCCTCCACCAATGATATCCTGTGATCAGACTCCTTGATCGCATTTTCAATATTATTCATGCTGCTGTTTATATTCTCGGCAATAAGAGCCTTGACATCCATAATGCTTTTATCGAATGCTGCTACAGCGGGAAGGTCTTCTGAGATATTCAATTTCAGTTTGCTTTTCTGCTGCTGCAATGTTGCCAACTCGGCAACAAGCCTTTCGAGCGCAGTATTTGTGACTCCCATTGCGCCGGGAGATACAATGTCGCCGGACTCATTGCGCGAATCCACGTAATCCTTAAGATATTCATAGTACTTTTTCTGAAGCAATAAAGAACTCCTTTCGTTTTCATAGTTCTCAAGACGGTTTTGAATAACGCTTCCCTCGCGGCTAAGGTCTACCAGTTTGTTGGAAAGACGGAAATTCTCGAGGGTGTTCTCAACGGTTTTCAAAGAGTCGGAGATCGTTCCTATCTGCGAATCAATGAATTCAATGGTTTTTTCCGCGGTCTGGTTCTTTACCTCAAGTCCCTGAAGCAGATATACTTCCATCAGTCTGTTGAGGTAATCCACTTCCTGTTTCGACACAAAACCGCTTACCGATAAGGTAACAAGCGTAGCCTCCTCTTCAATTGGCGTAACACTAAGCTTTCTCCGGTACTGGTTTGCAAGTGATGCAGGGCTTATGAAGTAAAAATAGTACCTGTTGGAGGCCGCGGGATCAAACGAAAACAGATCAGAATTCCGTACAATAGTGAAATCAAATCCCATCTCATTGAAGCGTTCGCCAAAAGCAAGCGTTTTGCTGAACCTCAGATCCCCGTCAATGTCAAGTTTATAACTGTCATCTGACAGGATTCTGACCGACACCGGCAATCCAACTATCTGGTTTTGAAGAGAATCATAAACCACTCTGAATGGAGTATTCTTATACATTCTCGATTCAGCAATGCCTCTTTTCCCGACACCCACATACTCAACATGAAAATCATACAGTTCCTGCATTACCCTGTAGTTCAGGCTGAAAGATTTCAAGATTCCTATTTCGTTTTTCAGATTCTGGTCGCTCCTGAATGCACTGCTTCCGGGGAATATACTCCCAATATCCGATGTCCCACCCCCGAACTGATCATCCTTTATCAACATTGTGGAAGAAACCGTATAGATCTCTTCCGACCACCGGTTTATACCATAAGCAATGCTCAGGGCGAGGAAGAGGGCGATGGCGAACCAGTACCAGTTGCTCAGGAATAAGGAAAAGTAGCGCTTGAAGTCTATGCTTTCCTCATCGGGAAGAGTGTAGTAGCTATTTGAGGGGTTTGAGTTCATAGGATTTATGGTTCTTATCTTTTTCCAAAATAATTAATCAGCAACAATGTCGTTGTCAGCACTCCGGTGAAGGTCGAAATAATGAAGGAGATTGTTGGAAGGTTTTGGTTGAATATCTTTTGTTTAACAGGTTCGACTATGACAACATCGTTTGGAAGAAGGAAATATGCTTCACTGGAAAGCAGATTCTTATCCTGCAGATTAAGGTTGTAGGTTCTGGTTCCCTGATCTGTTGGACGAACGACAAGGACTTTATCGCGACGTCCATAATCGCTTACACCGCCTGCACGACCAATTGCCTCAAGAACGGTCAGGTAATTATTATAGTTAACATAAGATCCCGGCCCATTGACCTCCCCTATTACGGTGAATTTGAAACTTAACAACTTGCACTCTACTGTAGCGCCGGTAAAAACCTGTTCTGCCTTTGCCTGTAATAATTTCCTTGTTTCTTCAAGAGTTAGATCACTAACTTTAACTGTGCCAATTACCGGAAGGATTATGTTCCCTTCCGAGTTAATATCAAAACCGTAAATATATCCACCGGCTTCCGACTGCCCGTAATTCATGTTCTGACTCAACTGTGAGGATATCAAGAAATCCCTGATCGAACCGTCGGGTGTCATTGCCTTTGCTGTGATATACAATATGTCCCGGGGCTGAAGCTTATAGTTTGGGATCTCCATTGTGAAGGAATCACCGCCTGTTTCGGGAAGATTACTCAGGTAGGCAAGTTTCTCCTGGGAAGTACAGGCGCTTAAAAGCAGAATAATAACTGCTGTGAGGTGGTATCTTATCTTCATGGGGTGGCGTTTATCGGGATTGGTTTACTATTTGTTTTCTTTGCTTGTCTTTTTTGACTTATCATTTATAGTTCTCCGCTAGCCGGGATTTGCGTTACCCCGGGAGTCCGGAACTTATTTCAAATATCAATTTACAGAGTTTTCCAAAAGCATATTTTATTGTATATTTCAAGAGCCTCAAATCTAAGGACTTTCATTCTATTTCCAAAAATCAGGCAACGTTGAACGACAAACACTTTAACATGCTTTCGCCCCGTCAGTCACAGAGCACCGTCTGACTAAATAGCTGAAGTTTAAAGTTTAAAGCTCAAATGCCTAGATTTTCACTCTTCTCCTCTTCTCTCCCATTCACCCCTTCTCCTCTTCTCCACTTCCCACATGCTCTCCGTCACATTTCCAAAGCGGCAAAAGTTCCGCCGGCTTCAGATTCTTCAGATGTTTTTCTACTTCATGTGGTTCGAGCACAATATAACTAACCTTCCGTCCAACCATCTCTTCGGCTTGAACAATTTTACGGACAAGATATTCACGGTCGATATCAGCTCCTACAAGAATCAGCTCCATCACGGGGCTGTCCTTTCCCCGGGCGAAATCGCCGGTGAGATAAACACAATCGAGATTGCCAAGCCGGTGTATGACTTTCTCTATCACACGGTCAATGCCTGTCTCCTTTAATATAATGCTGTGAATATCCTGAAAAAGGGGATGACTGCAATTAGCCTGATAAACCTTTTTGTTTCCGTCGGTATAGGAATTTAACAATCCGGCTCCTTCAAAGCGGTTCAATTCAACACGTATGGCATTGGATGACTCCCCGAACTCCGACTCCAGACCCCTAAGGTGAGCCCTGGTACTACTGTTTAGGAAAAACTTCTTCAACAGCTTAATGCGGGTTCGGGATGTGACTAGACTGTCGAGCATCAGGTTCAGTTATTGAGTAACAAATTTACTCGATGTTTGAAAAAAACAAATCATTTTATAAAAATTGTTTGTAAATAAATGAGAACTTAGCGACAAATAGTTAAAAGTTAAAAGTTGAAAGTTAAAAGGTTGAACTTGAAGCGTTTAGTGTTCGGAAGCAGGGACCGCAAGATAATGTATAATGTATTATAGGCGATGTGCCTCATTGAAAGAGACCGCAAGACAACTATTGAGAAGGATTGTCGGTTTAGGGCTTAACTGAAGGGATAATTGTGAAGGTAGGTATCTGGTCTGTCTGTTTCAGAACTATAAAATAAGTTATTTGGTACAGAAGGTAAAAAAAGGGCATTATGGTTTTTCCTCCTTTTACCAGGGTACCTGTATTTGGGTTTTGGTTTTTTCTTTGTTTCTGGAGGCTTGCTGAGCATCCTGTTGGGACCGTGATAACATGCAAAGCTGCGCCTGGAACATGATTCAAGACTAACAGTAACTATAAGCAACATCAATAAGAGTTTCATTATAATTCCTGATAGCTTTTTCATTTTAGCATAAATAAATTCACTTTTTTATCTACAAACGATATGCCGGATAATATATTATTATTGGAGGAACAAGATCACTGTCACCAGAAATTAACATGGCCATATTATATTTATCTTGAAATGCATCGATCATCATCTGTGTTGCAATATTGACATCTGTCATCTTTTCATGAAAAGTCGGCCAAATATTACCACATTGTCTGCATTCCGTTGTATTCCTTTGATAATTACCATAAAATACTTTAATGCCAACAGATTCAAGGGCTTCAATATAGATAGATTGCCTTTTTTGTTTGTCGGGATCATTACTAATTCTGCTTGTGAAATACTTTACTTCAATAAGTTCCTGGTTTTTCTTAAGAAGATTGCTTGCTATTTTTTTAATATTTACAATAATCTAAATTGGCTTCAAACAGGCCAAAATACAAGTTAAACCCATCAACATATACGATTATTTTTTCTATTTTGGAGCTATTATTTGCTGAATTCATAAAATTGTATATCTTTGTAAGACAAAAACATCGTTAAAGATAGCATCTTTAACCCGACGCTCCGAAAGGAGCGTTTCTTTTTTTACTATAATTTATTTAAATACAGTTCTTCCGGCAGGTTTATAGTAGCTTTTGATTATTAGTTCATTATTGACTATTGAACTTGTTTGGCACTTAGCGTGAAGGCGTAATTCCAGACTCGGTGCCGGGGGAGGTTTATGACGGTTTCCCTGTCCTGTTTTTCAAATAGTTCTCCAGGAAGGAGCTTATTGTTTTTTTAAGAATTTAGGCGATGTGCCGCATTGGTAGAGACTTGCAAGACCTGCACGACTTGCAAGACCTGCATGACCGCGACAGAAGGGAGCTACTCCGTCATATCTGCCGTCCGCGGTTTTAGAAAGGCAAGTAGCAGAATCAATGCAGCCATTACCGGGATTGCAAGCAGAGCCATGTCGCGGCCAAGATTTCCCGCATCGGTCGACTTGCCAAGCCATTCCGTGATCAAAGCGCCTGCAAAGACTCCCGTCATGTTCATCAGACCGTAACCGGCAGCACGGCGCCGCGGTGAAACAAACTGGCAAAGGATGGGCATGTTATTAGAATCAAACATGCCAAAGCCTATCCCGAAGAGTATCCCTCCCGAAAGCACACTGATCAATCCTCCCCCGAATCCGATCAGGAAGAGAGCCGGAATAGTAAGAGACAAGCCTATTGCACCCGTGTAGATCCTCCCCCGGAGGTTTTTCATTATCCACCTGTCAGCAATGATGCCTCCTGCAATCACACCAATGAATGATGAAACTGCAATTGTTATTGTGCTGAGAGGTCCGGCAACCGACATGTCAATAGCGAGTGTCTGGGAGAAAAGTGTTGGAAGCCAGTTCTTTATTGCCCATCCCGGAAAGCTTGGGACTGCAAAGTAAAACAGGATGATCCAGAAGCTTATGGTACCCAGCAGCATTCCCAGACTATGCTTAACTGATCTGAATATTCCCATGCTGCCTGCTTTTTCCGGCCGGGGAAGCGCATGCTCTCTTTGTTCAAAGAGAAGCAATGCAAGAATAAGGCTGTAAACAATGCCTATCAGGCCAAATGTGTGAAAAGCGGTTTGCCACGACCAGGCGCTTGCCACCGTGGCGCCGAAACCACCCAGGGCCTGACCGGCATACAGACCGGTCATGTGTATCCCGACTGCAAGGGAACGGGTGTTTCCCCGGTGGTAATCGGCTATCAGTGCAAGTCCTGCCGGGATATACAATGCCTCACTTATTCCCATTATGGCACGCAGTACCATCAGTTGATTGAAGCTTGAAGCATAGCCCATCGCGAGTGTCACTGACGACCATACACCAAGGCTGGCGATAATCAGCCATTTCCTGTTGACCCTGTCGGCTATCAGCCCGGCCATCGGCGACATAAGACCATAGATCCATAGGAAAATTGCAAGAAGACGGCCGAAATTCTCCGCGGTCTGCAATTCACTGATGTCAATCATCATTGCCGGCTTCATGGTCGACAACATCTGGCGATCCATATAATTCAGCAGGGCAACTCCCCAGAGCAATCCCACCACCATCCATGGATACCATGATTTCTTTTTCAGTTCCATCAGCTTAGCTTTTCAAGTGTTTTCCATACCTGGTACAATCCTCTCGGAATATGGAAACAGCCTTTCCATTTGCCTCCCTTCAGGTCAAGAAGTATCTCACCCCGCCTGTTGAGATAACCATACCATTCTCCAAATTCCGGATCAGGGAAATGTAACCAGGTATATTCGTGAACTTTACGGAACCATTCAAGGCATTCAGGTTTTTTCGTATGCCTGTATCCCTTTATAAGACTTATCAGCGTCTCAACATGCACCCACCACAGCTTTTGGTCCCATTCAAGCTGCTGGAGGGGTTTTCCTTTTATATCCATAAAATAAAAAATGCCCCCATACCGGTCATCCCATCCGTAGTTCAGGATATTCAGGGTTCTTTCAACTGCTTTTTCGGCAAGAGCGCTGTCGTTGTTTCTTTCAGCCAGATCCATTATGAACCACATGGCTTCTATGCCATGTCCGGGATTTATCAGCCTGCCTTCGAAAGAGTCAGAAAATCCTCCGTCAGCTGTAACGTTTTCCCTGATCAGTCCCGAGAAAGGATCATAAAAGACCTCCATCACATCCCTGATACATTTTCGGATGATGTTTTCGACAGTCTTTTTGTCCAGCAGGTGTTCCGTTTCCAGCGCAAGGTTGCAGAGAATCATCGGTAAGGAAAATCCCCTGATCGGACGGGTTCCGGGAACGGATTTTTCATAAATCCCCTTTGGATTATCGGCTCTTTTTAGTATATTGTTAAAAGTATTGACTGCAATTTCAGAGTAAGCTGCTTTCCCCGTTGCTTTTGACAACTGGGCGAAAGCCATTGTGGCAAAGCAATCGGAGAATATATTGTAAGGACTTATAAGCGGATTCCCTTCGCGGGTAAGCGAAAAATACCAGTTACCCTCTGTGTCGCGGCCATATTTCTCAAGAAAAGTCGCTCCGTCTTCTGCTATTTTAAGCCATCTTTCATTTTTCTGAAGATGGTTGTAAAGGGAAGTAAACATCCACACCTGTCTTCCCTGCAGCCAGATGAACTTATCTGTGTCGTAAACACGTCCCTGCCGGTCGAGACATGTGAAGAAACCTCCATTGTCCCTGTCAATGGAATGTTTTTCCCAGAACGGGATGATATTCTCAAGAAGCTCGCTTCTGTATTTTTCCGATAAGCGGCTGAATTCTGTGTTCATACATTAAACATTGATGCAAAATAATAATCCATCTCGATATTACTTACATCCGGTTTTTCCCCACGCGTTCCGGCGCCTGCCTGCCGGGGGTTTTTCCGGATATCATCAGAACAAGAAGCGGCCTTTATTTAAGATAGTCATTGAAATACCCGGCTATCTTTTCAAAAAGATGAACCCTGGCCATGCCTGTCATGTTGTGTCCGGCTCCCGGATAAACAAAATAATCGACCTGTCTGCCCTGTTTTATGCATTCATCGATAAAGGCCAGACTGTGTTGCCAGACTACCGTGGGATCGGCGGTGCCGTGAATTATAAGGAGTTTTCCCCTTAGATTGCCGGCATAGTTTATAAGCGATGATTTCTCATATCCTTCGGGGTTTTTCATCGGGGTATCCATATAACGTTCGCCGTACATCACCTCATACCATTTCCAGTCGATAACCGGTCCGCCGGCACAGGCAGTCTTAAAGACTCCCGGGTTCCGAAGCATCAGGTTTATGGTCATGAATCCCCCGTAGCTCCAACCGTTTACACCTATCCTGTCAGGATCAACATAGCTGAGTGTCTTAAGATACCTGATCCCTGCCATCTGGTCGGCCATTTCCGTTTCGCCCAGCTGCCTGTGAATGATGTTTTCAAAATCCCTTCCCCTGTTGTCTGAACCGCGGTTATCGAGAGTGAAAACCACGTAACCCTGCTGAGCAATATAATTCAGGAAAAAGCCGGCCCCGCCCGTCCATGATTTTGTTATCATCTGTGCATGAGGCCCTCCGTATACATAAACGAACACCGGGTACCTGACTGAAGGATCAAAATTCACAGGTTTGATAAGGCGGCACCAGAGATCGGTGATACCGTCATCGGCCTTGATGGTGAACAGCGACATCTCCCCGGTATTGTATCCCTTGTAAGGATCCGGATCTTCAAGGAGTGTAGAGATCTTTGTTCCCTTTACGTCGATAAGGTAATATGCCCTTGCCATCTGAAGTCCGCTGAAAACATCAAGGAACCAAAGCTTGTCTTCAGAGGCATTAATGTTGTGAACGCCTTCTCCGGAGGTGATTCTTTCCGTTTTTCCCGACCTGATCTCAGTTTTGCAGAGATGCTTTTCAAGAGGACTTTCTATTGTTGATTCATAGAATACCGAAGCGCCCTGCGGATCGGTTCCGATCAGTCTCAGGACTTCCCATTTTCCTTTTGTTATCTGCTTCAGGAGATTTCCATCAGTGTCGTAGAGGTAAAGATGATTCCATCCGTCGCGGCGGCTTTGCCAAATGAATTTAGAAGCATCACCCGGAAGAAAATACAAACCGTGCATAGGTTCAACGTACTTGTCGCTGCTTTCTTCAAACAGCTTCCTGACCAGTTCTCCTGTTGATGCATCATATTTATTCATCCTGAAATAGTTCTGATCACGGTTCAGTATCCCGGCAAAAATGTATCTGCATGAAGGATCCCAGGTCACTGAAGTGATATACTGGTTTTCGGGACCCTCCGTCTGAAGATAAACTATCTCGTTGTGAAGGGGATCGAAGATACCCAGCCGGAGCTTCTCGCTTTTCATCCCTGCCATAGGGTATTTGATGAGCGAGCTTTCCGCGATCCGGCTTGTAATATCAACAAGCGGGTAATCGGTGACTTCTCTCTGATCGATCCTGTAAAATGCGAGCTTACTGCCGTCGGGCGACCAGTAAAGACCGGCATCGATACCAAATTCGTTGCGGGATGGAATCTGACCGTAAACAATTTCCCTGTCATTATCTCCATTGACCTGAATCGCTTGTCCGTCAATTGCAACAAACAGGTTGTTTTCAAGAGTCCAGGCAACGTTGAGACTCTTGCCGCTGACAGTCACATTTTCGCCTGAGCCGTCATACTCATTCACTTTCATCAGTTTTGACGACGAAAGATCGAAAAGGAATATCCTGTTCTCAGCAGTAAAATAGAAACTGTTGCTCCCGTTCCAGGATATGAAAGGAAAGCGATTAAGTTCATTCTCCTTCAGTTCTTTCATTTTCAGGTTGAGCTCATCAAGTTTCAGTATGATATCAGCTTCTGACGGATTGATAACCGTTTTCTGTATCAGGCTTTCGTTTTCAATCCATGTGAATGAATTGAGTCCCGGCCTCCAGGAAAGACCTGTGATTGATTTGGGTGAAAGTTCCCTGTTAAGGTAATCTGAAGCGCTGAATACCTTGTCCTGTGCTGAAGTTTCAAATGCCAAAACAATGACAACCAGCAGGGTAAAAATTTTTCTTGTCATATTTCCGAGCTTTGTTCAAAGATATATAATTCCGCTTATCTGATAGCCGCCATGACAATTGCATTTCCCGGGGGATGTCAATTTACCGGAGACTATCGTCATACAGGCCAAAATGATGCAATGTATAATGTATTATAGGCGATGGATTATAGGCGATGTGTAAACAATTAGCAATTAGCAATTAACAATTATCCGTTAGGGCACGAGCCACACAAACAGCACTACTCGAACAACTCACACGACCTGCACGACTTGCATGACCTGCAAGACCGCGACCGAAGGGAGCAAGACCGCAGGACCGCAAGACAATGTAGTATGTATTAGCTCCAATGATAAAAGCATCAGCCAAAATTAATCCGGAGGAATAATAAATATCTTTGCATCATAATTGAGAATTTGTATATGTTAACCAAAGTAAACTTTACGCTTAACTTAACGACTTAACTAAACCTGAACCCTGAACCCTAAACGCTGAACGCCAAACGCTGAACCCTAAACCCTAAACACTGAACCCTAAACGCTTAACCTGAACTAGTAACCAACCAATCCCTAAGCTTATGGTAATGAACAAAATCCTTGACAGTATCAAGACATATGTTGTAATAGCATTTGGTCTGCTGATAAACTCAATAGCCTGGACGGGTTTTCTTTTGCCGCACCAGATATCGGGAAGCGGTGTTTCGGGCATAGGGGCAATTGTCTTCTATGCCACAGGCATTCCCATGGGTTATACCTACCTTGCAATAAACGTCATTCTGATTCTCATCGCGCTGAAGATCCTTGGCGCCCGTTTCGGCATCAAAACAATTTACGCGGTGTTACTGTCTGCAATAATGCTTACGGTTCTGCAACGGCTTATTCCGGAAGCAGTTGTCAAGGAAAAATTCATGTCTGCCATTCTCGGGGGAATGCTTTGCGGAGCCGGTCTTGGCATTGTTTTTACCCAGGGAGGCAGCACGGGGGGGACGGATATTATTGCCCTGATAATCAACAAATACCGCAATATCAGTCCGGGCAGGATCATCCTCATGTGCGACGTATTCATTATAAGTTCCTCATATGTTGTGCTTACAAACCTTGAATCGGCTCAAAGGATAGAGACCATGGTATACGGTTTCGTTACGATGGCAATACAGGCCTACACCCTCGACGCTATTCTCTCCGGCAACAGGCAGTCGGTTCAGATCCTGATATTCTCGAGGCATTATGAACAAATAGCCGATCAGATCTCTACCACCATGCGAAGGGGAGTGACGGTTCTCGACGGCACAGGCTGGTACACGAAGGAACCTCAGAAAGTAATTATCACGCTTGTCAGAAAACATGAGGCGAGTGATTTATACCGGATTATAAAAAGTATTGACAAAAAGGCCTTTATCACCGTTGCCAACGTAATGGGTGTCTACGGAAAGGGATTCGAAGAGCTGAAGAGGTGATCTCAGGGATCAGAATTCCTGTCGCCCCTCAGCAACAAGCGCAACGACGAATCCGGAGGTTCCTTTGTTTGAAGATAATCTTCAATACAAGGTATCCCGAATTGACTGAGGCTGTGACATATGAATCCACCGCTTAAGCGGGACAGGTATCATAACATATAAATATAACAATATATTATCATGAAACCCAAATTACTGCTGTCACTGCTTTTATTGCTGCCCTTTGCGGCAGGAGAGGCCCAGACCAGGTTTGACAACATCCTCTATGGTGTCGCCTATTATCATGAATACATGCCATCGGACAGGCTTGACGAGGATATCAGGCTGATGAAGGAAGCCGGAATATCGGTAGTCCGTGTCGGTGAATCGACATGGAGCCTTTTTGAACCCAGGGAAGGTGAATTTGAATTTGCCTGGATGGACCGTATTATTGATAAAATGCATGCTGCCGGAATAAAGGTAATCCTCGGAACTCCCACATATTCAATACCCGCCTGGCTCTGGAACAAACATCCCGAAGTGCTTCTCAGTTACCAGAGAGGAAACAAGGCTTATTACGGCATCCGGCAGAATATGAATATAACCAGTCCGGCATACCTGTTCTATTGCGAGCGCATTATCCGCAAAATGATGGAGCATTATGCCGCTCACCCGGGAATCATAGGTTATCAGGTTGATAATGAGACTACATCACGGGATGTGAACAATTACGATTTTAACGTGGGTTTCAGAAGTTATCTGAAGAATAAATTCGGGACAGCTCAAAACCTGAACAAGATCTGGGGGCTCCAGTACTGGGGAATGAATATCGACAGCTGGGATGAGCTGGCCCCGCGCGACGGCATTACAAACACGGGTTACAAGCTTGAGTGGGAGCGTTTCAACCGGAAAGCCGTGGCGGATTTCCTGAAATGGCAGTCGGAGATAGTCCGTGAATACAAAAGGAAGGACCAGTTCGTGATGCAGTGTTTCATGCCTTCTGTTCAGGATGTCGATCAGATAGAAAGTTCAAAGTATATGGA
>ERZ1026800.1979-NODE-1979-length-12026-cov-4.533574_pt1 | contig 12026 bp, 10 predicted proteins | sample MGYA00520873_ERZ1026800 | MGnify/ENA primary metagenome ERZ1026800 (study PRJEB33270, sample SAMEA104284475) | anaerobic digester metagenome | biome: Anaerobic digester microbiome; feature: mesophilic sludge digester; material: Anaerobic digester biomass...
CTGTGGGCCTGGGCGGGTCGCCGCCGGCCTCGCCCCCACCTGCTCGTGGCGGTTGGCCTAGCAATCCTTCTGCTCGGAGGCCTCGCGGCGACCAGCTGGTCGTGCACCAGCTACCTCACCGAGCCCGGGTCGGCAACCGTCACCGCCCGAACCAGCGATTGGATGCGCGACCACGGCATGAGCCCGCTGGTCGACCGCCTCGAGCAGCGGCTGTACCCCCCACCGAAGCTGACCGACGACAAGGTTGACCCCAACCAACTCCCCATGGCTGCACCCGGCCGTCCTCACTCCGCACCAGCGCTGTCGCCTCCCGCAGCCCCGGTGTCGACCCCAGCGACCGTCAAAGGCCTGCTCGACGCGCCGCTGCGCGGCGAAGGCACCTGGTCGCCGAGCACCCGCACCGTCAATGGCCGGCCGGTCACCTACACGACGTTTCTGCGGCCCGACCCCGCTCACATGGCGGTGGTGGCCTCTGCGGTCTGGCTCAACCCCGAGGTGACCAACGTGACGTATGTGCCCGGTACCAAACAGGGAACCGGCTGGTCCTGGAACTCCGAAATTCCGGCCACCGAGCGCCCGAAGGCCGTCGCCGCCTTCAACGCCGGCTTCAAGTTCAAGGACATCCGAGGTGGCTACATGGCCGAAGGGCGCAACCCCAGCCCGCTGGTCGACGGGCAGGCGTCCCTGGTGTTGAACGCCAACGGCAACCCTCAGCTGGGCGCTTGGGGAACCGACGTCAAAATGGCCCCAGGCGTGACCTCGGTGGTGCAGAACCTCGACCTCATCGTCAACAACTCCAGGCCCGTCCCCGGACTGCGGTCGGGTGTGAGCAGGGACTGGGGCAAACCCAAGTGGCAGCTTCAGTACACCAACCGGTCGGGTCTCGGCATCACCAACGACGGCGCCCTCATCTACGTTGCCGGCTCCAACCTGACGACCGACTCGTTGGCCTATGCGCTGGCCAACGTCGGGGCGGTGCGGGCGATGGAGTTGGACATCCACGCGACCAACCCGACCTTCAACTTCCTGGCGATCACGCCGGGCAGCGGCGGAGCGCTCACCGGGACGAAGCTGGTGCCGGGTTTGGCGAGCGCCGCCGACCGATACCTCCAACCGAGCCAGCGCGACTTCTTCGCAGTCAGCACAACATGAACGCCCACCCCAACTTGAACGCCGATCCCTGCCGGAGCCGACCCGGATGAGACGTGCCGTGGTCGTCGCAGGGTTTATCGGTACGGCCTCGCTGCTGGCGTCGTGCGGCGGCCGCCCGTCGGCATCGGACCAGAAGCGTCCGACGAGCACACGTCAGACCCAGGCAGCCCCGGCCGCTCCGCCCTCGTGCCCAGACGCCCCAAAGGGAAAGGTCCTATCCAAGTCGCTGACCAGCCAAGCGACCGGTGGCACCGAACGACTCAGGATCTACGCACCGCCGGGCTTCGAGCCGGCAGCATCCCCCTCGGTTCCTTTGCTCGTCCTGCTCCATGGGGCAACGGCTGATGAAACCCAATGGCTGGATGTGGGGGCGGCGAGCGCCGCCGACTGCCTGATCGGATCCGGCGAGATCAAGCCAATGGTGATCGTCGCAGTCGACGGAGGACGCGTTGAAGGCCGGGGGGACGGCTCGCCGCCGGCGATGGAACGATTCGTCGCCGATGAGCTGCTCCCCTACCTTCACAAGGAGTACCCGAGCCTCGGGGGCCGGGACGTCACCAGCATCGGTGGCATCTCGCGAGGGGGTGGCTGGGCGCTGTTCATCGCCGCCGACCGACCGGACCTGTTCAGCGCTGCGGGTGGACACAGTCCCTCGGGGAGGCTGACGCCGAAACAAGAACAATCGCTCGCAGCCCACGACTCCCGCATCTGGCTCGACGTTGGCGACGACGACTCGCTCCGACCGTCGACCTTCGAGCTGGCCGAGTCGCTTCGTTCCATCGGCCTCGGCGTCAGGGCGACGACCTGGCCGGGTGGCCACAACCGCCTCTACTGGAGCGACCATGTTGAGGACTACCTGCGGTTTTACGCACGGGCCTGGTGACCGGCCGACCGCCGACTTCACCGGCGCCACGCTCCCTGTCATGATCGGGCGATGCCCAAGCAACCCAACGTCCTGGTGGTGCTGTCCGATCAGCAACGACCGGACTCATGTGGCGTGTTCGGCCAACGCCTCGACGTCACTCCCAACCTGGACGCCCTGGCCGCCGACGGCGTCGCCTTCGACAACTCCTTCACCGTCCAGCCGCTGTGCGGACCGTCGCGGGCGGCGTTACAGACCGGGCTGATGCCCACCACCACCGGCTGCTGGCGCAACGGCAGGTCGCTCCCCCAGGATGCGACCACGTTGGCGACCGCGCTCGGGTCGGCCGGCTACTGGACCGGCTACGTCGGCAAGTGGCACCTGGCCTCCGACGGCGGCTACCTGCCCAAGCCGGGCACCGGCGCCACACGGTTTGGCACCCGGCCGGTGCCGCCCGAGCGGCGCGGCGGCTACGAGGACCTGTGGCTGGCGGCCGACTCGCTGGAGGCGACCTCGCTCCCCTACCGGGGCCACGTCTTCGACGGCGACGGCAACAAAGTGCCGCTGAACGGCTTCCGCGTCGATGCGCTGACCGACCTGGCCGTCGACGCCTTGCACGGACGCGCCGACGAGGAGCGCCCGTTCTTCATGTTCGTGTCGTTTCTCGAACCGCACCATCAGAACAATCGATTTCGCACGATCGGCCCCAAGGGCTGGGCCAAGCGATTCGCCGACTACGACGTGCCCGCCGACCTCAAAGGCACGCTGGGCGACTGGCGCTGGAACTATGCGGAGTACCTCGCCTGCTGCGCGTCGATCGACGCCAACCTCGGCCGCCTGACCGGTGCCCTGGAGGCCGCCGGCGAGTTGGACGACACGATCGTCGTCTACTCCTCCGATCACGGCAGCCACTTCCGCACCCGCAACGCCGAGTACAAGCGCTCCCCCCATGACGCCTCGATCCGGGTGCCGCTGGTGGTGCGCGGCCCGGGCTTTCGGGGCGGGCAGCGCAGCGACGCGCTGGTCAGCGGCCTCGACCTGTTGCCGACCCTGGTCTCGGCCGCCGGCGCGGCGCCGGTGCCCGGCGACGGCCACCCGCTCCAGGAGTTCCTCGACGGCCGAGCCACCCGCACGTCGGCCCTGGTGCAGATCAGCGAATCGCAGGTGGGGCGGGCGCTGCGCACCGAGCGCCACACGTACGCGGTGACGGGAGCGGGCCTTGGCCGCCTCGCCCGTTACCGGGACTCGGCCGCCGACGTCTACGAGGAACACCTGCTGTATGACAACGTCGAGGACCCGGCCCAGCGCCACAACCTGGCCGGCACCCCAGTGACCGCCGAACTGAGGCGAACGCTGGCCACCCAGCTCGAAGACGAGATCGAACGCCTGGAGGGCAGGCGCCCGCGCATCGACGTCGCGTCGAGCTGACAGGACCACCGATGTACGCCCCCAACTCGATGCCAACCCACGGCTGGGCGCCGCTGCCCGAGGATGTGGCCACGTTGGGTGCCGCCGGGGCCGACCAGGCGGTCGCCTACCTGGCGCACCGCGAGCACAACGACCCCACGCCGCTGCACCGCCTCGACGGCCTCGCCGACGAGCTCGGGGTGGGATCGGTGTTCGTCAAGGACGAGGGATACCGGCTGGGGCTCGGCAGCTTCAAGGCGCTGGGCGGGTCCTACGTCGTGACCCGCCTGGTGCTCGAGGAGGCGGCCCGTCGTCTGGGTCACCCGGTTGACGTCGGCGATCTCCAGACCGACGCCGTCCGTGCTGTGGCCGCCACGATGACGTTCGCCTGCGCCACCGACGGCAACCACGGGCGATCGGTGGCCCAGGGCGCCCAACTGGTCGGCGCCGAGGCGGCGATCTTCATGCACGGCGGCGTCAGCGACGAACGCGTGGCGGCGATCGAGCGCTTCGGCGCCAGGATCATCCGGGTGGACGGCAGCTACGACGATTCCATCATCGAAGCGGCACGGGTGGCCGAGGCCGAGGGCTGGACCGTGCTGTCCGACACCTCGTGGCCCGGCTACGAGGCGATCCCGGCCCTGGTGTCCCAGGGCTACACCGTGCTGGTGCGCGAGTCGCTGGATGCCATGACCAAGCCGCCGACCCACGTGCTGGTCCAGGCCGGGGTCGGCGGGTTTGCTGCGGCCGTCGCCGGGCACCTCGCCGCAGTGTTGGGGGCGGACCGTCCCCACGTGATCGTGGTCGAGCCCGAGCGGGCGGCCTGCCTGTTCGCCTCCAACGCTGCGGGCGGCATCGTCACCGTGCCCGGCACCGAGCCGACGGTGATGGCGATGCTCGAGTGCTACGAACCGTCGCCGCTGGCATGGAGGGTGCTCGAACGTGTCGCCGACGGCTTTGTGACGTTGGGCGAGGACGAGTCGCCGGCGGCGATGAGGCGCCTGGCTCAGCCGGCGGCCGGCGACCCACCGATCGTCGCCGGCGAAAGCGGTGTGGCAGGCCTGGCCGGTTTGGTGCAGCTGACCGCCGACCCGGAGCTGCGACGCCAAACCGGGCTGGACGACCACGCCATCGTGCTGGTGATCAACACCGAGGGGGCGACCGATCCGGAGCTGTACACAACTCTGGTGGGGTCCACCCCCGAGCAGGTGCTGTCGGCGGAGGGCTCCGCCCCCTCCTGAGCGATGTCCCACCGGGGGCGGTCAGTCGGCGCTGTCCTCGCTCAGGCCGCGCGCCACCGGTTCGCCCGAGCGCAGGTCGAGCGGCACAGCGAACAGTGACCGCTCACCGCCCGTCTCGTAGCCGATCTTGTCGGTGACCCAGGCGTGGTACAGCATCCATCGCCGACCGTCCGCGTCGGTGAAGTCCTCGGCGCCGCCCGGTCCGCTGGCATCGCCGTGGTTGGCCAGCCAGGGCCCATCTCGCTTGGTGCATGGCCCAACCGGCGACTCGCATTGGGCCAACCCAACCGAGTAGTCGGCGCTGTTCCAGTCGTAGGCCGAGTACAACAGCCAGTACGAGTCGCCCAGCGTGGTCATCGACGGTCCCTCGATCAGGGGGCCCTCCCAGTCCTCGGTGGTCTCGAGCAACGCAATCGCGTCGCCAACAAGCGTCATGCCGTCCGCTGAGAGCTGCTGGGTCCACAGCTGGGTGGTGATGTCGCAGCAGTTGCCGTCGTTCTTGAACAGCAGGTACGGCGTGCCGTCGTCGTCGACAAACGGGCTGGCGTCGATCGTGCCGCCGAGCTCGCGCTGGCAGACGAACGGATCGTCCGAACCGTCGACGAAGGGCCCCAGCGGTGAGGACGCCCGGGCGGCGCCGACGCACTGCAGGCCGGACCGGCTGTCGAGCGACGTGTAAGAGAGGACGAAGCCGTCATCGTCGGTTTGCAGTACCGACGGCGCCCACACCAGCCCGGGCTCGGTCCAGCTGGGAAGCGTGGCCATCGCGTCGCCGGCCGGCTTGGCCACCTCTCCCAGCGCTCAGGCGTCGCCGCCCGTCACCGGCCGTGGACCGACCACATAGATCGCAGATGCAACCAGGAAGCACAGCGCGCCGACGAACGTGCCGGTATCGGCCCAGCGAGCCCTCGGCGTTGGGCGCCCAGACGAAATCCGCTCTGCTGAGAGTTGCCGGGTATGAAGCGCTGCGCCGGTGCTGACGTTGAACAACACGGTGCCAAAGGACTGGGCGGCGGCGGCCAGCCACTCGGCCCGAACGCCACCACGCGGCCCGATGCGGGCGCGCTCAGCAGCAACTGGATGAAGCCTGCCGCCGTGAAAAACCACGCGCCGACGAAGAAGGCGGTGTTGGCGCCCATCGTGCCGAGCCACATCCCCAGCCCGGGCGCAGACCCCAATGCGAACAGGGAGGCGCCGATGATGAACGTCCACGACTGCATGTGCAGTGTGGGGCGAAAAGCAAGCGGGGTCGTGGCCGAGGAGCCGACGTCGTCGTGAAAGCCCGAGCTCAAGGAAGTCCCCGCAGGTAGGGGGTCCATGTGAACGCAACGGCGAGGGGGGGTGTTCCTGTCTTGTTGTCAAGCGGCTTGGGGGAGGTTTTCGGGTTGGGGTTGCCGGTAGGGCTCGCGGTTCTTGAGCATGGCCAGGATGAGGTCGCAGCGTCGTCTGGCGACGCAGATGACGGCGGCGTTGTGCTTCTTGCCTTCGGCTCGTTTGCGTTGGTAGTAGGCGCGGGCGTCGGGGTCGTGTTGGGTCGCGACGAACGCGGCGAGGAACAGGGCGTTCTTGAGCCGGTGGTTCCCTCGGCGTTGCCTGGTGGCGGTGTCGAGCGTCCGTCCGGATTGCCGGTTCACTGGGGCGAGCGCGGCGTACGAGGCGAGGTGCCCTCCGGTCGCGAACCGGTGGGGGTCACCGATCTCGGCGAGGGTCCTTGCTCCGGTTCTGGGCCCGAACCCGCACAGGGTCACCAGAACCTTCCCGAGAGGGTGCGCAAGGAACGCCTCCTCGATGTCACCCTTGAGGGCATCACGCCGGGCAGCGATCTTGGTGAGGTCACCCGCGAGATCGGCGATCACCTCACCCCAAGTGTCCTCGGCTGGGAGCGTCAACGTTTGCGCATCCAATGCCTCCCAGATTTGGTCGGTGAGTTTGTCGGCCAAACGCGGCGACCGTTTCGAGACCAGCGTCCGAACCCGGGTTTTCCCGGCTGCCCGGAGGGCGGTCGGTGTAGCCCAACGACCCATCAGATCCTGCACACCTCCGTGGCCGAGTTTGGGGCCGACAACCCGCTCCAACGCTGGAGAAATCGACACGAGAGCGTCACGGCATCGGTTGATGGTGCGGGTGGCGTCACCGGCCAGGTCGACGTCGCGGCCGTTCAACACCCGCAGACGGACCAGCAGCTCGTCGTTGATATCGAGCCAGGTGAGCCGGTCGACATGACGGCGCGCGTAGTCAGCGAGGATGAACGCATCACGAGGGTCGGTCTTCGCGGAACCCGCGTACAAGTCAGCCGCGCGTCGCATCTGCAGGCCGGTCACATACGCGACCGGGACCCGTCGGGCTGCGGCGGTCGCCAACAACAAGTGCGCCGACGACGCTGTCATATCGATCACCAAAACCGTTCGACCCGCAGCGCTGGCGGTGTCGATCGCGGCTTCGATATCAGCCTGGTCGTTGCGGACCGTCCTCGCGTACAGCTCGTTCCCGTCAGGCCCGATCGCGTGGGCGTAATGGTCTTCTTTGGCCATGTCGACCCCGACGAAAACGTCGACATCGGTGGCGGTTGGTTGGTCTCCCATCGATCGCTGCTCCCCTTGGATTGTCGGTTCTGGAAACCGCTCGACTCATGGGTGAGGTCGCCGTCAACCACCTTACGAATCAGCCCCTCAAGGCATGTTCCTGTCAGAGGTCAACCCAACCCGAACACAGCGGGTGGCAACACCCCCCAGGCCATCAAAGTGACAGGGGGCAGGAGCCCTGCCCGCCATGTCGAGCGGTCAGCCCCAAGTCTTACTCAGGACCTACCAACAAGGTAAGGGGGCCGGCGGCATCGCTGCCGCCAACGCCCCGTCGCTCAGCTCGTCAGCCTCAGTGAGCGAAGCCCGACTTGGAGGCCTGGGGCCGTGCCCCGGCCTTGAGGTGCTCGACCACCTGCTCGATGGCCAGGCCCAGCTTGTAGGCCATGTCGCGGCTGAAGCCCTCGCGCACGACGACGCGCAGCACGGCGACGTCCTCGGCATCGGCCGGCATCGTGTACGCCGGCACCTGGAACCCGAGGGCCCGCAGCTCGTGGGAGATGTCGAACACGGTGAAGCCGAGGTCGTCATCGCAGTTGAACGAGAGCACCGGGATGGCGGTGCCGTCGGTGATCACGTTCAACCCGTCGATCGTGGCGATGTGCGCGGAGATCATCTGGGCGGTGTCGCGCAACGCCTCCATGATCCGGGTGTAGCCGGTGCGACCCAGCCTGATGAAGTTGTAGTACTGGGCCACCACCTGGTTGCCGGGGCGGGAGAAGTTGAGCGTAAACGTCGGCATGTCGCCGCCCAGGTAGTTGACGTGGAAAACGAGGTCCTCGGGCAGGTACTCCTTGGAGCGCCACACGACGAAGCCGATGCCCGGGTACGTGAGGCCGTACTTGTGGCCGCTGACGTTGATCGAGACCACCCGCGGGTTGCGGAAGTCCCACTCCAGGTCCGGCTGAAGGAAGGGCACGACGAAGCCGCCGCTGGCCCCGTCGACGTGCATGGGGACGTCCGGACCGCCGGACTTGGCCAACTCGTCGAGCATCGCCGAAATCTCGGCGACCGGCTCGAGCTCACCGGTGAACGTCGTGCCGAGAATGGCCAGCACGCCGATCGTGTTCTCATCGACCGCGTCGCGGATCTGCTCGGGGGTCACCACGTAGCGGCCCGGCTCCATCGGCAGGTACTTGGCCTCGACATCGAAGTACTTACAGAACTTCTCCCACACCACCTGCACGTTGGTGCCCAGAATGAAGTTGGGCTTGGAGGCATCCTTGCCCTCGGCCTCGCGCTTGGCGCGCCAGCGCCACTTCATCGCCAGTCCAGCCAGCATGACCGCCTCGGAGGAGCCGATCGTCGACACGCCGGTGGCGGACGTCGCATCGGTCTCGGACAGGTCCTCGGCGTGGAACAGGTCCGCCACCATGTTGACGCAGCGGGTCTCGATCTCGGCGGTCGAGGGGTACTCATCCTTGTCGATCATGTTCTTGTCGAACGTCTCGGACATCAGGCGCTCGGCCTCGTCGTCCATCCACGTCGTCACGAACGTCGCCAGGTTCAGCCGCGAGTTGCCATCGAGCATCAGCTCGTCGTGGATGAAGCGGTACGCGACCTCGGGGTTGTTCTCGTCCTTGGGCATGCGCAGGCTGGGGATGGCCTGCACGCTCAAGCGTTCGGTGAACGCCGGTTGTACGAGACCCGGATCGGCTGCTGGTTCACGGCTCTTCACTGTTGCTTCTCCCTTGATAATGAGTTGTTGATGACCTTAGGTCCGGAGCCGGGCTCCTAGACGACCACCATCGAATACAGGCGGTCCATCGTGTACACCCGGTTTCGCCAGGCGGACAGGGTGGAGGCGGCCAGGCTGACGAGCAGGATGCCCACCAGCACGTCGATCGCCACCCACAGCCGCGAGTCGACCGAGACGGCCACGCTGAGCTGGCGGTACCCGTTGACCGTGTAGGTCATCGGATCGAAGATGTGCAGGGCCTGGATCGGCCCGGCGGTGGTCTGCACCGGATAGATGCCGCCGGAGGAGACCAGCTGCAGCATCAGGAACGCCAGCGTGACGACCCGGCCGACCGCCTCACCGAATATGGCGTTGAACGCCTGGATCATGGCGATGAACGTGGCGGAGACGAGCACGGCGAAGAGCCACATGCCCACCGGGTGCGTCGGTCTGAGCCCGATGACGAGGACGACCCCATACAGGATCGAGGCCTGGATGAAACCGATCACCAAGGCGGGCCAGTACGACGTGAACACCGCACGCGCCAGCCCGACCCCCGCCTCGACCGGGCGTGAGCGAAGCGGGGTGAGGATCATCCAGACGATGATACCGCGACGAACAGCGACAGCGACATGAAGAACGGCGCGAAGCCGGTCCCGAAGGTGTCCGCCTCGTTGAGCGTCTTCTCCTTCAACAGCACCGGCGTGGTCAGCGCCGATGCCACCGAGTCGCGCTGGGCCTCGGTCCGGTTGGGCACCTTGCCCAGGACGGTGGAGAAGCCCTTGTCCAGCTTCTCTGCGCCAGCCGACAGCTCCTCGATGATCGCCGCAAACTCGGCCGCGCCGTCGACCAGCTCGTCGCTTCCGCCGGCGAGCTGGTTGACGCCCTCGTCCAAGGTGGCGATGTCCTTGCGGAGTGCGTCCGCCTGAGCACGCACCTCACCGATCGCAGCGATCGCATCGGCATCACCCTGATCGACCAGGCCGGACAGCGTTGCATTGACCTCGTTCAGCCGCCCCGAGGCCGCCTGAAGCTGTGTGGCCACCTCCTGGGCCGGTGGCAGGTCGACCGCCTGCAGCTTGGCCACTGCGTCGTTGAGCTCTGCGGTGACTTCGGCGATCTTCGCTTGGTGAGGTTGTCCCCCCGTGAGGGACGCAACCGCTGCGCTGAAGTCCTCGGGGATCACGATGACGAAGTAGTACTTGCCGCTTTCGAGGTCGGCCATCGCCGCCTTCTCGGTCTTCACCTTCGTCCACCCCACCGAACGGGTTCCAGAAGGTCCACAGGTAGAGGGCGCCGTACAGCAGCGGCATCTGGATGACGGTGACGATGGCCAGGCGGGGAAGGGAGAAGTGGAAGTAGCGGCGGGCGTCGCTTCCGAGGGAGAGACCGGCGATCATTGGCTGGCCTCCTGGCCACTGGTGCTGTAGGTGGGAACGGCCGACATGTCGCTCAAGTCGACCACTTTGATGTTCCAATCGGCCGGGGGGCGGTTGGAACAGCCGACGATGATCGACTGCCCCTTGCCCAACTCCACCAGGCGGGCAGCACCTGGGACTGGTCGTCATCGCTGGTCACATCGTCGAGTCGGCCGACGACGAGGAGGGGCGGGCGCCCGATGTTGGCGAGGGAGATCTTCAACAGCAGCTGTTGAATCACCGGCAGGTTCTCGACGATGTCGCCCAGCCGGGGCACGGGCACGTCGCCGAACGTGCCGGAGCACAGCGCCCTCAGGGCGGCGTCGTCAGCCTTGGGAACCCACTTGAAGAACGGCGAGTTCCAACGCAGGTACTCGGTGACGATGCTGCGCACCATCACCGCCGGGTCGATGCCGTCGATCTCGTCGAGGCAACACACCGCCGAGTCCTTGAACGTGGCGCGTGGGTCGTTGGTGTGACCCATGATCATCAAGGTTCCTGCTGACAGGTGCCTGCGTCCGCTGAGGTCCAGCAGCAAGGCCGTGCGCGGCACGCTGGCCGGCGCCAGCAGCCTCGTCACGCCGCCGCTTTCCAAGTCGAGGTCGAGGGGACCAAACATGTGGCCCCGTTCCTCGGTCAGCGCGATCTGTGCCGCGGTGACCAGGGGCCCGGCCCCCGCTGCGGGGCCCGCGTCCTCCGCCGCGTCGTCATCGTCCACTGCACGGTCCTTCTTGGGGTTCTCTGAATCGTTCATGCGGTGCGCGCAGCGCTTCAGATGCCCATGCCGGCGAGCAGCGCCTTGGTACCGTCGCCGCCCAGAGCGTCCAGCTGGCTGGTCAGCATCGCCCGGGGCTCATTGGCCTCCTCGAGCGCCGACAGGTCACACGACGTCCAGCTGAAGGCGTCGTAAGAGCGGAAGAAGAACTGCCCACGGCTCAGGTCGGCCATGTTGGTCCACACGGTGTACTCGGTGGGGGGACCGGCGTTACCGCTGTCGATGCCTTGAGACTTCATGCCTTCGCCGCCACCGGTCGCCGGGCTGGTCGAGAGGGCGCGGGGCCGGTCGAAGTTGTTCATGATGCGCGACAGGTTGTGCATCGCCTTGTCGGGGTCGGCGACCTTCTCGGTGAAGTTGGAGTAGAAGACCGCGCGGATGAAGCGCCCAACCGAGGTGCTCGACCCGGGCAGGGCGGCGGTGGCGATGCCGGAGTCCGGCTGCTTGACGTCGAACGGGCCGGACGCTGCCGAGCTCTGGTCGACGTTGGTGAGGTGCGTCCAGTTGCCCAGGTTGGTCAGGTGCCACGGGAAGGTGGGCCCGTTGGTCATCACGCCGAGCGGGTTGTCGTAAATCTCCTGTTCACCGTCGAGCCACTCGATGACGATCGACGCGCCGGAGCGGTCGTGCACCGACGAGCACTGGCCGAGCACGAACGAACCCAGGTCCCAGGCCTCGAGCGCCTCGAGCGCCTCGAGCGTGTTGGCGACCGCATCCTCCTTGCCGCCGACCGTCGGGTAGGCCAGCAGGCTGAACGTCACGCCTCCGCTGTTCATCCCCTCGCACACCTTCAGGTCGTTCTGAGTGAGCGGCTGCTCCTTGGTCGGCATGCGAGCCGGGGCAGTCACGCCCATGAAGCCGTACCTGGTGGTGTAATGCAGCGGCTTCGAGTCGGGAGCTTCGCTTTCAAACTC
>ERZ1026800.1983-NODE-1983-length-12011-cov-2.911982_pt1 | contig 12011 bp, 12 predicted proteins | sample MGYA00520873_ERZ1026800 | MGnify/ENA primary metagenome ERZ1026800 (study PRJEB33270, sample SAMEA104284475) | anaerobic digester metagenome | biome: Anaerobic digester microbiome; feature: mesophilic sludge digester; material: Anaerobic digester biomass...
CTCATAGGCGGTGCGGCCGCCTGGCTGATTCTGGATGAAGCGGGGATTGACCCGCGCGCCACGAAGGATCTGGATATCGTGCTTTGCCTGGAAGCGCTGGACCGTGAGTTTGTCTCTGTGTTCTGGGACTTTATCCGGGCTGGCGGCTATCAGATCCAGGAAAAGAGTTCGGGAGCAAAAAACTTTTACCGTTTCCAGCGGCCGTCACGGCAGGGGTATCCAATCATGCTGGAGCTGTTTTCGCGGAAACCGGATGTGCTGACGATCCCCGATGGAAGCCGCTTGACACCTATCCCCGTAGAGGAAGACGTCTCCAGCCTCTCTGCCATTCTGCTGGATGAAGGCTATTATGACTTTATTCACCGGCACAAACGCGAGCTCGGGGGTGTTTCCATCGTCGACGAAGAATGCCTGATCCCACTCAAGGCCCGGGCCTGGTTGGACTTAACGCAGCGCAAAGCAGCCGGAGAAGATGTCGACAGCCGGAATATCAAAAAGCATAGAAACGATGTCCTGCGTCTTTATCAGGTCGTGAATCCTGGGCACCGCCTCGAATTACCCGGGACAATCCGCAGGGATCTGGCTGCATTTCTGAAGGCGGTTGAGCCCGATCTGGATCAGCATCATCTGAGGCAGTTAGGTATCCAGGGCATCAGTGTTGCTGAGATATTCCAGACTTTGAGGGCTGTTTACGGACTCACAAAAGGATAAAATACATGCCCTTGAACAATGAACAGACTGTGCTCTCTCGGTTGGTGAAAGCTATTCTCAATGCCGCGGCGTATAACCCGGAGGTACAGGCAGCCCCTGCATGCATCCTGTGGCCGGACAAGGACAGGCAGTGGGAGGCCGTGATTTCCAGGCTGCAAAAGGAGTTGCCTCAATTATATGTATTGGGCGATTATTCGCCAGAGAACCGTACAGGCCCCGCTATCTGGCTTCGGTGCGTGTTGGCGGGAACCGTTTCGCCAGAGCCCGAGGACCAGTCCGAAAGCAAGGTAGGGGATGTTCCACCTAAATATAGTGTCCCAGAAAATATCCCCATCTTTTACCTCCCGGGGGTCAGCAGGCAGGACTTGCGGGCAATAGAAAGCTGTCCGGAATACCTGAGGCCGCTGGCGGAACTGCAATATCGCGGCACGATATGGTCTCAGATCAATGCCAAGGATTGGACCATCTTCGCCTTTTTGAAATCCGACCAGGGTGGCCTTGGGCTTGATGTTGCCCAGGACAGTGCAACCAGAAACGCCATGCAGCTGTCCCTTTACCTTCTGATGGATGAAGATATCGATCTCCTGAAGGGGAAGCACCTGGATAAGGATTTCTTCAACACCTTGATCACCGGGGGAGACCCGGTGCGCGATCTTCTTGTGTGGCTCGATCAGGGCGACACATTCCGGGAGAGCAGGGGTGAAAACGAATGGAAGGCCTTCGTGGAGGTGTGCAAGTCTCAGCTTGCCTTTGACCCTGAAAACGATGGCGTGCTTGTCGGCTCCTCGAGATTGGCTCAACGAAAAGGTCCATGGCAACCGGTGTGGGAGCGGTTTTGCGAGGCGCCTAAGCGATATCCCAATATCCCCCTTCATATCCGAAAGTGCAAGATGCCGGAAGTCACTCTGGTGTCCGATGTAACGACTCATGGAGGCTGGCCTCAATGGAATGAAGAGCAGGAAGGGACTCTTCGTCAAGACCTTCAAGGATTGGGCAAACTAGCTCCACATGTCTGCCGCAAACGTATTATCGACGTGAATAAGATGCACCGGGATAGAAGGTCTCTGGTATGGGCGGAGCTTGGGGAGGCGCCGCTGGCCTGTGCCATGGAGCATCTCGCGATTCTTGCTGACATAACGGGTGAGGCTCTGAATGCAGGCACCATTGATGACATCACCACGGGCTACCGCTCGTGGGGCTGGAGGGCGGATGACGCGGTGCTCCGGGCCCTCTCATGCGTGGATAAGCATGCCGATTGGAAGGCGGTAGCCGGAGCGATTCGGACAATGTATCTCCCCTGGATCGAAGAGTCTGCCCGGTATCTGCAGAGCCTTGTAGAGAAGACCGGATATCCCGGTGAAACGGCTTCGACTCACAAGGCACCACATAAGGTTCATGGAGAGTGCATTCTCTTTGTAGACGGCCTTCGTTTCGACATCGCACGCCGTCTCGCAGAGATTCTTGAGCTCAAAGGTTGCGTGGTAGAAGAAAATATATGCTGGGCAGCCCTGCCCACGGTTACCGCCACAGGCAAACCTGCCGTTACACCTGTGCGTGACAAGATTCACGGCGAGGAAGCCACTGCCGCCTTCGAGCCTGGTGTGGCAGAGACCGGTCTTTCTCTGAAAGGGGGCAATGCCCTGAAGAAGTTGCTTTCTGCAGCCGGGTGGGAAATTCTCGGTAAGTCTGAATCAGGAGATTCAACTGCAAGCGCATGGTGCGAGTTCGGGGACATCGATCATGAAGGTCATGACCGCGGCTGGAAGCTGGCCAGGCATGTGGATGTACTGCTTGGCGAGATATGCGACAGGATCGAACAGCTCTTAGGTGCAGGGTGGAAGACTATCCGTGTCGTAACGGATCACGGCTGGCTGTTGATGCCGGGTGGGCTTCCCAAGGCAGATCTGCCGGCCTCATTGGTAGAGAGTAAATGGGGGCGTTGTGCTGCAATAAAACCAGGTGCTGTAACAGATGAAACCCTGTTCCCCTGGTACTGGAATCCTTCTCAATATTTTGCCCTGGCAACCGGTATCAGCTGTTACAAAAGCGGAGAAGAATACGCCCATGGAGGGCTGAGCCTGCAGGAGTGTTTAACCCTGGGACTGACTGTATCGAGCGGTACAGGCAAAGATGCTGTTCCCTCGGTCGAGATTACCGACATAGCATGGAAGGGGCTTCGATGTACCGTGGCAGTGGAAGGGGAATTTTCGGGATTATCGCTCGATATCCGTACACAACCAGGAAATGCCTCAAGTAGTGTTATTGTAAGCAGCAAGGCATTGAAGGAAAATGGGACAGCCTCGGTGGTTGTTGAAAATGAAGAACTTGAAGGAACCCTGGCCGCTCTTGTGCTGATCGATGATAAGGGAAACCTTGTGGCTCAGGTCGAAACCGAGATTGGTGGAGGGAGCACATGATCGAACTTGATCATATAGACAAATTGGCGGCTTCTGCCCTTGATGGATATCTGGTCCGCAAAGATCTCGTGCGGGCATTCAGCCGTCAATTTCCGGTCCCGACTTATGTTGTAGAGTTTTTACTAGGACGCTATTGTGCGAGCATCGATCCGGAAGAAATTGAAGAGGGCCTGGAAATAGTCCAGCGTCAGTTGAAATCACGAACCGTAAGAGCAGGCGAGGAGGAGTTGTTCAAGGCAAGGGCCAGAGAACAAGGCGAGGTTAAAATAATCGACTTGATCACAGCCCGGCTTGACGTAAAGACTGATTCTTATTTAGCTACACTGCCAAGCCTGCAGCTCAATGATGTACGCATCAGTCCCGAGTTTGTGAATGAACACGAGCGCATGCTGACAGGCGGGTTTTATGCCGAGATAACCCTGACATATGATGCGGCCATTGCACAGGAAAAAAGCGGACGCCCATTCGGTGTTGAAAGCCTGCGAGAGATCCAGCTCTCGAAACGGGATGTTCTTGATATCCTGGCCGATGCCAGAAAACACTTTTCAACTCAGGAGTGGAAAACGCTCTTGCTTCGGAGCATTGGAATAGAGCCTGCCGGATTCTCCGAACGAATGAAAGACGCCTTCATGCTCCGCATGGTCCCCTTTGTCGAACGCAACTATAATATTGTTGAGCTCGGACCTCGCGGCACAGGAAAGAGCCATCTTTTTCAGCAGATCTCTCCGTATTCTCATTTGATTTCAGGTGGAAAGGCAACGGTTGCACGGATGTTTGTCAATAACGCAACCGGCCGGCGCGGGCTGGTCTGCCAGTATGATGTCGTGTGTTTCGATGAGATATCAGGCATCACCTTTGATCAGAAAGACGGTGTCAATATCATGAAGGGGTACATGGAATCCGGCGAATTCAGCAGAGGGAAAGAGAGCATACGGGCGGACGGGAGCCTGGTCCTGGTGGGCAACTTTGAGGTTGACGTGGAGTACCAGCAACGGATCGGGCATCTCTTCGGCCCCATGCCGCCTGAGATGAGAGACGACACCGCCTTTATGGACCGCATACACGCCTATCTTCCGGGGTGGGATGTTCCAAAGATCAGCAAGGATCTGCTGACAGACCACTTCGGCCTGGTCAGTGATTTTCTCTCGGAATGCTGGAGCCAGTTGCGTAGCCAGAGCCGGGTATCCGTCCTTCAGAACCGTGTGTATTTCGGTGGAGCGCTCAGCGGCCGTGATACCAATGCTGTTCATAAGACCATAAGCGGATTGCTCAAACTTCTGTATCCTGGGGGAGATGAGAATATACCTGATGAGGATCTGGAATGGGCGGTCCGGATCGCACTGGAGGTTCGCAGGAGGGTTAAGGAGCAGCAGAAGAGGATTGGCGCGGCAGAGTTCCGCAACACGCATTTCAGCTATATCATGGGAGAGGATGGGGTTGAGAAATTTGTCGCAACCCCTGAGGTATACAGTGAAAATAATATAGGCGCTGATCCGCTTGAACCCGGCCAGGTTTGGTCAATCAGCCCCGGCGGATTGGATGAGAACCCAGGCCTTTATCGTATAGAGATAAGCGAAGGGCCTGGTTCCGGGGTCAAGATCCTGAACAAGCCTGTCCCGCCTGCTTTCAAAGAGAGTGTGAGTTATGCGGAGCAGAATCTCTACGCACGTTCACCACAACTTGTCGGCGATAAGGACCCGCGGCACCATGAATTCACCGTCCAGCTCCGTGCTTTTGATTCCTCGAAATCCGGCTCAAAGCTGGGTGTGGCCACGCTGATCTCACTATGCACAGCCCTTCTGAAAAAGAGCGTTCGAGGCGGTCTGATTATCGTCGGTGAAATCAATCTCGGTGGATCAATTGAACCGATATACAACGCGGTTACAATCGTTGAGATCGCAGTCGAAAAGGGAGCTACCGCTTTGCTGATGCCGGTAACATGCAGAAAACAGCTCTTCGATCTCTCGGATGACATGGCCACGAAGATAGATATCCAATTTTACTCTGATGCTCGCGAAGTACTCCTCAAGGCGATCGTGGAATAGATATCTTGTATCAGGCGCGCGGCCAGGATGTGTAAAAAATCGGGTGACGGACAGGAGTAGGGTAGTGTCGACGATTTTTTGTACTTTTAGTCAGGACCCCTGAACTTCGGAGCATAGCCTTCTGCTTTCTCCCAAATCTTTTTGCCGCCGGCCTGATTCGACAGCAGCATGGGCGCTAACATGAGTCCGCGATAGACACCATCTTGAAATCGATATTTTTATCGGAATCAGGAAGCCTGAAAGATTTGGCAAGACGATTACTTCTCTCAGCAATTGATTTTATTCCTCGCCCGTCAAAGATATTATGCTGCAGCTCTGATAGCAGAAGAAGTTCAAAAGCTGTGGAACGCATCCAATCGACGTCATTTCTGTAACCACATACCGCGAGTGCTCCAGTATTTGATAAAAAAGATTTCAGGTGCTGTTTTCTTATGTCCATCGTGCTACACGAGCCAATGATGATAACTGTTTTTTTACACTTGCCTTTCAAAGAATCACTCATTTCATCGAGCGAATACGACTCCCTGCCGTTGAACATGATGCTTCCCTCTTTTCCATGGAAGGCAAGATAAAGAATAGGGTATTTTTTGTAAGTTGCTTGTATAAATTTCGAGAGATAGAACTCGAATTCATGAACTGTGGCACAGTCTCTATGAATATAGGGTATGCCAAGCCGCTGCTTTAAGAGCAATAATATTGGTTCCACAGTAGAGCGTTTTCTTAAGTCGTTGTCCCAGATACCCTCCAAGCAGAAAATCCCTTTAGCAGTCATAAGCTCCCCCGATTCATTGAAATATAAATTAATTCTCTAGAAAGGCCAGCTCTCCCGGTTTATGGATACAGATGCCGGCCCAAATAAGAATGCACGCGATTGGAGTAATGCGCCGGAATACACTGTCCCCCACACTTTTTTGGTAGATGGTATGAGCAATATGGCCTTCGATGGAATTCAGCGGTAACTTTGGATCGCCGAGTCGTGATTGCATGGCATCTCCTCTCTCAGCTTTTCCGCCGTTGTTGACTATCAATGATAGAGCCTCTTCGAATACTGCCCAAGGGAGGAAGGGCTGTGTTCCAAGATTGTTTACATTGACTCCTCCGGTTACTAACGTGGCAGTGAAAGAGCCTTTATGCAAAAGAGGGATTTTTGCCGGAGAGCCGGTTTCCCTGAACTTCTCCCGAATGATCTTTTCGACGTTCATATCAGTCACGGCTACTGGCATTATAGGCATCCGCTATAACGTCTGTGAGAATATCTTTATGCTTCTCTACTTCTCCCGGCTGGAGCCGGATTCGATAGAATCCATTACGGCTATCGTAATCCATAACATCGAGCCCTGCAGACTCTAAACGATCCTGGAATTCAGATGAGCTTTTCATTCGCACTTCAAAACGGAGAAACGCCTTTTTAGGCCGGAACGATAAAAAATTGAAGGGCTGGCCGTTTCTAGGGCGTGTTTGCAAACTCACGCCTAGACCGCTGCATCAAAATATGAATGAACAGAAGGCATGAACTTAGCGAGAAGCAGTGGCAGAAGTTCAAAGAGTATCTTCCTCCCCAGAAACCTGAAACAGGACGGCCTGCGGAAGACCATCGCAAGATCATCAACGGGATCTTCTGGAAAGTGAGAACCGGAGCTCCATGGCGTGATATCCCCGAGAGGTACGGGCCTTGGACGACCATATACAGCCGTTTCCGCAGATGGAGAGATGCCGGGGTATGGAACCGGATACTCGCTGAACTGCAAGCCGAATCCGATTCTGAAGGTCATGTGGATTGGACGATCCATTTCGTTGATACCACGATAGTCAGAGCCCACCAGCATGCAGCGGGTGCAAAAAAAGGGGGCAGAGAGCAGAGGCTCTTGGCCGTAGTCGAGGTGGATTCTCGACCAAGGTCCACCTTCGGGCGGAAGGAGAAGGCAAGCCGATAACGCTGGGCCTCACTCCCGGCGAAGCTCATGACACGACGGCGTTTCTTGACCTTATGGAACATGGAGCTATCAAACGGCTCCACGGTGGGAGGCCAAGGATACGCCCAGATCGCCTCGTAGGGGACAAGGGTTTCAGTGCCCAGTGGATCAGAGATTATCTCGCAAGACATGGCATCCATGTGACCATCCCCAGAAAGAGCAACAATAAAAGAGGAGGTCCGTTTGACCGTCAAGCCTACAAGATGAGAAATCGTGTCGAACGGCTCATAAACTGTAGTAGCTAAGACCCGATCTGACAGGTGGTCTCCTTTCTGAAGTTCTGTATTGTCGGGGGTGTCAGATTTTTAGTGTAAATGGCAATCATCAGTTAGCGTTCAGGTGCACCCTGTCCCCGAACAGGATCAGGAACTGATTCATCGCACCTGACCAATCTCTAAGCGGCATTGTCCATTTTTTCTCGATATTGTTCAAGGCCAAATACAGCATCTTTTTCAAGGCATCATCGTTGGGGAAAGACGACTTCGTTTTGATGACCTTCCTCAGGGACATGTTCAGGGACTCGATGGCGTTGGTCGTGTAGATGGCCCGCCTGATGTTCTCGGGATAGGCAAAGAGCGGGATGATACTGGCCCAGTTATTCCTCCAGGACGGGCTGATTGCCGGGTACTTCCCGTCCCATTTGGCTTCAAAAGGCTTGCAGGGCCTTTTCTGCCAGCTCGACCGTAGGAGCGTGGTAAACCTCCTTGAGATCAGCCGCTACGATTTTCCGATCCTTCCAGGGAACGAACTTCAGGGAATGCCTGACCATATGCACGATGCACAGCTGAATCTCGGTCTTCGGGAACACGGCGTTGATGGCTTCAGGAAAGCCCTTGAGCCCATCGACGCAGGCAATGAAGATATCCTTCACCCCACGGTTCTTCAGTTCGGTAATAACCTGCAGCCAGAACTTCGCACCCTCGGTCTTCTCGATCCAGAGGCCAAGGACCTCCTTGAGGCCGTCGAGGGTGACGCCAATGGCCAGGTAGACGGCCTTGTTGACGATGTGCCCCTGGTCCTTGACCTTGACCATCAGGGCATCCAGATACAGGATCGGATATACGGAATCTAAGGGCCGGTTCTGCCATTGACGGACATCTTCCATGACAGAATCGGTAACGCTTGAGATAAACTCTGGGGATACCTCGATCTGGTAGATTTCCTTGAGGTGGCCCTGGATCTCACGGGTGCTCATGCCCCGGGCGTACATGGAAATGATCTTATCATCGAAACCATCAAAGCGGCTCTGGCCCTTAGGGATGATCACCGGTTCGAACTCGCCGTTGCGATCCCGGGGAACATCGATCTCCATCTGCCCGAACTCGCCCTTGATCTTCTTGCTGTTCTTGCCGTTTCTGGAATTGCCGGTGTTCTTGCCGGCAGGCGACCACTTGGGGTACCCCAAGTGGTGGGTCATCTCTCCCTGGAGAGCCTTCTCCAAAAGCCGCTTCGTCAAATCCTTGAGAAGCCCGTTCTCGCCGATCAGATCCTCAGGCTTCTCGTAGCCCTTCATCAATTCTTCAATCAATTCATCTTTAATGACCATGACTCCCTCCTATCAGAGTCGTTGGCCATTTACACTAAATTCCAGACACTACCCGTGCAGGAGCCTCTCCCTGATTGATACGGCAATATTGGAGGACGATGACTTGATCACAGGAGCGCCTCAAGACAGGGCTTCATGACCTTCTCCACCCTGCATATCCTGCTATAGCGACAAATTATATCCCTTAGAGCCTCAAGCGCCACATCGATGCCGATCTTGTTTCGGAATTTAAAGCAGTCCGCAACTGTCTTGGCAGGGCTGTATACCCTCACCTCTGCTCTCTCAATATCATGATGCTCAATCCCCTTCTCAAGAGCGTCCCCGGAAAAACGCACAAACTTGAGAGAAGGGTAATCAATCATTGGAAGCTTTGCTTTTTTGTCGATTATCATCCAGACCTCATGAGTAGTGTGGAGGTTCAGGCCGTGAAAGCTCAATGTCGAGAGCAGGCACAGCACTCTCTGTGGTACACGCTTCGCGGCCTCAGCAAAGGTGTGATGCTCGGTTGCCTGCATGTCAGGGAGGGTATAAAGTACTCTATCTATTCTTATTATCGAATTTTTCTGAAGAAGACGCTGCAGATACGTTCGGGGAATTGAAAGAGAATGGGGATCGCGAGGCCGGATGACCCCGTTTCTTCGTATAAGATTGAGCACCTTCTCGATATCATTATTTTTCATGGAAGATATATTGTTACAAAAGGTCGGCATTTGTTAATATCTGCCGACCTTTTGTAACACCAATCACGCTGGAGACCATTAACCTATCGTGTCAGCATGATGACACATCCGGGAAAACAGCATAATATCCTCTCAGAAAGGCTTATCAGCCCAGTTCTCATTTTCTGCCGGTACGATATCCGCCATCAACAAGGACCAGTGGGAAGTTGAGATCTTCTTCAAAACCTTAGGCTTACTCTGACTCAAACCGCCATCCTGGATTGTTTTGAACAGCAGTGATTTCCCTGAAGGGATTGACTTGATGGTTTGATCTGCTAACTTAAAAGAGTCTGTTTTCCCCACCACCCATCTATGAGGAAAGGGGATATGATACATGGGCAGTAAAGACAAAGCGCTGAGATTGACCATCAAGGTTCTCCTTGCGGGAGCATTCATAGGCATCCTGATCACTCTGATTTCCTTTGGGGGTTATCACGCTGCCGGGAGCTCCGTCTTCTGCATGTCCTGTCACAGTATGAAGGAAGTGGGCGCGACGTGGAAGCAGTCCCAGCACAAGCAGTTCGCCTGTATCGAATGCCACCTCCCCGACAGCAACATCGCCGTACAGGTAGCCTATAAAACGAAAGCCGGATTGAACGACCTCTACCATGAAACCCTGAGGGCATACCCCGCCACCATCATCATTTCGTCCGAAGCCCGGGAAATCGCAGACGGCAACTGCCTGCGGTGCCATTCCTCTACGGTGCAGAACACGTTCATGGTCGAAGAGGAAGGCGATTGCCTCAAATGCCATCACGGCCTTGTCCATGGCACGGAAAAGATTGCAGGAGGAATCAACGTTGAATAACAAGAAAAAACTTTTGCTTGCAGGCCTGGGATTGTGTGTTTTGTGCGTTGTCATTCTGTCAGCCGTGATCCTGCAGTCGTTCGCCATCCAGCCCCCCACCACGATCGAGCTGGCGAAGCTGCCTGCGGGTGAATACGATCCGGCGGTCTGGGGCAGGTATTACCCTCTCGAATACGAAAGCTATAAGAAGAATCTCGAGATGGCCCCGTCTCCCACGGGTTTCGGCGGCAGCGTAAATGAGCAGAAGTCCATCAAGGAACCCGAGATCCTCATGAACTTCAAAGGAATGGCCTTCAGCAAGGACTATTCTGAAGACCGGGGCCATCCCTATTCACTCGAAGATCTCATGTCGTCTGAGCGGGTCACGCCTGCGACTGTGGGCTCATGCATGACATGCAAGACACCCTACATCAAAGACGTCTTCAAAGAGAAAGGGTGGGAGTATGCCAATTTGCCGCTGTCCGAGGTGATCAAAGGGGCCGGGCATCCCATCTCCTGCGCCAACTGCCATGACCCCGCCACCATGAAGCTCACCGTAGCCAATCCCGCCTTCATCGAGGCTATGCAGAAAAAGGGCATAGACGTGCACGAGGCTTCGCGCAAAGAGATGCGCAGCTATGTATGCGGCCAGTGCCATTCAGAATACTATTTCGAGCCCAAGACCAACAGGGTCGTCTTCCCCTGGGACAAGGGCTACACCCCTGAGCAGATGTACGCCTACTATGAAGAAAAGCCCGCAGGCTTCGAGAAGGACTGGGTGCATCCGGATTCGCAGGCCAAAATGCTCAAGGCCCAGCACCCTGACTTCGAGACATGGGCAGGAGGTGTCCACGGAAAATCCGGGGTATCGTGCGCCGACTGCCATATGCCGTTTCAGCGCCACAATGGGCAGAAGTACTCATCCCACCATGTAACCAGTCCTATGAAGAATATCGAGGGATCGTGCAAGACCTGCCACACCCAGAGCGCCGACTGGCTGCTTGAGAGGGTCAAGACAGAGCAGAACAATGTCTTCGAGCTGCAACATACCGCCGGCCTGGCTGTTTCCCGGGCGCATGAAGTCATCGGCAAGGCGTCGGCAGTGGCCACAGCAGACAAGGCCGGGCTGGACGAGGCACGGGAGCTCGTCAGAAAGGCCCAGTGGTTCTGGGATATCGTGGCAGCGGAGAACGGCATGGGATTTCACAATCCCGACCAGGTCATGAACACCCTCGGCCGCTCCATCGATATGGCGCACAAGGCCGTGGAAATGGCCAACAAGGCGTCAGGTACTCACTATTAAGATGACCGTCTGACAGCTTGAGATCCCGACCAGACAGAGCTTCAGAAAGGGCGTCCGCCTGTCAGATGGGGTCTCAAGCTGATGGAAATACCTGGCGGCTGCGCGGGATGATTCGTTGCTTATCGCCTCAGCTCCAAGCCAGTGACGATATTCTTAAACGCCAAGAGCCCATTCCTCACTATCAGCCTGTGGCGGCCATCATCATCTCCAAGACACACCGTCCCGCTCAGCTGGGGGTCTTGATTCCGGTATTTATTGGGCTCCCGTCACAGGCGGAGACAGTGTTTTCCTGATCCCGAGTCCGGGTTGCTTTTTCGGATCTTTCCGGCAGTATAATACTTCATGCAATACCTGAGCTTCACCGCCGGGCGCATTCACACGATCTCTGTTATGAAAACTCCAGGCGTCTTCAGGACCTCATAATACGGCACCAGATCCTGATACGAGAGGTTTCGATATGAAGACGATACTCTATCGGCAGCTGCTGATGACCCTTGTCCCCTCTCTTGC
>ERZ1026800.1984-NODE-1984-length-12009-cov-3.202996_pt1 | contig 12009 bp, 11 predicted proteins | sample MGYA00520873_ERZ1026800 | MGnify/ENA primary metagenome ERZ1026800 (study PRJEB33270, sample SAMEA104284475) | anaerobic digester metagenome | biome: Anaerobic digester microbiome; feature: mesophilic sludge digester; material: Anaerobic digester biomass...
CTGCAGCGCAATGCATTGTCCTTGCCGCGCAACCGGATCCGCTCGGTGCAAACCGACACCCGACTGCTGCATCGGTTGCTGGGCCTCACCGTGCTGCGCGTCGGCACCGGACAGGAAACCAGGGGCGACAAGGTTTTTGAGCTCGACGCGGTGGAAGCCGAACAGGTGCCGCGGTTGCGGGCAATCCTGCTGGCCGATTCTGCCGCATCGACAGGATCCGAACCGGCGGCCGGCTTGACCGAGGGCACCGCACTGGCTCGCTGGCAGCCGTCCTGGTTGCGGTACAGCCCGCTGAGCTGGTCGGGCCTGCTGATGATCCTCGCCGCTTTCGGCCTGCTCTATCAGAGCGGGTTCGGCGCGGTGTTACAGCGATCCCGCGCCGCGCAGACCGGCGTGGACGCTGCGCGTCGCCCGCCGTCCGGCGGCGATCGCCGCGACCACCGTCGGCGCGGGGGCGACGGAGAAGACGCGCCCGTGCATGGTCGCCGCCGCCCGCGCAGCGGCCCCGGCCGCCTCGTCCCGGGCCTCGGCGGACAGGTGGGAGAGCTCCTCGTTCTGCTCCCCCGCGGCCAGAAGCACGGCCTCGAACTCTCCGCCCTCGAGCAGTCCTTCGACGGTGAAGTTGGCGTCGGCGCGGCGCTCCGTCTGCAGGTCGACACCGAGCGCCGCGATGCGGGCCACGTCCTGGTCCAGCGACGCGTCGGGGAGGCGGGACCCCGGGGGGCCGTAGCGCAGGCTCCCGCCGGCCTCCTTCTTCGCCTCGAACACCGTCGTCCGGTAACCGAGCGTCGCCAGCTCGCGCGCCGCGGTGAGCCCCGCCGGGCCGGCGCCCACGACGGCGACACGCTCCGCGTGACGCACCGGGGCCGCCTCGGGCAGCGGCACGTGTTCCGCGGCCCACTCCGCCACGAAGCGCCCGAGCGCGGCGATCGCCACCGGCTCGTCCACCTCGCCCCGCACGCAGGCCTCCTCGCAGGCCCTGTCGCAGACGCGGCCGCACGTCGCCGGGAAGGGGTTGGCCGCGGCGGTGATCGCGTACGCCTCCGCGAACCGTCCCTCGCGGACGAGGTCGACGGAGCCCTGAACGCTGGTGTGCAGCGGGCAGGCGAGCTTGCAGGGGCTGTGCCCCCGCTTGATTACCGTGAAGACGTTGGGGATGGCGTGCTGGTACGGCTTGCCGATCGCCCTGCGCGTGCCCATGCCGTCGTTGAAGTCGTTGGGGAGGGTGGCCGGGCAGGCTGGGACGCAGTCCCCGCAGGTCGTGCAGGCGGCTGGGTCCACGAAGCGGGGATGACGGGTGATGTGCGCCGTGAAGGCGCCCGTCTCGCCCTCCAGGGCGGTCAGTTCGGCGCTGGTGACGACCTCGATGCCCGGCTCCTGCATCACCTGCTTGAGCTTGGGCGTCAGCGTGCACAAGGCGCACTTGTTGTAGGGGAAGGCCTTGTCCAGCCGGGACATGTGACCGCCGAGCGATCCCTTCCGCTCGACGAGGATGACCTTGTGGCCCGCCTCCGCGAGGTCGAGGGCGCAGCGGACTCCGGCGGCTCCTCCGCCGAGGACGAGGACGGCGCCGTTGGACGGCGAGGACGTTGCCGGCATGCTCACTCCTTGGCAGACGCCCGAACGCGGCGGACGTGCTGGCGATGGGCTGGGGAGGTCCAGTCTACAGGGACGGACGCGAGTATATACCCCCTGGGGGTATCAGTATCCCGTCGCACCAGCCCGCCGGAAAGAGCCGGCGGCGTGCGGTCCGGATGTGGAGCCGGGGCAGACGCCTGGATACAGTGAGGCCGCAGGGCGGCAGCGACGAGGGAGGGGGTGACGAGCCGATGATCGACCCGGACACGGCGGCGACGGGCCGGACCACGGTCTTCTCCTCCGTCGAGGTGCTGGACCATGAGCGCGGGGAGTGGACGACGTGGCTCCCGCTCAGGGCAAGAGACACGACCACCGCGGACACACTCGTGCAGGCGGCGATCTGCGCCGGCTGGGACGACGTCCGCCTGGTCGTCCACCTCACCGGTGACGCGCGCTACCGCTAAGACCGCAGTCGCCTATGCCTCCGCGTCGAGCATCTTGACGCCGTGCGCCCGCAACCAGGCGGCGGTGAGATCGAGGCGTGGGTCTGGCGGGATGAAGAGGACGGTAGCGTCCCGGCCCCGCGTCAGAAGTACACGGTAGGCGTTCAGACGGAGATTGAAGGGGTCTTTGACGCGCGACCCTCGTTGGTGCCGTTTGGCATACGCGTCGGACCAGCGCTCCACGCCCTGGTGACTCACTTCCCGGACGAGGTCCGTTCCCCAGGCGAGCAATACTGCGTCAAGCTCAAGCCCTTGGGCCCCGAACTCGGTGACACACTGAGTCAGGTTGCGACACGAGCGGTCGTCTCCGTCGCCTTCGCCGTACCACGGGCCAAGTTGTACGCGTCGTGTGGCGTGCCAACTATTCGGGATGCCCCAGTCGCGTTCCAACGTCTTGTCCCGGGATGAGGCGAGCAGGCCATAGCGCGCTTCTGGCGCCTCGGCGTACCGCTCAAACAGGTAGTCCTTGGCGGTTTCGAGACTGCGAGTCATGCGCAGGTGATAGCCAGCCTGTTCGATGCGGGCGGCCAGTTCTCGCCCCCGTGCCGCAAGGGCGTCGTTGCTCCCTCGATCTGCCGCCGGCCATTCGCGGTCGTCGGTGAGCAGGCTGTCGACCCACTCGTCCAAGTCCTGGGCGAAATGAAAGCGGAGTTCGACGGTCAGCTCGAGGGCGGAGCTCGCCTCCGTTCTCGCGGGCAGTTGTCTCCCCTCGCTCCAGTCGGGGCCGAAGAACGCGTCGAGCACAGATTGCGGGGCATGTACCGTCCATGATTCAGGACTCCGGGCGTTCTCCAGTGCCGTGCGCCATTGCCCGAGACCCGCCTCCTCGCCTACATAGATCTCCTGGCCGGAGCCGATCAGGCCGACGAGCACGCTCCAACCGGGAATGCGCTCTCCGAAGTCCACGAACGCCTCCGGCTCGCTCTTCGGGAACGGCAGATCATCCTTATGCTTGCTGATCACCTGTTCGAGATCCCAGGCACGCTGGGCCTCGTCGTAGACAATGATGTGCTGTGGCGGGATCTGCCGACTGTCGCCCAGATACTGTTTCACGTAGTTCTTGACGTCGCGGACGAAGGTCTTTCCCCCGCCGCCGGCCCCACGCAGTTCATACTGCAGGACCTGCACTAGCGGTCCGTTGCCGCTCAAGAAGACCCCCGGTGCGGTCGGCTTTCCATCTGCCCGCTCTACAGCGAGGTCGTTGAGCGCCGGATTGTGGACTGCGCTGAGGCCGACGAGCGTCTTGCCTGATCCGGGAACGCCGGTGACGAGGACCAGGTGTCGCGTGCGTGTGCGTGCAGCCTCGTGTGCGATGCGGGCGATCTCGTCGATGGCCGGTTGCGTCTCCGCGCGTGCCCGATGGATCGGCCGAATCTTCCCCTCGAGAAACAACTCTCGCGCAGCCTGCACCAAGGTGGGCAAAGGGCAGTACGCATCGCGCGCGAGGAACTGCTGAGCGGTCAGTGGCTCGCCTGTCCACGGTCGTTGGAAGTCCTCAATCAAGCTGTGCAATGCAGCCGGACCGCACACGTGTACCCCGTCGTGCACTCCAACGTAGCCGTGTGCGCGGGTGGGCACGACGACTGCGTGAACCTCGCGATCGGCGCAGTACCGGTGATAGCAGCGCAGATCCCGGGCGTAAGCAGCGACTTGGTCAAGGTCTGCCTGTGTGGGCTCCGACTTGCCCTTGAGTTCGAGCACAACCACCGCACCGTTGATCAGGAATACGACATCCGGCCGGCGCGACTCCAGAGGCAGCTCATATTCGAGGATGGCCGTGTATTGATCAGCGAGTTGGTCGATCGCAACGATCTTGCCGGTCTCGACCTGGATCTTGGGGATCGAGTCATCCCAGGCTCGGATCTGCGAATCACCGCTGCCGCTCAGGAATTCCTCGAGTGAGATGCGAACGACCCGTGGCTCAGTCTCCGAGAAGGTGGGGAAGTCGCTCTCCCAGCCGTAGCGCGCTCGACTCGCTTCAGAATCCGCCGTCATCCCGGCACCTCGACCACCGCATTGGTGTTGCCGCCGACGATACTAGTTGACAATCCGGACGGATCACACCGAAACCCGCCCAGCGTGACTGAGGATCTGTGGTTCCAGGGTGATCGTAGTGGGCTCTTCCTGTGCGCGAGCGTACGACTTGGAGAAGTCCTTGAGAGCCTGAAGAAGCTCGCGTGCTTCAAGCGGTCGTCAGTCGGGACTCCGTCGCGCTTGTTGTGTGGCTGCCCGGCGGGGACGAAGCACTCCGCCGTTGCCGCACGCCCCGCCCCATGAGGAGATGGGCCGGCGACCGGACCTCGGTGGCGACCAGGGAGGCCGCGCTCGCCTTCCTCGAATCCATCCGCAACATCGCCATCGTCACCCGACGGGAGATCAAGGGCTTCTCGCTCAACCGCGTCTGGCACGCCGTCGAGAAGGAGTGCCTGCGGCTCTGGGGAAACGATCGAGCACCGCAACGTGGGCGAGCCTCACTCGCCTGAAGCCCTCGGTTCAGAGGGTGGTGCACATTCGTCTCCCCCCGGATTGCACTGTCGAGGACCGGCTCGCTGCTGCGTCGGCTTCCCTGGAGACATGTGCTCATCCGCAGGCGTCTGCTCGAAAGCCTCTACCCCTGCCTCGACGCGAAAACGGATCACAGGACGGAGCCAAGCTCCGTTCATCGCAGAGTCCCGATCCTCGTCCACAATGTCCACGCAATCGGTCACCGCGAGGTCGTCTGGGTCTACGGCGATGCTGTCAGGACCAAGGACACCTCAGGGGGAGTCTCTGTGTCTGCGCACTCTCCGGGTGCAGGGACTCGCCGAGGTGCAGTTCGTGGCCTCCGACGCCCGCGAGCATCTGGAGGGCGCAATCGCGCGGGCACTCGTCTACCCTCGGGATCAGCGCGGGATGGGCTTCCCTGACGGACGTACTCAGCCACTGTACGAAAGATGGGCAGGCGTTCGTGTCCGGCAGCATCCGCCGGTCCTTGCTAGCGAAGCTGACGTGGAAGCCGGAGAGCGTTTCGCTCTGTCGTCCCGCAGCTTCCGGACAGATGCCACCGAAGGTGGCTCGCCGGCTCGTGGGGCCCGAGGACGACCCCACTCGCTTTCATGGCCTTCTAGGCTGAGCACCGTGGCGAGTTCCGTCAGCTCAGGGATGAGCGTGCCAGACACGAAGCGCCTGGTCGTCCAGCGGCGCTCAGTCTTCGGCCAACGTGTGGTGTCCAGTCCCCGTCTGAAGTCGCTGTGGACCTTGACTGGTCTCCCTTGGTGGGTATCATGGCTTTCTATGAGCTCTTCTGACCAATTGTGATTGGTGATGACCAGAAGAAAGACACTCAACGAAGCCGAAGCTATCGCTACGGGATTGCGAGACATGCTTCCCGCTGAGAGGCGTGCGCGTATCGCAGATGCCATAAGAGAGCGGCGCACCGTGCGGGTCCCGGAGCTCAGCAGGCACTTCGGCGTCTCCGAGATCACGATTCGTCGAGACCTGCTCCTGCTCGAGCGGGAGGGGTTGCTGAACCGTACCTATGGCGGTGCCATCCTCAACGCTCCTCCCATGACGGGACGGGGTGCGAGGGAGCCGATTGTCGCGGCTGCGTCGCCGAACGACGCCGTGGCCGCCGCGGCGGCCACGATGATCGAGCCACGAGACACCGTCTTCGTCGGCTCGGGTCGGGTCGGCGCAAGTATCTTGCGCCATATGGACCCGGCTCACGAGGTACGCATAGTCACGCACAACCTTGCGGTGGTGGATGTCGCACGCGATCTCAGTCTGGAGGTCCTGTTTCTGGGCGGCCTCTACCGGCCGCAGTCTGACGCAGTGGAGGGCGCGTGGCCACTGAGCATGATCGACAAGGTGTACGCCGACAAGACGTTCCTCGGTGCGGACTACCTCGACATCCGCGCTGGGCTCACCACGTCCAGCATGGCGATGGCGGAGGTCGATCTCGCCATGATCCGGCGCACGCTCTGTGAGGTGGTGGTGCTCGTGGACTCCAGCAGGATCGGCCGGGTGGCTCCCCTGGCGATCTGTCCGCTTGAGCAGATCGACGTGGTATTTGTGGATGACGGCATCGATCCCGCTCTCGCTCAGCAGATTCAGTGCGAAGGCCCGCAATGTGAGGTCATTCCGGCGGTGGAGCTGGGGAGGCGCGTTGGAGAGGCACGGCGCAGCCATCATCGAGCGGCCGGCGCTGGAGGTCATACCAATGGGGACGTTGCGCGAGGGGCGTTTCGGCGTTCGAGACAGGATCGCCTCAGTCGGCCCCGGCGGCAGCTACATGGGCCGTAACCACACCAAGGCGCGCATGAAGACCACCGCCGTGCTGCCCAGGCTGGCCAATCTCGAGTCCCCGAACGTGATCTTCTCCGAGGCGCTCGCGGTACGGAACGCCATGGTCGTCCCCCAGGGCTTCGACCCCAAGAACCCCATCGGCAGCGGGCCGTTCAAGCTGACCGAGTTCCGCGCGGGTGAGCAGTTCACCTACGCGCCGTTCGCAGACTACTACGGCGGCGCCCCCTACGTGGACAGCCTGACGGTGACCGAGTTCGGCGACGAGACGGCGCGCGTCAACGCGCTGACCAGCGGCGAGGTGCACGCGATCTCGCAGGCGCCCATGAGCCAGACGAAGGTGATCGAGGCGACCGACGGTCTCGAGCTGCTCAACGCCGAGACCGGCGCCTGGCGTCCGTTCACGATGCGGATCGACGTGAAGCCGTTCGACGACGTGCGCGTGCGGCAGGCCTTCCGCCTGATCGTGAACCGCCAGCAGATGATCGACCACGCCTACAACGGCTTCGGCACGCCGGCCAACGACATGTACGGACGCTTCGACCCCGGCACGCCCGACCTGCCGCAGCGCGAGCAGGACATCGAGCAGGCCCGCTCGCTGCTCAAGCAGGCCGGCTACGACAACAACCTCACCGTCGAGCTGGTGACCTCGGGCGAGGCGCTCGGCGCCGACGAGGTGGCGGCGGCGCAGGTGTTCGCCGAGCAGGCCAAGGAGGCCGGCGTCACCGTGACCATCAAGAAGACGGACTCGGCCACGTTCTACGGCAAGGACTACCTGAGCTGGCCGTTCGCGCAGGACTTCTGGAGCACGCGCGGCTACCTCGAGCAGGCCGGCCAGGGCACGATGCCGGGCGCGCCGTACAACGAGACGCACTGGAAGCACGACGAGTGGCTGGCGATCGTGAAGGAGGCCTTCACCACGGTCGACGAGGCCAAGCGCAACGAGCTCGTCGCCGCGGCCCAGGAGATCGAGTACAACGAGGGCGGCTACATCATCTGGGCCTGGCGCAACCAGGTCGACGCCTACTCCACCAAGATCACCGGCCTGAAGAAGGACCCGCTGGGGTTCTGGCTGGGCCGCTGCGACTTCAGCAAGGTCTCTTTCGTCTGATCGTCGATGACCGCGGCGGCGGGCGCCTCCCCCCGGGAGGCGCCCGCCGCCGTCCCGTCTCCGGACCGCTCTCCTCGCGCTCTTCTTCCTGCCGCGACGACGACGGGTCGTGGGTGCCCTCGGGCGGCCGGGAGTGGTAGCCTCCCGGTCACGCAGTGCCGTGAAAGGAGAGGACCCTGTGAAACGCAATCCGCAGGCGGGGGTGCGGCGCAGCGCCGCCCTGCGTCTCCTGGCCTTCAGCGACGCCGACCTCGACGACATCCATCGCGGGTCGCTCGAGGTGCTGGAGCGCACCGGCGTCTTCGTCGAGAGCGACGAGGCGATCGACGTGATGGCCGACGGCGGCTGCCGCGTCGACCGCGGGACCAGGACCGTCAGGATCCCGCCGTACATCGTCGAGGACGCGGTCCGCTCCGCTCCGTCCACGGTGCGCCTCGCCGGCCGCGTGCCCGAGAACGACATCGTGCTCGAGGGCGGGCGTGTGGGCTTCACCAACTTCAGCGCCGGGATCATGGTCCGGGACCCGCGCACCGACGAGTACCGCACCTCGACGGTGCAGGACGTGGCCGACCTCGCGCGCATGACCGACTATCTCGACGCGATCGACACCTACGAGCACGCCGTCGAGGGGCGCGACGCGCCCGAGACGACGCTGGCGGTGCGCGACGCGGCGGTCGGGCTCAAGAACACGACCAAGTGCGTCGGGACCGGCGCCATGTCCACCTACGACGTCGACGCCATCGTGCGCATGGGCGCCGCCGTCGCCGGCGGCGAGGACCGGCTCCGCGAACGGCCGCTGGTCTACTTCTGCGAGTGCCCGGTGAGCCCGCTCAAGATCACCAGGGACGCCGCCGAGGTGATCATGGCGGCGGCGCGACACGGCATCCCCAACAACATCATCTCCATGGCGATGTCGGGGGCGTCCTCACCGGTGACGCTGGCCGGCACCCTCGTCACGCACAACGCCGAAGTCCTCGCCAGTCTCACGCTCGCGCAGCTCACCGAGCGCGGCGCCCCGACCATCTACGGCTCCTCGACCACGGCCATGGACCTGCGCTACGCCTCCGCCTCCGTCGGCTCGCCCGAGCTCGCCATGATCAGCGCCGGGGTGGCGCAACTCGCCCAGCGCTACCTGCTGCCGAGCTTCGTGGCCGGGTTGTAGGCGGACTCGAAGCTCAGTGACATCCAGGCCGGTCACGAGAAGACCCTGACCGCCCTCATGGCAGCGTTGGCAGGAGCCAACCTGATCTACGGGGCGGGGATGACCGAGTCGGGCGTCACCTTCGATTACGCGCAGTACGTGCTCGACAACGACATGGCGCGCATGGTCAAGCAGACGGTGCAGGGGATCCCGGTGGACGACGAGACCCTGGCGGTGGACGACATCGCGGCGGTCGGGCCGTTCAAGGACTTCCTCTCGCTCGACGCCACGCTGAAGCACATGCGGAGCCAGAGCCAGCCCCGGTTCATGGACCGGCGCGTGCGTGAGGATTGGGAGGCGGCCGGCGCGCGGGACGCGTACGCCGTGGCCAGGGAGGCCGCGGTGCGGATCCTCGAGGAGCACCACCCCGAGCCGTTGGACGACGGAGTGGCGCAGCAGATCGACGCGGTCGTCACGGAGGCCGAGGAGCACGGCGGGGTGCGGTAGCCGTATCCGCACCCGCGCTGCCGGGCGACCCGGCGTGGATGCGCAGCGTCGGAGTCTCCATCGTGACGTCAGGCCTTCAAGTCCGGGCGCCGGTCTGACATGATGGACCCGTATCGCTTTTCTGCCGCGGAGGTGTGTGATCATGCGTATGTCCCGCAGAATCCCCATCCTCGTGCTGCTGCTCGCCGCACTGCTGCTGACGCTCGCAGCGGTCACGCCGCTGGCGGCGGCCAAGAACAAGCCGCTGCGACCGTGCGCCGTCGGTGCCAAGGCCTACTGGTACGTCGATCGGCTCACGCGCGTCACCAACCCTGACGGCACCTACACCGGACTGCTGCGCCAGGCGGGGACGGCGAGCGAGGCCGCGGCGGCGCAGAAGGTCGCGGCCTGGTTCGGCAAGGCCGGTTACATGGCCACCATGCAGCCCTTCACCTACACGCGCGGCGGCAAGGTCTTCGACTCGCAGAACGTGGTGGCGTGGCGCGCGGCCGACGTCAGGTGCAGGAGAGGGCCGCGGCCGCTGGTCATCGTCGGCGCGCACTACGACGCCGTGACGGCCGGCCAGGGCGCCGACGACAACGCATCCGGGGTCGGCGTCATGCTCGAGGTCGCGCAGCGTCTCCGGCACTTCAAGATCCGCTACGACGTCGTGTTCGTCGCCTTCGGCGCCGAGGAGGTCGGACTGCGCGGGTCCACGCACTTCGCGAGCCGGCTGGCGCCCCGCGACGTGAAGCGCGCCGTCGCCATGATCAACTTCGACTCCCTGATCGCCGGCGACAAGCTCTATGTCCACGCCGGCGCCAACGGCAAGACGTGGGTGCGCGACGCCATGCTGCGCCTGATCCGACTGCGCAGGCTCCCGATCGAGACGCAGCCGGGGCTCTATCTGATCGAGAACCCCGATGAGGATCCCGGCTACGCGGCCGGTTTCACGCCCGACGGCTTCAGTGACTACACCGCGTTCAGCCAGGCGGGCATCCCCGTGGCCGCGTTCGAGTCCACCAACTGGGAGATCGGCGATCTGGACGGCTACGAGCAGACCGCGGCGCACGGCTCGATCTGGCACACGCCCTGGGACACGCTGGAGAAGATCGAGGAGTTCTTCCCCGGGCGGCCCATGCAGCACCTGCGCGCGTTCACCACGGTGACGTTCGAGTTCCTCAAGCACCTCAGGCCGTGACCGGCTGAGACGGGGGCCGCGCCGCCGGGACGACCGGCGGCGCGGCCCCCGTCCGCCGCGTCCGGGCTCCCGCACGACCCTCCGCGCGCCCTCATGCCGGAGGCGCCCCGATCCGTCCCCGCCATGATGTATCGTACGTGAGCCCGCTGGGGCAGGGATCCTCATCGCGCGAGGGGGTGCGATGCCGCACGCGTTCCGCTTCATACATGCCGCCGACCTTCATCTGGATACGCCGTTCCAGGGCGTCGCCAGGCCGGCCCCCGGCGTGGCCCGGGCCCTGCGCGAGGCGTCCCTGGAGGCGTGGGAGCGGCTCGTCGACCTGGCGCTCGAGCGCAGGGTGCTGTTCGTGCTCCTCGCCGGCGACATCCACGACGGCGCCGAGCGCGGGCTGCGCGCGCAGATCCGCTTTCTCGCCGGCGTGAGGCGCCTGGACGAGGCCGGCATCCGCACCTTCGTCGTCCATGGCAACCACGATCCGCTGGACGGCTGGTCGGCGGTCACCGGGTGGCCGGCCGGCGTCACGGTCTTCGGCGCGCAGCGGGTCGAGTCTGTCCCCGTCGAACTCCACGGCGCGCAAGTCGCGGTCGTGCACGGCATCAGCTACGCGCGGCGCGAGGTTCGGGAGAACCTCGCGCTCCGCTTCTCGCGCGCGGGCGGCCCCGGTCTTCACATCGGCCTGTTGCACGCCAACGTGGGCTCCTCCGCCGAGCACGCCGCCTACGCGCCCTGCACGCTCGGCGACCTGGCCGCCTCCGGCATGGACTACTGGGCGCTCGGCCACATCCACCGGCGGCAGGTGCTGCGCGACGGCGCCCCGTGGGTCGTCTACCCCGGCGACACGCAGGGCCGCAGCCCCAAGCCCAGCGAGACCGGCGCCAAGGGCTGCTACCTCGTCTCCGTCGCCGGCGGCGTGGTGGAGGGTCTCGAGTTCTGCCCGCTCGACGCCGTGCGCTTCGTGGAGCATCGCTGCGATGTCGCCGGTGCGGCGGATGTCGGCGCGCTCCACGCGCGCCTCGCCGAGGCGCTCGACATGCTGCGCGGCGAGCACCAGGGGCTGGCGCTGCTGGTGCGCCTCGTGCTCGAGGGGCGCGGGCCGGTCGCCGCCGACCTTGCCCGTGACGGGGTCGGGGACGACCTGCGCGCCACGTTGCGCGAGACCTTCGGCGTGCTCGAGCCGTTCCTCTGGGTCGAGTCCATCGTCAACGCCACGCGCAGCGCGCTGGACCGCGTCGCCATCCGGGCCCGCGGCGCGGACGACTTCGCGGCGGGGCTCCTCGCCTACGCCGACACGCTCTCCGCCGACCCCGAGGCCGCGCAGCGGTTCGTCGCCGACTCAGGCCGGCTGCTCTCGGTCGGACAGGTGGAGCGCGCGGTCCGCGACCTCGAGGACGACGATCCCGGGGAGGTCCTCGCCGCCGCCACCGATCTGGCGCTGGACGCCGTCGAGAGGGGGGCGTCGTGATCATCGACGGCTGGTGGGTCGACGGCTTCGGCTGCCTGCACGACCACGAGGTCGCCGACCTGGGGACCGGCGTCACTGTCGTGGTCGGCGCCAACGAAGCCGGCAAGAGCACGCTGCTGGGCTTCCTGCGCGCCGTGCTCTTCGGGTTCGCCGACCGCCGCACCGGCGAGAAGCTGTACGAGCCGTTGCGTGGCGGACGGCACGGCGGGCGTCTCCGGCTGCGGGACGGCGCCGGCGGCGTCTGGA
>ERZ1026800.1987-NODE-1987-length-11996-cov-3.942961_pt1 | contig 11996 bp, 10 predicted proteins | sample MGYA00520873_ERZ1026800 | MGnify/ENA primary metagenome ERZ1026800 (study PRJEB33270, sample SAMEA104284475) | anaerobic digester metagenome | biome: Anaerobic digester microbiome; feature: mesophilic sludge digester; material: Anaerobic digester biomass...
GCCTGTAGTGCCTGAAGGTGGCAGCTACACTGAGCTGGAGGTGGGGGACTCGCCCGAGACCGCCAGCTTCACCAAGTATGGTGGTTACATTCCGCTCACTTTGGAGCTAATCGACCGCGACGAGACGCGTAAACTGCGTGCTTATGCGCGGGAGTTAGCCACGGCTGGTATGCGCAAGATTTCCAAGCTTGTGGCGGAGATTTTCACAGCTAATAACGGTGTTGGCCCAACGATGGCGGATGGCGGCGCACTTTTCAATGCCACAGCGGTCACCACTGCTGGCGGGCATGCAAATTTGGGCACCAGCGCGCTTAGCGCGGATGCCTGGGATCAAACCTGCCGGAATGTTTACCGCCAGCCGATGCTGATCAAAAACACTGCTCTCCTGCGCGGCACAGGACCAATGTTAGCAGTCAACCCTAAGTTTATCCTTGTGCCGCGGGCGCTGCAAAAGACCGCGCTGGAGCTATGCAGCGGAGCGCTCGTGCGCGAGTCCGGCTACGTTTACGATAACGTGCTCAAAGGCAGCGCCGTGCCTGTAGTAGTACCGGATTGGGCGGATGAGACTGACTGGGCGGCGGCTTGTGACCCGCGCGTGGTGCCGGCGATTTTTGTGGGCGAACGCTTTGGGCTTATGCCGGAGATCTTTGTGGCGGGGGATGAACTCTCGCCGGCAGTTTTCACCAATGATGAACATCGCCTGAAGGTGCGCCATTACTTAGCCGTATGGGTGAATGATTACCGTCCACTCTATAAGAATAACGTTGCGTAATGATGAAAGGAGCACAAGATGCCAAAGTGGAAAGCTTTACTGAGTTCGCGTAAGTTTTGGGCTGCGCTGATGGGTTTGATTGTGATGGTGATCAAAGCCTGGAAGCCGGATTTCCCCTTGGATGGAGAAACCTTGGCTGGAATTTTCTCTGTGTTGGTGGCGTACATCCTCGGCACCGCGCTGGAAGACGGCTTAGCTGGTCACAAACAATAATCGTGATGAGGGCAGGCTAAACCTGCCCTCCTTGCGCCAAAATCATAGATAAAGGAGTAACCACAATGGATGACGAACGCCTCAAAGGTATCGTAGAAGCATTAGCTGGCTCGAATGTACTCAGTTATGCGCTCAAGGAAGGCGGTGTGCTTGTCCTGATTGATCAAGCGGGCAGGAAGCGGCGCTATTTACCTGAAGACTACCGGCACCTGCTGCGTAAAGCGCATAAAACCGCAAAATTGATTGAAGGAGGCACAAATGAGCAATCTCAGTGAAATTTGCAGTCGGCTGAATGCGCAGTTTTTTGACCTGCAAAACTTGGCAATCCCTACTGGGAGCCAGGAAGAAGCCGTACGGGAAGCTTTGGCTGGGTTAAACGCATTTCTGGATAAAGACTTTACGGTGGCGGGCTTGGATGAGGCTTTAATGACAACCCTACCGTCGGATTACGAAGCAGTTTTACTCTTCGGAGCGGCAGCTTTTGCGCTCGATTTCAGCCTGCGGAGTCATTTAGTTCACACCACCAGCAGCACCGTGAGGTCGGAGGAAACCTTACGCTTGTGGTGTGAGCATTTGAACCGGCAGTTTGATGCTGGCTTGGATCGCCTGCGTCTGCAAGCGTTGCAAGCGAATGGTGCACTGCCTTATAGCCCATGGGCATGGGATGAGCCCCACAACCTGCGCGAGGTGAGTTAATGACCCAAATAGCAATTGGCAATCTCATTGACCCGGAAGAAACTGCATGGCTCTACCTCACCGATGGACCTTTGCCTCCAGGTGTATTGGGTACACGCTACGAGCCCGTAACCTCATCCGATGAGACGGTGACTGAAACCTTGCAAATAAGTTTACGCGGGACGCCGACAGAACTGCGCGCTGTCATTGCACAGTTAGAGGCGCTTTGCCGGCAAATCGAACGTTACGAAGTGGAAGGTTTGGGCGCAGCAATTTACTTGCGGGCGATCCCGACTGATAATTTTGAACCGCTTTATTCCCGTTTGTTGCATGCTGAGCTGCACACTATGCCCGGCGCGTTAGCTTTGGAGGAGCATGGCAGCTTGATGCTGGAGTTCATCCTTACACGCCAAAATGCATTTGATGGCGCTGAACGCCCGCTCACGCTCAGCAACAGCGCCGGCTCAGGGCTGACTGTTGCACTCAAAAACCGTGATGATAGCTTATCTGCCGGCAATGATAATTACTTTTCCGTTCAAACCAATGCCTTGGGAACGGATTTACCAGCACCGCTGAGGCTGCAAGTAACTAATACAGGTAGCTCCCCACTCGCACAGCTTTTAGTGGGTGCTTATCATGCTCCCAGCCGACCAGATAAACCGCCGCTCGTGCTTGAAGGCGAACACGCTGATGAGGGGGTAGAAGTGCAGGCTAGTGATGCCTCCAATGGCGCGTATGCACAATTTACACTCGCGCAGGGTGCTTGGCAGGCGTTGGCGAGTTGGCAGCTTGACCACAATCAGTTAGAAACCTTAGATGGGCGGCTTTACACGCCTATTCTGCGCTTTTACACGCCGCTTCCGGCAGGGTTGCTGCAATTTCGGGTTGCTTTGAGTTTTCCGGGGCTGCCGCCAGCATTGGGCACCACGCTTTATCAATCCCCAGCAGTAAGCGCAACAGAAGGGCAAGGGTATTTGCCGCTTGCACCCTTGCGGCTGCCTTTTGAGGCTAGGCTGCTGAATGTGCAGCCATCTCCGCTGCGCTTTAGCTTGCAGGCGTATGCTCCGGGTTCTGGCAGCCTCACGCTCAAATTGGATGATATCTTCCTGCTGCCGCAAGAGAACTTCACCTGGTTTACCTCTTCAGTTGGTCTGCCGGTCAACGCCTCATTGATCGATGATGCCTTTTTACAAAAAACCTACACCTTAGCCAACGCTAAGGAAATGCACACGCATCATCGCATTGGGGATTATTTTTATCTACCTCCTGGAGAGACCTCCTGGTTTTTCTTTTTCCAGGTGAATCCTGAAGGTTTAGCGCCGATTGATTTACCCATTAACGTGAAGGCATGGTATCGAAAGCGCCGTCGGATTTTGTGAGGCAATAATGAGCCAAATTTTCTTTGTATTTTTGCAAGATGTTGACGGGCAGTCTTACCAACCAGAGAGGGCAGCACGCGTGCTTGCGCTCTCGTGGAGTGCTTTGGGTGGGTGCGAGCGCGCCGAGTTGGCTGTACCTCTTCAGCCTGGCAGTTTAAAGTTTTGGCAAGGATTGGTGGGCAAACCTGTGCAAATCTACAACAGGTTTGGCAGCTTGGTTTGGTGGGGCTATGTGCACAGCTTGGCACAGTCGACTGGCAGTTTGCGGGAAGTGTGCTCGTTGGAAAAGATGGCTAACCGCGTGGCGGTTGCTTATACAACGCTTGAACCAAACCCAAGCAGCTATGGCGATCCGCTCCAAACCGCTTGGGCTGAGGATAGCGAGAGTATCGCGCTTTATGGGCAAAAGGATTTGCTGCTGGTGAAAGGCATGATGGCTGAAAGTGCTGCCCTGCAGCTGCGCGATGAAGTCCTCCGGCAGCGGGCTAAGCCAAGTATTCAGCTGCAGCCTAATCTTGTCGCAACGTCAGCCGAAAAGCCGAAAATGACCTTGCAAATAGACTGCCGCGGGTGGGCAGAGCAGCTTTCGTGGCGCGTCTATCAGCCGCCGGCTGGAGTGATCGGCAACACAGCTGCGCAGCAAGGCATACAAGCTGTGGGTAACACGACCAGCGCGAGCAAAGTGGCGCAATCTTTCGTTTTTGATGGTGACAACTTTGCGCCTTCGCTGCTGCAAGTGCGAATCCGCCGGCAAGGCAGCCCGAATGACGCCCTGCGTGTTTCAATTCAGTCAGATAATAACGGAGTCCCTAGTGGGGTGGAACTCGCTAGTGCACAGGTGAGCGGCGCTGTGCTCGAAGGTGAGGCTTACCCATGGGTAAGTTTTATCTTTAGCCTTTCCCCGCAGCTTACACCGGGGAAAACATATTGGGTTGTATTTGCCCGCACAGGGACGATTACAGCTAGCGCTTATTACGTCTTAGCCATCGATGAAAAACTTTCCTTTCCTGCTGGTGTGCTGAAAATTAATAACGGTAGTGCTTGGTCTGCGCGCAATCCGTTAGCGGATTTAGTCTTTAAGCTCACAAGTACGGTTCAGACGAGTGCATTGCTCGAGGGGATGCAAGCGGTTTTTGGGCGTGAGCCTTTCAGTGAATTTAGCGTGCAATTTGAAAGTGGCATCTACACCGTCCCGCTCACATCCCAGCCCAAGCCGGTACAGCAATGGGTAAACGAAATTTTGGCTCTTGGTACGTCTAATGGGGAGGAAATCATTTATACTGTCACGCCACAGCGTGAGTTGATTTTTAGGCTGAAACCTACGCTCGCCGATTCGCCGCCTTATTGGCTCACTGATCAAGGGGAGTTGCGTGATCCAGGTGGTGGAGACTTACTGCCAGGTCACCTGCCGGTGGGCGCTTGGGTGCAAACCAGCCAGCAAGGCGCGATGTTCATCACTGGTGGAGTGATCTGCGCACCAGATTGGCTGCCAAAGCTGGAAAGTTAAATGTACCTTATTGAAGTTGAGCGGCAGCAGGTATTTTTTCACTGCTGCCGTTCAATCGATTAGAATAAAACATAATCATGAATAAGGAGCTACTCATGCCCAAAGGGACGTTTAATTTTCCTGATAAGTTTTTATGGGGCACAGCCACCGCAGCCCACCAAGTGGAAGGCAACAACACCAATAATGATTTTTGGGCTTGGGAGCAGGTACCTGGGCATATCCTCAATGACGATAAATCTGGAGTGGCGTGCGAATGGTGGGCAGGGCGCTGGCGTGAGGACTTCGATCGCGCACAGGAGACCTACCAGAATGCCCACCGTCTTTCGGTGGAATGGGCACGCATCCAGCCGGCGCCAGACATGTGGGACGAGACGGCTTTAGAGCGCTACCGCCAGATGCTGCTGGGGCTTAAAGAACGCGGCATGACTGCGATGGTTACTCTGCATCATTTCACCAACCCGCTGTGGTTAGCCGAAATGGGCGCATGGGAAAACGAGCAAGTGGTGCCGCTCTTTGCAGAGTACACTCGAAAAGTCGTCGAAGCATTGGGGGCACACTGCCAGCTGTGGGTCACGATTAACGAGCCGAATGTGTATATGAGTGCGGCATACCTAGGTGGCGTCTTTCCGCCAGGCAAAAAGGACTTGAAATTAGGAGTGCAAGTGCTGGCGAATATGGCAAAGGCGCATGCTGCAGCTTATGAGGTAATCCACACCTTGCAGCCGGAAGCTCAGGTTGGTGCAGCGATCCACTGGCGCGGCTTTACGCCAGGGGACCGCAACCCGATCACGCGAATTTCCGCCAGGCAGCATCATCAGGTGTTCAATCAGGCTTTCTCGCAAAGCTTAGAAACTGGTAAATTTGACACGCCACTGCTCAAGCTGGATATCCCTGAAGCCAAAGGCACCCAGGACTTCATCGGTTTGAACTACTACACCCGGGATTACCTGCGTTTTGCCCCCAAACGACGAGCTGAAGGCTATACAGAACGCTTTTTTAAGCCCGAAGCTGACCTTTCGGAGCACGGCTTCTTAGCCAATGACCCAGAAGCCTTTAAGCAAGCTATCCGATGGGCAAACCAATTTCACAAACCAATCTACATCACTGAAAATGGCTGTGAGGACTCTCAGGACGATTTTCGGCGGCGATATCTAATCGAGCACATCCATGCAATGTGGCACATGGTCAACTTTAACGCGCCAGTCAAAGGCTACTTCCACTGGACGCTGGTAGATAATTTTGAGTGGGAGCGCGGGTGGAGCCAGCGTTTTGGCTTGTGGGAGCTGGACCCTGTTACGCAGATCCGCACCAAACGCCCGAGCGCTGACCTCTATGCCGAAATTTGCCGTACCGATAGCCTCAGCGCGGAAATGGTCGAAAAGTATGCCCCCGAGATTTATACGAAGATATTCCCTGGATAGAATGTGATCGTTTTCGGCTCAATTCTTGCAACAATTATGATGAATTTATAAGTAAAGGAGCTTGTCATGTTCGTTTATCTATCGAAATTACTTCCGCAACTGATCATGCCCGTGAGCCTTGCGGCTTTGCTGCTTTTCATCACGCTTTTCCTCATCCGCAAACACCCTAAAACAGCACTCTGGTTGGTGCTGATCAGCCTCATTTTGGTTGGGGTGGGTGGCAACGCTTATTTCTCTGCCTACTTTGCCCGCACTTTAGAGTGGCGCCACATGCCGCTGCAAGGAGAGGTGAAAGCCGATGCGATTGTGCTACTTGGCGGCGGCACCGAGCCGGCAGATGCGCCCCGCGCGGGTGTAGAAGTGAATGGCGCCGGGGATCGTGTACTCTATGCAGCGCAGCTCTACAAGTCCGGCGCAGCTCCACTTATTATCCTTTCTGGCGGGAATGTGGCTTTCAGCCAAGCACGCGGCAGTACCCCCGCTCAGGAGATGCATGATATGCTGCTTGCCCTAGGCGTCCCGGAAGAAGCTATGCTGCTGCAGGATAAATCGCAAAACACGGAGGAAGATGCTGCTTTCACCAAGCAGATCTTAGTGGAGAAGGGGATTAAAACCGTTATCTTGGTTACCTCAGCCGCGCACATGGAACGCGCGTTGATGCACTTCCAGGATCCGCAGTTTACTTTCATCCCTGCCCCAACAGATTACGCGATCACGCAGCGCTATTGGGATTACCTCATGCGCTGGGATGCCCAAACTATCTTGCTCAACCTGCTGCCCTCGAGCCATGCGCTCAACCTGACCAGCAATACTTTCCATGAATACTTAGGTATGTTCGTTTACCGCCTACAACTTATTTTCTAGATTTATTTCACCCAAAATTAGCTGCCCGTACACCTTGCAGGCAGCTTTTTTGATTGAGAGTCAAACGAGGGTGAAAATTTGAAAATAGCGGCTCACTCAGCAATACGGAGGTAAAACAGGGGGAACAAAAACACTGCTGGGGGCGTTATACCATTGAAGTTGTATAAAAGTGTCCTTTAGAAGGAGGAACGATGAAAACCCTACAAACCATTCTTAGCCTTGGTGTGATCGCAGCTTTTTTGCTGGCTGGATGTTCGCCGGCAGGGCAATCACCTGAGCCAACCCAACCCGAAGAGCCAACGCAGCCGTCAGCCGAGGCACAAGATTTGATCGGGGAAGTGGCTTATAACCTTAACCCGCAAGCGAGTTTGGATCAGATTCAGGCATTAGCTGATGCGCACAATGCTTTTGCACTCGATCTCTATAAACAGTTAGCTGGAGAAGGCGAGAATATTTTTTACTCGCCGTACAGCATCTATATGGCATTGCTCATGACCTACGCCGGTGCTGCTGGTGATACTGCCAGCCAGATGGAGAGCACCTTGCATTTACCATATTCTCAAGAAGAGGTCCACGCCGTTATGAACGCCCTCAACTTGCAGCTGAAGGCGAACAGCATAGTGGATGACAAGCCGGCTTTCACCCTCAATATTGTCAATCAGCTGTGGGGGCAGGCGGGTTACGCGTTCTTGCCGGAATTCCTGAACACGCTTTCACAGAATTACAATGCCGGCTTGAAGACTGTAGACTTTGCTGCCGATCCAGAAGGTGCCCGTGAGCTGATTAACCTCTGGGTTGAAGCCCAAACCAATGAAAAAATCAGAGATTTAATCCCTGAGGGAGTTTTGAATGAACTCACCCGCTTGGTGATTACCAATGCAGTCTACTTTAAGGCAGCTTGGTTGTCTCCATTTGATCCTGCCAACACAAAAAATGGCAGCTTTACTTTACTGGATGGAACGCAAGTGGAAGTGCCTATGATGCATCAAAGTAGCAGCATGCGGGCGTACGTCTCGCAAGATGTGCAAGCTGTAGAGCTGCCCTATGAGGGTGGAACCTACTCTATGGTAGCGCTCATGCCCACGGCAGGCAGCCTGGACACGTTCGAGCAATCCCTTACGGCTGAGAGTCTGCAAGACATCCTCAACCAATTGGAAAGAGCTTCTGTAACCTTGAGCATGCCAAAGTTCAAATTCGATGCAGCTTTTGCACTGAATGATGCTCTAGAAGGCATGGGCATGACAGATGCCTTTGACCCAATGAAGGCGAATTTCTCTCGGATGGATGGAACGACGAGTCTGTATATTTCATCTGCCCTGCATAAGGCTTTCGTAGACGTCAACGAGGAAGGTACTGAAGCCGCTGCAGCGACTGCAGTCGCCATCGGTCTCACTTCCGCACCAGGGCAGAGCTATACGATCATGCTCGATCACCCCTTCCTATTCCTTATCCGCGATAACGCCACCGGAACCTTGCTCTTCGTTGGCAGGATGGCGGATCCACGCTAGACTTTAGCTTAAACCAAACAGGCTGGAATGTCTTACTTCCAGCCTGTTTGCTTAATTAAACTGCTTTATCCTGCCATCCAAGCAATAGCTACTGTGCCGGGACCCACGTGTGCGCCAATCACTGGGCTGACCTCAGAGCGGAACACTTCGTCCGGATGTAAGCGCTCAACCGCGGCAGCTTCGAGAGCGCGGCATTCGTCTTCACACAGGGCATGGAAAGGGGCAATGCACAGGGGCGACTTGCCGCTTGTGCGCTTTTCGATCAGGTCGAGCATGCGGGAAAGGGCTTTTTTATGTGAAATGACGCTCTCGACGGCTTCGATCTTGCCGCCGCGGATCTCGAGCAGCGGTTTGACGTTGAGTGCAGAGCCTAAAAAGCGCGTGGCGGTGTTGATTCTGCCACCTCTATAGAGATATTCCAGCGTGTTGACGGTGAAATACACCCCAATTTTGGGGTAAGTGGCTTTAGCGAGTTCCAGGATCTCCTGCAGGCTGGCGCCCTGCTCGGCAGCGCGTGCTAAAGTGATAACCATCAAGCCCAGCGCCATGGAGACTAGCTGTGAGTCAAAGACCTCTAAGTTTTCGGGGTTGCCCAGCTCCACCTTTGCCTGCTCGGCAGAGTCGAACGACGCTGAAATGCCGCTGGAAATGCCAGTATAAAAGACATCATTTCCTGCATCGAGCAGCGGCTTGAAAATTTCCTCAAACTGCCCAACTGTAACTTGGCTGGTAGATGCCATCTCTTTAGAACGTGAAAGCTGAGTGTAAAACTCATGCGCGCTGATATCGACGCCATCACGATACTGCTTGCCCTGCCAATTAAGCACTAGTGGCAAAATGGGGAGATGATATTGTTCGACGATTTCTTGAGGTAAGTACGCGCTTGAATCAGTAACGATAATGACTTTATTCATTTTTTTCCTTTCCTTGTAATATAGCCTTTTGAGGCGCAATTTTTTGAAAGTACACGCTGGACATTTATCCATTATACTGGATATATGATTGACGGTTGAAGTAGAGTTGCCTCTCTTACGTGTTCTATAACGGTGGGCAGGCTACAGACTCGAGAGACCAGCGAGAACAAGAGGTGAGGCAAATTTGAGAGCTTTTGAAAGTAGGACGTAGTAAAAGAGAGTGAATTTCTTCTAAGATAGTGAAAATCTGATCAAAGTCCGAAGGAGATCTTATGGAAACACAAGCAAGTGATATTCACGAAGAAAGCCCATCTAACTCAGCAACGATTCAACTAGCCGGGCATCGGGAAGGTTTGCGCAAGACCGGCTGGATTCTCCTGCTGGTTTTGGCGGTCGGCATTTTTATGGACCGCATCACCTTCAATCGCCTTTTGGGCGCCCAGTGGGCTATCTTCGTCAACCTGCTGTTGCTCGTGGTCTTTGTTGCTGCTAAGGTAGAGCAGCGTTCGATCCCATGGCAGAGCTATTTGCTGGCTATTCCTATCAGCCTTACCGCGATCCTGACTTACTTTCGCCTGGAACCCTACACCTTGATGGCTCTGGTCGGTTTTTCGCTCGTGGGGTTGGTCTATCTGGCGATTAGCCTGCTCAATGGGCAATGGTTAGTTTACCGGCTGCGCGAGGTGATCGTGCAGGGCTTGCGCCTGATTGGCTCGGCATTCATTGGCTTACCGTTAGCGTTAATTCAGTCTTCCCATCATGAAGAGAGCGAAAGCACGCAGAAGAAATCTAAAGGGAAAGGTTTGGCTATCCTACGCGGTGTGCTGATTGCCATTCCGCTGCTAGTCATTTTTGGGCTGCTCTTTTCAGCCGCTGACCCAATCTTCTCGGAGCGGATTTCCGGCACCTTTTCGTGGCTGCGCATTGAAATTACCGATGAATTTGTGGCACAAGTGATGCTCGTGCTGCTCTTTACTTATTTTGGCTTTGGCGCGCTTTGGCATGCGCTCACCAAAACCCAGCAATCCCGACCTGTGGAGCTAGACCAGCCGCTCGTGCGTCCCTTCTTGGGCATGACGGAGAGCACCATCATCCTAGCGAGCCTGATCGTGCTCTTTGGGGCGTTTGTGCTCGTGCAGGTGCGTTATTTCTTTGGCGGGGGTGCCAATATCAGCGCCGAAGGTTATACCTACGCCGAATATGCGCGCCGCGGTTTTTTTGAGCTTGTGGTGGTTGCGCTCTTCACTTGGCTGGTGCATTATGGCTTAGCCTCATTCACTCGGCGCGAAACCCGCCGCGAACGCACCACCTTTACGCTCCTGGGTATTTTACTGCTGCTGCTCACCGGCGTGATCTTGGTCTCAGCCTTTCAGCGCCTCAGCCTCTACGAGGCGGCTTACGGCTTTACGCGTGACCGGCTGGTAGCGCATATTTTCATGATCTTTATTGGGCTGGCGCTCGTAGTCTCCATCGTCCTGGAGGTTACCCGCGGGTTCAAGCACATGGCACTGAGTTTGCTGCTGGGCTTGCTGGCTTTCAGCCTGACGCTCACCTTTGTGAATGTGGACGCCACGATTGCCCGCCAAAACATAGAGCATGCCATGGCAGGGTATCCGCTGGACGCCGCTTACTTGGCAGGGATGACCATTTCGGAGGATGCGGTGCCAGAGCTATTTCGTTACTTTGATAGCGGTGAGCTGAACCCAGAGCTCTATGACACGTTGGGTCAAGTCATCACCTGCCGCAAAAGTCGATACTGGGATCGATGGTTTTACGACCGGTTTTGGGCGTCACAACATGCCTCCCGTGCAAAAGCGCTTGAGCTTTACCTCGCTCACGAACAAGCGCTTGATCCATTTGCCTTGATTGGGTATCAGGATGGCGCTGGGTATACCTTCCCGGATGGTAAGGTGATTTGCGTCTATCCCCCAGAAGAATAACTCATAAAGATTTGTCATGGATTCGGCGCAGCTGCTGGGCTGCGCCGAATGCTTTTAGAAGCTCAGTATAAAAAGTTTGGAAAATTTCTCCAGCCATTTCGAGTAAGATTAAGGCATGTTTATCCCTACAACTTCTCAAGAAGTCGCTGCCCTGGGCTGGGATCCGCTGGATGTGATCCTGGTGAGCGGCGATACGTATATCGACAGCCCCTACTCGGGTGCCGCTCTCATTGGCAAGCAGCTGATTGCAGCCGGCTACCGTGTGGGTATTATCGCCCAGCCGGAGGTGAACTCGGCAACGGATATTACGCGCTTGGGTGAACCGCGCCTATTTTGGGGCGTTACGGGCGGAGCAGTGGACTCGATGGTCTCCAATTACACCGCCTTGGGCAAACCCCGCCGCAGCGACGACTACACCCCAGGCGGCGTCAATAACCGCCGGCCTGACCGAGCGGTCATTGTGTATGCTAACCTCATCCGGCGCTACTTCAAACACACCTTTCCGATCGTTTTGGGCGGGGTGGAAGCGTCCTTACGCCGTGTGGTGCATTACGACTATTGGTCCGATTCCTTGCGCCGCTCCATCCTGCTGGATGCTAAAGCTGACTACCTGCTTTACGGCATGGCAGACCTTTCCATCCTTGAGCTGGCTCAGGCTCTGCGCGTGGGCGTTGACCCGACTCAAATCCGCGGCTTGTGCTATGCCAGTGCCACAATACCGTCAGATTATCTCGAGCTGCCGTCTTATGAAGAGGTGATTGCCGATAAAGACCGCTTTATAGAGATGTTCCATACCTTTTATC
>ERZ1026800.1991-NODE-1991-length-11981-cov-2.742956_pt1 | contig 11981 bp, 5 predicted proteins | sample MGYA00520873_ERZ1026800 | MGnify/ENA primary metagenome ERZ1026800 (study PRJEB33270, sample SAMEA104284475) | anaerobic digester metagenome | biome: Anaerobic digester microbiome; feature: mesophilic sludge digester; material: Anaerobic digester biomass | place...
CTTCACCTTCGGTTGGGGTGTCAAGCCCTGCCAGGATTGAGAGCAAGGTGGTTTTACCTGAGCCGGAAGGACCGGTCACGGCGTAGACTTTTCCGTTCTGAAAAGTTGCGTTTATATCGTCGAGAGCCTTGCGCTGGCTGGCTTTGTAGCTGTAGCTTACATTCTCAAGGGTCAAAGTGTTCATCATTCCTCCAAAGCTATTAGTGACGGGTCACTGTGAAAGTCGAAAAACTCTTCATCTTTGCTCAAAACCGGCTTATTAGTTTACTTTACTACAGCAGGCGTCAAGATAATGTTAAGACAGGGTGTCGCTTTGAGACATTGACCGCTTCCAATCTGCCAAGCATGATTGGAATTTCATCTGGCGTGTTGAGGGCTTTTCCGCCCGGGTTTTACCCATCGCATTCGAACTCAATAATAACAAATGAACCCAAAATGATTTGAGAATTTTTGAAGGGCGAGACAAAGTGCCCGCGAAGCAGGTTATTGAGGGCATTGAAAGCTACGTGGCGGACCTGTGTATCGTACCCTCAACCCGCCGACGCTGGCGATAAGGGTAACAGAATTCAATTTTGAAAACCTTTAAAAAAGAAAAGACCCACTTTGTTCAGGTGGGTCTCTCACATATCATAACCAGTGATGTAAATATTTAGGCTTGTTGCGCAGCCAGCTCTTCCGCCATCTTGACTCCGCCGCTGGTGCCAATGCGGGTCGCGCCGGCAGCGATCATCGCTTGGGCGTCTGCCAGCGTGCGGATGCCGCCGGAGGCTTTGACGCCCATTTCCGGACCGACCACGCCGCGCATCAGGCGGATATCTTCAACTGTCGCGCCGCCAGTCGAAAAGCCCGTGGAGGTCTTCACAAAATCCGCTCCCGCTTCCTTGGAGAGCAGGCAGGCGGTCACCTTTTCTTCGTCCGTGAGCAGGCAGGTCTCCAGAATGACCTTCACGATCGCGCCTTTTTTATGCGCCACCCGCACGACTTCGCGGATGTCGTTGGCGACGGCTGCCAGATTGCCCGACTTCAGCTCACCGACATTCATCACCATATCGATTTCCACCGCCCCATCTTTGATGGAGCGTTTGGCTTCGTAAACTTTGGCCTTGGTAGACATTGCGCCAAGCGGAAAACCGATCGCCGCGCCGACCTTCACGTTCGAACCTGCCAGGGCGGCTTTGCAGTAGGCGACCCAGTAGCTGTTGACGCAGACCGCGCCGAAATTATATGCGAGGGCTTGTTCGCACAGGATCGCGATCTGCTCCGCGGTCGCGTTTGGCTTGAGGAGAGTGTGGTCGATAATGCTGACCAGGGAGATGGAATGGTCGGCGGCATCGTTGTCCACGCAGGCATCAACCTTTTTAACACGACCTTTTTTATCGAAATAGGTCGTCATGGTCTGCCCGTGTGATGTGAGTGTTTTTTGAAAAGCGTAAACTGGTTGGAAATCTTTGGCGGTCATAACGTACTCCTTGGATAATTCCGGTCCCCATTCGACCGGTTTTTACTATTCTACCTTAAGAGGGGAGGGATGTAATTCCCGCCGCTGAAACGTGAGCCTGCAAGGATAATGATTGTGGTCATTGAAGTCAATTTTAATCATTTGGCTTCTCAAATTGTCGCAGATCAGCAACGCTCTCAAGTGACAACAAGAAATCTAAACAGATAACATCACGTGTTGCAGACAGCATCTGCCGCCCCCAATATCCAAAACTTGAAACGCACAATAAAGTTCTCATTTGACAAAAATAATGGACGGATTGTTTTTTGTTTACCAGTCAACTATAATTCAGTTATCAAATTTACACTAATAGAAAGGGTGATATGAAAACGATTCGCTTGTCAATTGCCATGCTTGTGGCACTCTCACTTGTCCTCAGCCCCGCTGCCTCCCTGGCGCAGGCGCCTGCCCAGGAAATAATTCAAGGCTCTTCTCAAACACCCAGCCTGCAGGCTGAAGCAGACTGGTGTTTCGCCGGAGCATTAAACGACTGGGACAACGCCTCTGACCCCATGGTCGATGATGGCACCAAAGGCGACTTCATTGCCGGGGACGGAGTTTATTCACTGGCAATGTCGGTCCCAACTGCCGGCACTTACGATTGGAAAGCGGTGGAGTGCGGCAATTGGGGCAATGCCCATCCCTCTCAGAATTCCTGGGTGACCACAAGCTCTCCGAAGCAGGCGGTGACCTTCACCCTCGACACCAATGATTACAGCCTGAATGCCGGTATGGCGCTGTTGCCAGCCACCAATATAGTCAACGTAAGCGGCGATAGCCTGCCCGCCAGCTACACCGCGGTTGGCAGCTTCCAAGGTTGGAACAACGCTGATCCGGCTACCTTGATGAATGACATGGGCAATGGCTTCCACCGCCTGGTCTACACCGTTCCGACGGCAGGCAGCTACATCGGTAAAGCGGTCGTTACCGGCACCTGGGATGGCTTCGGCGGGGATGGGCGTTCCACTGATGCAGCCAACATAAACTTTACGACCACAGAGCCTGACCAGCAGGTGGTTTTCCTGCTCGACAGTTTCAGCGGTCGGATGCTTATCGAACCCGCTGCCAGCAGCACTGGCACCTGGTGCGTGGCTGGCGATTTTAATGGCTGGGAAGCCAATGGAACACCGCTTTTCGATGACAACACCCATGGCGATCTGCTCGGCGGCGATGGCGTTTTTACGACTGAACTCGGGATATCCCTGCCTGGAAATTATGGATTCAAAATAACGAACTGCACCTGGGATATTTCATTTCCTACCACAGGCAACTCCTGGCTCACCACAACTGAAAACGACCAGGAGGTTAAAGTAAGCTTTGACACCAACGACCACAGCGCGGATGCCGGATTGGCTTTAGTGCCGTCCACCAACATTGTCCACGCATGGGATTCCAGCAACAGTTTTACTGCTGTGGGCGACTTCCAGGGTTGGAACAACACCCATCCGGATACCGTTTTGGGCGATCAAGGTCGCGGTTTATATCGATTGAATTACCCGGTTGCCACCGCAGGCGCGCACAATTTCAAGGTAGTCGCCTCTGGTTCATGGGACGCAATAGGTCTGGACAACCGTTCCACTAACGCGGATAACATCCCCTTTGTCACGTATGCTGCCGGGGACGTCGTACGGTTCTACCTGGATTATCGTACCGGTCGTGTCGGCGTTTTTCCACCTCCGCCTCCAACGCAAGCCGGGCATGACAACCAAGTCTGGTGGAGTGAGCTCGGCCATAACAGCCGCGATCCCCTCTACCGTACTCCCGGCGGTCCGGTGAGGACCGGCACCGAGGTGATCCTGCGCCTGCGCGCAGCTCAGGGCGACCTGACTGAGGCGAAACTGCGCCTCTACAATGACCGTACCGACGTCCAATCCATCCTGCCGATGACCGTTGCCTACAGCGACGGCACTTACGACTGGTGGGAAGTTGCCGTGCCTGCCAGCGCTGACCCAACCGTCTATTGGTATCGCTTCATCGCGATCGACGGCACCGATACGGATTACTACGAAGACGATGCCGCCCGCACCATGGGTTGGGGACAGGCTTTTGACGAATCGCAGGATAACTCCTACCAGTTGACCGTCCACGACGCTGATTTCCAAACCCCGGATTGGATCAAGAACGCCATCGTCTACCAGGTCTTCCCTGACCGTTTCCGCGATGGCGACTCCACTAACAACAAACCTGCTGGAACCTTCTTCTATGGTGAAGCGGGCGGAACAGTCTATCGTTCCATGACAGAAGACTGGAACACGTACATCTGTGATCCCCGGGCTGACACCAATGACGCCTGCGAAGGCTCTTACTCCAGGAACTTCTACGGTGGTGACCTTTCTGGTTTGACGGAAAAACTCGATTACCTCGTCGATCTTGGAGTCAACACCATCTATCTTAACCCGATCTTCGCTTCACCATCCAACCATGGCTACGATACCACCGATTACCTGAGTATCAACGAGATGTTCGGCTCACAGGCGGATTACGACGCCTTGATTGCAGGTTTGCAGTCCCGCAATATGCACCTGATCGTGGACGGCGTCTTCAACCATGTTTCTTCTGACTCAAAATACTTAGACCGCTACGGGCGCTATGACGAAATTGGCGCATGCGAAAGCCAGAACTCCCCTTACCGTGACTGGTTCTACTTCACTGATGTGCCTGCCGGCAGCGGTCCTTGCGTTGGCTCGGATGGCACGCCCGGCGGCGCCAATTACGAATCCTGGTGGGGTTACGACACACTTCCCAAGCTCAATTCCAATAACCCGGATGTCAGAGCCTGGATCTGGGACAATCAGGATAATCCTGAAGTGACCGTGGCTGGTCACTGGATGCTCACCGCGGATGGCTGGCGCCTGGATGTCGGCGCTGATGTGGACCCCGGTACGCTCAATGACACTTCCAATGATTACTGGGAAGGTTTCCGCAACACCGTCCAATCAGTAAATTCGGATGGATATATCACAGGTGAGGAATGGGGCATTGCCAACAGTTGGCTGCTCGGCGGTGAGTGGGACGCGGTCATGAATTACCAGTTCAGCTCCGCGGTGCTCTCCCTCTGGCGCGACACCACCTTCACCGATAATGACCACAATGCCGGTTCTTCGGCAGGTCCGCTTGCCCCTCTCAGCATGAGCCAGTTCGACGAACGCATCCTCAACCTGCAGGAACGCTACGCCCCCGAAGCGCTGTATGCCATGCTGAACCTTTTCGGCAGCCACGACACCAACCGCGTGGTGTTCATGCTGGATGAGAACACCAACACCCTTGGACCTGCTGATTACCTTGACCCGAACTATGACTGGGACCCCGCAATCGCCAAACTTAAGAGCGCGGCTTTGGTGCAGATGACCATGCCTGGTGCGCCGACGATTTATTATGGAGACGAAGTCGGCTTGGTGGGACCTGTAGCGAAGGACGGCAGCGGCGTCTGGCAGGATGATCCCTACAACCGCCAGCCTTTCCCCTGGCTGGATGAAACTGGTACGCCGCCATATTATGCGCGCTTACAAAGCCAGGATGAACAGGATGAACTTTACGATTACTATGCCGCTCTTACTGGCGAACGCAATACCCATCCCGCTTTGCGGACGGGCGACTACCGCACGCTCCTTGTTTATGACTCCCAACAGCTTTATGCCTATGGGCGAAATCTGCCGGGTGTGGACTCTGCGGTGGTGCTTATCAATCGCAACAACAATCCGCAAGCCATTGACCTGGACGTCTCAGGTTATCTGCCGATCGGCACGACCTATCGGGATGCACTTTCCACTGCAACCTATACTGTCAACAGCGAAGGCAAATTGGCTGCGGTCAGCGCGCCAGCCAATGGCGGCGCGGTGTTGGTGCGGACGAACGACCAAATAGCTCCGCCTTCTCCCGTTCAACTAAGCGCTGTAACCGTTGGCACTGATGTTCAGCTAAGCTGGACATCCTCAGAGGGGACATACCTGGTCTATCGCAGCTACCTCTCCGGCGGTGGATATGAGTTGTTAGGTGAGACCTCTTCAACAACGTATACCGATACTGGGCTGGTAAGCGGTCAGAAAGTTTTCTACATTGTGGTGGTGAAAGACACAACGACCCAACTGCTCAGCGAATATTCCAACGAAGTGAGCGCCCTGCCAGCTTACGTCATTGGCTGGGCTAATCTGCAGCATCCTTTGTCAACCACTCACACCATAGGCACCACTCCGACTGAGAACATCTACGGTCAGGTCTGGATTGATGGTGTGACCTCCGAACCCGGAGCCACGCCGGGTCTGTTGGCGCAGGTGGGTTACGGTCCCAATGAAAGCGACCCACGCGGTAACGCGGAATGGACCTGGTTTGATGCGACCTTCAATGGACAGGTCGGGAACAATGATGAATTCGTTGGCACCCTTTTACCTGAATCCACCGGCGAGTTTGATTATGTCTATCGCTACTCCACCGACGGCGCTGTTTCCTGGGTTTATGCGTATGATGGTGGGCTGGTCTCCGATCCCTATGCGCCGGAAGATGCCGGCGCTTTGACCGTAATCCCTTCGAGTGATGACACTCCTCCATCTGCCCCCGTTCTTTCTATTGCCGACTGGAGCGCTTCTTCCATCTCACTGAGTTGGACCGAATCCATCGATGACAACGCGGTCTACGCTTATGACATCTTCCGCTCAACGGATAATACCACTTTCAGCAAGATCGGCCGCGTGCTGGCGCCTGCTCTGAGCTACACCGACACCACCGTGGTGACTAATCAGCGCTATTACTATTACGTAGTTGCGCTGGATACCAGCTTCAACCCGAGTGAGCATTCCAATCCTGTCTCCCAGGCTGCTGAAGCCAAGCTTGTCGCGGTGACCTTTGAAATAACCGTACCGGGATGGACACCCGGAGTCGTTTACATCGCGGGCGGACACCCAGCGGTTGGAGACTGGAACCCTGGTGCAGTGGCGATGAACAAGGTCACCGATACCTTGTGGACCTATACCACAAACATCCTGGACGGAACATCTTTCGAGTTCAAATTCACCCGCGGCAACTGGGAAACCGTCATGAAAGGCGCGGACGGCAACGAAGAACTTGGTAACCTGCCCATCACCGTTGATTACGGCGCTGACGGCACTCAAACTTACACGTACACCGTCCCGAACTGGCGCGACCCGATCGTGGTAAGCACCTCCCCAGTCAATGACGCGACAGATGTGGCGCTCGATGCGGAAATTGTTGTCACCTGGAGCCAGGCGATGGCAGCTGCGTCCTGCCCGGATGTATGGGTTGCACCGGACACTGCTGATTTGATCCCGGTCACCTGCAGTTTCGATCCCACTGACAATAAGATGACGATCACCCCGACAGATCCTTTGCCGTCTGCATCACTCATAGGAGTTGGTCTGAGTGGTCTGCAGGATGCCGGAGGGGACATGCAGCAGGCGAGTTACCCGCTGTTCTTTAACACGGTATTTGTGGATCCATTGCCGATCAAGCTCTACCTGCCGGTGATCTTCCGGTAAGCTGTTCAAACATCATCAAATTAAGAGAGGCTGACCTCCGAAGGTCAGCCTCTCTTCTATACCGATTTGTATCTCCAAATTTGCGGTCAGCTTCCTTCCAGGATTAAGTTTAAAGCTTGATTTTTGGTTCACCTTTGATAATCTTCTATCGAAATGGGTGTAAAATTTTACAATCACACGGGTTTATCGATTGGAGGAATTATGTCCTTAATCCGAAAATGTGCCTGTTTCGTTTTTTCAACCCTGATCCTGGCAAGCTCTCTGGCTCTGCCGCAACTGCCAGCTTCAGCAAACAGCGAGCTCATTATTACGGTCAACAGCACCGAGGACCTTCCTGATTCCGCGACAAACAGCGTCTGCAGCGCGAATCAACCATCAGGAGGACCATGCACCTTGCGCGCGGCTATCTCCGAAGCAAGCGGCAATATTCCGGATCAGCCCGTAACAATCCTGATCCCGCCTGGCATGTACGCGTTAAACATACCCCCTGAAAATCCCGACCACAACAACCACGGCGATCTGGATATCACTGCCACGAATTCAAGCTACCAAATCACCATTCAATCGACAGAACCAGGCAACCAGGCTTCCATAACTACCAGCAGTTCCTTCAATGACCGCATCTTACAAGTTGGTTTGGGTGCCCATGTGCTGGTCAGGGATGTAAAATTTGCTGGAGCGCATTTGGTGCTTACGGGGAGCGGGTCTGGAGGCGGGGCAATTCTGAATTCGGGCAGTCTGACCCTGGAAAGGACAGACTTCATGTCCAACTCTGTAAGCTGCGCCCAGGGCGCTAATTGCGCCAGCGATGTTATTGGGGGTTCCATCCTGAACCGTGGCAGCCTGTATGTAAGCGACACCACATTCTTCAGCAACTCAGCAGATCGGGGGTTTGCGATTTTTAATGCGAGTAGCGCATCCAGTTGCCAGATCCATCATTCTCTTTTCAGGCAAAACACAGGGAACTCGGGCACTGTCACCAATTATTCTTCGATGGCTATCTTCAACAGTACAATAAGCGCCAATTATTCGGCTAATTCGGCGTTTGCCGGCTTTGTCAATGATATTGGTGGACAACTGAGAATGCAATCCTGCACGCTCGCAAACCAAGGTAATTCCAGCTCACTGAGTAACAGCGGCACAGTCTTCCTGAGCGACAACATTTTTTTGGCGCCAACAGGAAAAACTAATTTTTCTCAGTCGAACGGCACCTGGAACAGCGGTGGATACAATATTCTCAATGACAACAGCTATCCGGGTACGTTGAATAGCGGCGACTTGCCCAACACTGACCCGATGCTGGGACCCCTGGGCAATTATGGCGGTCCCACCTGGACACACTCACTGCCTGCCAATTCCCCAGCCGTAAACCACCGCCCCGGTAAATGTACGACAGCGCTTTTCACGATCGAAGACGACCAGCGCCACAAAGCGCGTTCCGATGGGAGCTGCGATACCGGCGCATTTGAACTCGGGGCTGTGTATCTTCCGTTTATCACGCGGTAAGTAATCAGGCGCAACCGCACCTGCTGGACCAAGTAAGAATCAAAAACGGAGCGGCATGAACCACTCCGTTTTTAGTGTTCTGGCATCAAAACAGAGATCCGTAAAGGCTCAAATGCGTCCTTCTGTAAGATCTCAGATTTAATGACGGTTTACTGCTCGAAACAAGTGACCTCAAAGTACTTCTGCGCGTGCTTGCAAGCGGGGCAGACCTTGGGGGCTTCTTCGCCTTCGTGGACGTAGCCGCAGTTACGGCACTTCCAGTAAACCTTATGCTCGCGTTTGAAGTACTTGCCGTCCTTGACCACATCTGCCAGCGCTTTGTAGCGCAGGTAATGCTGTTCTTCCACCTCGGCGATCTCGGTGAAGGATTCCGCGATCTCGTCGAAGCCTTCCTCTTTGGCAACTTCAGCAGCTTCCTTATAAAGCAAAGTGAATTCCTCATGCTCTCCAGCCGCAGCGGCTTCAAGGTTCTCCCAAGTGGAACCAACTGATGCGGGATAATCAGCATCAACGTGAATGGTCACAGCGCCAAGATGACGAACGATGTGATCATAGAAAACTTTCGCGTGTTCACGTTCATTATCGGCAGTCTCAGTGAAGACCGCTGCCACATGCAACAAGCCTTCTTTTTCGGCGACTTCGGTGTAGAACGAATAGCGGTTGCGGGCTTGTGACTCTCCGGCAAACGAGTTCACAAGGTTTTGATACGTTTTTGAATCCTTGAATTCCATAATATACTCCTTTGATTGTTGTCTCAATTATAGCACCGCATCCAGAATCCCATGTTTTGAGATAATAGTCCTCAATGTAATGTATAAAAACTGAAACAGATGCCAGGCTTTTATAAGCGCTTGATCATCTTCCAGGCGGGTTCTCTGCAGGTCTGCCACTGTCCATACTGATCCTGGTATTGCCAGACGCCGGGTTCGGGCCCGATCATGCGGTAACCGTGTTTTTCGTACATCCGGCGCGCCAGCGGGTTGGCACGCGCGACGTTCAGACGCAAAAAACGATAGCCTCTTACCCGCAGGTAATCCTCCACCATTTCGAGCATAAATCCGCCGAGTCCCTGGTCGCGGTAGGCTGGTTTGATGCGGAAGGAAAAAAGGTATGCTTGAATGGTCCCGTCCGCGATTTCGCGCGAGCGGGAACGCAGCAGTAAAAAAACCTGCCCGATAATTTCCGCGCTGTCGTTTTCAGCGACCCAAATCAGGGTGTTTCCGCCAAGGCTGTTTTCGTAATGCTGCTGATAGAGCCTGCGGAAGTGAGCGAATTCCCCGTCCCATTCCAAACCCGGCAGATCGTATTCCTCGAGCGGGCGGATATGAATCTGCTCACCGGAGGGCAAGATGTAGTCAGCCTCGCGGATGGCGCTGTGGTTCATACTTCTTCCAGCAACTTTTTGAGAAGAATTTTTTCTTCGGCTTCCGACTGTATCTCCTGATCCAGCCAGGCATTTTTCAGCGCCTCAAGGATGGTCTCATAGCGCGGGGAAGGGGGCAGCCCGAAGGCGCGCAGATCCTTCCCTGTGGTGAATGGGCGCAGATGCTGGTATGAGTCCCAGTAGGCTTGCAGGATCTGACGCAAGGCAGGCTCTTCGCAGGCGGAGAGCACCGCGCGGATAGGGACTTTGTGGAAGTCCTCCAGCGCGTGTGTGATCTGGCTGGGCTTTTGCCCTCGCAGGGCGGGCAGCAGTGCTTGGAGTTTGCGGGTCTGCGCAATCCAGCCGAGCAGTTTTGCGGTCAGCCGCAAGCGCAACCCGACCGCCTTGAGGTTTTCGGGGTTCAAGTCCTGCAGCCATAGACACCAGAGCGCCTGCTGCTTTTCAACGGGACTCAGCGGTTCCTCGCTTTGGGAAAGGGCGTTAAGCCCGCGCGAGAAGCGCTTGAGACAGGCTTCATCCCAGGGCAGGGCAGGGTGGACGGCGTTCAGGATGCCCAGAGCGCCTAGTTGCTGGAGCATGGCGGGGGCTTTGCTTTCATGGAATATCAGCTCAAATTCATTCGTCAGGCGCGCGCCGCTGATTTCGGCGAGGAGCGGCAAGCTGCCCTCAATCAAACTGAGCGTCTGCGGTTCGATTTCAAAATTAAAGCGCGTCGCGAAGCGTACCGCCCGGAGCATGCGCGTGGCGTCATCCACGAAAGAAAGCGCGTGCAGGACGCGGACTTGCTTTTGTTCCAGGTCGCTGTAACCGCCCCAAAAATCGAATATCTTCCCGAAATGACTGCCGTCCAGACGCAGAGCGAGCCTGTTGATGGTGAAATCCCGCCGGTGCAGGTCCATCTTGATGCTGCTGCGTTCCACAATCGGCAGAGCCGCGGGCTTATTGTAAAACTCGGTGCGGGCGGTAATCAGGTCGAGGTGTTCGGGGATATCCGCTTTGTTGAAGCCTTGAGCCTCATCCTTCGCGAGAGTAGCCGCGAGCTTTTCCGGGTCAAGGATCCATTTGGCGGTGCCGAAGCGCCTGTGCGCGACCACGCGCCCGCCTGATTTATGCGCCAAGTGTTCGGCAAAGACAACCGCGTCTCCTTCGATCACGATGTCGAAATCCTGGCTGGGCAGTCCCAGCAGCAGATCGCGCACGAAACCGCCGACGATGAACGCCTGCATGCCTTGTTCGTATGCCTCATCTGCTACCGCATGCAGCAGCGCTTTTCGGGCAGGCGGGAGCGCCTCCGCGAGCATATCAGCAATTTCATTCTGGGTGGGCAGCGCTTCGTCATCGTTGAGCGTGCTGATCAGGTCAGTGCGCGTGACGATGCCGATGATCTCCTGAGTTTCCGGGTCCAACACCGGCACCTGCCCCCAGCCGCTGGAAGCCATAATCTCCTGCAAATAGTCAAGCGTATCTTCGGGGGTGACAAAAACCGTGCCAGCGTCCATCAGAATACCGGCATTAGCCATCAATTGATGGCTCAGCGCGCGGTCAACATTGCGGCGGGTAATCAAACCGACGACCTTGCCCTCTTCAATTACCGGATACCCCTCAAATCCGTACCGTTTCATCAGGTCGGCGACGGTTTCCACGGGCATATCGGGCGAAACCAGCAAAGGTTTCCGGGACATAATCTGCTGCACTCTCAAAGCGGGATGGACAATTTCAGGCAGTAAATCCACCACGTGCTGGTAGGTTTTTTTCCAGAATACCGGCACTTCATTCGGCGCTGGTCGGCTCTCCGAGCGGATTAACGCGGACGCGGCGCGCTTGTGACCGCCTCCACCAAAACGGTGGGCCAGCTGCGCCATATCAATCTCATCCGTGGTAGACCTGGCGACCAAGCGGATGCCTTGTCGGGTGGAGACTAACAGCACCAGGCCGTCCGGGTTCAGGAATTCCCGCATGTGATGCGCGACGGTCGAGATTTCGTCCTGAATATCAATCGCGTTGGCTTTCGCGACGAGAATAGTTAGGTCGTGAACTTTATGGGTGGAGATATCCTTCATCAAGCGATCGTAAAGGAGCATCTGCGCATTTGAGAGCGGTGGGT
>ERZ1026800.1994-NODE-1994-length-11976-cov-4.814584_pt1 | contig 11976 bp, 12 predicted proteins | sample MGYA00520873_ERZ1026800 | MGnify/ENA primary metagenome ERZ1026800 (study PRJEB33270, sample SAMEA104284475) | anaerobic digester metagenome | biome: Anaerobic digester microbiome; feature: mesophilic sludge digester; material: Anaerobic digester biomass...
TCCTCGGGCAGGCAGGCCCCGAGAATGCCGGTGTCCGCCAGCGTGGCCCAGAGCGCACGGTCGAAACGCGGTCCGGGCGCCGACCCGTCGGACGGTCGTTCCAGCTCCCGCAGCCCGGCAGGGTCGCTGCCGTCGGTCAGTACCTGAAGTGCCAGGTCACCGATCGCCTGCTCGGAGTCGTCATAGGAGAAGTCCATGTTCTTGTCCCTTTTGGGTCTACGTCCACCAGCGTCGGTTGTACGTCGGGCGCAACAGGTTCGTCGCGTCGCTACGCCCGCAACGGCCGGGGCATCCCCAGGCCGAACATGGCGATCAGGTCTCGTTGAATCTCGTTGGTTCCGCCCCCGAAGGTGAGGATCAGCAGCGAGCGATAGTTCATTTCGAGGCGCCCGGCCAACAGATCGCCGGCCGAGCCGCGGGCCACGTACCCGCGAGGTCCGAGGATCTCCGTAAGCAGCCGGAACGACTCCAGGTACCACTCGGTTCCAAACACCTTGATCGTGGACGCATCCGCCACATCCAGCGTGCCCTGGGTTCCGGTCCAGGCAACCTTCCAGTTGATCAGGCGCAGGTAATCGAGCCCCGAGCGCACGCGGGCCAGGTTCATCTGCACCCACTCATCGTCAATCACCCGGCGGCCGTCGGCGTTGCGGGTGGCCAAGGCCCAGTCGCGCACCTCGGTGTATGCCTGTTCGAGTAAACCCGACGAGCACAGCGTGACGCGCTCGTGATTCAGCTGGTCGACGATCAGCGACCAACCGTTGTTCTCGCCGCCCACCAGGTTGTCGGCCCGCACCCGCACGTCGTCGTAGAACACCTGATTGATGTCGTGCTGACTCAGCAGGTGCAGCGGTTCGATGGTGATGCCCTCGGCCTCCATCGGCACCACGATCATCGAAATACCCTTGTGTTTGGCAGCCTCCGGATTGGTGCGCACAGCCAACCAGCAGTAGTCGGCGTCGGAAGCCAGCGAAGTCCACATCTTCTGACCGGAGATGACGTACTCGTCGCCATCCCTGGTGGCCTTGGTGGTCAACGAGGCCAGGTCGGTGCCGGCCTCGGACTCGCTGTAGCCGATACAAAACAGGATCTCCCCGGCAAGGATCCGGGGCAGGAAACGCCGCTTTTGCTCGTCGGTGCCGTTCTTCATGATGGTGGGACCCACCGTGTTGATCGTGAGCATCGGCACCGGAGCGCCGGACCGCATCGACTCGTCGTAGAAGATGAACTGCTCGATCTGGCTGCGGCCCTGGCCGCCGTACTCGGTGGGCCAGCCAATGCCCATCCAACCGTCTCGGGCCATCTGACCGATGACCTCCCGATGCACCTTGCCCACTCCCTCCTCAACGTGAAGCGCCTCACGAACCTCGGCGGTGAGGATGCGGTCGTAGTAGCCCCGCAGTTCGGAGCGAAGCGCCTCTTGCTCTGCGGTGTAGGCCAGCTGCATGGTTCTCCCCCGATGGGCTGATGATGGCGACGGTGCGGGGACGAACGATAACGCGTTCTCGTTTTGCTCTGCTGCCGGCCCAGCGCACGTGGGCGGTTGACCGCGCTGGGGCCGAGCGTCGAGGCCCACCGGCACGGTGCAACGACACGCCGTGCAGCATCACCAGGACCAGTGCGATCACGCCGGTCACCGAGGCGAGGACCAGGAGGTCGGCGGTGTTGTAGAGGTGCTTCAGCTCCCCGGTGGCCAGACGCTCCGGGTTGCTGAGCCGCCTCAGCAGTCCGCCCAGCTCCCACAAGCCGGGCAGAGCGGCGATCAGCGTCACCGCGCCCAGTACCCAGAAACCGAACGACACCCGACGGGCGCGTCCCGGGCGCGCCCGCGACGCGCCCCCAAGCAACGTGAGCACAGCAAAAGTGGCGGCACTCCAGGCCAAGACCACCAGCGACGCACCTATGGCGTCAGAGGGTCGGTGCCAGCCGATTGCCAAGGTGCCATTGGCCACCATCGTGGCCGGCGCCCCGACCACCAGGGCCACCGTGCCCCGCCAAAGCTGAGGCGCCACCAGAATCAGCCCCACTGCGACAGCCACCGCCACGGTGGTATGTCCGGACGGGTAGCTGTTGAAGGGGTAGGTCGTATCCAACGACGGGCGATCCAGTACCGCCTTCTTCAGCATCTCGGAGGTGGCGAATGATCCACCGATCACCATCGCTGCGGCGGCCGCCTGAGCAAAACGTCGTCGCGACAACGCCCATCCGAAGGCCAGCGCGGCCCCAGCCAACAGCACCAGGCCACTCCGACGCGTCAGGCGTGCCACAACCGACCAACGAAACCAACTCCGCTGCTCCGCACGGCCGCTGACCACCGCATCGTCCAGCCGCTGGCCGATGCCCGTGCGAACGGCGACCAGATACAGCACCGCCACGCCAAGGACGCCCGCAACCACCAGGACAAGCGCACGCGCCACGACCCAGGTACGCCACGACACCGTTGGGAGGCCGCCGCAGAGTTCGACCCGCTCATCGATAGTGATGCTCGTCCCGCTCACCCGCCCAGTGTGCCCGCTGGGGCCGCCCCCGCCGGGGACCTGGCAGGATGATTCGGTGACCTCCCCAACCACCCCAACCCCCGCTTCTCCGTCGACCACCACGGCGCATCACGACCTGTGCGTCATCGGCTCAGGTTCTGGCAACACGTTCCTCGATGAGCGCTTTGAGCACCTGTCGGTGGCCATGATCGAACGCGGGGCCTTCGGCGGCACCTGTCTGAACCGGGGCTGTATCCCATCGAAGATGCTCATCTACCCGGCAACGGTGATCCGCCTCGCCCAGGAGGCACGAGCACTTGGGGTGGACCTGACCCTGGACGGGGTGCGTTGGAGGGAGATCCGGGATCGCACGTTTGATCGCATCGATCCCATCGCCGCCGGAGGTGAGGACTACCGCCAAGGCCAGGATCACCTCACGGTCTACAACGGTGAGGCGACCTTCGTCGGCGACCGTACCGTCGAGGTGGTCGACGCTCACGGGGCCACCCAACAGGTGAGCGCCGACCGGATGGTGCTTGCCGCCGGTGCCCGCCCCCGCATACCCCAGGTGGCGGGCCTTGAGACGGTCCCGTTTCACACCTCCGACACGATCATGCGCATCGACGAGGTGCCCGGGCACCTCGTCATCATCGGGGGCGGCTTCATCGCAGCCGAAATGTCGCACGTGTTCGGCACCTTCGGCGCGGAGGTCACGGTCATCGGCAGGTCATCGCGGGTGCTCAGCCACGAAGACTGGGAAATCGGCACCCGATTCACACGGGCGCTCGGCCGGCAGATCGACCTGCGGGTCAACGTGACGGTCACCTCGGTGGAACCGACCGCGGCCGGGGTTGTTGCCCACTGCTCCGACGGTTCGGTGGTGGAGGGCGACACCCTGCTGGTGGCCGCCGGACGTGTCCCCAACGGGGACCAACTGGCCGTGGAACGCACCGGGGTGCGCCTCGACGAGTATGGCTATGTGATCACCGACGACACGCTGGCCACCGACGCACCCGGCGTCTGGGCGCTGGGAGACATCCGTAACCCCCTCCAGCTCAAACACCTGGCCAACCGTGAGGCCGACATCGTCGGCCACAACCTTTCCCATCCGGACGATCTGCATCGGATCGACGAGTCGGCCGTACCCCACGTGGTGTTCAGCCATCCGGAGGTCGCTCAGGTCGGCCTTTCGGAGGAGTCGCTTCAGGCGTTGGGCCGGCCGTATCTCGTTGGCCGACGCGACTTCGGCTCCACCGCCTATGGCTGGGCGATGGAGGACTCGGTTGGGTTCGCGAAGGTGCTGGTCGACCCGGAGACGCGCCTAATCCTCGGCGCTCACATTCTGGGCCATGAGGCGTCGCTCCTGATCCAGCCACTCGCCCAGGCCATGGCCCTGGGCAACACGGCCGACGAGGTCGCCCGCACCGTCATCTATCCCCACCCGGCGCTGACCGAGGTGGTGGAGCAGCTGCTGCTGGAGGTACCCCACGCTCCGAGCACCGGCGGAAAGTTCAAACCCTGGGAGGGGTAGGACGCCCGTACCAGGGTGACGTTCCCAGCGCCCGCATCGCAGAACGCTACGATTGATAGACGGTCTCGGGCACCGCCCGAGACCGTGGCGCGTCAGCACTGCTGTGCCGACCCCAGACCGACCCCGGCCCTTCGCCACCGCACGGCGGGCCCATGCACCGACGAGAGAGCCAACCATGTCAAGCCGCCTCGAGATCGAAATCACCAGCCTTCCCGGCGACGACCGCTTCACCTGGCGTGTCGTCGGGGCCAAGCAACCCAAGGGCGAGGGCCCCCGGACGCTGCTGCCCGAGGGGACCAAGGTGGGCGACCAATTCAAGGCCGAGGCCGACTTCGGTCTCGATGGCATCGACCTCACCAACATCACTCCGGCCAGACGCCAACGCAAGGAGGCCACGACCCTCGAGCTCATTTCGAACGAACCCTCCCAGTTGGTCACCACCAAGCTGGCGGAGAAGGGTCGGGGCGGCGGACGCCGAGACGACCGTGACGGCGGTCGAGGCCGGGGACGTGGCCGAGAAGGCGACCGTGATCGCGGCCGTGGCCGAGGTCGGGACAACCGGGGTGAAGGTGGCGGGCGCGACGACGGCCGCGGTCGCGGCGACCGTCCGCATCGCCCGGCGCCGCCCGAGGTGCCCACCCGGCCCAAGGCAAAGCGGCTGCGCGCCGGAAAGACCCATCGCAACGAGGTACTGGCGTCGTTGCCGGACGAGCAGCGACCCGTTGCCGATCAGCTGATCGCAGGCGGCCTGCCCGCGGTGCGCGCCGCCATCAAGGAACAGAACGAGCACAACAAGGCCGAGGGTCGCCCAGAGGTGAAGCCCGGACCACTGATCGGACTGGCCGAACAGCTTCAGGAACAGCTCCGAACGGCAGAATGGCGCGATCGCGCCGAGGCGGCCGTGGAACAGGCCGACGAGGTGGACCTACGCGACCTCCGTTCGGTGGTGGTGGCCGGCGACACGGCCGCGAACGACGAGGACACCCGTGCCCTGGCCAGCCGGCTGCGCGACGCACTGAACAGTCGCGTCGAGACCGAGCAGACCGCGTGGGCCGAGGAAATCTCAGCGTTGATTGGGGCCGGTCGGGTGATCCGTGCGTTGCGGGTATCCAGTCGGTCCCCCAAGGCCGGTGCCCCGCTGCCCGGCGATCTGGCCACGCGACTGGCCGGTGCCGTGGTCGACTCCGTGGACGACGCCATGACCGACGACCGGTGGGGCGCATTGCTGGACGCGCTGGCCTTCTCCCCCATTCGTGCGCTCGTGGATCTCGACCACATCCCGGCGAAGCCCAGCGAGGAACTGTTGGGCACCGTTCGGGCTGTGGCCTCCCGGCTACCCGAACTGGCAAAGAAGTTCGGCGTGGACCCTGCCACTGCGCCCAAAAACCCACCCAGGCGTCGCCGCCCCGGTGGTGACAAGGCGAAACCGGGGCGCAAGCCCAACGAGGCCAGGCAGGGCGATCGACCACCGCGCGATCGACCACAGCGGAACGCGCCCGGCGGCGGCGTGCCCAAGGACCAGGCCCCCACGGACCAGGCCCCGACCGAGGCGCCGGCCGCGGACGCAGCGCCACCCACCGAGACGGCTCCCGTGTCGGTGGCTGACGACACCGACACTCACGAGGGTGTCGTGCCCGACGCGACCGACGCCGAGTAACTCGCCCCAACCCGTCGCCGGCTCCTAACTTGGGACGATGACGAACGAGGAAACCACAGCCAGTCCGGTGATCGAGGGCAACAACAAGGTGCTCATGGAGCGCCGCGGCCACGTCGCAATCATCACGATCAACCGTCCCGAGGCACGCAACGCCGTCAACGGCGACGTGGCTCAGGGCATCGAGGCCGCAATCGACCAGTTGGAAGCTGATGACGACCTGTGGGTCGGAGTGCTCACCGGTGCGCGCACCGAAAAGGGCTGGATCTTCTCGGCCGGAGCCGACCTGAAGGCCATGAGCACCGACCCGGGCGCCATGATGACCGAGAAGGGCGGATTCGCCGGGTTCGTCGCACGTGAGCGCACCAAGCCGGTGATCGCCGCGGTCGACGGTCCGGCACTCGCCGGGGGAACCGAGATCGTGTTGGCCTGCGACATGGTCGTTGCGTCGGAGACGGCCGTGTTCGGCGTACCCGAGGTGCTGCGCAATCTCGTCGCCGCCGGCGGCGGGCTGTTCAGGCTTCCCCGCGTGTTGCCCCGCAACGTGGCCATGGAACTGGTGCTCACCGGGCGCCTGGACTTCCCGGCCGAGCGGGCTCATCACTTCGGTTGGGTGAATGCCCTGACCGAGGAGGCCGGTGCGTTGGACGGTGCCGTCCAATTGGCCGAGCAGGTGACCAAGGCTGCTCCGCTGGCCGTCCGCGAGAGTCGCAAGATCGTGCTTGAGTCGGCCCTGGCCGATGAGGAGACCGGCTGGCGGCTGTCCAACGAGGGAATCGCCAAGATGTTCGGCGCCGAAGACTTCGGTGAAGGTCTCACGGCCTTCTTCGAGAAGCGCGACCCCGTATGGAAGGGCCGCTGAACCCGGTCCTCGTGTTGTGGCTGCGGGGCCAACGCCCCGCAGCCACTCAGGCGATGGTGTCGATGATCTCGTTGGCCGAAAGAAACTCTGCCAGGCCAGGCGTGAGGTCCAGAGCGGCAACATCCCACACAGGTACCCAGCGTGCGTCTGAGACGTCCGATCCCGCTTGTGGCTCCTGATGCGGATCCAACAGGGTCACCTGGAAGTCGACGACCACGTAGTGGGCACGGGTCCCGGCCGAGTCGGGCAGGAGTTCGGCAATGCCGACCTGGTTGCTGCACACCCCCACCACACCGGTCTCCTCCCGAAGTTCACGAATCACAGCTTCTGCAAGCAACTCGCCGTGCTCCACACGGCCGCCAGGCAACGTCCATGCGCCCACGTCGGGTGCGGTCGCTCGCCTCACCAACAACAGTTCGTTGTCGCGCTGCACCACCGCACCCACGGCCACCTGAGGCCGTTCACCCAACGTCAAGGCTCCACCGGTGCGGGGGAGGCTCTTCGGACGCCAAACTTCGATGCACCACGATCGCCCGGGCGATCAGACCGGCCGCCTCAAAGAAGTTCTTGGTGGCCCGGTCACCCGGGAGCGCCAGCGAGTCGATACCGATACATCCCGCAGCGCGAGCCCAGCTTTCCACCGCTTCGATCATGTGTCGCCCGACGCCCACCCCGCGGGCATCGGGATGGGTGTGGATCTCCTCGACGACGGCCAGGAGGCCATCTGCAACGGGCTCAAGGCGGGCTACCGTCACCCCGAGCGGCACATCAAACACCGTGCCGACCACAACCAGGCCGTCGGCCAAGCGGTCTCGGAGTCGCTGCTCGGTGACCGGTGCTGCGTTGGCCAACGCCCAGGTACCGCCATCACGCTGGTTGAGTTGCCCGTCGTGGGCCTGACGGACCAACTCGAGCACGGTTGGCAGCTCGTCCAGGGTGGCACTGCGAGCTTCGATCGGCCCCGTCACATCGACGATTGCAGTTGACGAACCCGCGTCAGGATGGTGCGTCGCCCGCGGTTGGCCTGCTCGTAGGCACCGATGGCGGCCAGCTCAGCGGCGGTCAACGCGTCAAGACGCTTCACCACCTGGGAGGCGGCAAGCTCATCAAAGCCAGGAATGGCCAGGTCGCCAACCACTGGCAATGGCTCAGATGGGGTCGGTTGCACCGAAACGGTCTGCGCCACGGTTCCACTGGGTGCCGGCCCGTCGTTGGCGCTCATCGCCGAGAGTCGGTCCTCGACGCGAAGCGGGCTGACGTTGGACGGGCGGGTCATCTGGCGCACCGGATGCAGCCGCGGGCGGTCCCCCAGGTCGAGTCCAGGAGGATCCATCGGAAGACCGGCATGGGCGCAGACGAGCCGGCCAAGTCGCACGCCGAGCGCCATCTGACCCTGGGTACGGGTGATCAATCGGTCGACAGCACCGGCCGAGCCGATGGCCAGCCGCGCGAGCGGCGTGTCGAAGAGCACGTCCTCGGGGGCTTCAACGGGGAGCGTGGCAGCCGGGATCACGACATTCCGAATGCGATCTGGATGCCAGGGCAGTCTTCCTCGCCGGACGGACACGTGGGGTTGACCCGCCGTCCGAACTGGCGTGGATGCACCACCATAAAGCACCCGGGGCAGGTGAACTCGCCCTCCTGCTTGGCCGTCACCCCATCTGCCTGCTCCACCGGTGCCGGCTTCTTCACCGGAACGACAAGCGCCTCTTCCTCTTCTTCATCGTCATCATCGAGGTCGTCCTCGGAGGCGATTTTTCCTTTGAGGATCGTGTCGAGGTCGGCCTCGACGTCATCGGGGCCAAGGTCCTCCTCGTCGTCCTCGTCCTCGGACGGCGCCTTGGCGGCCGCTGAGGCATCGTCCTCGGACGGCGCCTTGGCGGCCGCAGAGGCATCGTCGGAGTCGTCGTCGTCCTCCTCGGGGACCTCAACGAGGTCCTCATCCAGGTCGGTGGACAGATCGTCGTCGTCGAGCTCCTCGTCGAGCTCTTCGACCTGGTCGTCGAGCTCGTCAGCATCATCTTCGAGATCATCGATGTCGTCAGCAGCCATTGCAGTAAATCCTCAGAACGTCAGCGGGTGGTCGGGCGGCATCATAGACAGCTCTCGCGTCCTCGCCGACCCGGCTTCTCGGCGAAGCCGGTGCATTGCCTACAACCTGGACTCGGCGGCGTCCACCCCAGCGCACAAAAAGTCACCCGTGGACGCCGGGAAGCGCCCTATTCGGCGGCCGCACCGCGCCTGGCCTCCGCCCGGCGCTCGGCCTCGAGACGCTCCAGTTCCACGCCAGACCCATGGTCCACATAACTCATCATCTCGGCCACCAACCGGTGACCCGCCTGCTCGGCGATCGCCCGGTGCATCTGCTGTGCCACCACCCGGTAGCTCACGTGCCCCTGGGGTGCCGAACGCAACTCCGTCAGATGCATGGCCTCCCGCGCATTGAGGTTCATGACAAAGCGAACCCGGTAGGCCAGCGCCACGGCATAGCTCGCCCGGTCTGGGAACTGTCGAGCCAACAGATCATGCAAACCCGCCGAGGTTGCCATCGCCCGGTCGTACTCGGCCGCCGCACCGGCGTCATCCACCTCGGCCGGCCGCAGGTAGCCGTGGTGCGGCGTCAGGTTCTGCCACTCGATCGTCATCATGCGGTGCCGCTGGAGGTCGCGGAAGGCTCCGTAGTCGGCCACCACCTCGAAGCGATAGTTCACCCGCTCGAGCCCTCGACCCGGCTTGTGACGCCGGTTGGACCGCTGCCCCACGTACGCGGCGACCACCGCACGACGGTCATCAGCACCCATTGCGGCCACCTCGGCGAGCAGCGTTGCGTCACTCAGATGAGTGTGGGGGGCCAACATGGCGGCGATCATCTTGGTTTCGGCCTCGGGATCCCAGTCCACCAGACGCACTGCGGCGTCACCCTCGCTGTCGACGCGGCCGTCGAAGAGCCGCTCGGCGACCTCTGACATGGCCGAACGGTTGGTCGCCAGATAGTTGCTCCAGGCGCCGCCCCGGTCTGGCACGTCCACCCGCTTCAGGAAGGATGGGATCACCTTGCGCAGTTCGTGGAGCATGTCATCTGCGTACGCACGGGCCTCTGGCAGCGGATGGGCACGAAGGCGCAGGAGAAGCGCCTCGTAGGCCTGGCCGCTGCCGTAGATGCCCACGTTGGATTGAGCGGCGGCCGGGAGGAGCCCCCGGAGCGCATCGAAGGATTTGGCGCGAATCGACTGGCGATACACAAAGTCGGAGTCGTCTGCATGCTTGGGATACACCCGACGGAAGTGGTCGCCAAGCACCGGGAGCAGCGATGAATAGGTGTCGAACAGGTCGTCCATGTCCCCGACATAGCGGGCGCCCAGGCGTGATGCGAGCACCTCGGGGTCGCGGTAGTACCGGAACCGACCGTTGACCCGGGCGTCGTAGGGGATGTAGCGGGTCGACTGCTCCAGGTAGCTGGCCAGGCGACCCCATTCGAGCAGCTTGGTCAGGATGTTTGATGCCTGCTCGCACGCCAGGTGCACCCCACCCAGTTGGGCGACCGAGTCGTCGCCGTACTCGACGAACACCTTGTCGTACAGCTTCTCCGCCCGTTCCAAACCAACCCCGGCGTCGGTGCCGACATCAGCGGTCAGTTCCAGGTCAACCGCAAACTCGTCCAGAAACAGCCGCCGCAGCGACTTGGCCGATCGGCTGTAGCGGGCGAACAACGCCCCCTTCACCACCTCGGGCAGGTTGGTCAGTGCAAACACCGGTCGATCGAGGTTGGTGAAATACCGGCGCAACACCAGCGCCTCGTCGTCGGTGAACTCCTCGGCCTGGTGGGTGAACACGAGCCGAGACTATTTCACTCCGGCCAAACTCTGGGCCATGGTGGGATTCAAAGCCGTCCACCCCGGCGGTTCCCCCAGCAGAGCGGTGATGGGGGTCAGTGCGTCACCGAGCGCCATTCCTCCGTCGCTGCGGTCAGCACGCTGGGATCGGCCCAGAGGTCGACGGCAACGCCGGCCATGGCCTTGGCACCATCGAGCACCGCCAGGTCGCCCGAAGGCGAGGCGGCGGCGACCGCAAACGCCTCGGTGTGGATCGAGCTGTCGGGCGGCGCTGCAGCAATCGTGGGGTGGATGCTGGGCACCTCGAGGCTGACGTTGCCCATGTCGGTCGAGCCAACGGTCAGCGAGGCGTGCTCCACCCCGGCCACGCTCCGCCCCAGGAGCGCAGCGTGGGCGCTGTAGCGAGCACCCAAGGTGGCATTGTGCACCAGCTCTGCGTACGGGGAATCCACCCAGACGACCTCCATCTCACAACCGGCGCTGAGCGCTCCGCCCTCAAGCGAAGCCAGCACCCGTGGCTTCAGCTGCTCGAGGCGGGCCAGCGTGCCCGAACGAACGTAATAGTGCGCCGCAGCGCGCCGGGGCACCACGTTGGGCTGGTCCCCGGCCTCGGTGAAGATGCCATGGATTCGCTCGTCGGGAGCGATGTGCTGACGCAACGCGCCAACGGCGCTGTAGCCCAACACGGCGGCGTCGAGCGCGTTGCGACCCAGTTCCGGGTGAGCGGCAGCATGGGAGGCTTTGCCGTGGTAGGTCACCTTCACCTGCTGAACGGCGATGGCATACATCGACTCGACGTCAGCCGATGACGGGTGCACCATCATCGCCGCGTCGACCCCCAGCAGTGCCCCGGCATCGATCATGGCGATTTTGCCGCCGCCACCCTCCTCGGCCGGGGTACCCAGCACCACCAGGTTGCCGTCGAGTTCCTCGACCACCGATGAGGCGCCCAACGCTGCCCCAAGCCCGGCGGCGGCGATGATGTTGTGACCGCAGGCATGACCGATTCCCGGCAGCGCGTCGTACTCACAGATGATCGCCACCGTTGGGCCCGATCCCCCACCCACCCGTGCCTCGAATGCCGTATCGAGGCCGTACGCACCCCTGGTGACGTGGAGGCCCGCCTCCTCCAGCACCCCACACAGCAGGTCGTGGGCGTGGTATTCGGCGTATGCCAACTCCGGGTCGGCGTGGATGCGATGCGAAACGTCCAGCAACCGATCCGCCAACCGGTCGATCTCCTCGGCAACTCGGGCGTGGGCGGCCGTCTGGCCGATGCTGTGGGGCGTTGCACTCGCGTCGTTCACCATCATCTCAATGTAGGAGCAGCGCAGCGACGGGCGGCGCCCGGCCTACATCACCACGGCGAACGCATCCGGAACAACGCTCACAGTGAAGCGGTCCACCATGCCGTGGTCCACCCCGTCGACGAAGAGTCGCCACGGGCCACCCGCCGAGTCGACCGACTTGGGCCGCGAGGTGGCCAGGTCCGGGTGAGGCAGGTGCGTGCCCGTGCGCAAACGGGCGCCGAGGCGCCGCCGATCACGCCTGGGTAGCGACCCGCGGGTCACCTCCAAGCGTCCGTCGTTGGGGTGACAGCGCGGCGCGATGTTCCAGTC
>ERZ1026800.2002-NODE-2002-length-11935-cov-3.480183_pt1 | contig 11935 bp, 10 predicted proteins | sample MGYA00520873_ERZ1026800 | MGnify/ENA primary metagenome ERZ1026800 (study PRJEB33270, sample SAMEA104284475) | anaerobic digester metagenome | biome: Anaerobic digester microbiome; feature: mesophilic sludge digester; material: Anaerobic digester biomass...
TTATTGTGGTGGATGATCCGGAACTGAAGAACCGGGTAGCTGATTGTACGGCCAGCCTTGGCATGAACAAATTCACGTACCAGGCGCCTGTGATAGTGGTGGTGGTCCTGGAGAAAGAGAATCTGTTTTCCTCTTTAGGGGGGAAGGTGAAAGACAAGATTTTCTGTCATTATGATGTAGGCCTGGCAGTAGGCCAGTTTTGCCTGCAGGCGGCTGAACTTGGCCTGGGAACGTGCATCATCGGGTGGTTTCATGAAAAAAAGATCAGGAAATTGCTGAACATCAGCAAAAACAGGCGCATACCACTGATAATTTCGCTCGGCTACTCTGAAGCTTCGGTAAGAGAAAAGAATCGCAAGCCGATCGATGAGATCAGCAGCTGGAATGCGTACAAAAACTAAAAAGCACTTTTAGTCGACGCCCTTGATCAGGTTGTCCAACAGATCCTCTACGTGCTCCTTGCTCACATCCCAGGAGGCCCTCCAGCCTCCGTCAATTTCTTCGTCTTCTGATTTATAGATTGTTTCACCATCACGTGTTTCAATCACATAATAGTGATGTATTTCATCGTCGTCGTATCTTACCACGTAATAGAGTATGATTTCGGCTTCGTATTCGGTATCGGCCAGTTTCCAGAAATCGGCGTGGTCCTCTTCAAGCATTTTACGGGTGTTGATGCAACCCATGATCTCCCAGCGGCTTTCCCCATAATTGAGTGGCACATAAACCTTTGCGCCATTTTCCAGCAATTTTTCCGGGTCCCGGCGTGATATCCGTTGCAGGTATTCATCATAGATGTCGTGGTCATTTTTCCTGTAATTATAATATACCACTTTGCCGTCGTACTCCAAAAATTCCACCTCGCTTAAAGGAATTGTTTTTTTCACTCCGAACGAATTTTCGTATTCGATGGTGGTGGATGAAACATTTAAAACAGTTATGTATTCTCCCTGCCTTCCCGATATTTTGATGTGGTCAAAATTTGTTTGTGCGACAAGACACAGGGGAAAGGCAAACAAAACAGATGCAATAATCAGATTCTTCATAATGCTTTCATTGAGTTGATTAACATGTAGTAAATATATGAAAAAAAATGACATGTCATACCTGCCAATACTTTTGTATCTTTATCATGTCATTAGATTGTATTAAAACATATTATTGTTATGAAAAATCTGATATTATTCAGTATTGCTTTATCAGGCTTTCTGTTCACTTCAGGCTGTACCATCCAGGAAACAGCCTTTAATTACACAGCTGCCCAAACCATGATACTGGACAGATTGCAGGACAATGTTTATATTGCGCAGGACCCTGACGATCAGGCTCATACCGCGACGATGGTCCTTGATACCCTTTATGTGCCTCCCCGCTGGTTTTTCGTCTATGACCGGGGATATAACGTATACGGGATAATGGAGTTCAGTAAGTTAACAAGCGGAGTTATTGATGAGGGGTATCCCCTGCAGATGTTTTTTAACCTGAGCAAAGACGGGGAGCATATGACTATGGCTCTTTCTCCCGATTTTGAAATGCTGGGGGAAATGTTCCTGTATTTTCCAACAGAAACGACCCTCAGGCTTGTCATGCCGGAAGGAGAGATGATCTTTACGCTAGATGAATAAAATCACACGGCCGGACAATATGAAATCCCGCGAATACTACCTGGATCTGCTCCACCGCCACATTACCAATCCCAAAATGATTGCCCATAGCCTTGCTTCCGAAGCCGTTCTCAGGGCCCTGGCATGCAGGTTCGGGCACGATGAAGACGTCTGGGGCATGGCCGGGTTGTTACACGATATTGATGTGGAAATTACCGGGTCCCACCCGTTGAGGCACGGCCCGGAAGGAGCACTTATGCTGCAGGATGAGGACCTGCCGGCAGATGTGCTTGATGCCATTGGCATGCATAATGAAAAAGCCACCGGAAGCAGAAAGCGCTCTACTTTGTTCCATCACGCCCTGGCAGCCGGAGAGACGGTAACAGGGCTCATCTTTGCCGTGGCACTGGTCTATCCGGACAAAAAGATATCCAGTGTCAAGACAAAGTCGGTTACAAAACGCATGAAAGAAAAGATCTTCGCGGCATCGGTTAACCGCAATACAATCCTGGAATGCGAGCAGATGGGCATTTCCCTGGATGAGTTTGTCTCCCTGGCCCTGGCGGCCCTGGCTCCCATAGAAAAGGAACTCGGCTTTTAATCCTGTGCAGGATAGCGGAACAGACCAGGCTCCCAGCAGGGGGTAATTAATGGCAGAGCCGGTACGGATGGCTTGCTCGGCGATCTTCTTGACCAGAATGGCTCCGAAAACCAGGGCGAGGCCCCAGTTAAGCCAGCCGAAAAGCAACGAGATGACCGTCACAAGAACTGTTCCGCAAACCGGATTCCGCGCCAGCCCGCTCAGCCGGGAAGAAAGACAGTCCAGGGCAGGGGACAGGGCCAGCATGTATCCCAGCAGCAGGATAAGTACCATTTGCATGGAAAATGCCAGCAGTTCCCAGAATCCTTCGGTCCAGCATACCAGCACATCGGCCACTCTGGCCAGTCTGGGCCGCAGTGCGTCACCAAAAACAAGGGCAAGGATTATGGTAAGTCCTGTCAGGCCCAGGGCAAGGATCAAAGGATCCGGCACGGACAATTTGTGTTTCTTCATAGGTTTATGGATTCAGGTATGAATGGATTGGAATGTGAAAATAAGCGTTTTTTGAATATGCTTAGATAAAGATAAAAAATCTTTACATTTGTTTCAGTTCATAACCTTTACATTATGATTATTCCAGACAAACGAATTGTGTTAGTCAGTATGCTGGGAGGATTAATAGGCATTGCCTTGGCGCTGCTTCTTCTGTACGCAAATCCCCAGTTTCAGATCTTATTGTTGGCTATTTTATTTATTATGGGAGGAGAAGCCACTTTTATGGTATGGGGTGTAAGCAAGATAAACCATAAGGACAATAAATCCCTCGGGTTTCTCATATACATAGGTGTATTTTCCCTCCTCTTTGCCGTGTTTTTACTATTTTTCAGGCAATACCTGGAAATGTACACGGTGAAGATCGCTGCACTTGGTATGGCATTGGGCCTGGGTATCGAGTGTTTTATTGCGAGTAAACTTTACATGGCCCGCAATAAAACCATCCCTTTGATTTTTTTGATCATCACCATAGCGTTATTCCTTGCAACCATTCCTTTTATGGTATTTTCCCCCTTCTTATTCCAAACCCGTTTCCAGGTCCTGGCAATACTTTGTCTGGCCTATTCGGCAGATGTTTTCATGATAGCTCTATACCTGCTGAAAAAAATCATACGTTGAGCATTCCAGGTATTCGATTTTGGGCTCTTGCCATGATTCTGGCACTGATCATCCCCCCCTTTTAAACTTTGGAAGTGAACCTGAGTCAAAGAACAAGTCATTGTTTCCCAATTCAATTAAGAACAAACGAACATGTCAAAACGTACACGATGGATCCTGGTAGCTCTTGTATTTCTATTGCTGGGCGGCCTTGTTTTCTTTCCCACCATCAGGAAGATTTTCTCTAAAAATGAATCCGGAGTTGTTCCAGGCAGGGAAGGGTTGCGTCAGCGGGTTCTGAACGTGAATGCAGAAGTGCTCACCACCCATCCCATGTCTGATTACACGGTAACCACAGGGGATATCCTGCCGGCAGAAGAAGTGGATCTGACCTTTGAAACTTCAGGTAAGGTAGTGGACATTCATTTCCAGGAAGGGGCTTATGTTACCAAAGGCACTGTCCTGGCCAAAATCAACGACGCCCCGCTCCAGGCGCAACTCAAAAAACTCGAGGCACAGGTGAAACTCGCACAGGACAGGGTATACCGTCAACAAACGCTCCTGGAACGCGATGCCGTAAGCCAGGAGGCTTTTGAATCGGTACGCACAGACTACAACAAACTGCAGGCAGACATAGAACTGGTAAAAGCGCAGATTGCACAGACTGAACTGAAGGCGCCCTTTGACGGGATCATAGGGCTGCGGCAGCTGAGCGAAGGGGCTTTTGCTTCGCCCGGGACAAAAATCGCCACCCTGGCGAAAGTCTCGGAATTGAAAATAGAATTTTTTGTTCCCGAAACGTATGCCCTGGATATTAAAAGAGGCACCCCCGTTGAATTTACCCTGGCAGACAACCAGGGGCTGGAAAGGACTTTCAGGGCCAGTGTTTACGCCGTGGAATCGGGGATAAACAGAGAGACGCGTACCCTTACAGTACGGGCACTGTACGCCAACACGGGCAACCAGCTGGTCCCGGGGCGGTATGTCTCGGTCAGGATACTGAAGGAAGAAATTCCCAATGCCGTTTCTGTTCCGGCCGAGGCCATCATTCCCGAAATGGGAGAAAACCTGGTATACGTTTACAGGAGCGGCAAAGCACAACCCGTCACCATTGTTGCCGGATTACGAACCGAAAGCAGGGTTCAGGCCCTTACCGGTGTCAAGGCAGGGGATACCCTGATCACATCCGGGGTCATGCAGCTGCGCAGCGGCCTTGATGTGATCATTGACCAGCTCACAGAAGGAGAGGGGAGTTTATGAATATTTCCGAACTCAGTATAAAAAGGCCAGTCCTGGCAACGGTTACTGTTCTGATCATCACCCTGTTCGGGCTGATAGGCTACACCTTCCTGGGGACCAGGGAATACCCCAGCGTAGACCAGCCCATAATTACCGTAAATACAAGCTATCCGGGAGCCAACGCCGATGTGATCATGAACCAGATCACAGAGCCCCTGGAACAGAACATCAACGGCATTCCCGGGATTCGTTCCCTGAGCAGTGTGAGCAGCCAGGGGAGTTCCCGCATAACGGCTGAATTTGAATTGAGCGTGGACCTGGAAACAGCGGCCAATGATGTCCGGGACAAGGTCTCGCGGGCGCAGCGCTTTTTACCCAGGGACTGTGATCCGCCCACCGTTTCAAAAGCAGATGCAGACGCCACGCCCATCATGCAGATAAGCGTTCATAGCGACATCCGGTCCCTGATGGAAGTGAGCGAAATTGCCGACCTTACGGTCAAAGAGCAATTGCAAACCATACAGGATGTAAGCGGGGTAAGTATCTGGGGAGAAAAACGCTATTCCATGCGCCTGTGGCTGGATCCGGCCCGGATGGCCGGGTACGGGGTAACCCCCCTGGACGTGAAAAACGCTGTGGACCGGGAAAATGTTGAACTGCCTGCAGGAAGGATTGAAGGGGACAAAATGGAACTTTCCATCCGCACCCTGGGGCTGATGACCACGCCTCATGAATTCAACAACCTGATCATTAAGCAGGACAGGGGACGCATTGTCCGCTTTCAGGACGTAGGACGGGCCGAGCTGGGACCCGAGGACACTCGGAGTGCTTTTCGCAAGGACGGGGTACCCATGGTGGTGGTGGTCATCATTCCGCAGCCCGGAGCCAATCATATCATGATTGCAGACCAGGCCATTGAGCGTATCAGGCAGATGAAAAAAGACCTTCCGGAGGATGTGTCGGTTGATGTCCTTTACGACAATACACAATATATCCGTGCCTCGATCAAGGAAGTACGTGACACCATATTCATAGCGTTTTTCCTGGTGGTTCTGGTCATATTCATTTTTCTGCGCGACTGGCGCGTCACCCTGGTGCCCGTAGTGGTCATACCCGTTTCCCTGGTAGGGGCTTTCTTTGTTATGTACCTGGCCGGATTCTCCATAAATGTGCTGTCCATGCTGGCCGTAGTGCTGTCTGTGGGATTGGTGGTGGACGATGCCATTGTGGTTACGGAAAACATATACATTCGCGTGGAACGGGGCATGACCCCGGTAGAAGCCGGCATAGAAGGGTCCAAAGAGATCTTTTTTGCAGTGGTCTCCACTACTATTACCCTGGTTGCCGTATTCCTGCCCATTGTTTTTATGGAAGGCATGACTGGCCGTTTGTTTCGTGAATTCAGCATTGTGATTGCAGGATCTGTTACCATTTCTTCTATTGTTGCGCTAACCTTTACCCCCATGCTGGCCACAAAGATCCTCAAAAAAAGGGATAGTAAAGGATGGTTTTACAGGAAGACAGAGCCCTTTTTTAATGGTATGACAAACGGGTATACCCGGTGGCTTACCGCTTTTATAAAAGTAAAATGGGTGTCCATTCCACTGGTTGTTCTCCTTTTTGCGGCCATCATCCTGTACTGGACAGCCATACCTTCCGAACTCTCCCCTATGGAAGACCGGTCACAGTTTACTGTACGGGTGACCGGACAGGAAGGAAGTACTTTTGAATATGTACGGGACATAACAGACCAGGTTGCCAGCCAGGCAGATTCCATTGCTTATGAAAGGAAAGCCCTTACATCGCGTTCATCGACCGGAAGCGGTTTTGTTACCGTTATGCTTCCCGATATCGATCAGAGGGAGCGCAGCCAGATGGAGATTGCCGAGGCGGTTACCCAACAGGTAATCCGGGAAAGCCGTGCCCGTGTTATTGTGCAGCAAACCTCCACTTTCGGGGGCCGCCGCGGAGGGATGCCCGTGCAATACGTTCTGCAGGCTCCTACGATTGAAAAATTGCAGGAAGTGCTACCCCGGTTCATGGAAGAGGTAGATAACAGCCCGGTATTGAGAATGGCCGATGTGAACCTGAAATTCACCAAACCGGAACTGCGCATAAACATTGACCGGGACAAGGCCAATTCCATGGGGGTAAGTGCCCGCAACATAGCACAGACACTGCAGTATGCCCTGAGCGGCCAGCGCATGGGCTATTTCTACATGAACGGGAAACAATACCAGATCCTGGGAGAAATCAACCGCCAGCAGCGCAATATGCCGGCAGACCTGAAATCTGTTTTTGTACGGAGCGACAACGGGCAAATGATACAATTGGACAACCTGGTCACTTTAAAAGAAGACGTTGCCCCTCCCCAGCTCTACCGGTACAACCGTTTTGTGTCGGCCACCATTTCCTCCGGGTTGAACCAGGGGTATACCATAGGGGACGGGCTGGACGAAATGGACCGGATTGCCGCACAGGTGCTGGACGATAGTTTTCGCACCGCACTCTCCGGAGAATCCAAGGAATTCCAGGAAAGCGCCTCGAGCCTGATCTTTGCCATGGGCCTGGCCCTGGTGTTGATTTTCCTGGTTCTTGCAGCCCAGTTTGAAAGCTTCAAGGATCCGCTCACAGTCATGTTTACCGTACCCCTTGCCCTGGCCGGAGGACTGGCACTGATGCACTGGACAGGCCAGACCATGAACATCTTCAGCCAGATTGGCCTGATCATGCTCATTGGACTGGTGGCAAAGAACGGGATCCTGATTGTGGAATTCGCCAACCAGAAACAGGCGGCAGGCATCAAGAAAACGGAATCCATCATTGCAGCCGCTGCACAACGCCTGCGTCCTGTACTGATGACCAGTATTACCACAGTGCTGGGTTTGCTACCTCTTGTCTTTGCTACCGGCGAAGGGGCAAACGGAAGGATCGCCATGGGTATTGCGGTTACCGGCGGACTGACCTTCTCGACGCTGATGACCTTGTTCATAGTCCCGGCCATGTACGGTTATATTGCCACCGATAGAATGAAGAAAAATATAAAACAAAAAGGTCATGATTGTTAGGTTCGTGATTGTCCTGGCCGTGGCGGTTCACGGAACCGCCATCACGGCCACGGTTAATGGGTCTATGGACCAGGACAGGCCGGGTTATCATATTACGCTCAAAGAATGTATTGAGACCGGCCTTCAGAACAATTATTCGGTACGCATCATGCGTAATGTGGAACAACAGGCTGTCAACAATGCCACCAGGGGAAATGCAGGACAGCTTCCCACCCTGGACTTGAGTGCTTCCTACGGAGGAACGTATTACAACAACAGGTACTACTATCCTGATGGAGAACAGGTCTCGGCTTCGTCCCTGAACAACAACATCCAGGCGGGTGTGGATATGAACTGGACCCTCTTTGACGGCTTCGCAATCCGGGCCAATTATCAGAAGCTTCAGGAACTGAAGATCAAAGGAGAACTGGATATGCGCCTGACTCTGGAAGATTTTGTGGCTTCTGTGGCTTCTGAATATTACCTCTTGATAAGACAAAAGGTACGGCTGGACAACCTGCGTCAGAGCGTAACCCTATCCCGCGAAAGGCTGCGCATAGTACAGGAAAGCTTTCACATAGGGGCCTCTTCCGGTCTGGATTACCAGCAGGCACAGGTGGATTACAATGCCGACACTTCGGATTACCTGGCCCAGGCAGAGCTGGTTAACAGATCCATCATCAAGCTGAACGAACTGCTTGCCCTGGATGATGTGGAAAGAAATACCATCCCGGCAGACACGTCCATCAAACTGAACCTTTACCTGGACAAAGACCAGTTGTGGCACAATACGCTCAAAAACAACACGACGCTGCTTAAGTCAATAAGCGACAGAACCATATCGGAACTGGACCTTAAGCGGGTACAGGGCCGTAATTACCCTTACCTGCGGCTCAATGCCGGGTATGGGTACCGTCAGTACTGGTACACGAACAGCACTTATGACAGGAACAACCAGTTTGGTCCAACCCTGGGTGCTTCTATGGGCTTTGCCATTTATGATGCCGGGAACCGCCGCAGGGAACAGGCCAATGCACGCTTGAGCATAGAGAATAGCCGTCTGTGCCAGGAAGAAATGGAAACTACCCTGCAGGCAAATCTGTCAAGCCTGTGGATGGCCTACGACAACAACCTGAATTTGTGGAAAATTGAAAAAAGCAACCTGCAGGTAGCCCGCGGCAATTTTGATATTGCCATGGAGCGCTACCGGCTGAGGGAATTGTCCGGAATTGAACTACGGGAAGCCCAGCTGAGCCTGCTGCAATCGGAAGAACGCCTTTCCACAGTGGAGTACAATATCAAGATCTGTGAAATTTCCCTACTTTTACTGAGCGGGGACATACTGGCTTGTGAATTATAACCGGTAGGTTAAAAAGTCAATTCAAAACGCAGGGAAACGGTGTGGAAATCAACCCCTGCCTTCCTCGCGACTTCAATAATCTGAGAATAGTCCTTTGAAGGGTATCCGTAAGCGTCATGCCCTATGAGGAATTGTCCCGCCCCATTGGCGTACCGGTCATTGTCGGTGTAGATGTAATTGACCATGAGTTTCACATGGTCGTTTATATAATAGTTGATGCCGGCCGTATAGTTTTGTGAGGCGCCTCCTTTTATGGGATCATAATTCAAGTCCAGGTGATCGTACCGGGCCAGCAATTCCACGTCTCCCCATTTACGCCCCCGCGAAGGATTCATGAACAGGCCGGTCGTGTTATCGTAGCGTTGCCTGCCGCCAAAGAGCAACATCCCGGCCTGGGCATAAAACCCTTTGAAATGCAACACAGATACCGGACCTTCAACACCCGAGAGAGGCTTTGCCAGGTTGGTCATATTGTAAAGATATTCTCCCTGTAGCCGCAGGCCTTTGTAGTAAAAGCCTGCCTGTCCGTTGAAAAGGTATTGGCTTTTTATGTTTTTGATAACATAGGTATCCAGGTATTGGTTCCGGTTGATATACGCAACATTACCCTGGCGGTAGCGTATGAACGGGTATGATCCGGAAACCGGGTCCTTTGCGGGAAATTTATAGGATGCAGCCACGCCAATATGGAGTCCCACGTTCTTGTTGTTCACAAAGGGCATGGCAACAACTTTTGCTATAACCGTACGCGAGTCAAAGGATGTGGTCAGTATGGAATCCGCTTCGGGATTCTGCCGCTGGTAACTTGTCTTGTCAAAGGAAACTCCCAGAGAGCCTAAAAACCAGTACTGGTTGGTGCTGACCTGGATACCCAGGAGATCCACCGGGACCATAGCCGATATTACCATGGGTTTTTCTTGGAAAGCCTGTTCCCGGGGCCGGACAGCGCCTTCCATGGAAAAGAGGCTTTCAAAATGTCCTGCTGTTATATTCAGATTACGGATACCGGAATACTGAATATAAGCTTCGGTGATGCGGGGTTTGAGCCTGGAAAAATCCGCCTCGAAAACGCCAGTCCAGCCATCTGCCACTTCTGCTCTCAACCCCAGGCGCGCATTGCGTACGGTTCCTCCGTTCGGTATGGAATCATAATCTTCATAATATCCGAAGAAATAACTGCCGTCCAGGTCAGCAAATCCATCCAGCCACAATGTGAATGATTCCCCGCGGGTTGTAAAAACACGGAGCCCGGAAGGTTTCGGGTCTGTTGGGGTGCGGTATTGACCTGCTGCCTGCAGGATACAAAGAGAACACAAGATAAACAAGCACGTTTTCTTCATTCTGGCTATTATAAGAGAGCGTAGATGACGGAGGCTGGAGGTACGGTTATTCGTAAACAACGGTGAAACTAAGGTTCCCTGAATAAATTCCCCCGGGATTGGCCTGGTAATCGGCAAGCTGTATGGTTCCACCCATATACACGGTAATCCCTTTTTTTATGCTATAATATGGGGGAGGAGGCCATGCTGTAATACTATAAATCGTCCTGGTCTGACTGCCGCCTTGCCTGGTAAGGGTTACTTCACCCGGAAGAATGAGCTGTGTTACATTGAAATTTTTACTGCTGGAGGAAAACTTTATCGTTGCAGGACTATAATTACCCATATCTTTAAGCTCCACCGACCCTGTCGCCACACGGTTAAAAACCCCGTTGGCTACCTCTATTGATACAGAACCTGACCAACCTGTAACTGCTACTTTGCCAAAATTGAAATTATTAAGGATATCAATCTGCAAGTCACTTGGTTGAGCCTTGACTGTCTGTGCTGCTAACAGAAATAGAAAAACCTGCAAGATGTATTTACATTTCATAAAACCTGGTTAAAGCTTTTCAGGGCAACTCCAGTTGTGCTGTAGCGTATGTCTCCGGCCTGACGTCCGATTGGGCAGTATATGTTATCAGTAATTTGCCCGAGCTGAAATCCACCCCGGACTGATTATCAAGTGCTATGCGAAAATTCCTTATAGTATTTGGGGTGTATACAGCTATACCATTGACTACGCCTACCCGGGTCTCCGTTCCATTGGGTGCGACATGGGTGACATTCAGGTCCCCGTATACAGACATGTTTCCTGATCGGTTGAAACTCATTTTGAGATAAAGAGCTTCATTATCACCCTTTTCCAAGGCCAAGTCTGAAAGGTACACCTCTGTGGCGGAATCTCCCACGCGGATGATGACCGGGATGGTGATTCCAAAAATGGGTATCAGCCGGACACTAACCGAGGTGGTGTCACGGTTGGGATCTTCCTCGCCCAAGGCCACTTCATTGGGGACAGCGCGAAAATATACGTGGGAACGGTATTCGCCCGGTGCCAGATTTTCCCTTCCCACCACCTGCATACGGACCGTCTGGGCTTCATTGGGTGCCAGGGTCACTGAACGCGGGAAAAAACGAAGGTGCTTATCGGCAAAAAATTGACCGGGATCTGGTTCTGTAATTTCTTCAAAAGTTCCTTCTGTGGTCATCCTGTACTGGATGAAAGAAATATTATAACGGGCCGTGTCTTGTCCTGTATTGGCCAGGTTCAATTCCATTACCCTGCGGGATCCGTCAAACACCACACGCCGTGGGGTGACAAGCAAATTCCCCTGGGCAAATGCCCGGGGCATTAAGGAGCCGGTAAAAATGAAAAATACCAGCAAAAAGAAAAGTTTTCCAGATTTATGCATGATCCCTTAATTTATACGTTGACAATAAACACAAATATAAGAAAAAATTAAAACGTAACAGATTTACGGGAAAGAGATTATTAATTCGGGAAAGATCAGTGATGATTCCGTCATTTATTTTATCAAAAAACGCCTCTCTGCAAGGGAGAAGCGTTCCTTATGGTGGGTTCTAAAAATTCATTTTCCCCGTTTTTTGATTTGAAAAATCGAAGAACCCTTTACCGAAATTTTCAAATCAGTGTAAATGTGGGATATTTT
>ERZ1026800.2005-NODE-2005-length-11905-cov-3.747241_pt1 | contig 11905 bp, 10 predicted proteins | sample MGYA00520873_ERZ1026800 | MGnify/ENA primary metagenome ERZ1026800 (study PRJEB33270, sample SAMEA104284475) | anaerobic digester metagenome | biome: Anaerobic digester microbiome; feature: mesophilic sludge digester; material: Anaerobic digester biomass...
CGAGGTGCCCGTGGCGCGGTTGGCGGCGTACGAGCTGAGCGACTGGCTCTTCCGCCTGACCGGCGGGGACTTTCCCGTGCTCCTCGCGCCCAGCACGGACAAGAACGTCAAGATCTACCTAGGGGCGACCTTCGCGCGGCCGCACTTTCCAGAAGACCTGAAGGCGCTGGCCTCCGGCGGATCCACCGACGGCTTTGCCGTGCGAGTGAAGGACGGGGACATCTACCTCTTCGGCGCGCGGCCCGCCGAAGGAGGGGTGGGCTGGTACCGCCTGCTGCGCGCCTACAACGCCAGCGGCCAGGCGCGCCGGAAGCTGCCCGAGCCGTCCTGGAGGCGCGCCACCTGCGGCCTCACCGACGTGTACTTCACGGACCTGCGGCACGGATGGGCGACGGGTTACGACAACGTCGTCAGCGAGAGCGTGGTCCTGCGCACCACCGATGGCGGGCGCCTCTGGAAGACGGCGCGGCCCTCGGACGGCGGCGCCTACTCGGCCGACGCCCTGGCGGTGACGCCGTCCGGGCGTCTGTGGGTGGTGGGCGGCGAGGGCTGGGACGGCGCCCTCATCGCGCGCAGCGCCGACAAGGGCGCGTCGTGGAAGTACGTCCCGGCGCCCACGCTCGAGTACCTGCTCGGCGTCGAGGCGGTCTCCGGGCGGGTCGGCTTCGCGGCCGGGACCCGCGGCGTCCTTCTGCGCACCACGGACGGCGCCCGCACCTGGAGGAAGGTCAAGGGCGCTCCCGCGGGCGACCTTCTGGGCATGCGCTTCGCGAGCGCCTCCGAGGGCTGGGTGCTCGCCAACGACCGGGCCGGCGTGACGGGGACCGTCCGGCACACGACTGACGGCGCGGCGACGTGGACGGAGCAGCTCCGCACTCCCGGCGCGCTGCTGGGCGCCGTGGACACCGTGGGTCCACACATCTGGGTGGCCGGTGGCGACCCGGCCGCCGGCCCGGTTCTCGCCGGCGAACGGGTCAGCGGCGCCGGCGTGGTACTCCACAGCCCCGACGGCGGCATGACCTGGGAGACGCAGTGGGGCGGCGACGCCGGTGACCTGCGCGTGAACGACCTCGACATGGTGGACGAGCAGGTCGGGTGGGCGGTCGGCGACGCGACGGCGGCGCAGAAGGCCCTCGTCCTGCGCACCACCGACGGCGGCGGCCACTGGGCGACGCTGGATCCCGGCGACGTGTACTTCGACCTCACCGCCGTCCACGCGCTCGATGCCCGGACGGCGTGGGTCGTGGGCGACGGCGAGGAGATCCTCGCCACCACCGACGGCGGCGTCACGTGGACGTCGACCTTCGGGGACGTCGTCGGGCCCGTGGTCCGCGTGGACCCGGCTGAGGTGAGACGCGGCAGGAAGGCGTCGCTGCGCTACACGGTCAAAGACGCCCGCAGTCCACAGGCCCGGGTCACGCTCCGCATCCGCGACGGGCGCGGCCGTGTGGTCAAGCGCCGCGCCCTCGGCTGGCGGAGCACCGGTCCGGCCGCGCACGTGTTCTCCTTCCGCTGCCGTCTGCCGCGCGGCCGCTATCGTGTCGAGGCTCTCGCCGTCGACCGCTCCGGCAACCGGCAGAGCCGGATGGTCGCCGGCAGGCTCGTCGTGCGCTGAGCCGGCAGCGCTCGAGCTGCGTCGTCCATCCGCAGCCGTGGCGGCCGGGCGGCGCTTCAGACGTGTGGTCGGTCAAACGGCGCAGTCTCGCGCAGCCGCTGGGCGGCCGCGCCTATGCGGGCGTGCTGTGACGACGCCAGACCGAACCCTCCCGCCGCGGACGCCAGCGCCAGTCCGAGCAGGAAGAGGAGGTTCTTCTGACCGTGGGCGTCGGGCTTGACGGTCTGCGAGGCGTCGTGATCGGCCGGCTCCTGGCGGCCGGATGACTCCTGTGCTGCGACCCCCGCGGGCGAGCTGGTCTCGGGCGCCGCCGGAGTCACAGGATCGGCAGCGGTTCCCGCGTCCGGCAGCCGTGCCGTCGGAGTACCTTCATCGTCCGGCGCCCGGCTCGCCGGTCGGGACTCGCCGTCAGAGTGCGCGCGTCCGTCGGCCTCACCCCTCACGACGTCGTCGGACCCCGCAGCCCTTCCGCCCTCTCCCGCGACCCCTGCCGGTTCTTCGTTCGCACCCCCGGATCGGCCGACAGTCACCGTGTGCGTCACGCTACGTACGTTGCCGGCACGATCGGCCACGCGCAACGTGATCTTGTGCGCCCCAAGGGCGGCGCCGGTGAGGTTCACGGAGAGCGAAGAGTCCGTGATGCGGGCCTTCCTGGTCATGTCATGACCGTCGACTGTGAGCCTCACCCCCGATGCTTTGACGCCCGTACCTCCAGCCGGGTCCTGATAGGCGGCGCGGACGGAGATCTTGCGAGAAGATTGGACCGATCCGTGCGCAGGAGCCAGGCGCGTCACGCGTGGCGCGGCTGCAAACGGACGCACCCATGTGCCGCCTCCGCGCGGCCAGGAGGCGAATGAGCGACCGTTCGCGGCCACCAGGCTCTGGGTGGTGGAGAGGATCGGGAGGGCCAACGTGCCTTTGCGGTGAGAGAAAGCACCCGAGGCGGTCTGAAGCTGTGCGAGTGCGCTATGGGGGGTGTTGCCGCGGATCGACCATGCGGACGACTGTGGGTTCTCCCCAAGTGCGAGGATGGCCTGTATGGCCCATGCGGTCGATTCGGAGTACGTGTAGCCGCCGTTCCTGCTGCTGGAGAACCCACCGTCCGGGCGCTGGGCGCTCTTCAGATAGGCCCGGGCGTCCGTGAGGGTGCGGTGCTTGACGTCGGTCCCGCCGGCGACCAGCGCCTGGATCGCGGCGGCGGTGTCGTCGACGTCGCTCACGGCGGAGGAGCCGCTGTCTCTCGCGTTGCTGGAGAACCCGCCGTCCGGGAGTTGCTGGCCACGGAGCCAGGCGACGGCGTCGGCCCGTACTGACGGTTCGGCTTGTGCGGCGCAGAGCGCGATGACAGCCCACGTGGTCGTGTTCACCGCCGCGATCCCGGGCGCCGTCGGTGCCGGGCTGAAGCGTCCGTCTCCGCGGCGGAAGCTGAGGAGCTTGGCGACGAGATCGGTCCTGCCCCTCCCGGCGGCCTTGAGGCTGGCGCGGCGGCCGGCTGCCACATAGGCGAGGATCATCTTGGCGTAGTAGGCGGGCGCGTTGCCGGTCGCACCCTGCGTCGCGTGCGCGTCGAGATCCAGGCTCTCGAGGTACCCCACGGGGCTCTTGCCCGCGCCGCCCCAGGCACTGCCGGTGGGGTCTTCTCCGCTCGCGGCGATGGCGAGGACGCCCCACGGCGTGAAGGCGGGATCCTGGAACCGGCCGTCAGACCGTTGCACGGCGTGAAGGTAGTCGAGCCCTCGGGTCACGACGGCAGAGCGGGCGGCGAGTCCGGGGGGCGCAAGCGAGAGCGCTGCCACCGTGGTCGTCCCTGCTGCGAGGATCAAGGCGAGACGCAGCCGGATCACCATCATCATCCCTCCTCCGTGAAGGGCAACAGGACCACCTCGGTGCGGCTCCGGTAGCGGCCGATCAGGGCCACCATCCGCGTCCCGAAGACGGCAGCGAAGAGGCACGTCGCGGCGGCATGTGATGCGTCGAAGAAGAGGCCTTGTGCGTAGAGGGCGACCAGAGCGGACCAGGTGCGCGCCGTGAAGGCGAGGTACATCCAGAGGGTGACGAACCAGTCGAACGCCACTGCCGACAGGCCGCCGACGAGCACCAGTTCCCAGCGCGCCGGGCGGCGGCCGGCCAGCCCCATGAGGCCGCCTGCCGCGCCGATCGCACCCCACGCGAGCATCTGCCACGGCGTCCACGGTCCGTGTCCGAAGAAGAGGTTCGACACCAGCCCGGTCGTCGCTCCGACCATGAACCCTGGAGCAGGCCCGAGAGCCACTCCTGCGACAAGGACGATGAAAGTGACCGGCTTGAAGTTCGGCAACGCTGCGAACAACAGGCGACTCGCGGTCGCGAACGCGGCCAAAGCGGCGACGATCGCAAGCTGGTGCGCAGTGGACAGCCTTGAGCTGGCTACGGCGATACCTGTCACGAGGACGGCGACGACGACCAACAGGCTGGTGACGCCCCAGTCGGCCTCGCGCGGGGCCGTGACGCCTCTGATCACGAGCAGCGTCCCGGCGCCGACGAGTGTCCCTGCGAGCAGGCCGGCGAGATGTCGCCGCAGCCACTCCGTCGCCGTGTGGAAGCCGCCACGCTGCGGGTCCGGGCGTTTCACGAGGGCACCTCCCAAGTGACTTCGTCGTCGAGCAACGCACCGGGGGTCACGTCGCGCAGGAGACGATCGATCTGCGTGGTGAAGAACAGCGCCCTGTGGAGGACGTGGCGTGGCGAGCCGTCGGCGAGGATCCCGTCTGGCCCGAGCAGGATGACACGGGACGCCGCGCGGGCGGCGAACTCGACGTCGTGCGTGACGACGAACGTCGTCCTTCCTGCCGCAGCCCAGGCGCGGAGCAGCTTCGCGAGCCCGGTCTTGTGGGACGGGTCGACACCGCGGGTAGGCTCGTCGAGCACAAGCAACGGCGGCTCGGCGCAGGCGACGATGGCGAGCGCCGCCCGCGTGCGCTCGCCGCCCGAGAGTCCGCGCGGGTCCCGGTCCAGCAGGTGCGCCAGGTCCAGGTCGGCGATGACACGCTCACTCAGTTGTGCGGCCCTCTCTCCGCGCAGGCCCAGCGTCGCGAGGGAATAGTCGATCTCGGCGGCGACCGACTCCTTGACGAAGTAGTCGCCGGGGTTCTGGCCGAGGTAGCCACAGAGGCGCGCGGCCTCTGACACGGACAACGTCGCGACGTCGAGCCCGCCCAGGACGACACGGCCTCGCAGCGGACGGAGGAGCCCGTTGAAGTGCTTCACCAGGGTGGACTTGCCGACTCCGTTCTCTCCCATGAGTGCGACGACCTCTCCGCGGTCGACCGTGAGGTCCAGGCCGACGGCGAGCGGCAACTCCGGGTCGTATCCGATCGTGAGCTTCTCAGCGCTCAGCACGGTCTCGCTCGATCTCCGTGGCGGGTCGTCATGCCAGGAGGGGATGAGCCGGCAGGAGTCATCCCGGGCGAGCAGGGAATGGGCGTCCTTGACGGTGAAAGGGAGTCGGCCGTCGGGTGTCGGGAGGTGGCCTTTCGGTGTGGAGGGGCGCCGACTGAACAGGCGTCCGATCGGCGTGAGCCAATCCGGCCGGGCGATCGCGGCCCATCGCGCGAACGTGTCCGGGTCGTCGTCGCGGATCAGCCCCCCCTGGTCAAGCACGACGACCCGCGTGGCGAGGTGCAGACATCGCTCGATGCGGTGCTCCGCGAGCACGATCGCGGCTCCGGTGTCCTCAGACAGTCTGCGGATCGCCGCCAGGAGATCCTCGCTGCTCACCGGATCCAGCTGGGACGTGGGCTCGTCCAGGGCCAGGATCCTCGGCTGCATGGCGATGACCCCGGCCAGGGCCACACGCTGCAGCTCGCCGCCCGACAGTTCGGAGAGCGGGGCGTGGCGGAGATGCGAGAGGCCGGTGGAGATGAGGGCCTCTTCCACCAGCCGGGTGATGTCGGCGGACGGCACACCGAGGTTCTCGAGCCCAAAGGCCAACTCCCGCTCCACGCCCGTCATCACCGACTGGGACTCCGGGTCCTGGAAGACCAGTCCGACACTGCGGGCGAGACACCTGGACGGCTCTGAGCGCGTGTCCAGGCCCTCGACGGTGACGGAACCTCCGAAGACTCCGCCGTGGAAGCGCGGGACGATGCCGTTCAGACAGCGCAGCAGGGTCGTCTTGCCGCTGCCCGAGCCACCGATCACGAGGACGACCTCGGCGGCGTCGATCGTGAGGTCGACGGTCTGGAGCGCCGTCCGCGCCGCGCCCGGGTAGGTGTATGTCACCTGCTTGAGGACGGCAAGGGGCGCCATGGCATGGTGACGATGAGGGGGATGACGAGGCCGGCGACGACCACGAGCCAGAGGGTGCCTCCCAAAGGAGACCAGATGTCGCCGAGCAAGGGGAAATACGTGAACGACCAAGCCCCGGCGACGGCGCCGACAACCACGGCGGCGAAGGCGGTGACCGCGGCCGACAATGCGGCGGCGTCAGTCGGTGTCCATCGCCGTCGTCGCGCCCAGCGGGTGCGTCTGCCGGCTCCATAACCGCGCGCCTCCATGGAGGCCGCAACGTCGACGGCCCGCTCGAGGCTCTGTGTGAGCAGCGTCGCGAGCAGCGGCAGTCGGAGGGCGGCGCGGTGGTGGGCTCGCCCGTCGTCCAGACGGACGCCGCGCGCCCTCTGGGCGTCGATGATGCGGGCTGCGTCGCGCGAGAAGACCGGCAGAAGGCGCGCCGCCAGCGAGAGCACCAGGCCGGAGCGGAACGAGAACCTGCTCGCGATCGCCAACTGGTCGTCAGGGTCGACGCACAGGTTGAGCAGAGAGAAGGCGAGGATCACGCCTGCGAGGCGCAGGGCGCTCCCCACGCCGAACACCACTCCCTGTACTGTGACCGCGATCCGGAACGGACCGACGCCGATGCCCCAGAGCACGTCCAGACCCGCCCCAGCGAACAGGGGGTTGACGAGGAGCACGACGGCGACGATGTACAGAGACACGCGGATGTAGGGCCAGGCCGCACGCAGGACACGACTGGCTGCGAGCGTGGTGACGACGATCACCAGGATGACGGCAGACTGGGCTGGATTGGTCGTGACGAGCGCGGCTGCCGCCAGCGCGAGCGTGCACGAGAGGGAGACTGCAGGCCGGAGGCGGCGCAGTCCGTATCGCCGGGACTCACGTTCGCGGAGCAGCGCAGCCCGGCGTGCCGCGCGGAAGCGGGTCCTGTCCTCGGGTCCGCGCGAGGCGAGCGTGCGCTCTCTCAGAGGCGACGCCGTGCCTGCGCCAGATGGGGCAAGGTCGGCGGCGGCGTCCCGCCCGGCGGCCACATGGATCAGTCGGCTCGCCATGGCAGCGGGACCGGCTTGCCGTCCACGAGAGCGATGCCCAGACGGGCTGAGACGGAGGCGGGGGTGACGGTCTCGAGCAGCGGGCCAAGGTCCTCCTCAGAGGTGACGAGGAGGACGAGCAAGGGCATGTCCATGTCGTCCGGATCGGGCAGGGCGAGACACACGCCGGATGCGTCCGGCCCGGTAGAGCCGTCCAAGGCCTGAAGGACGAGACGTCCGGAGGCGACCGTCACAAGCTCGACTCCACCATCGTGGCCGGCGAGGCGGCTCATCAGCCACGGTACAGCCTCCGCCTCGGCCGCCGTGGCCACCACGACCGCCTGATGGGGGGCTTTCCGGCCGAACGGTACGGTCGCGCCGAGCGACACACCGGCGTCCTCGGCCCATGCGCGGACGGCCGCGTCGGCCTGGTTGGTGACGAGCAACGGCTCGCCGTCCGCCCAGGGCGCCGGCAGCGCGAAGATCGCGGTGGGGAGGTACATCGCGTCGGCCCACGCATGGTAGTCCCACCACACGGTCTGGCCGCCACGCAGCTTGAAGTCAGCGGCGCCGACGTCCGCCATCAGGCCGTCGACCCAGTAGAACCAGTCCTCGGCGTTCGTCTCGGCCACAGATCCGTGAGTCGAGGCCACGCCGGCGATCGCCTTCACGAACCCGCCGCCGTACGCGGTCTCCACCTCGACGTTCTCGGCGAGCAGGCGCATGACGGTGATGTCTTTCGTGACGGGGGCGGTCACATCGGTCATGATCTGGCGGCCGAAGTCGCGCGAGACGACCAGGCGGACCTCGTCCGCGAGCGGGGGTCGTCCGGGATCGGCGGGCGCGGTCCGCGCCTGCCCCCCGGATCCGCATCCGGGGAGCAGGAGCAGGCCGCCGAGCAGGAGCAGCACGAACCACTGGAGCCAGAGGGCAGCGCGGCGCTCAAGCCGGAGACGACTCGCTTTCGTGACGGTCGTCCGGCACTGCAGCATCGTTGTGCCGCGGAAGCCGCTCCCGGCGGAGCGTCGGACCACCGTTCGGCGGCTCACCGGCTGCCCTCAGTCGTCACTTGGCCTGGAGCTTCAGGACAGCGACGGGGGTCACGCGGCCCCAGGTGTCCGCGGCGCTGACTCGCAGGGTGTAACGGGCTCTGCGCGGGACCAGCTTGCCGTCCGCGCGCCTTCCGTTCCAGGTCACTCGCTGTTCGCCGGCCTCTCGACGGACGAGCATCGTGCGTATGGTCTTGTTCTTCGCATTGCGGATCTGGACCTTGACGCGGGCGGGCCGGGACAGGGTGAAACGGACGGTGGGCCTGGCTTTGCCAGGCACGAACTTCGCCGGGGCGACACTCGCGCCGGTGAGCGTCAACTCGGCGCCGAAGTTGACGAGGGCTCTGGGGGAGCGGACGTACCAGGTGGACACGTCCATGGGCTTCTCCGCCCAAACGAGGTAGCTGCCGTCGGCGGGTGCGGCGATAGTGACGGTGCCGTCGGACGACGTGGTGTACGTCGCGCTGCCCACGTGCACAGTAGCGCCCTCCACCGGCGGGAAGTCCGCCGGTTTCTCGAGCTGGGTCGGGTCAGTCAGCCCGTACCTGTCGTAGTCAGCCTGGTTGTTCACCTTCGCCAGGTCGTCGGCCTTGACGGTGACGGTAAGGTCCTCACCGCTCGTGTACGTCGTGTCGAGCTCCGTGACCAGCGCCACCGACGCGCGGGCAAACGTGGCGTCCGGCGACTGCGTCCACAGCGTCTCGTCGCCGTCCCTGAGCGTGAAGTCGATGGCGGCGACATCGACGATCGGGTAGCCGGCTCCGTTGACGGCATAGACCCAGCCCTCGCTCCAGTCGGGGAGCGACGTGAAGCCCGCGATGTTGGTGACGAAGGTACCCTCGTAGGCCGCCTCCCAGGTGAAACCGCGGATACCGGCTGCAGAGGCCAGTGCGGCCAGGGCATTGGGTGTCTTGGTCCGGTAGAGGTTGCCGTTGCTGTCGTAGAAGCTCGGGGTGGCCGACACAGTGACCGGCGTGAGCGACGCTATGGTGCCCGACGAGGCCTCGACACGGACCCCGGCAGTGAGTGCCGTCGCCGTAGGGACGATGACGGCCGCGCCGAGACACGCAACGGCGATCATGAGCAGGATGCGACGATGTGGCACTGGTGACTCCTTTCCGACGGCAGTCTGTCGGGCGACCGAGCGCCGCGGATTTCACCGACCGCTCGTCCACCTCGCCCGGAGTAGGGCAAGCGTCTCTGAGGGTCCTTCGGTGTCGGTGTACTCGCAGGTCCCGAACCGGGCCGCGGTCAGGCGCGACCTGGACTGCATATGTGTGGGGATGGCTCATCATAGAGCAATATGAGAATGATTCGCAAATCGTCCGGCTGTTAGATTCTCCACCCGGGGCCGCTTGCAGGAGCGTGGAGAGAGCCGTTCGCGCGACATGGTGGAGGATGCTGGCGATCCTGCAGGGAAGGCCACGCCTCGGCGACACGCATCGCGCCGCCGTGGGAGCGCACCAGGAGTCCTTCGGCCTCGAGCTGCGTGAGATCGCGACGGATGGTCATCCGTGAGACTCCGAGCTCCGCGCTGAGACGGGCGACCTTCACGAAACGCTTGCGTGCGACGCGTGCGGCGATGAGGGCGCGTCGCTCTTCCGGGGTGAGCCGTCCGGACGGGCGGTGTTCGATCCTGTCAGGGGGAAGGCGTGGGCGTGCCGGTGCGGAGCCGGGGCCGGGTATCCGGTCCTCGCTGCGATGGCTCTGCCGGCGGACGTGATCCGGAGGAACACGTCGCCGGTTCTCCGCTTGGGATCCGCCCGCCCGACGGACAGGGGCGAGGAACACGAGGACACCGCGTATGCGACGGGCATCGGCCTGAGGTCGGAGGCCGGTGTCGCTCTCGCGGCCGTCGTCGCTCTCTGACTCCATGGTCACGCCGGGCTTGTCGAGCAGTCCAGACACCCGTACCTCCCCGGTCGTCTGTCGCGTCAGTACTCGATGCCGGGGCGTGCATCCACGCCCTGGCGGTAGTAATGCTTCACCTCGCGCATCTCGGTCACGAGATCGGCGCGTGCGGTGATCTCCGGCGGCGCACTGCGTCCCGTGAATACCAGTTCCACTTCGTGCGGCCTGCGGTCGAGCAGCAACAGGCAGTCGTCGATCGTCAGCAGCCCGAACGAGAGGGCGACATCGATCTCGTCGAGGATCACGATGTCGTATCGGCCGCCGGTCAACGCGTCGATGGAGCGGGCGAAGCCCGCGCGTGCCCGGCGCTGATGCTCGGACGTCGGTTCTCCGAAGAGCCAGCCGTCGTGGCCGTAGCCCTCGACGCGAGCCAGGCCGAAAGCACCGAGCGCGGCGACCTCCCCGCTCGAGCCGGTCTTCATGAACTGGCCTATGAACACCCTGCGCCTGTGGCCGAGTGCGCGAAGCGCCAGGCCCATCGCGGCGCTCGTCTTGCCCTTGCCCTCCCCGGTGTAGACGTGGACGCGACCCGGAGCGTGGCGCTCGGACGTCGAGCCGGCGCCGGTGCACCTCAGCGACCGATCGGACATCGGATGCTCCTCGACAGAGTGCGTCGTCATTCGAGCCATCGTGCCTCCTTGTTCAGTCGCCGGAGATCCGTCGCCGGACAGCTGGGTCGGAACGCAATGAGAATCATTCTCATAGTCGCACGAGAGACAGCCTGCGTCAAGATGTATGGCGCGCTGTGCCGCGCACGACCCGCGTGCCATAATCGGCGCCATGCCGGATATGTCGGACAACAGCCGGGACGTTCTCGTCGTCGACGCCTTCGAGCGGCTCGGCGTGCCGCTCACCAGACAGCGCCGTCGGGTGTGGGAGTACTTCTCGACATGCGCGCGCGCCTCCACGATCGCCGAGGCCGCCGCGGCCGTCGGCTCCGACGGCGTGGGACAGGCGACCGTGTACCGCACCGTGGCGCTGCTCAACGAGATGGGGTTGCTCGTGCGCGTGCAGACCTCCCATCCCGAGGCGTGCTACACGGCCATCGGTGTCGGTCACACCCATCCGCTCGTCTGTCACCGCTGCCGCAAGGTCGTCCAGTTCGACGGAGAGGGCGATCTGTCCGTCCTGGAGCGGCATCTCGAGTCGACCACGGGGTTCTCGGTCTACGGGCATCACCTGGAGGTCTACGGGGTGTGCCCCGCGTGCGTCGCGCGGGCGGGCACGTCCGTTGCGGACGAGGCCGGCGAGTCCTGAGCCCGCAGGGGGTTTGATTCCACGCGCTCGCGGCTGTAGCCTTGCCCGGCATCTCCCCGCTGCTGGGAAGCCGGTGCAAGGCCGGCGCTGCCCCGCAACTGTGAGCGCGGACGACCGCCGCGACGATGCCACTGCCCTCCGGGCGGGAAGGCGCGGCCAGTAGGACGAAGCGCGAGCCAGGACACCGCGGCTGGGCGATCACTGCGACAACGCCTCGCGGGAGGTCATGCGGTGGATACAGCTCCCGATCGGTCCGTCCCTGGCCGGCTCATCCTCGTCACCGGCGGCGCGCGCAGCGGCAAGAGCACGCACGCCGAACGGCTCGCGGCGCAGCTCGCCGAGCCGTGCGGCGGCCGCGTGACCTACATCGCCACGTCGCAGGCCCACGACGAGGAGATGGCACAGCGCGTGAGCGCGCACGTGGCGTCGCGTCCGGCCACGTGGACGACGGTCGAGTGCCCCCTCGACGTGCCGGAGGCGGTGCGCGCCGCGGCCGCGCCCGCAGCGACGGCCGCCGGAGTGTCCGGCGGCGACCCGGGCGCGCCGGTCGCCTCACCGGTGGTGCTCCTCGACTGCGTCACCCTGTGGGTGACCAATCTGCTGTTCCAGGACGGCGCCCTGGGCGGCAGTCAACAGCCGAGACGAACTCGATGCCGCCATTGCTGCAATCGGCCTCCCGGCGATCCTGAAAACCGTTCGATTTGGATATGATGGCAAGGGGCAGGCCCGCATCAAAACCATTGCTGATGCCGATGCTTCCTGGACAGCGA
>ERZ1026800.2007-NODE-2007-length-11893-cov-5.465834_pt1 | contig 11893 bp, 5 predicted proteins | sample MGYA00520873_ERZ1026800 | MGnify/ENA primary metagenome ERZ1026800 (study PRJEB33270, sample SAMEA104284475) | anaerobic digester metagenome | biome: Anaerobic digester microbiome; feature: mesophilic sludge digester; material: Anaerobic digester biomass | place...
GGGGAAAATTCAGTGGTCAGCTTTTTCACCAGAAGATTGGTAAAAGGCAGTTTTCCGCTTAAAGTAACCAGGATCACCAAAATTTGACTGCCATCAGAATTACAGCGAAAGCCAATATATCTTAACTGACCCCTATGCTCAATTTCGTTATAGGGCTCAACTTTCGCTTTAAGGCAAAATTCCATTAGGGAATTAGCCAGCTGATCAAAAATCGGGGGATGATTTTCACAGGTAATGTGTTCTACGATTTGATGGGAAAAACGGGCATACATTCCAAAAGTAATTTTTCCTGTCTGTATATTTTTCCCCACCGGCATAAAAACCTTATTCCGGTAATGTTTTATTTGGGGAGAAGGAGCAGGAAAGTAAATTAATGCCTTATCTATAAAGGGACTGAAGAGTTCCAGAAGCAACTGATTTTTTTGTTTCAACTGTTCAGAATATTTTAACATCAACCAGTCACAGCCGCCACAGGGAATTTCTGCAACAAAAGAAGGGCATTTTACTTCAACCCGGGAATCCGAACAGCTTATATATTTTTTCACCTTCCCGTAAGCATAGTCCTTCTTTTCCACTGTAATATCAATATCTACAATATCTCCAACAGCGGTACAGGGTACAAAAATTGCTTTTCCTTCGGCGTAGGCAATGCCAAAACCGCCCATTGCCATTTTTTCAATTTTAAGATTCAAGATCTGTTTCAAAGCAATTCCTGAAGGCGTTCAATGCGCACTTCAACAGGAGGGTGAGTAGCAAAAAGTGAAATCCTTTTCTGATTATTGATTTTTGCCAGGACATAAGAATCACTTCGCTTTTCAGGAACATAAGCAACAGCTATTTTCTTTAGTGCTTCAATCATAGGAGCTGCACCTACCAATTTTGCGGCACCAGCATCAGCATTAAATTCACGCCAACGCGAATATGCCGCAATAGGAATATTGGCAAGGAGCATCAAAATGTTTTGCAGAACCATAATCACCAGCATATATCCCAAAAAACCTAAACCCCCACCCCGATCATCACGCAAAGCATTATCAATTATAACTGTCAAAACCCGGGCAAAAAACATCACAAAGGTATTCACAACCCCCATCAATAAAGTCATTGTAACCATATCTCCATTGGTAATATGAGTCATTTCATGCCCTGCTACAGCGGATAATTCTTCTTCCGAAAGACGGTCTATTAAAGTAGAGGAAAAGGCAACCAAAGCATTATTCTGTGAAGCTCCTGTGGCAAATGCGTTGGCATCCCTGCTATTATAAATACCGATTTCCGGCATTCTAATATTTCTTTCTTCTGCCATCTTTTCTACTGCAGAAAACAGATAAGCAACTTTAGGATGTGCCACTCCCGGTTTAACAATTTGAATTTTATAGCTTGCTTTTGCCATTGGCTTGCTTAAAAAGAGCGAAATAACTGAACCACCCACTCCAAAAATAGCACATATTATAAGTAAACCCCAAAGGTCTTCCATTTTTAAACCCAGAAGACCTGCTACAATTCCTAACACCATCATTACCAGAAAATTGGTGAGCAGGAAGATTCCGATTCTTTTCAGAAAATTCATTTCATACTCCTTTATTTCTTTTTATGCTCTGAATTTATAACTTCTGCAGGAACGAACATACATATTTCTTTCCCATTGCCATTATTATTATCAGGCAAGCTAAGGCAAGGATTTTTTTTACATAAACAGCAAAAGTAATTATAACATAACCAAAAGAAAGGAATTAGCAACGGGCTAATATCTATAAAGAAAGGGAATAATAGCTTACATATAATATAAATACTTTTCCCTTTTCTTCCTTAATAGCATTACCTACCCATTGCCTACCTGTTACGGATAGTAACCGCAATGGGTAGGCAGTAATAAAGTAATACTATTTGGATTAATAAGCATATTGTGCAGCAGGGTAGTCATATTCCGATTCAGTAAACAAGAAATAAATATTTGTTTTAATAATCCTTTTTGCGGTATTAAATCTGAATTTGTAACTCCATTTTCCTTCGTCTTGACAGAATTCCACTTCGTAAAAAAAGGGTTCATATAAGGAATTTATCAAATGAAACATAGTAAAATAGAAATTCTGGAACAGACACCTGTCGCCTATTCTATACTCTATCTTGCCCTACCCAGTATGCTAAGTATGCTGGTAAATATCTTTTATAATTTAACAGATACTTTTTTTATCGGCAAGTTGAATGATCCTTTTAAGGTTGCCGGTATCTCTATTGCTCTACCTTATTATACTATGCTAATGGCAATTGCAGGAATTTTTGCTAATGGAGGAGCCAGCTATCTTTCCCGTCTCCTGGGAAAAAATGATCTGAAAACTGCTCGGGAGACAACTACTACTGCTCTTTTCACAATAGCTTTAGTTTCAATATTTACCGCTATTTTGGGAGTTCTTTTTATTCCTTCTTATCTTAAAATATCAGGTGCAAGTTACTTAACTGCGCTTTCTGCCAGGAAATATTTAACTGCTCTTCTTATCGGTAGTCCAATCATAATGATTAAATTTACTATGATTCAATTGCTGAGAGCTGAAGGAGCTGCCAAAGAAGCAATGTGGGGTTTGTTTATTGGCACGGGAGCAAATATTATTCTTGATCCGCTGTTTATTTTTAGTTTTAAGATGGATGTAACGGGAGCTGCAATTGCTACTGTTATTGGTCAGGGTTTAGGATTGATATATTATTCTTTTTATTATTTGCGTAAGAAGAGTTTAGCCAGTCCCGGAAGAAAGTATTTACATCCTCGCTGGTCTTGTTATAAAGAAATTTTTGCTATTGGTATCCCTTCTTCTTTAAGCCAGATAATGATGAGTATCGGTAATGCGATAAGTTTTAAGCTGGCTTCTGCTTACACGGATCATACTATTGCTGCCCTGGGAGTTGTATCCCGTGTTTTTTCCATAGTTATTTTTTCTTTTATTGGTTTATCTATTGGTATTCAGCCACTTATAGGTTTTAATTACGGGGCTCAAAATTATACCCGTATGAAAAAAGTGATCAATATATCAATTCTAATCTGTTTAGGTATGTCTGCCGTCTTTACTTTGTTCTTTGCTCTTTTCCCTGAAGAATTTATTGCTGTATTTATCAAAGATAAAACAATTATAAAAATCGGAACACAAATACTGAAAGCTTATGTTTTAGCCATCCCTTTTGCCGGTTTGGGAATGATTTTAATGGCAGTTCTCCAGGCAATGGGAAAGGCAATTCCCGCTTTTATTGTTTCTCTTTCGCGCCAGGGAATTGTCTATATACCGATGTTATATTTGCTGAATTATCTTTTCCAGTTTAGTGGTTTGATCTTTGCTTTACCTATTGCAGATGTGATAACTACTATTCTTTCGTTCATATTTGTGTATCATATCACCAAACGGTTGAAAAATTCCTCTTGACATAAAAATCCCTTTATAAAGAGAGTTCAACTAAATAATAATATTAACAAAATATGGAGGAAAAATGTCCACGAATCTGAAATATATTCGTTCTGCTGATAATGAAATTGCTGAAATGACAGAAATGTCTGCCGAAAAAATGCTCCTGGAATTGAAATATGGCTACATTAGCAGCAATGAAGCAATGGAATTGGAAGAAAAATATGGAGCTCATAATTATCATCCTTTGCCCGTGGTTTTAGCAAAAGGAGAAGGTGTTTATGTTTGGGACCCCGAAGGAAATCGTTATTATGATTTTCTTTCTGCCTATTCAGCAGTGAACCAGGGGCATTGTCATCCCAAAATTATTCAGGCGTTGATTGATCAGGCAAAAGAACTTACTTTAACTTCCCGCGCTTTTTACAACAATAAGCTGGGGGAATATGAAAAATATATAACCGGTTATTTCGGTTATGATATGGTTTTACCTATGAATTCAGGTGCCGAGGCAGTTGAAACAGCAATGAAACTTGCCCGCAAATGGGCATATAATGTAAAAGGAATAGCTCCCGATTCAGCCATTCTTATATTTGTAGATGACAACTTTCACGGCAGAACAATATCTATTATTTCCGCTTCTTCCGATCCTGTTGCTTTTGGTGGTTACGGTCCTTTTACTCCTGGAATTGTGCGTATTCCCTATGATGATGCCAACGCATTAAAAGAATATCTGGAAAAAAACGGCAAAAATGTAGCCGCTTTTATCGTTGAACCCATTCAAGGTGAAGCCGGTGTAGTTGTTCCCAAAGACGGCTATTTAAAAAATTGTTATGATCTGTGCCATCAATATAATGTTCTGTTTATAGCTGATGAAATTCAAAGCGGTTTAGGCAGAACCGGGAAACTTCTTGCCTGTGATTATGAAAATGTGCGTCCCGATGTTTTAATTTTAGGTAAAGCATTATCTGGAGGTGTATTACCTGTTTCAGCAGTTTTAGCTGATAAAGATATTATGCTGCAAATAAAACCCGGAGAACACGGTTCCACTTATGGCGGTTTTCCCCTTGCCTGTGTTGTAGCAGTTGCAGCTTTAAAAGTTATTAAAGAAGAGAAGTTGACTGAGCATTCTTTTGAAATGGGTGAATATTTCCGTTCTGAACTGCGAAAAATAGAACATCCAATGCTCAAACTTGTGCGTGGTAAAGGTCTTCTGAATGCGATTATAATTGAACCAAGAAATGGATTTGAAGCATGGGATGTGTGTTTGAAATTGAAAGATAAAGGTTTACTTTGCAAGCCAACTCACCGTCATATCATTCGTCTTGCGCCACCTTTAATTATTACTAAAGAACAATTGGATGAATGTCTCCAGATTATTAAAGATGTTTTTAACGAATTAAATGAGACCTTAAGTAAATAAACAATAAAAGGGGTGGCTTTTCCACCCCTTATTTTTTGCAATTATGAATAATACGGAAAACTTCAAAAGCGGCTTTGTGGCTATAATAGGTAAACCCAATACCGGTAAATCTACTTTAATGAACCTTATTTTAGGAGAAAAAATATCTATTACCTCTTCTAAGCCACAAACTACCCGCTATGCTATTAAAGGAATCTGGAATAGTATAGAGCATCAGATAATTTTTGTGGATACACCCGGCTATTTAAAACCCCGTTATGAACTGCAGGAAAAGATGCTTAAAATTTGGCATAATGCCTTTAAAGATGTGGATTTAATTATTTTCTTAACCCAGATTGATGGTTTTCCCACTGAATATGACAAAGAAGTACTGCAACAGCTGAAAACTTTAAAAAATCCCCAATTGGCTGTTTTCAATAAACTTGACCTCAAGCCCGATGCAGATAGAAATGAACTTATAAAGTATCTTCCCGAATCTATCAATGAGGTCTTTTTTGTTTCCGCTAAAACCGGAGAAAACATCCCGGAACTGCTGGAGGCAATTAAATATTATATACCTTATCATCAGCCCTATTATGATAAGGATATGCTTTCCGATTTACCTATGCGTTTTTTTGCCCAGGAAGTTATACGGGAAGCAATCTTCCATTTTTTTGAAGAGGAAATACCCTATTCTTCAGCTGTTTTGATTGAACACTTTAAGGAATTTCCCGATAAAACAATTATTGATGCCGTAATTTGGCTGGAAAGAGAAAGCCAGAAACCTATCCTCATCGGTAAAAATGGCTCTTCTATTAAAAAAATAAGAGAATATGCAGAAAGGGAGCTTTCCCGCTTTCTGCAAATTCCTGTTCAAGTGCATTTGTTTGTTAAAATTAAACCCAAATGGAGAAAAAAACAATCAGCTCTGAAAGAACTTGGTTTTTAATGTAGCCAGAGGACGCTGTTCCTCAGCAAAAAAGTGACCTAAAACTTCCGACTTTTGTGGTTGACCAGGAGGTCAACCTTCCGGATGAACGACATCTTGTCGTTCCACTTCCCACCCTGTAATTTCTTTACTACGCTGTTTTTAGTAACCATAGAGGGCATAAAAGGTGGTTGACCAGGAGGTCAACCTTCCGGATGAACGACATCTTGTCGTTCCACTTCCAACCCGGTAATTTCTTTACTACGCTGTTTATAGTAACCATAGTGGGCATAAAAGGTGGTTGACCAGGAGGTCAACCTTCCGGTTACAGATTTATTTCAACCCAGATTCCCAAGCTGAAGATAGATGTGCCATCCTCAGTTTTTTTGTCGGAATTTACTTCATAACTGCTGGTCAAGCCACCTCTAATATTGGCATCAAACTGATAAGTTGCCTGGGGTGAAATAGTAAAACGGCTGGTATTTCTATCAACTTGAGAAGTAGTGCTGCCTTTGGTTTTATCAAAATTATTTTCGTAGGTTATACCCAAAGAAGATGTCAGCTCATTTTTAATATGTATTTTCTTTTTGGTGAAGGGCACAGTGAAACCTTTTGCTGCTCTGAAACTGTAAGAAAGATTACCATTTAGAGATTGTGTATCGCTGGTTTTTAAAATTTCGTAAGTATCCATATCAGTGATATTTTTAGTTTGGCTTAAAGAATAACTGAGATTAGTGGACACAACCTTAAAAAGATTGCCCGTAAAACCAAGCAAGGGATTAAAGGCAGTTGTAAATGATTCCTGTTTAGGTTTAACCCAATCCAGATTTCCATTTTGGCGGACAGTATATTGAAAACCGGTGTTTAATCTGGAACCGGATATATATTTTCCCAAACCAATCAAGGTTTCAATATCCATCAAAGATAATGTTATATCAGGAAAAGTGTAGCCAATCGTCTGATTACTGGCACTGGCATACCGTCTATTAGACATTAGAGAACAGTTAATAACACTATCCACTCTTCGGGAAAATGTTATTCCGCTACCCAAAGTAAGAGTATTATCATTGGAAATTGCCTCCAAAGAATCGTAAGGAACAGTATGAGGTAAGCCAATTTGAAAAGAAAAAGGAAAGGGATTTGTTTTACGGGCATAATTCATCATATATGTATTTTGATAGGAAGCAGTTATATTTTTCAGCATTGAAAGAGCGCTCACCATTGTCAGCAAAGGATTAAAACCAGGTTCTTTGGTTTCAGATGTCTCTTTGGTTTCAGTTTCCTTTTCTCCTTCTTCGGGTTTTTCTTCTTTTCCCTTATCCGGATATAACTCTTCCATCAGTTTATTCAATTCTTCCTCAGAAAGGTCTGCTAATTTTCCTTCTGCTTCCAAACGAGCAAGTTCATCCTTGCGTTTTTGAATTTCTTCTTCACTTAATTTCTGTTCTTCTTCTTTTTTCATTTCCTCTTCGCTTAATTTCTGTTCTTCTTCTTTTTTCATTTCGTCTTTTTTCTTTTGTTCTTCCTGTTTTTTCTTATCTTCTTCAGTCATTTCTGTTTTAGTTGAGCCCTCATCTTCTTTACCTTGGGAAGAAACACTTTCAGGAGGCAATTTACTTTTCATCTTCATTGCCCAATTGGATAAGAGAGTTGAATTCATCAGAGTTATATTCATCCGGATAGAGCGGTTTGTATTACCATCGCGTTGATAAGTATCAACAGCTTGTCCTTCAACATATTGGGTGTATTTTCTTTGAGTATCGGTATATCTTGCAGAAGCAGAAGAAGTGAAATTAAACACTTGGGGCAGGTAATTGGGGCTGTAGTTCAAACCTAAGTCCTGCACATATTCTGTTTGTTTACCAATGTTGATATCATAAAGATAGTCCTTTTGCAATAAATCCCGCTTTGTATTTAAGCGTACCGTAGCAGTTAAATCGCTTAATAAACTCCAGGAAAGATTACTATCTGTAGTAATATTTCTCGTGTCTGTGGTTTGGGTGCGTTTATTCCAAACCAAACTATCAACTGTAGTTAATCGGTCCCAGCTTTTAGGTTCATTACTGCTAAAGGTTATACTATTGCTGAAAGTATTGGGAAAATAGCCCAAACGATAATTTTTAAATAACTTGAAGCTGGTTTTATCAGCTGGAACATTCAAGTTATAATTCAAAGTTCCCCTGTATGCCAAAAGAGTATCAGCTGCATTAGAAGTATTATTATAGGAGCTTTCAATTCTTCCACTTAGGGATGTTCTATAAACAGTATATTGTAAAATTTTGTTTTTAGGTGCTTGTTTTTGGCTGAAACCAAAATCCGCACTGTAAGCTAAGCGTTCTGACTTCTCAATTTTTTTCAGTTCAGGATCAGCCATATTAGCTCGTAAGAGGTCTGAATTAGCTCTAAACCTGGGGGTTCCCAAAGAATAATTTCGGTTCAGAGACAAAGGCATATCCAAATTCCAGGAATTGGGAAACAACTTATTCAGGAATATTTTATGTGTTATATTGAGGGACTGAGTGCTGGTAAAGGTATTACTACGTCCGCGTTGAATTGTAGTATTAAAATTCTCGCTTTTATCTTCAAAATCCACATTCCAGGTAGCAACATCAGCAAAAGTGCCACTAACACTAAGACGTTGGGCAACTCCTATGTCTTCATAAGGATCAGCAACTCTGATATCATCAAAATATATAATCCCGCTGAATTCTTTTATGTCTGTCTGATTTGCATAGTAATGAGTTCCTGGCACATAAATTCCTAAATACATATCCCGGATATTAATCAAGCTTGGTTTACCGCGATAATATTTTCCCAGTTGTCCTTCATCCCCGGAAATTACATTAACTAAAGAATCCGCTTCTGCAAGGGGATTAATTTCCTTCAGGGAAATCAGGTCTTGCAGATTATATTCCAGCTGAATCCAGTCCTTAGCATTCATTTTTGCATTATAGGGACGAACCGGAATCCTTTGCCGAACCTGATAATAGTTCAAGGAATCAGCTCCAATACGGAAAATGATATACAGAGAATCCAAATTGGAATAAGAACCCTGAGCCGCTTCCGGATAAACCCAAAAACGGATTTTATCGTAAGACAGTAAATTTTGGGTATCCAGCATCCGTTGCCTCAGTAAACACATTTGATCCCGTTGCAAATATTTCACTTCCAAAGTTAAAGCTGATTCTGCCGATTCTTTTTTATCTTCTGTATACCAGGTTCCAGGGGGGGAAGTATAATGAGAAAAGTTTTTCTGATTAGTTACAATACCTGAAATATAACTTGTATTTTTTGCGGCTAAAACCGAGGGCTCAATTATAGGATTATAATATTGAACATAGCTATTGGGCGGAGGTGCATTACCATATTTGAACTGGCGGATATAGTTATCCTGCCATTTATTGCCAACAACAGCTATGTCTGCAATACGAACTTTCACTTCCATCGGAGAATCTGTATCTAACCAAATTCTGGCATAAGATATCTTTTGCAAAGAGGGCTGGATGTTTGTTCCGGAACTGCTTACAAGTTGATAGTATTGTTCATCGTTAAGAGGAATTCTAAACATTCGCCATTGATTATAAGAATCAACTACCAAAGAGGAATCAGGAGCGGTAAGCGAAAAAGAATAACTGATATAGCGGTCTAATGAATTGAGAACACCATTACCGTCAAGGTCTTCAGTATCTAAAATTCTGTTCTCTTCAGTTCCATTCACTCCCGAATAATCATTTCCACTTGAGGGATAGGCAATATCATTGGGATCGTGACCCGGTTGATTTTTCGGAATTCCATCCAAACCGATATCTTCACTTATAGTAAGAACTCCATCGCGGTTAATATCTTCACTGTTTAAAATACCATAACCACCAAATTCAGTATAAAAATCCTCATTAATATCTCCGAGGTCTATATGCATAGTTACATTAGGATAATTATCAGTATTAGGATAAAGAGGTTCCAGCTTGGCATACACCTCCAGATATTTCTTTTGCGAAAAATCAAGCTGATTACCAAGATATTTCATAATTCCAGCCCAGCTATGTGTTGTGGAACCTGGAATTTGAACAGGATTTGGTTTCGCAATCATAGTAAGCACAGTTACATATTCATCTTTTTCCTGTTCTGTTAAAGTCGCTTCTGCTTCAATGTCTTTTCTTTTCACATCTTTTGGATTGAACCAGTTTATGCGTCCCTTGGCATAAGAAGTTGAAAAAGGATTACTACCTAAAACCCATGTATTGTAAGTTACTCCTAAAGGATAGGAATCCATAATTGATTCCATATCATCAAGATATGCTTCTTTTTTCTTGCTTTCAGGATCTCCATAAATATTAGGTATTGTAAAAGCAACTTCACCGGATAGAGAAAGCTGGGAGGGAGCTGTAGTATTAATTAAAGGCATAGCATCCAGCCATTTAGTAATAAATGCCGGCTTAAAAGTTAATTCACCATCTATATCACCCATAACCATTTCTATATTTTCATTGCCTATTCTGGGGCGTCTGTCTGCTACATTTTCACTACGATAAATTAGAGTTCCTCCCAGTTTTGCATAATCGCTTAAATTCCAGTTTGCTCTTATTCCTGCAAGGTTTTTTTGGGCTACACTGAAGAGTGTGCGGGATTCAAATTCAATTTCAATTTTAGCATCGGGGTCTTTTCCTGCTGCCGTTAAAAATGTTATTCTGCCAAAATCGTAATCCACTATATAATCAATATTTTCTCTTTGTTCATTACCGTTCACTTTAACTTTTACACTTCCTTTGAGGACACCCATTGAAGAAAGCTCTATTGCCTCGCGTCCAATTTTTCCTTTAATATTTATAAAAATGCTTGTGGAGTCCTGATAGGAATATTCATCTTCATTTTCTTTCCGGTAAATTATGCCATCTCCCAATCCCTGCATCGGTTCAATAAAAGGAATAATAATCCAACCATTAGTAAGATTAACGGTAGCATCATCTCCATTGATAAGTCCATCGGGGCTGCCATTAGCATTTAAACGCAAATAATCATTATAGGTAGAAATATCACCAAAGACCAAATTATCAGGTAAATTATAATTTCGGGTTAAGTCCACATTAACAGTATAAACCTGCAATTCAAATCCATCATTTTTAATGTTGGTTCTACCCATATCATATATATTACGCATTTGTAAATGCCAGGTATTGAGTTCATCATTAGGATCGTAAGGAATATATTCCTGATACTTTTTTCGCAGCACCTTTAAATGTAAGCGACTGGTATCAGAATTGGGAGGAGGAACCTGAACTCCATCCCTCCGAGTATATTGAACCCCCAAAGTAGCTGTCCGATCTATAGTTTTCAAGATAGTAATAATTCCGCTGTCATAATCGGTAACAAAATCCGTTCCTTCAATTAATTCATCATACCAGGGTTCATAGGGAGGTCTTATTTCATTTGAATAATAAATTGTATCTCCCACTGCAGCAGCAGTATTATTGGTATAATTAGCATCGTCATAAAACAAACGCACAGTTCCATTTTCCGGTAAAAAATTCTCATTTACAATCCAGGAACCGTCTGGAGCTGTTTCAATGGCATTATTTACCCAACCAGGAGGGATATTAGAGCCGGTTTTCAGTTGGTAAAGTTGATAGGGATCGTGTAAATAATACATAGTTCTTCTGGCATATTTCCAGCTGCTGACTGTGGAAGAATCCGCCTGGCTTTTACCTATGTATGTCTGAGTATTTTTCTGGCTTTCTTCTTTACTAGCAATAACACTTAAGTCCAAATTGCCATATTTGAATTTACTGGTTATACCAAAAAGCCCCTGAGAGCTTGCAGAATAGCTTACATAGCGCGAACCGCTTAAAGCTAAAGCAATGTTTCCACCTTCAATACTTTGGATAAATTCGTCATCGTAACCGGTATATTTTACATTTACATTGTTCATATCAAAGAGTTCTTCATCCTGCTTGGAATTGTATTTGAAGTTAACAGCAATTTTATCACCGATAGTACCAGAAAGACGAAGATTAGTTTCCATTTCCATTTTCAGGTCAAAAACATTTTTTCCAGATTGATCATAGATAGGTACCTGTTTTCTATGAGTGTTACTTACCTGCATAGTAAGTTTCTGAGTTCCATCCAAATTTAAGCGTCCGGCTGAGGAACCAAGAATCTTTTGCATCGCTTTCGGCATTG
>ERZ1026800.2009-NODE-2009-length-11887-cov-2.511310_pt1 | contig 11887 bp, 9 predicted proteins | sample MGYA00520873_ERZ1026800 | MGnify/ENA primary metagenome ERZ1026800 (study PRJEB33270, sample SAMEA104284475) | anaerobic digester metagenome | biome: Anaerobic digester microbiome; feature: mesophilic sludge digester; material: Anaerobic digester biomass | place...
CCTTCAATCGTGAGCAGTCCGGCGCCGGTCTTCACGCCGGACACCAGCACACTACCCGGCTCATCAGCGCGCGCCGATGCGAACCCTTCGGGAGTGACGCTGGTCTTGAAAGGCCCGGGCGAAAAACCCTCAATCGGCACCCGGCGGTTTTCTCCGAGCGGCACCGTGACGTCCCGCACCGTGAACCGAATGGGGGGTAGCGACAACTGACGCTTGATCTGGTTCGCCCACGAGGTGGCAAGGGCCAGAGGTGTCGTGTCGTGGGCTTTCGCCTCGGCTGGAGTGGCCAGCACAATCGTCTGCGCCCCCCACAGCACCGCGGCGCCGGCGCCGGAAGGCGCGGCCTTGAGTTTCTCCAGTGGCTGGCCCTGCGCGAGCATGGCGCTGATGCGATCTGCGCCAATCTGCGCGCGCTCCAGCGGCTGGAGGCTTCCGTTCGGCGTGCGAAGCGTGGCTGCCGGACGGCGGTTGATGAGGATGCTCGCCCCTGCGCCCGCCGCGCGCGCCTCCACTGTCGCGGCGGCCCGCGCCACGGAAGCGAGCGCCGGCGCAATCAGCGCCGCCAGAAATAAGGCCGTCCAGGACGGCCTGCGGTTCCTGCTCAGAGTTATCACAACGCAGGGATTCTACTCGACGGCATGGGGCCTGTCAAACCGGCGGCCCCTCTCACGCGCCGGCACGACCGCCCGTCTGCTCAGCCCGCGCTCGGGTCCGGGTTCTCCAGAATCGCCTTTGCCTGCTCTTCGCGATAGCCCCGGACCGCTTCCAGAAACTCCGGGTGCTTCAGCCCCAGTATCGCCGCCGCAAACAGCGCCGCGTTGATCGCGCCCGGCTTGCCGATGGCGAGCGTCGCCACCGGAATGCCCGCCGGCATCTGAACCATCGAAAGCAGCGAGTCCATCCCGCTGAGCGCTTTGGACTCCATGGGAACGCCGAGCACAGGCAGCACGGTCAGCGCCGCCGCGACGCCCGCAAGGTGCGCGGCGCCTCCCGCGGCGGCGATAATGACCTCGATCCCTCTGCCCTCAGCAGCGCCAACATAGTCTGCGAGCGCCTGCGGGGTCCGATGGGCTGATATGGCTCTAGTCTCGTGAGAGATGCCCAGCTTCGCCAGCGTCGAGGCGCAGTGAGACATCGTCTCCCAGTCCGATTTCGATCCCATGATCACGCCCACCAGAGGGGGCGCGCTGTGGTTGCCGCCTGTGCTCATTGTTACGTTCTCACCCCTGAAATCAGGGCTTTGTCACCATTTTGAAGTCGTCTGTGCGGAACGGAGACGCGGGAAGTCCCGTTCCGTCGAACAGGTTCACTTCCGGGCAGTCCGACCAGCCGTAGCGCACGGCAACTGGCTCGCGCACGGTCGGGCTGCTCACCACCACCGTTTTGCCCTCGATGCGGGCGTCGGCGTCGACGAATCTGCGGGTGGCTCCGGCGATGGTGAATCCCTTGAGCGGACCTCCCTTCGCAACTAGCCCGCCCGCCGCGCGATCGAAGCTGAGGACAATCTCACTGCCCTTGACCTTCATGGACTTGTAGAGCGGGCCGGTGTGGTCCGTCTTCTGTCCATACGCAATGGCTCTTGCTGCGAGCGCCAGGCGTCCGCCCACCGGCTCCTTGGGCTTCGGGTGAATGTCCGCGCAGTCGCCGTAGTCCATAATCACGGCCATGCCCGTTCTGCGGGTGTTCTGCGTCGTCATAAGCTGGGCCTCACGAAGCTCGGGCCATGTGGCGTCCGGACGGCCGGGCCTCGTCCCGAACGGCGCGAGCTGCACGAACAAGAACGGGAAATCGCCGAGCTTCCACTCGCTGCGCCAGTTCTTGATCATCGCCGGGAAGAGCGTGCGGTACTCATACGCCCGCCCCGCGTTCGACTCGCCCTGATACCAGATTGCGCCCTTGAAGGAGTAGGGGATCAGCGGCGAGATCATCGCGTTGTAAAGTCCCCCGGCCACATGCGGGTTCCGCGAGGGATCGGCGGGCTTTTTGGGCTCGACCGGGGGCTGCTTGCCTTCAGCCTTCGCGATCTCGACCTTCTGCGGGAATGTCGTTATCTCCTGATCGTAGGCCGTGATCGCCTTCTGGTAGTCCTCCACCATCTTGCCGTAGTTGTCCACCATGTACTTCAGGCTGGGAATCCGGGCGAGGGCGGCGCGGTTCGTCCACGCCTCGGCGGGCGTGCCGCCGTACGATGTATTGATAAGCCCGACCGGCACTCCCAGGGCCTTTCGCAGGTCGCGCCCGAAGAAGTACGCCACCCCCGAGAAATCTCCCGTCGTCTCCGGCCCGGCCACCTGCCAGGACGAACTCGCGTCCGGGATCGGCTCGTGCGTCGCCTGCCGCGGAACGCTGTACAGACGAAGATGCGGATCGGCGGACGCGGCGATTTCCTCCTGTCCGCCAGCCGAGTTCGCCAGCGTCCACTGCATATTCGATTGCCCGCTGCAGATCCAGACCTCGCCGATCAGGACGTTTTTCACCTCCAGCCTGTTCGAGCCCTGAACCGTCATCGTGAACGGACCGCCCGCTTTCATCGGCCGCAGCCACGCCGTCCACTTTCCGTCCCTGGCAGTTGCCTTTGCGGTCTGTTTGGCGATGGTTACAGTAACGGCTTCTCCGTTCGCAGCCGTCCCCCACACCGGGACTTTCACTCCCCGCTGCAGAACTGCGTTGTCGGAAAAAAGCGTGTTGAGCGTAACGTCCGCCTGCGCCGCGGCGCCCAGGACGACGCTCGCGCACACAGCGGCGATTGCGATGCTGAATAGATTGCGCCTCAATGTTTGTTCCTGCACTCCCGTTTGTTGTGTATTGCCCCCGATGGCGCTATATGAGTTCTCCGCCGCGCCTTCATTTGCCTTCTTCAATCGCAAGCGTCAGCGCGCGGCCCCGGCGGCTCAGTCCTGTATCTTCAGCAGTTGAAGCATGGACGGCTCGGGCAGCGGCGGCTTGCGCGGCTGGTCGCGGTTCGATGAGAGCGTCTCCCAGCGCAGCAGGTAGCTCACGCCCGGCTCGCCGGACGAACCGGAGCCGCCCCGGACCTGAACCCGCATCCCCTCGAACTCCGAGCGCTTCTTCATTACGCGGGTCGGCACGCTCTGGCGGCGTTTGGCTTGCCGCAGCGGCTTCATGGTAGCTTCATCGAGCAGCCACGCTCCCGCGCCCTTCTTCGCGTGCGAGTAGCCCTGATAGAGGGTCCCGCGCCCCTGCGGCGACACTCCCTCCACCCCGATCTGCGACGCGATGGTGCCGCCGCCGCTGAACTCCCAGCGCCAGTCCCAGTCGCTGACCTGATAGATGCGCCACGCGCTGCCCTCCAGACGCGCGTTGTACACCTGCGTAAATCCCTTGTCATCGAACTTGTGGTAGCTGATCACGGGGCGCTTCTGCCCGTCGAACGAAAGACGCACGTTCGAGTTGATCATCCCGCCTCCGGCGGGCACGGGGTCAACGATCGTCTTCTCGTCGAGGCGGATGGGCAGTTTCAGCGGTTCGGCGGCCGCTGTCTCCCAGTGCACCAGATCGCTGCTGCGCGCGTAGCTGAGGTCGTGGTTCGTGGCGCAGTCTCCCGTGTCGCGCCACACCCACGCCACATGGAACCAGCCGTCCGGGCCCTTGACCGGCCCGGCAAAGTAGGCGTTCATCAGGCCCTCGCCGTCGGTCAGCGGCTTGTCGATCAGGCGCTTCCACGCGCGGGTCTTCGTGTCATAGATGTTGTAGATCTGGTCGCCGTTGCCGCTTCCGCCGTCGCGGTAGGTGAACACCATCTCATCGTGCTTGCCCAGCAGGAAGCTGGGATAGGTGCAGCGTGCTTCCCTCGCTCCCACCATCGCTTCGACACGCTCGAACGTGCTGGCATCCCACGGCTTCTCCGTGCGGAAGTACTTCAGAGGGTGCCCGTGCATATTGCCGCTCAGGTGCAGATAGCCGTCGCGGTCGGCCGCCATCGTAACGTAGTTGTGCGAGTCCCACCCGAGCGTCTCGGGCAGCACGTGGAGCGTCCACTTGCGCGACTTCAGGCTTCGCTCGGCGACGGTCATCCTGCGCTCGGCGTCGTAGAACGCGACGAACTGCTTGCCGCCGCCCGTCAGCAGGCAGAAGCCCACCGGGTGCGCGGACCAGACCGGCGCAACGTCGAGCGTTTCGACGACGGCGGCGGCCTGTGCCGTCCTCGGCGGGAACACGAGCGTGAAGGCAGCGGCTGTCAGAAGGGATGCGAGGCAGATGTTCATATCACCAGCGAGTATAGCGCACGCGACCACCCGTTACGCAAGGCATGCGTAAGAACGGGCGGCTTCAGGACGGTATGTTCCGGAATCGCGGAGACGCAGAAGTGACGGAGGCACGGAATCCGGAGTTCCGCGTTTCCTTCGGTTTTCCGCGCTTCCGCGATTCCGGCCCTTCACTATGCTGCCGCGCTACCCCTCCACGGCCCGAGCGGCGTACTCCCGCAGCAGCTTCAGATACAGCCGGTAGTCCTCGATGGAAACCCCCGGCGGAGTCTGGTGGTCAACCGACGGCACGAAGCAGCCCGAACGCATCACGGGCAGCAGGCGCTCGAACTCCTGGCGCATCCGCTCTTCTCCCAGATGCATCACTGTCTTGTCGAACGCCCCGATCATCTTCCACCTCGGGTGATTCGCCCGGATGCGCGCCACGTCCACACCCGCCATCCGCTCCAGCGGCAGGATGCCCTCCAGCCCCACCTCCTCGAACCACGGAATCAACGGCTCGATGTCCCCGTCGCTGTCAATCATCGGGATGATCCCGTGGCCCTTGAGGATAGGGATGATCTCCCGGTAATACGGCGCCATGAACTCATCGAAGAGCGCCTTCGAGATCATCGGGCCGTGGTTGTAGGACATGTCCTCGCCGAACGTCATGAAATCCGGCTTGCAGATTGCGCAGATGGCGCTGACGCAGCGCTTCATGTGCGCAAGCTGGTCGGCGTTGATCCGCTTCATCAGGTCGGGCTGGTCGTAGAACGCGAGCAGATGCGGCTCGATGCCCAGCAGCACGCGTGGCCACCAGAAGAACCCCGAAAGCGATATCCACACAATCGCGTCTCCGGCCTCCTGCTGGCGCGCCCACTTGCGCACGGCGTCTTCGTTCAGAACAACGGGGTCTGGATACAGAAACGGCAGCGCGGCGTCGTAGTCCGCCTCAGTCTCGATGCGCGCTTTGCCGTGCCCGGACGGGGTGGGGGCGCCGGGGAGCATGTCCGGGAACCACCACTGGTAGTCCATATCGAGGCCGAAGAAGCGCTTGATGCCCGATCCGTCGAGACCAGCGGGCAGTCCTTCGCCTTGCCAGCGAGCAATCGTCTGGTCCCACCAGGTCGCCCACTCGATGATGGGCAGCCGGTCGGACGGCATCTCGCCGCGCATGACCTTCAGAAAACGTGAGCGTGTTGTCTCAGATGCCATTGTTCACCGTGCCTCCGTGTGCCCCGATGATAGGCCTCTGCACGCCTGCTGGTCAAGGAATCAGTCATTGGACACTGCGGAGAAGACGCTGCCGAAGTCCCCGCGCAGGCGGGGACCCAGCGGAGCCCGCGCTGGCGAAGTGCTCCCGGACTGGATTCTGCGCCACCCGGACTGGGTTCCCGCCTTCGCGGTAATGACGGGGAGAGGTTGCGCCCGGTGTCAGTCTCGCTCGATGGCGATGGAGCACGGCGCCACCAGCGACACCCCGGCGGCAACCTGCATCGCCTTGAAGATGCCGCTCGGCACAATGCACGCCGAGCAGCATCCCTTCAAGTGCTTGCGTGCCGCGCCCAGAACCTGCCCATCGTAGCCGTCCCCGAGTTCCTGATAGCCGTCCACCGTTTCGAGGTCGCCAGCCATCGCCCGGATGTTCTCGCAGTCCGTCTCAATGCGGAAAACGACGTTCTGCATGTCGTCCGACTCCGCTTCCACCACCGTGCGGAAACCGCAGACGCCCGCGTCTATCGTTGCCTTTATCACGCCTGCAACCCCCGTGTTGAATCGGCGCCGAACCACTTGCGCCGCAGCCAGAACGCCACGTTCACCAGCCCGATCATCACCGGAACCTCAACCAGCGGCCCGATTACCGCCGCGAATGCCGCCATCGAGTGGATGCCGAACACCGCGATGGCCACAGCGATAGCCAGCTCGAAGTTGTTGCTGGCCGCTGTGAATGAAAGCGTCGCCGTCTTTGAATAGTCCGCACCCGCCAGTCGGCCCATCGCGAACGAAACCAGGAACATCGTCACGAAGTAGATGAGCAGGGGGATGGCGATGCGCACCACGTCGGTCAGGTTGTTCACGATGTACTCGCCCTTCAGCGAGAACATCACGACGATGGTGAACAACAGCGCAATCAGCGTCAGCGGGCTGATGGCGGGCACGAAATGCCCGTCATACCACTCGGCGCCCTTCCGCGGCCGCAGCGCAAGCCTGGTCAGGTATCCGGCGATAAACGGAATCCCCAGATAGATGAAAACGCTTCCCGCAATGGTGCCGATCGTGATGCGCGAGAGGTCCACATCGCCGAAGTCCACCCCGAACAGCGGAGGCAGCACCTTGATGAACACGTAGGCGTATATGGAATACAAGAACACCTGAAACAGCGAGTTGAACGCAACCAGCCCGGCGGCGTATTCCGTGTCCCCCTTCGCCAACTCGTTCCAGACGATCACCATCGCGATGCACCGCGCGAGGCCGATCATAATGAGCCCGATGGCGTATTCCGGATACCCGCGCAGGAAGATGAGCGCAAGCGCGAACATCAACAGCGGGCCTACAATCCAGTTCTGCACCAGCGATAGCCCCAGTATTCGCGTGTTTCGGAAGACCTGCGGCAGGTCTTCGTAGTGTACCTTGGCGAGCGGCGGATACATCATCACAATCAGCCCGATGGCAATCGGTATGGACGTCGTGTCAACGCTCATCCGGGTAATCGCCCGCGCCAGCCCCGGCACGTAGAATCCGAGCCCGACGCCAATCGCCATCGCCAGGAATATCCAGAGCGTCAGATAGCGGTCAAGAAAGGAAAGCCCTCTTGCCTGCGGGCAAAGATCGGGCGCTTCGGCTTCCCGAGCGGTGCTCATTGCTGCTGCAGCTCCTTTATCAGTTTTTCCACACGCTGCTCAATCTGGTCGCGAATCTGGCGGACCGTATCAATCGGCTTGTTCTTTGGGTCTTCTAGACCCCAGTCCTCGGTCACGTAGTAGTTCGCCGGGCAGGCCGAAGCGTCCACATCGCAGCCCATCGTGATGACGCGAACGCTCCCGTCCACCATCGCTGGCGTCATCAGCTTGGGATGGTGACCGCCGGCCACGAGGTCAATCCCTTTCTCTTTCATCGCCTCGACCGCGGCGGGGTTGAGAGAGCCGCCGGGCTGTGTGCCCGCCGAGATCGCCCGCATGCCCTCCGGGGCCAGGTGGTTGAACAGCGCTTCGGCCATCTGGCTGCGCCCGGAGTTGTGAACGCAGACGAACAGAACCTGCTTCACGATGCTGTCGGCTTCCTGGCGCGGACGAACCCGCTGTACAGCAGCTCCGCAAGCTGAGAAGCCGCTTCAGAAGAACCCTGGCAGCCGCAGCAGCAACCGGAGGAGAGCAGCGACTCCGCGTCGTCCGTCGAGTAGGTGCGAACCGCTTCGATTGTGGGGTCCTCGAACCCGGCCGCCGCAAGGCGGGCGATGTAGTCGCCCTCTTCGAGCGCTCCGGAAATGCAGCCTGTCCAGAAGTCAACGTCACGAACGACCTCTTCCGGGAGCGGACCCTTCGTCACGATGTCCGCCACCGCGAACCGGCCTCCGGGTTTGAGCACCCGGAACGCCTCGCGGAACACGGCGTCCTTATCCGCCGAGAGGTTGATGACGCAGTTGCTGATGATGACGTCCACGCTCTCGTCCGGCAGGGGAACGCTCTCGATGTCGCCCTTCAGGAACTCCACGTTCTGTGCCCCCGCCTTCGCCTGATTGCTTCGAGCGAGATCCAGCATGTCGTCCGTCATATCCAGCCCGTAGGCCTTGCCCGTGGGGCCCACGCGCTTCGCCGAGAGCAGCACGTCTATTCCCCCTCCCGAGCCGAGGTCGAGGACAACCTCACCGTCCTGAAGCTCGGCGAGCGCCGTCGGGTTGGCGCACCCGAGAGACGCAAGCAGCGCTTCCTCTGGCACCCCCGCCGACTGCGCGGCATCGTAGAGCTCCACACTGATGGGGTCCTTCTTTCCCGAGCAGCAGCTTGCTCGGCCGCCTTCGAGCACTTCTCTCGCCGCGCTTGCGTAGCGCTCGCGCACGAACTCGCGGGTCTGGTTTTCCTTCATCCTGTAACCTCCGTCTTCCGTGTGCTGGCCTTCTGGCCCAGGAACTCAGTCAGTTCCGCCGCCGCGTCTTCGTTGACTGTCACATATACCCAGCGCCCCCGCTTATCCAGATTGATGAGCCCCGCCGCGCGAAGCTCTTTCAGATGGTGCGATACAGTGGACGGGGCGACGTCGAACCTGCAGCAGATGTCTCCGACGCAGGTCTCCGACACCTGGCAGCAGTCGCCGCTCTCCTCGTCAATCTCCACGTTCGCGCCGCAGCAGCGTATGAACTCGAAGATCGCGAGCCGAGTCGGATCGCCGAGCGCCTTGAAAGCCCGGGCAGTGTTCGCGTTCACGAATTCCGATATTTTGATGCCCATCGAAATGTTTATACCACCGATGTTTTCATATGTCAACAAACATCGAAGTATCCCACGCCGCCGCCGGTAAGAGGACAGCAGGCTCTCAACGGCGAAGTCTCGCGCGGGAAGCAACAAGTCGGGGAGATACTGAATGCACCTGAGATTCCTGAAGATAATGTCCGTTCTCGCGCTTGCCTGCGCGGGCTCCGGGGCGATTGCGGCGCAGGCGCCGGCGTGGAACTGGGTCTGGGTTCCCGGCGCCGAGCTTCAGACCAGGCAGAACCTGCACGTCTATTTTCGCAATGAGTTTGCCGTTGCCGCGCAGCCGAAGAGCGCGCGCATCGAGGTGTCGGCCGATAGCCGCTACATCCTCTATCTCAACGGTGTCCGGCTCGGTCGCGGGCCGCTGAAAGGCGATCTGGCGCATTACGCCTACGAGACGTATGACCTCGCGCCTCTCCTCAAGAAGGGGACGAACGTCCTCGCCGCGCACGTTCACCTCAACACGGGCATTCAATCCGAGATCCACAGCGGTCACGGCGGATTCGTCTGCCGGGGCAAGGTCTCCGCGGGCAGTGGCTCGGCGCTCGATCTGGGAACTCCCGGCGCGTGGAAGGCAACCGCCTCCACAGGCTGGCAGGACAACCGCGCGAAGCGCACCGGCTACATCGGATACGTCGCGGACTTCGACGCGCGCAAGGATCCGGTGGGCTGGATGAGGGCGGGCTTCGACGACAGCCGCTGGCTGAAGACGGTGAAGGTCGCCTCAACGCCCTGGAAGCTCATGCCGCGCGACCTACCCCAGATGCGGGAGACTCTCGTGCGCCCGGCCGCGGTCACGGACGTGGGCCACATCGCCGCGCCCCGCGCCTCGGATGAATGCCGCTACGCGAGCTTTGACCTGTTTTCTCGCTATCACACCGACCGGGCCGTTGCCTACGCGTGGACGTACCTTCACGCCGCCGAGGCTGGCACTGTGAATGTGCGGATGGGCAGCGACGATTCGGCGGCGCTGTGGCTCAACGGGAAGAAGCTCTTCTCGCGCGCCGTCAGCAGGGGCGCGGCCATCGGACAGGAGCGGCTGAAGCTCGACCTGAACAAGGGCTGGAACGAGGTGCTCATCAAGGTGGGGCAGGAAGTGGACAAATGGGAGCTTCTGGTGGAGCTTCCGCGCACGGCTGGCGGCAAACCTCTCGTTGTGAGCGCAGACCGGAGCCTGCAGGGCGGCGCGCAGACCTGGCGCGTTGCCGGGCCGTTCGGCCAGCCCTCCATGAAGGACTTCGAAAAGCCGCTGCCGCCCGAGACAGACCGCAGGCCGGACGCCAGCTATCAGGGCAAGTCCGGGCAAGTGACCTGGAGCCTCGTCACCATTGATGAGAACGTGTCACGCCGCCGCGTCGAGCAGACGGAAGGGGCCCAGTTTTCCGCCGACCGGTCGCGCGTAGCCAGTGCCTCTGACCTCACGAAAGCAAAGCCCATCGTCATCGGGCCCGCCTCGTCGGGTGCCCGATTCACTCTCGATTTCGGCCGCGAGCTTTCGGGCTTCGTGCGGCTCGACCTGCACGGTCCGGCCGGGGCCGTCATCGAGATGCAGTATGCCGAGCATCCCGGCGCCAATATCGGCGGCCCGGACACATACGTGCTGCGCGAGGGAAAGCAGCAGTTCGAAACCTACCACTATCAGGGCTTCCGCTATCTGACGGTGACTGCGAAGGAAGTCACGAAACCGCTCACGATCAACTCGATTAATACGCTCTTCTTCAGCTACCCGCTCGAGTCCCGCGGGGCGTTCAAGTGCTCCGACCCGCTGCTGAACAAGATCTGGAATGTCGGCTGTCACAGCCTGCGCTGCTGCCTGCATGAAACCTATGAGGACTGCCCCGGCTACGAGCAGCTTCAGTACTGGGGCGACGCTCGCGTGGAGACACTGGTGCAGATGGCGGCGTTCGGCGATGCCCGTCCGTTCGCGCGCGGGCTTCGCGCCATGGCCTGGAGCAGGCAGCCCGACGGCATCACCTACAGCCGCTACCCCTGCTGGGAGCCACAGATCATCCCCACATTCAGCCTCATCTGGATTCTGTCGCTTCAGGACTACATGCTGTGGGAGGGCGACCTCGAGCTTGTCCGAGAGGTGTGGCCGGTGGCGGATGATGTGCTGGAGTGGTTCAACGGGCACGTCGGCGCGGACGGAGTGCTGACGGACGTTCCGCAGTGGGTGTTCATAGACTGGTCGGGCGATCTGGGGCGCTTCGACAAGGGCGCAAGCTCGATTCTGAACGCGTTCTACTACGGCGCGCTCGTGACGGCGGCCGATCTGTGCGGCGAGCAGGGTAACACGTCGAAGGCCGCGCTCTACCGCTCCCGCGCCGCCGCGCTGAAGACGGCCTACGAGAAGGCGTTCTGGTCTCCGGCCCTGAGCGCCTATGTCAACAGCTACCGCGACGGCAAGCAGGGAACCTCGCTCAGCCAGCACGCGCAGGCGCTCGCGCTGCTGTTCGACCTCGCGCCGGTCGAGCGGCGCCGCCCGCTGGTGGGCCAGATGCTCCGCGAAGATACCATGCAGGCGACTCCCTACTTCATGTTCTACGTGCTGCGCGCGCTCGATCACACCGGATACTACAAGTATGCTCCCGATCAGATGCGGCGCTGGAAATCCATGCTCGACCGCGGGGCGACAACCTGGCTCGAGGAGTGGGCGAACAAGCGCTCGTGGTGCCACGCCTGGTCCTCCGCGCCCACCTACGAGCTGAGCACCCGCGTGCTCGGCGTGCGCCCCGATGCGCCCGGCTTCAAGAAGGCTGTCATCGAGCCGTTTACGGCCGGCCTCGAATGGGCCAAGGGCACGGTGCCGACGCCGCACGGAGACATCAGCGTGGACTGGTGGCAGAAGGGCCCCACGCTGTACGTCAACTACTCCGCCCCGAGCGCTGTCGCCGTGGATGTGAGAGTGCCCGCGGGGACGGTCGTGAAGCGGCGGCCCTTTGAGGGAAAAGCGATTCGAACAGAAAAGGTAGAGAAGAAAATGCCCGAACGTGTGCCTGTAGTGCTCGTGACCGACTGCGGAACCGAGATGGACGACCAGTGGGCGCTGTCCCACCTCGCACTCAGCCCGCGCGTGGACCTGCTGGGTGTCGTCACCACTCACGCAGTCAATCTGCCCGAGCCCCGGGCCGAGTCCTCGGCGAAAGCCGCGCGCGGCGTGCTGAGCCAGTTCTCGCTCAAGTCGCCGCCGCCCGTTGTGGCCGGGTCGAGCGT
>ERZ1026800.2011-NODE-2011-length-11875-cov-6.603592_pt1 | contig 11875 bp, 13 predicted proteins | sample MGYA00520873_ERZ1026800 | MGnify/ENA primary metagenome ERZ1026800 (study PRJEB33270, sample SAMEA104284475) | anaerobic digester metagenome | biome: Anaerobic digester microbiome; feature: mesophilic sludge digester; material: Anaerobic digester biomass...
GTATCTGGCAAGTTGGTTTACAATTTTGGCTTCATTACTAAGTTTACTGGTATTAATGATGTTCATAAATATTTTAGTATCATTATAAATAACACCGCATAAGTATAATGCCTGTTCTGCTGTTTCTCCGCTCACCTGCAGGGTGTCAAAAAAGTCCTTACATTTATTTTCCAATTCGGCATTCTTCAGTTCTTCAATGTGTTCCATAAGAGTAAAGATAATACAAAATTTTAGAAAACCTTGGATATATATTCTGATTCCATAAGACCAGGCATCTAAGACATCAGTTTGTTCAATACTGTTCTTAATAATATTTATTTTATCTTGATAATAGTCCATTGCTTCGGGACTTAATTTTAGTTCAAAGGAGCCAGGTATTTTTCTTAAAATATCAAGTTTATTATCCAATTGCTTTAATTTTTCAGCAGATTCTTTATCAGACAAAAATGCTATATTTTTACCCTTATTGGTAGTGGAAATGATACAAGGGAATATTCTTTGAGCAAAGCCGAATTGGCGGTCTTCTTCCGTATAAAAGATTCTCTGGACGCATTCCTGAGTTGCACAAAACAGCATAGATAAGGCACAATCCTTAATCTCTATAGTATTATTCATTGAAGAGTAGTTGAAAGGTCCGCCATCATATAAAGCAGTTAATTCTTGTTTCATTCCCTTATTGTTCTTATTATTAAACATTTCCGTTAGAATACTTATTTCTTCTAACAGGATTAAGGGGGAATTATTAACTTTGAGCATTGATTCCAGTTTAGTTAAAGTTACTCTATTTATGATAGGATTTGCCTTCTGTCTATCTTTTTCATTCATAGCATCCAAGCTATTAAAAAACTGCTGCATAGTAAGTTTAGCTACATTAATAGTAGTGCTTTTCCGGGATTGTCCAGAAGGACCAATTAGACCGACCCAAAGATTAGAAAATACTTTTTTCAGCTCATTTATGATGTAAACCCTATCGCCTATATTAACTGCAATAATAGGTAACCAAGCTTCAGCTAATGCTTTGGGAGAAGCACTACAGACACGGGTAGCCAAGTTTAAATATTCTCTTAAAAAGGGCGGTAAGCAATCAATATCCACTTCAGTTGTTTCCATTTTTGTTTTACTCCTCAATTTATTTTCCTTATTATAGTTTTCCATTTTTGTCTCCTTATTATTTTCGTAATTGTTTTTACTTTTTATCCTGATGCATTCTAATTTTCTTTTCAGATTATTCATATTAAGCAACTTTATCTTTATTTTCTTGGACAAAGCTTATTTTTACCCCTAAATATTTTTCAGCCAGATAGTAAAAGCTGCCCAGTTTTGCAATCGGGTTCTGAAATGAATTCCATTTTTTTTGGAGGGAGGGGTTATCATCACTATAAGCGGGATTATTGGCAAACATCAGCCATAAATTCAATCCATCATTACCAAAAGCATTTTTTATTGCATATCCCATTTTTATCCAATCAGAATACTCTATTTTTAGAGCTTTATCATTATAGCTTTCAATTAAACACTTAACATTTTGATAATCAGAGGGGGAATAGCTTTTCGCTACAGTTGGGCTACAATTACTGATAATAGTTTTTTTATAGCTTTCATCTTCATTGGGGTTGGGACAGTTAATATTTTGCATAATGAACTGTTTTTTAACTGGTGCTAAAGGGTTAGGATTATTATATTCAAATATAGCATCCATAAGCGGGATGAGCTTACTTGGGTCGTAATCCAAATCCCTTCTGTTTACAGGATAATGTATCCACTCATAATTTCCACCTCCTATAACAGTAGAAGGCGGAGCAAAAATGAGACCGCCGTCAGCTCGGATATCAATACCTATATTGCTATTTGTAGTGGTGAGGGTTTTACGCTGATAACGCTGTTTCCATAGTTCTGAATGTGACCAATCCAGATAAATATGCATACCTCCCGAAGGAGAAAGGGCACAACAATATTCGGCTATATCCAGCCCATATTCATCCAGCACATCGGAAAGAGTAGTATCAGTTTTATCAATGTCAATGACCATCAGTTGCGACACCTCTCCGGTGATGATGGCTATCGCATTATGGCATTCTTTAATGGCTGTGGAAGTAAACGATTGGTTCTTCCACGGCGGAATATTCGTGGTTACTTTTTTGCCGTTTTTCAATTGCAAAGTAAGCGAAACCATTTTAAATCCCAGCTTCTCATAATAGAGCCAAGCATTAGATAAATCCACGAAAACAATTGCCTGGCTTTTCTCCCCATTGTTTACGCTTATTGGCTTATTGCAGGTGTGCGAATAAGCTGTTGTTTTGGCTTTTAGTTTAATCATATAATATATCATTTTTTAATCTCCTATATACTAAGATTTGCTATCTTTTCCATAGCCATTTTATATATCATTTTGAGAAAAACAGTATTTTCTCTTGTTAGTGTTAACCTTATAATCTTGTTACCTCTCATACTAATATTTACTGGAATATATATTTTATTTATTATATCCACCATCTATCCTGTTTTATTCACTCTATGCATATATTTTTATAACCATAAAAATAGTTAACAATTTTATGTCAAGTAATATTTAGATAGCGCTAATAATATTATTTAATTGATTGTTGGAACTTAATTTATAATCCTGAAAATATCTGTAAATTAGCCCTATCATATTAAATATAAAGGAGTTAAAAAATATGGCTTGGTTCAGCTCATCCATTTTTACTATTCCAACACATCATTAAGCCCCGGCGTAAACAGCGCTTTACAATAGCCACTGCTTCGCTGTAACCATCCTTTTCAGCTTGTTTCAGCAGGGTGTCTATATTTTTACGCAAACGGTCGTAGGCACTGGAATCATCATCGTTAAAGCACTTTATTTTACCGGTGGGGAGAGTGGTTTCCTGACGGTAACGGATAAGGGCTTGAATTTCTTCGTCATATTCGTCTGTGGCATTAAAAGCTTTCAATTCTATAAGATGATTCAGACGCTTATCTATGTTTCTTAAGGTCTTAGCATCGGTCATCAAAATAGGAGCAAAGTGATAGCGATTGTGAAATACAAACTCCGGAGGGATTTGCAGATTAACAGCTAATTCCATATCGGAAGCTGGAAGCGGAGTATCGGGATAGGCATAAAGCAGGTCTATCACCTTGCTACCTTTATAGTTAGGGTAGTTGTTCAGGAGTGTCCTAACGGCTTTATTGTTCTTTGTCATTTTTTCACCTCTGTTAATAACTAATATATTGATACCTATATATGATAGTTGATTTTTGTCAAGTTGAAATATTACGCATCACATTGGCATATCTTATTGGAAAATAAGGTGTTATTGACATAGTGTGAGGTAGCGAGGTGGATTTTTTTTACAAAGAGAAAAAGAGAGAAAGAGAAATAGTTAGAATGTATTTAGATGGTGAGGTGGCGAGATGGCGAGGTGGGGAGGCAGCGAGAGGCCAAGGGGTCGAGAGGTCAAGGGGTCGAGAGGTCGAGAGGTCTTGAGGTCGAGAGGTCAAGAGGTCGAGAGGTCGAGATGGGTGACGACTCCTGACTTGTAGTTCATTCCAGACCTATTCAATAATCAAATCTGTGTAATCAGTGTAATCTGTGAGAGATAGTCGTCATGAGTCCTCACTGCCAAACAAATTAGTGGGATGTGTATAAATATTGATGGCAGTGACGACTCCTGACTTGTAGTTCATCCCAGACCTATTCCATAATCAAATCTGTGTAATCAGTGTAATCTGTGAGAGAAAAATTATTTTGAGAAGTGGGGGCAAATTTCCGGCGTATATATATGAGGACAAAATTATGATAGTAGAATCCAAATTGGAGTTACTCTTCTGCGGTAGTTGTGAGGGAATGGTGTATTATTACAATAAACGCTTAGGCAAGATGATTGCTCGGAAATGGGTGAAACCCAAAACAACAGCAGCGAATAGGCGTTTAGGAGCAATTAGCCGTAACCTGAAGAACTTGCAGCCATCAGAAGGATATATCAAAGACCTGCGAGTTTATATTGCACTATATGATTATTCTCCCGGCGAAAGACATTATATGAGCTGGCAAAATGTATATCTAACCCTGATGTATTCGCTGGCAAAACAAAATCCGGCAGTTGATTTATTAACAATTAACAGAGAACAAATTACTTCCGATAACCTGCCCTGCAAATGCGTTAAAGATGCTATTGAAGCAGGACTACTGCGCGAGGTTAACGGATACGAGAAGTTGACGCAGGAGATTTAAAACCCCAATAAATAATAGGAGGGCTTTCTATTATGAAGGTCAAATTAAAGTACGGCATTAGAACCTATAGTGGAACTCTGGATGAGTTAACCTTTGGTTCTTACTTCCAAGACCGCGTGTGTATTGCACGCAAGTATGTAGTTCCGCGGCTTACCGACCAAAACAGTTTAATGGGTAACAAGATGAAGAACCTGGCAGTTATTTACGAAGATGTTTCTGATAGCTACAAGCTAGAGCTGAAACAATATGCTTCCTTGCATTCCATCTTAACTCCCAGAGGTAAACTTCCAGCTACGAGCTACGCATTGTGGGTGAAAATGATGTTCCTGTTTGCCAAAGCAGACCCTGAACACATTGACCTAGTGACACTTACCTATTCGGATTTGCAAACTATGGGCGACGACATTCTGTCCATTGCATCCGCTGTGACTAACGGATTTATGGATAATGTGCCCGGAGCAGAAATGCTAACGGCGAATATGTAAACAAGAGCGGGAATTCGTTCCCGCTTTTTTTTTTCTCACAGATTACACAGATAACACAGATTTGATTTTTTAATTACCAGAACCGTTGTTTCACGCAGATTTCGCAGATTACGCAGATTTGATTATTTAATAGGTCTGGGATGAACAGGATTGGAAGGATTTTGGGGATTATTATATTGTAAAAACAACATAAGCTATTCGGAACTTAAAAGTTATATCTAAGGGGAAAATTCTCAAGGCATAAATGCAAGTCAGGAGTCGTCACTGCCGAAATAACTTTTACGCTATGCACTAATTCGTTTGGCAGTGAGGACTCATGACGACTATTTCTCACAGATTACACAGATAACACAGATTTGATTTTTTGATTGGTCTATAGTGTCTTTGTTTCACGCAGATTACACAGATAACACAGATTTGATTTATGATTGTTATTAAGTGCCGTCAGACTTGTAGTTCATCCCAGACCTATTAAATCCTCTTAATCCTTTTTATCCTGTTCATCCAGACCTATTAAATCCCTTAAAATCTCTATCATCCTGTTCATCCAGACCTATTAAATCCCTTAAAATCTCTATCATCCTGTTCATCCCCTACCTATTAAATCCTTGTTTCTAAAATAAAATCTGTGTTATCTGTGTAATCTGTGTAATCTGTGAGAGAAAAAAAGCTGATGAACGGCGACCTCCGGCTACACGGTTTCGGTTACAAAGAGTTATAAATGGAATGTTAATTGCATTTAAAAAGATTGACACTTTCTGCATAGCTAGGTGCGACGCTGGAGGTGTGTGAAAAAAAACTTATTAACAGGGGAATAGATGACTGTTCTGATAATTGTGACTATGCTGCTAATAGCTCATTGGATTATAGAATATCAAAGACATACCAAAAATGTGCTGTCCATTCCGATTCGGATTCATATTAACGGGACGCGGGGAAAATCCAGTGTAACTCGCCTCATAGCAGCCGGCTTAAGGGAAGGAGGAAAAGTAACGGTGGCAAAAACTACAGGAACTTTACCCAGAGTTATCCTTCCGGATGGAAGAGAAGCAGCTATTTTGCGTTTAATGGGAGCTAATATAATTGAACAGAAATACATATTCCGTCATGCTGTAAAGCATAAACCGGATGCCATAGTAATTGAATGTATGGCAGTAAATCCTGTTTTGCAGTGGATAACCGAAAATAAATTTATTCGTAGCACAATCAGTGTTATTACCAATTGTCGGGAAGACCATCTGGATTTAATGGGTTCAACATTGGAGAGCGTAACAATGAGTATCAGTAATACAATACCTAAAAAAGGGATATGCTACACGGCAGAAGAAAAAGAGTTTCCGCTTTTGGAAAAAGTAGCGAAAAGCAGGCATTGTAAAATACAAAAAATAAGACCTAAAGATGTAACAGAAGAGGAATTGCATAAATTCAGATACATTGAACATGCAGAAAATGTCCAGTTAGCCCTTGCCGTCTGTGCTGAAGCGGGAATTCCCCGAGATGTAGCTTTGAGAGGAATGCAAAAAGCGACTCCCGACCCTGGTGCTTTAAAAAAATACCGGATTGAGGATAGAGGGAAGACCATAATATTTTATAATGTATTTGCGGCAAACGACCCACAATCAACAGTAGAAATTATTAAAATGGTTACTGGTAATCTGCAGAATATAGAAAAGATAATTATCCTTAATAGCAGAGCGGACCGACTTTTTCGCAGTCATCAATTAGTGGATGCTATCAAGCCCCTGGATTTTTCTTATTTATTGCTAACGGGAGAAATTCCTGATAAGATAGAATCCTATGCAATTCATTCAGGTATTCCCCGGGAAAAAATATTCCCCCTGGGTGAACCTTTACCGGATGTTATCTATCAAAAGGTGTGGGAGCTTACAAAAACTGAATCTCATATTCTGGGAATCGGTAACATCGCCGGGACAATAAAATACGGGGCACAAATAGTAGCCCACTTCAGACATAAAATGAAAGAGTGTAATGAAAGGAGCCGGATGTGATTGATACAATAGTTCAAGCCGCGGTCGGGATGGGCGTAATAATCTCGTTGATGTTCAGTGAATTACTAGGCGCTTCTGCGGGAGGAATAGTAGTTCCCGGTTACATTGCTTTATATTTGGATAGGCCATTACAGATTTTAGGCACTTTGGTAATCAGTTTGTTAACCTGGGCTATTATACGAATTATTAGCACATTCACTTTGCTTTTTGGTAAACGGAGGATGGTGCTGAGTATTTTGATTGGTTTTATTTTGGGTTGGGTTTCCCGTATTATGGTTGTTCAGGATATTACTATTCACCAATTGCAAATGCAATCTATTGGTTACATCATTCCTGGGCTTATTGCTAACTGGTTTGAAAGGCAGGGATTTTGGAAGACAGTATCTTCTATGGGGATAGCTGCGATAGTAGTCCGCTTAGCTTTAATGGTTATTTTTAACGGAGAATTGTAAAATGATGTATCGTCCATCTTTGAAATCCAATCGTTCTTTAATCATTCTTTTGTTGTTAGCCATAATTCTTTTTTATATAGCACAAACCAGTTATGTGCAAATAAAAAGTGATAATTATGAAGTCAAGATAGCTGCATCTCAGTTAATGAAAGCGGCAATGGATTCATTAACCGCTGAAATAAATAAAAGAGGAATAGATATAGACCCTATAGATGACCCGCTGCAAACCGGTTTAATTGGAATGCGCTTAAGTTCTATTACTACGGACAGAGGGTTGCTTTCGGAAAAGAGAGCTGCTCTTAATCCCAATCTGGCGGCTATATTTGTGGAAGAGCTTTCCCAGCTGAAACTTATGCCTGGGGATTATATTGCTGTAGGAATTACGGGAAGCAATCCTGCAGTTAATATAGCTCTTTATTCAGCTATTAAAGTAATGGGATTAAACCCTGAAATAATTGTTGCTTTATCCTCAGCATCTTATGGAGCAAATAGACCGGAACTTACCTGGCTGGATATGGAAAGCATTCTGAAAGAAAAAGGTCTGTTTGATTTTGGTTCTAGTTATGCCTCCCTGGGTGGGAAAGAGGACCTGGCAATTGGCTTATCGGATAACGGTATTAAAGCCCTTCGGGACGCAATGCAGAGAAATAATGTTCCGTTTTTAATAGGGAATGACCTGGAAGATAACATCGCTATCAGGATGGCGGCTTATGAAGAACTTTTGCCTGAAGGAGAACGCTATAAAGCATTTGTAAATATTGGAACAGGTATAGCGAATGTAGGTAGTGAGCCCAATGCCAATCTTATTCCGGAAGGTATCAATCGCAATTTGGCTGAACACAATTATGAAAATGAAGGTGTGATGATTAAGATGGCAAAGAACAATGTTCCCGTCTTGCATTTTCGCCGAATTTTACGCTGGGCAAAACGCTATAATCTACCTACTTCGTTTGACACAATGCCTAAAGTGGGAGAAGGGAAAATGTTCGTTTCTCGTATCCACAATCAAACAGTCACTATTATATGTCTGGCTATCTTACTTATTGCCATAATAGTAGTAATTATATTTGACCGTCATGACCGACAGTTTATGGCTAATATTGTAGACCTTGATGAAGAACTGTAAGGAAACTTAACAATGCAAAAACACATTATATCCGTCTTATTGATTATTCTGGGAATCAATTTGCTATTTTCCCAAGCTGTAAATAGATATAAGGTTCTGCCATTTGATAATCCCGGTACTAAACGCCTGCTTCAAACTGAAGCGGGAAACTATTATTATTATCGTAGTTTACCTGAAAGAGCATTAATTTTAAATACCACCGGTGTGGAGAAAATTGAGCTACGCAGTTTCAGCAAAGAAGCAATTCGTAAACCGGAGATTGTAACTGTTATAAATAAAGAGCAGAAGACATATCCGCTTTCCTTAAAAGAAAAGAAAGGGGATTATTATATTTATCAGCCCATTATCATAGATATTCCGGAAAACACTAAGGACATACAGATAATTTGCTATGACCGTTCAACTTATATGCGTGCTTTCAGTGTTTTACCTCCCAAACAGCCAACAGCAACAAAACAACCTAACATTGTTATTAAAGCTCACAGTGGGACAGTAAGTGTGCAACATAACAGCTCTAACAGCGATTATTACACTTTTTTGCCCAATCAACCCTTTAAGTTTACACTCCATAATGGCAGAAACGCTTATGTTTATGTGCGTCCGCGTTTGCTTGACCGTTCCATACCTAAATTGGGATTATATGCTAACGGGGATTTAGTTGAGGTTATAGAATTTACCCTCAAACGCACAACAAAATACCGCAGTCAGGGAATAAGCAGTTTGGGAATTGCCAAAAAAATTGTTTTACCTGCCAACGCACAGAGCACAGATTATGAATTAAGAGCTTTGAGTGAACATTTATTCCTTGCCAAGCCGGTTATAATGAAGAAGTAGAGTGGTCTATGGATAATACTAAAGTAAAAGAAGTTCCTTCTAAACCAAAGTGCAGAGAGAAATTAAAGGAAAAAGAAACAACCGCTGCTTTTGAGGTTACATCCTCAAATCATACAGGGAAAACTAAAACCGCAAAAAAAAGTAAGATAAGAAGAAAAACCAATATCCGCCCTATAATTCTTCTGATTACTTTCTGTCTATTTTTCAGCTTTTCCCGAGTTGCAGCACAAATAACCGGTTCTGTAAAAGTGGAAGCCGTTTATTCTGATAATTCGTTTCACCTTTCGGAATATGATATTGACCGTTTTAATGATGGTCATCCGAACCTAGAATTTGTAGATACGATAGATGATTTAACCTTAAAAACGCGCATTGAACTACAATATCCTTTTTCTTATCGCTGGTGGAAATTTACACCCTCGGTAACTGGTAATTTTGCTCAAAATATCAGTAATGAAGATAAATACCGCACTGATTGGGCATTAAAATTTAAGGTTTACCGCTATTACTGGAATTGCAGTATCCAATATACCAGTAATCCTTATATTTATTTCCGTCAATTTGTGGATAGCGATGGAACGGGTGAACTGGAAAAATACTGTTACAGCCGCGATACATATCGGGGTGATATAGCAATAAAGCCCCTTCCTAAAACTATTGTAAAAGCTAATCTGCGCTATGAACTTTATCGCTATAATGAATATTTTACGGAAGGTGACGGCACAGCTATAACCGGAGAAGCAGGAATCAGCTATAAATTTCCGTTTTTTACAGTAGAAGGTTCTTACGGCTATCAGGATTTCAGCTGTGATAAACGCCTAGAGAATAAAGATTGCTCCTATCAAAGTAATATATACAAAGGCGCTTTAACTTTGCCCAAAATGCCTCTTTCCGAGAAAGGGAAAACCCTTTGGCAACCTTCTTTTGCTCTAAATTATGAACAGCGTTTTTACCAGGGAAGTGGCTCCTGGTATGGTGGTAGGGCTTACTATACTTATAATTTATCTGCCGGTTGTGATGTATTTTTTTCCCCGCAATGGAATTTATCTCTTGACTACTCTCACTATTTCAGGAATGTAGAAACAGATAATGAATCAGTGCAGCGCTTGAAAGAATATGGTGAAAATCGTATAAGCACTGCATTGCGCTACAAGTTTTAATTTTAGAGGTGAAAAATGATTTTTAAAAAAGAGGATAACCCCGAAAAAATTAATGAATTCCTTAATTTAGTGGAAAATCCTAAAGTGGAATTGCGCCACTATAAAAAACCCGTTTTGGTCTGGGCTGTGGATGAAGGAACCGTCTTTTATTCCTTTTGGGAAGAGGAAATGCTCTCGCGTTACGGACTGGATAATGTAGATGGTTGGGATTTTGAAGAAGACCTTCTTTTTTGTCCCGACTGGATTGGAGAGGCAGAAGAAGAGGATTTGGATGATTTTGATTTAAATGATGAGGATATTGAAGACCTGAGTAATTTTCTTCACCATAACCTGAACGACAAGGAATAACATTGCATATTGCCATTCTGGGAGGCGGAGGATGGGGTTTGGCATTATCTTCACTGCTTTCCGAAAACGGGCATCAAGTTCTGGTTTGGGAATATAATCCCGCATACTTGCAGCTATTAAAAGAGACGCATTCCAATCCGCATTTACTGCCTGGTGTTACTATTCCTGAGCAAGTTTGTTTTACTAATGATTTTAATGAAGTTTCCGTTTTTTCCCCGGAAATTATTATCCTGGCAACACCTACCCAATTTTTGCGTTCCACTTTGCATAAAACTCCTGTTTCTTTGTGGAATGGACAGCAGCTTTTAGCTGTAGTAAATGTAGCCAAGGGAATAGAGGAAAAGACCTTCAAAACCCTTGATGCCGTTATTAAAGATGAACTGCCCTTTTTACCTGAAAGTAAAATTTGTGCTTTATCCGGTCCCTCCCATGCCGAAGAAGTCGCCCGAAAAATACCTACTACAGTTGTTATTGCCGGTAGCAATGAGAATTTACTTTGCCAACTGCAAACTGTATTCAGTAATGCTTATTTCCGCGTTTATCGCAATTTAGACCTTATCGGAGTGGAAATTGGGGGCGCAGTTAAAAATATTATTGCCATCTCAGCAGGTATAATTAGCGGTTTGGGCTTTGGAGATAACACTATCGGAGCTCTATTAACCCGGGGAATTGTGGAAATCCAACGCCTGGGAGTAGCTTTGAATGCCTGCCCCGAAACATTTTTAGGGCTTTCAGGAATCGGGGATTTGATTACTACTGCTACTTCCCTTCATAGCCGCAACAGATTTGTTGGCTGGGAAATTGGCAAAGGCAGAAAGCTTTCTGAAATATTATCTAAAATGGAAATGGTGGCTGAAGGAGTTGCTACTACCCGCAGCGTTTATTTGTTAGCTAAAAAACTTCAAGTGGAAATGCCTATTGTAGAAAAGGTCTATCAAGTCCTTTACGAAGATAAAGACCCCAGGCAGGCAATCATAGAATTGATGACTCGCGACCTCAAAGCTGAATAAATGTGTTTGTTTCACGCAGATTACGCAGATTACGCAGATTTGATTATGGAATAGGTCTGGGATGAACAGGATTATAGGGATTTTAGGGATTTAATAGGTCTGGGATGAACAGGATGATAGGGATTTTAGGGATTATTAAATAGAAAAAACGATTTAAGCAGAGGGAGCTTCATAAGTTATTTACCCTAAGACATAACAGCTCTATTCTGATTTCTTTTAA
>ERZ1026800.2017-NODE-2017-length-11837-cov-3.394364_pt1 | contig 11837 bp, 11 predicted proteins | sample MGYA00520873_ERZ1026800 | MGnify/ENA primary metagenome ERZ1026800 (study PRJEB33270, sample SAMEA104284475) | anaerobic digester metagenome | biome: Anaerobic digester microbiome; feature: mesophilic sludge digester; material: Anaerobic digester biomass...
GTGTACATCTGCTGCTGCCTCGCGTTCCCGAGCAGGCCCATCTTCTCTATGGCCTTGCCCTGGTCGAACCCTGCGGGAAGCGTTCCCTGGTATGGCTGCGCCGGGGTCGGCATGGGGATCGACCCTGACGAGCGAGGAGTGAGAACCGAAGACGACGGGGCCGTGAACATGGGACTGCGCCCGATCATCGAGGGGTTCGAGATGCGGTTCATGACGTTGTTCATGACCCCGTAGGACTGCGCCGCCATGTCAGCGGCCTGCTGAGGATCGACCCCTACCGGAGCCGCCATGATCGAACCCGTGGGCTGACCGTACTTAGCGAGTACCGCCCTGATCGCTTCAGTGTCGAGTGCCATCTTGCTTCACCTCCATGATGTACTGCGTGTAACCTTCCCTGAACCCGTGGCGTTTCGCCTCCCGCGCCCATCCCTTTCTCGGGCTGTAGAACGCTATGCTTTTACAATCGCACTCTTGGCTAATTGTTTTCAAGCTCAAAAAAAGATCGTTGTCCAATTTTTCCGCCTCCGGGATCTTGAAACCCTTGTAAATGCAGAGCTGTCTGCCCTGCGCGTTTTCGTCGATCCTCAGAATGACGAACCCGATATACTTCCTGTCCTCCAGCACGAAGTACAGGGCGAACCGTGGATTTGTCATCAGAAGATCCCGGATCTGCGCGTCCGTCTCCTCTGCGGGACCGGCCTTCTTCGCCAGCGTGTCCAAGCCCTCCTGAACCAAAGGCCATACATGCCCGATTCCGCTCGGAAGAATGCGTTTCAACTGGTATTTTGGCATACCCTATCTCCGGGCTGGACAATCGTTCAGTGGGGCTGCATTTCTCATTTTAACGCCCTGCTTCCTTGCGTATGGATTCTTCCACAAGCCTGCATCGATAAGAATCAAAGCTGAACATCATGGACATGGGTAGCTCGATCCTGCTATCATCCGACAAAATGAAATATCTGGAAGGAACAACCTGCCCGCCTTGCCCAAACAGTATTCCGTCACCCTTCACGTTTTTGATCTTGCGCCAGAGCCACCATTCAGGCTTCTTGTACTTCACTGTATAGGTCATTATTTCACCCTCATGATATAGAAGCAGGATAGATAATTTGGCCTGTTTTCAAGGCTGGAACTCCCAGCGCTGCCGGTAGATCCGTGGTTGTGAGCGTTTCCGCTTCCTGTGTTCCCAACGGATGCCGTGTGTGTATGCGCTCCGCCCGATGTAGTCCCCATGAGTCCGGTAGCACCCGTGGCAAGAGAGGGATACCAATCCCCGCCTCCTCCCACCTCAATTACACGTATATTATGCGTATGAGATCCCCCGCTGTTCACGGTGACGGTATGGCTGTGGGACGGGATGTGAGACGTAGTAAGGGTGAAGTTCCCCGTCGTGTGTGTGTGGGCAATATTGTTGCTGTTCGCTCCACCGATCCCACCAGCCACCGTATCACCCATAAAAAAGCGGTCGTCAGTCAGGTTCGGCAAATACCTGCCTGCCCCATTAAATATCCCGCTGCCTGCGTCGTTTAAGGCTGCGCCGTTGCAGACATACCACCCACTCGGATTCAGAAGGGCATTGACGGCGGCAACAGTGTTTGCAGAAACCATCCGGTAGGTGAACCCGCCATTGCTGCCGTTGGTAAAATAACCTGGAACGTAGGCAATGATCGAGCCAACCGGCGGGACATTGTTGATGAGTGCATTGATCTGTGCATATGAAAGTGTGATACCGTGCAGCTTCTCAAGATCCGCCCTCACGACCCCGGATCCATGAAGCTGATTTATCTCTGTATGAGTTGATGTAAGTGCGTGCAGCTTCACAAGGTCCGCCTTCACAACGCCGGATTCATGAAGCTGATTTATCTCTGTATGAGTTGATGTAATAGCGTGCAGCTTCACAAGGTCAGCCTTCACGACCCCGGACTCATGAAGCTGGCTCAGTTCTTCTTCGGTCACGCCTGCCCCGGAAAGCAAGTCCGCAAGCGCCTTCAGATACGCGAAATTCTCCCTGACCTCCTTCGAGTTCGGAATCGACCTATATTCCGGTTTCCCTTCGTGCCATGCCATAGTTGTTCCTCCCTGCTTATGGATGATGCCGGTGCTTGTCTTCCCGCTTTTCCGCTGTCATTCATGCTCCATCAGAACGGCCCCACAATGGAGATGTAGTTCTGGAACGATTGACCCACTACAAGCGGCAAGGCCGATGAATAGCTGTTCCAAAGATAGAGTTCCAGGTAATCCGTGGTGCCGTTCATATAAACGAGATCGGAAACAGTTGATATGCCCTGCCCACTTGACCCGCTACGGAAATATGCTCCCGCCGAAACCCGCTCCCCGTTTTTAAATATGCTACAGAAAAATGTCTCGTTAGCAGGTAGAGTGCCGAGCCTTGCATTGCCTGAAACCTGATAGTATCCCGCCAGATTCGGTATGATGCGGCTGTTGGCTATATCCACAACACCCTCTGTGTCGAAGCTGATGGTGTCGATGAGAATCTTCTCGGTTGTCGCTCCCGCAATACTCTGCGCCGCGTTTCGATAGGCCCTGGCCTTGATTTTGCCGACATTTTCCAGGGCATCGATCTGCTGCCCGTGATCGGTCGCCTGTCCCAGGATTTTCGACACCTCCTGGGAGAGCCACTGCTGAAGCTGCTGCGACCATGCGACCATGCCCTGTTCAAGGGCGTGCGTCGCGGGGTTGCCGCCAGCAGGCAGCTTCAATGCCGGTGGATATACGGCTATGTACCGCTCCTGCGCCATATTACCTTCTCCCTCCCGCGCGCGCGTATCCGCAGATCTCCGAGAGCCGGAAAAAGTCGTCCAGACCGTCCGCCTCTACCCTGAACGAAAGGTACACGCCGTAGGATCGCGTACCCATGACCTCCTGGTCCGTGTACGGCTCCAGCTCCTCCCACACGATGTCGTCCGAGATCCGGCTCCGCGAGCCTATCGAGATGCGGATGTCGTTGCTCAACTCCTCCACGACCGGCCAGATCTCCGCGATCTCCTTGATTCTCCCCGGCATTTCGAGATCGTACTCGCCGGTTATGAAGTACGAGCTTCGCGGGTAATCGTCGTCGTTGTCGGTCACGCCCACGTCCATGAGATACGACTTCGCATCCGCGTCCGCCTCGGCGTAGCTGCTCGAAGAGGCGCTCTGCGAACTGCTCGACGAGCTTTCCGAGGAGCTGCTCGACGACGAGGACGAGAGCGAGGACATGGACGAGGACGACGAGGACGATGCGCTCGACGATGACGACGAGCTTATGCCGAACTGCGTCCGGGCAATGGTCGGATAGTCGAGCCCGTCCTGTGTGCAGCCAGCAGAGGCGTCGATATCCTCGAACGTCCACAGATTGTTCGTTATGTCGTAGATGCAGGCGAGGTTCGGCCTGTCGCCGTCGTGCGGAATGACGAACCACGCCTCCTTCGTGCTGCGGTCGATGAAGGAGAAGCTCTGCGAGACCTGCGCCATGTTCAGACCCTTGAAGATCCAGCGGTTATTCCCCTCTCCGATCGCGTCGAAGCTGTACCCGTCGAAGCGATAGATGTTGTTCTGGCCGAAGAAGATCACAACATCTCCCGCGCTCTGCACGAGCCCCTGAGAGAGAGCGCCGATTCGGGAGTTCACGACCTGCTTTGCGAACACGAGCGTCCCGCCGACATAGTTGACGAGATGCGTCATGTGCTCCTGGAAGATGACGTAGGAATCCCGCAGCGCCGCGCCCCCGGTAATGGGCTGAGAGTTGGGCTGGAGCGTCTGGAAGCCGCCCTCGCTCGCGGGATCGTCGTATCTCCAGTCCTCGGCATTGTCCAGGCCGCTCCACCACCATCGGTTCGGGACCGCCCCGTCCAGCTCATCGACCGTATTGAGCGCGATGACGTGCTTCGCAAACACGTCCACGATCCTGGCCCTGAGCCCGTGCGAAACAAGGGTCCGGTGCCGGTCGAATCCTGCTCCCGGGATGATCTGGATAGGCTCCTCGTAGTTGCTCGCCAGCAGGTTGTTGCCCCACGGGGCGAACGACCACTTGGTCGCGTCGTTCTGGTCGATCCTGCGGTCCCTGCCCGTAAAGGACTCGGGAGTCCCGGCGACTGAAGACGACATGGAGGACGAGCTTTCGGACAGACTCACGCTCGAAAACGGGCAGACCGGAATCTCGCCGTTGGGCGTGATCCGGTAGATGCCCGTATTGAACGGGTCCCAGGTGTACCCGATCTCGTCCCACCAGGGGTAGCCGTCGTCCCATTCCCTCGTAATGCCGAACGGGAGCTTGTAGAGGTAGTTCCTGTCTCCGAAAAAGATGTATGCCTGACCGCTCAGGTCCCGGAACTGCGTAACCCCCAGGATGTAGTCGCTGCCCTCGCAGTCGTTCAGCCTGCGGTATCCCTTCCTGCGCTCCACATAGGCGTCCGTGACGCGGATGCCCCGCCCGTCAACCAGCCCGCCCACGGGCATGGACTGGGGCGGGATGTCCCTGAGGACCCCCCGGGAGAAAGGCTTTATGGAAAACGGTCTCAATACACGTCCTCCGTGTCGGGCATGGCCTCGCGCATGCCGACGTTCTCCATGTCGCGGGTCTCCGCCTCGAGGTCGTCGAGAAGCTCGTTCAGCCGCGTCTTCCACACCGGAATCCTCTCGTCGTCCTTCAGGAACGCTTCGAGGTCCACGAGCACCTTCATCCGCAGGGTCGCAAGATAGGTCGTGGTCCAGACGTTGCTCGTGTTCGTCGTCAGGTCGAGCGGGTCGAGATGGTGGTGCGCCCAAAACCTCAAGACGTACTGCGCGTCGGCCTGCGGAGCGAACCGGATGACGTGGCCCATGGCGTATGCGACCTGGGGCCTGTCCTTGATCGGGTTCGTCGACTGGAACGAAGGGTATCTGTCGCGGATGATAGCGGGCGTGCCGAACATGAGCGGATAGCTGAGAGAGTTCGAGTCGAGGATCTCTGCGTCCAGGACCCGGATGATGTGGTTCGGGAGCTTGGTCGACGTGGCACCTGCCGGGATGACCTGCGTGTACTCGTCGATCAGAAACCACAGGGGGAACTTCTTCTCGAGCTCGTACTGGCTCTCGATGATCTGCTGCGCGATGATGTCGTCGGCCTCGCCGTGCCGCCTGTTGATCCACTGCCCGATGTTCGTGATGAAATTGCTGTAGTCCATGTCGGTCCCTCTAAAACGGGGAGAGGGTCTCCCCTCCCCCCGATGGTTTTGTTACGCGGGACTGATGCACCAGCCGAGAGACTCGGAAGCGGATGCCCACGAGTTGTAGGACCGGGAATACGTCGATGCGGACGAAGAGTTCGACCCGTCCATCGAATCCCATTTGATGATCCTCGACTCGTGCCAGTCGTCGGTCGCCACCCTCCGGTCGCCCCACTGGAGCTTGTACCCGAAGATGCCGTACCACGCGAGACCCTGCTTCCTCTGGTAGTCCGAAGGCTCCTTGACCCTCACCTCCTCGGGAATCGCAATGGCCTCGATCACCGTATCGGAGCCGAAGAAGTACGCCTCCGAGGACTTGCCGATATCGAAGTTCTCGGCGCTCATGCCGTGGTTTACCTCGACGAAACGGCAGCCATAATACCGACCGACCTCGCCAGCCAGAATCGGCTTGCGGCCAGACTCGGTATACATGCCCACCTTCTCCAGCTCGTCCTTCAGGTTGCGAAGCGCGAACGTGGTGGCGAGACACACATAATCCTCGTCGTCGTAGGTCGGGACCTCCCGCGTGCGGAGATCGTCGATGATCTCCTTGACGTGGTAGGGGTACATGCCGGTCGAGTTTGCGATGCCTGCATAGCCGTTTCGGAACATCATCCCTGAGGCCGCGCCGGTTCCGACATACCGCATGAGGGTGTTGTCGAACTCCAGCTCGATCCTGCTGTCGATGGTGTTGGCCGCGTCCCTGGCGAGCAGTTTGCGGATAATGATCTCCACATCCCACTTCGACAGGACCTTGGACTTGCCGGTAAACGGAATGGAGTTGCCGAACTCGACCACGCACACCGAACCCTGCTTGACCCGGAATCCGGTCTCGGGCATGTTGTCCTTCTCCCGGATACCCATGACATTCGCCCCGGACGTGACGTTCGTGACGATGTTGAAGTCAACGGAGTCGCCGGAGTTCTTGCCGAGCGCCTCCTTGAGGTCGCAGAACTGCCTGAACCTCAGCTTCGGGGTCAGGTAGTACCTGAGCTTGTTTGACATCTTCTGAGGATGAAGATATCCCGCTTTGTTTGCCTGAAAATACCACTGCATAGGATTTTCCCCTTTCTTGTTGTCTTACAATCCTTGTGCAGCGAGCCGCTTTTTCGCCAGCGATCTGACGTAATCCCTGTTGCTTGCGGGATTTTCAGCTTCGTCATCCTCGTCGCCGCCCTTCTTTTCGACGGTAGACGGTTTGACGTCTTTGGCTTTCTTCTTGCCTGCCCTCTGCTCCTTCTCCCTTTTTGCCAACTCTGCCTCACGCTCCTTCTTGAACGAGGTGGTTGCGTCCTGTGCTTGCTGGAGCGCCTCCATGCACTTCTTGACGTCCTTGTAGTAGGACATCGCCAAGTCCATGGCCGGGAAAAACACTCCAGGGCCGAAAGACGTGAGCAACTGCTCGTTCAGGAACGGAACGCTTTTTGCTCTGAAAGCTGCGAAGTCTGGATCGTAGTCCAGATTGTCCGCGTCGGGGTGCCGCTGATACAGCGTGTTGCGGCACTGCATAAAGAGGTTCTGATACTGCAAGCTCCTCTCGGCCTGCTCCCGTTCCCGCCTCGCCTTGCGCTGCTGGACCTCCTCGGGCGTGAAAAGCTGCTCCTCGTACGCCCTGAACTGCTCGTCAAGCTCCCTGGCCTTGGCCTGGAGCTGCGCGCCCACGTTGTCGAGTTGCTGCTTGTAGGATGCGACCTGCTGAAGCTGTCGGGTGAGATGCCCCTGGACCTGATAGGACTTCTGAAGCTCCGCGATTGTGACCTCGCCGTCTTTCCCGTCTATCTTGACCGGGATCTTGACCTGCAGGACATCCTCGGGCTTCAGCTCTCGGTGCTCGGCTTCCTCCTTCTCGGCTGCGTCTTCGGCAGGTTTTCCTCCGCCGCTCTGATCCTCGCCTTCGGAGCCTTCCTTCTCGTTCTCGCCGCCCTCGCCCTCTTCAGCTTCGTCTCCTGATCTTTCGTCATCTCCACCCTCGTCGACTTCCTCTTTTTCCTCCTTGCCCTGATCGCCTCCGGGTTCGCCCGCCTTCTCGGTCTCGTCCTCGGTGTCTTCCCCGAGGATCGCCCGGATCTCGTCATCGTCGAACCCCTGATCCCTGAGTTCGCTTCGCTCGTGCTCCTGATACTGCTTGAGGAACACGTCGCGGTCCCTGCTTGAGATAATGTCGGAATCAGCTTCCAGCCCGTTTTCGACAGGGGTGTTCAGCTCGTCCGCCTGACGGTCCTGAAGTCCCTTATCCTTTGCTGACATATCCTTCCTCCTCCATGGTTGTGATTTCGTCCTCTGCGGCTTGGCCCTCCAGGACCTTGCCGTCTATCGCGTTGTCAATCGTGTCGTAGAGCTTCGCCACCTCCTGCCGCTGGATGACCTTGATCGTGTCCTTGGGGTCTACCTGCACGAGATCGATCATCGCGTTGTGCGAAAGGTCGCGGATGATGCCGAGCAGGGGGCAGTCGCCCCTGCATGCCTTGAGCCTGTCCGCGACGTCCGCGCGGTTGAGCAGCTCGCCGATGTATCCGTCGAGGCTCACATCACCTGTAGATCTGCTTGTCTCCGCCATATCCCTGCATGCTCTCCACTTGGCTTCCGCCGCTGTTTGCCGGACTGATGAGCCGAGCCGGTCCCTGTGTCGGGTCCATGAGGTTCATGCCCGCCACCTGCCCGAACTTGCTCATGACCATATTGAGCACGTTCTCGTTGACGTACTTGTCCGGGTTCTCGAAACCCGCCAGGGGCATCGCGTCCCTGGCGAACTGGATGAGGTTCATGACCGGAGCGCCGTACTGCGTGTTGAGCGCCATCGCGCGATCCAGCATCATGCCCAGGTTCCTGAGCCTCAACTCCCGCGAGGTGGCGCCGATCCCGGCGTCAACCTCGATGTGATACTCCCCTTCTATCGCCTCGTCCGTCCACACGGAGTCGAAGTCGATCCCCTCCTCGTCCGCGACGTAGCGCATAATCTCCTCGCTCTCGAACGCCTGCTCGAACTGAGCGTGCATGCGAAGCAAAGGGACCATGAACGTCTCGTTGACGATCCTGAGCTCCATGGCGTTGACCGTGTTCGCCTCCTCGGTCAGGATCGACACGCCGGTCGCGGTCGGGTTCATGCCTGGACGCTGAGTACCCATGTTGTACGGGGTGATCCCGGTCGCCTCCTCGAACGCCTGCTCGTTGATCTGCTGCTCCTTGTACGAGCTTGAGGTCACGTCCTCGTACCTCAGTTCGCGCACGGCCATCTCCCCGATGTCGTCGCCCAGGATGGGGGCGCCGGGGCGCGAGTAGAGCAGCGAGTTCGTGTCGATCCCGGTGTTGCGCCTGACCAGCAGCTTCTTGTTGAGCGCCAGGGTCACGTTGTCCCTGCGCTGGTTTCTGATCGCGTTCAGCTCCCGCTGGAGACCCTCCACGACTTCGAGGAACGAGGGCCAGTACACCAGCCCGGAGTCGGGCATGATCCCGCCCAGGATATACGGCCTGCCCTTGCACGGCCATTTGTCCTCGACGCGCTCCGGCTCGGTGAGCATGTGCTCGCCGCGAAGCGAGAGGAAAAACACGTCCTCCCCGTCCACGTTGACAAAGCACTTCCAGACCTCGATCTGCTGCCACAGGACGTTCTTCGTAAACCCGTCCTTGTCCTCACCGTAGATCGCGTCCTCGATGGAGGACGGCTTCCACGCGTAGCCCTCCAGGAACTCGTCGAGCTTGCCCTTCTCCTCCAGGTCAACGTCCTTGGGCGCGTTCCACTCGCCGCCCTTGAACTTCTTGACCGCATCGTAGGTAAAGATGGGTATCCTCTCCACGAGGCAGGGCGATGAGTTGACCGGGTCTATCGGGTCTGCGGTCGGCGCGAGGAACAGGTTCCACAGCGGCACATGCCGCAGCGTCGGCTCGTCCTTGAGCACCTTGACCGTATCGACGGTCTGCTCAATGATATCCTCGGTGATGCCGTCCTCGTCCTTCAGGGGCAGCGCCTCCTTCTCCTTCGTCGTCTCCTCCTGGTAGTCCCATCCCATGCAGACCGCGCCCCTGCCGTACTGCATGATGTCGAGCCACGCGAACAGGGTGTTGAGGAAGAAGTTCATCGTGTTCTTCAGCCGGTAGTTCATGCAGGAATGGAGCAGCGCAGCCGCCTGAGCCATGACCGGATCGCGCTTCCTGCGGGGCTTGAGACTCACGACCTCGGGGTTGGAAAAGTAGGTCGACAGGAAAGCCGCCAGCTTCCGCATGACCGCGTTGCGCGCCTTGGGGATATAGAGCTTGCTCCGGTGCCGATAGCGCGGGTCGGTCATGAGGGCCTGATTCTCGTGGATGAGTTTGAACATATTGCGGTTCTTCTTCCACTGCCCGTGAAGGTGGCTCTCCATGTACTTCTCGGAGGATGACTGGAAGGATTTTACGCGCTCAAGATATTCGCTGTTTTTCAAGGGAAGTCCCATCTCAGTACCCCACGGCATCGTCCATCGGCGGCAGCTCATCCGGCGCCGTCATGGGCTCGAAGTAGTACGGTCCGACCTGATAGATATACCGAAGCGCGGCATGGTGATGGTGCCTGCCCTCGGCCACTTTGTCCTTTTGCCCCTGCCTGCTCTCGTCCCGGTACTTCTCGCGGGTGAGCGTCTGCATGCTCTTGATGGTCATCGGGCAGTCGTCGAAGATCCTGAGCTTGGGCTTGCCGGTGAGCTTCGTCGGCTTGAGCCGCTCCCGGATGTCCGAGATGCCCTTGCCGATGGAGCCCGGACCCTTGGGTGCGAGCAGAGCGTTGATCCCGTTGAGACAGAAGCCCGAGTAGATGTCCTTGCCGAAAATCTTTATCTCGGTCTGCGCCGAGGAGTCCATCACGGACCAGCCGGTTCTCAGCCCGAGCCATCCCTTCTTGATCTCCGCGCTCATCTCCTCGATGGAGCCCTCCAGGAACATCTCGCCGATGACGTACTCGTCGCCGAGTTTGCCCACTGCCAGGAACACCACGGCTGTCGGCGTCGTCGTGTGCGGGTCGATCCCGGTGAACACGACGTAATCGTCGGAGAGCTTGAACCTCGGGATCGTGTGCTTGCCCTTTCGGAACTCGGGATACACCAGCCCCGCCATCTGCGTGAACTTGCCGTAGATCCTGGCGTCCTTCTCCTGCGAGGAGTAGTTTCGGATGGTCCGCTCGATGTCCTCTTCCTTGAGCGTGAAGTTGTCGAACAACGAGATGATATAGGCGTCGATGTACTTCTTTTCGTTCCCGTCTCCGAAGATCTGATCGTACATATACGTCATTCCTTCGAGCGGGGTCATGGAGGTGAAGATGTACCCGGAGGTCCGCATGGTCCTCATCTGGCACTCTTTGTAGATGTCCTCGGGCGGCTCCTCGTCCAGCCACACCACGTCGATCGCCGCCGACTGGAACTTCTTCCAGCCCGACTCGAAACTTTTAAGCTGCGCCTCGCTGCCGTTTTTGTACTTGATGATCTTGTCGTGCTGGTTGAACTCCGCGATGTACTGGGTCCCGAGCGTGAGCAGGGCCTTCAGGGGTCCGTCCTTGGTCAGCGAGAAGTCCTCGCAGGCGACCCATCCGGCGCACGGGGTCCGGTGCTTTATCGTCGGATGCCTGCCGATCATGATCGCGGTGAACTTCGCGGCAGCGGTCCACGACTTCGCCGAGGAGTTCCCGCCGAGCAGAGCGCCTTCGTGCTCCGTGCTCAGGAGGAACTTCTGGTGCTCCCGGGTAAAGGGCTGGAAGAAGTCTATCCCGAGGTCGAGCACGGCCTGCCGTTTCTTGTCCCAAAACCGCCGTATAACTTCTCTTTCGCGGGTCCCGATCAACTGCTCGGAGGTGAGCCCGAATTGATCGATGTCGATGGGAACATCGAAGTTAAGAGGCTGCATTCTGCGCCTCCACGATTTTCTTCCCCTTGACCATTGCGGACTTGGAAAGCAGCTTGTTGATGTTGGTCGCCTCCTCCTCGAACTTCTGCGTCAGGATGTTCACCTGCGCCGAGATGTTCGCGGTGCTCTTGTTTTCCAGCAGGCGCCGGGAGTCGAGCAGCACCTTGTAGGCGTATGCCAGCTCGCCGCCCTTCATCTTGTCGAGGCGACCCTCGTCGTCGAGCTTGCTGAGGATCTTGCCGCCGATGACATAGAGCTTGTTGATCTCCATGCTTCTGAGCGTCTCGACCAGGGCGTCGTTGACGACATCGATCCTGCGGTTGCGGATCGCCGAGATGGTCTGCGGCGAGACGGAAACGAAGTGGCGGATCTGCTCGGTCGTCATGCCCGAATCGAGCAGCAGCTTGACGAAGGCGTACTTGACGTTCAGGTCTTCCATGAAATACTTCAGGGTTTCCTTCGCTGCGGCCCACGACTCGTCGGACGGCTTCACGCGCAGCCTGATCCTGGTGGGGGGAAAGGCCGGCTCGGCCAGGATCCGCTGCGGTGAGCCCGTCAGCGTCACGGCCCCGGCGAGGGTGTAGCGGTCGGGCCAGATGCCGCCGTCCATCCCCCGCGTGATGTCTAGATCGCCGCACACGGCGCCGCTGATATTCTTGCCGTCCCACTTGAAGTTGACTGCGGCCCGCCAGTTGCCCGAGTCTATGCCGACGGGCATGGCGATGGCGACCGTGTTGCCTCCAAACTCCATCTCCGGCTTCCCGG
>ERZ1026800.2018-NODE-2018-length-11836-cov-3.530959_pt1 | contig 11836 bp, 8 predicted proteins | sample MGYA00520873_ERZ1026800 | MGnify/ENA primary metagenome ERZ1026800 (study PRJEB33270, sample SAMEA104284475) | anaerobic digester metagenome | biome: Anaerobic digester microbiome; feature: mesophilic sludge digester; material: Anaerobic digester biomass | place...
GCACTCATGGACGCCGTCGACGCTGAACTGGACCGGCTCGGTATCGAGGATGTGGAGATCGGCGTCGACCAGGGCAACAGCGAGGCCGCGCGGCTCTACGAGCGGCGCGGGTACCGCCCGGACTTCCACATCTACTACGGCACGCCCGGCCGCCGGCCGTGGGCCTGCCTCCGGCGCGAGGCGGAGGACAGGGCGGCCGGCCGCGGCCGTTTCGCGCCGCCCGCCCGGCCGGCGCACGATGCCACCCCGGATGGGGAGAGACCACCGCGCGGCTTTGCGCCATCGCCGCCCTCCGGTCACGAGGAGCCCCGCTGACTGCGCCCGTCTACATCAGCGTCATCGGCGCCAGCCGGGCCTCAGCCGAGCTGTCGGCGAAGGCCGAGGAGCTGGGTGAGCTCCTCGCCCAGCGCGGCGTCGTCGTGGTCTGCGGCGGCCGCGAGGGAGTCATGGAGGCGGTCGCCCGAGGAGTGCGGCGTGCAGGCGGCGTCTCCATCGGGATCCTCCCCGAGGACCACCGTGGCCGTGCGGCCGCGGACCTCACGTACACGGTCTGCAGCGCCATCGGTCACGCACGCAACCTCAGTGTCGTCGCCAGCGGTGATGCGGTCATCGCGCTCGGCGGCGCCTGGGGCACGCTCAGCGAGATCGGCCTGGCGCGCAGCCTCGGTCGTCCATTGGTCATGCTCGACACGTGGCGGGTCGAGCCGCCTGACGCCGACCCATCCGACCTGCCCGCGGTGAGACGAGCCTCCACGCCGGCAGAGGCTGTGGAGCTGGCCTTCACCCTGCTCGGCTGAGCCACGTCGGCTTGGACCGTCGGGCCGGAGTCGGCGCACTCAGCCTCTGTCTGTCGCCGGACGGGAGGGACGGCCACGCAACCGATCGTCCACCTCTCGACCGCCGTCCACCGGCCACCGCAGAGCACCTCGTTGCTATAGTAAGCGTCCTCAGAGAGCGCGTGCTGTGCCGGCGGGGGCGCGGTGGAGACTCAGCGAGCAAGGCAGGTGGCGATCGAGGCCAAGTACCTCCGGCCTCGCCTTGACCGGGTGACGCTGCGTGTCGACGCGCTCGCCGAGTTCGCTGCCGCATTCGGGCACAGACTCACGGTGGTATGCGCTCCGGCAGGATACGGCAAGACCACCTCGACGGCGGCGGCGCTCGACGCCTGCGGCCGTCGTTCCGCCTGGTACAAGCTCGACCTCCTCGACCGTGACCCGCTGGTGTTCCTCGCCGCCATGACCCGCGCCGTACAGAGGCTCCATCCTGACTTCGGCGCGGCGCTGCTCCAGGATCTGGAGTCCGAACTCGCACTCGATCTGCCCCCACAGGTCTTTGCGGCGAGATTCTGCGCCGAATGCGACCGGGTCGTGAAGACGCTCGGCCACGTGGTCCTCGACGATTACCACGAGACGGTGGACGCGCCGCTGATGAACGACGTCCTCGACTACCTCCTCGAGAACTGCCCGCAGACGGTCCGCTTCGTCGTCCTCACCAGATACGAGCCGATGTTCCGCCTCGAGAAGCTGAGACTGGCCGGTGACCTCGCCCGTATCCCGCGCGACATCCTCCTCTTTGACGCCGGACAGGTGACGGAGGTGCTCCGTCAGCACTCCGGGAAGCATCACGAGCAGAACCACGTCGAACGCCTCCTGACGCTCACCGAAGGCTGGCCGGCGAGCATCGTCCTCGCGGCGATGTCTCTCCGCTGGCTCGGTCTTCCGTCCCTCGAGACCGCGCTCGGCGACCCCCGACTTCAGGGCGACATCTTCTCCTATCTCCTGGAGCAGGTGTTCCAGAGGCAGTCAGCCACCGTCCAGCGCTTCCTTCTCCGCACCTGCTGCCTCGATCACATCGACAACGAGTTGGCGGAGCGCCTGCTGGGAGAGCACGGCGCATCGCGGCATCTTCACTACCTGGCACGCAACCACGTGTTCACTTTCGAGGCGGGTCGTGAGGGTACGTACCGCTATCACAACCTCTTGCGGGACTTCCTGAAGCAGCGCTTCGTACAGGACGAAGGAGAGGGTGCCTTCCGCGCCTTGCAGCGTGACACGGCCGTCGCGCTCGAGTCCTGCGGCGACCTGGCCGGGGCGATCGAACTCCTCCTCGCCGCCAATGAAGGAGAACTCGCTCTGGCTGCCATCGCCCGCGGTGGCGAAAGCCTGCTCGAGCATGCGCCCTACCAGCAACTCAGCCATTGGGTCGGCAGCCTCGTCGCACACAGGCAAATGGGAAGCCCGTGGGCCCTTGTTATCTCGGGAGTGCTCTCCATTCGTGATGGTCGGTTCGCACAGGCTTTGAGGGACCTCCGCACGGCGGAGTCCCGGTTGTTGGAGTCAAACAGCAGAAGAGACATCTACCAAGTTCTCTCGATACTCGAATGGGCTGAGTTCTGGGCAGGAGATTCGCCAGCTTGCATGGCCACCTGCAGAAGAGCGCTAGCCTGCGCCGAAACGGATGCAGAGCGCCTTCACACTCATCTCAGTCTGGTATCAGCAGCAGTGGACCTCAAGCAGTGGCAGGCCTTTGACTCCTCACTCGTCGATGTGGACCGCTTTCTCGTGGATTCAGGGTCCGAGGAAGCCGCGCGACTTCATGGATTGAGGGCGCATGCCGCTTACTACCAAGGTGACGTGCGAAACGCGCGGAACCTCCTTCAGCTCTGCATCAGCGAAGGTCGAACCGCCATGCATCTGGCAGCTACCCATAACATGCAGGGAATGGTCGAGACCGCATTGGGAGAGTACGACTCAGCGAAGGAAAGTCTCAGTCGTGCCCTGCAGAGCGCTAACGACCTCGGTCACGTATTGATGCTGCGCATGATTGAGGATAGTCGCGCATGCCTCACCGCCGCTCAAGGGGAGCTCCGGGCTGCGCTCGCAGATCTCGTCTCACTGGGCGCAGGGAATCAGCACGGAGACCCCTGGCTCCAAGCATTCGTCCTGTGTCATCAAGGCACCATACTGCGGCGACAGGGAGACCTCGGAGCCTGTATAACACCCACCCGCCTGGCCTCGGAAATGGCTGAGCGTGGGAACGACCCGTACCTTGCTACCAATCTGAGCTGCAACCTCGTCTTTTCTGAGGCACTTCTGGGCTTGGATCACGCCGGAGAGCTGAAGACCATCGCAGAAGCAGCAGGTCGTGCAGGCCTCGCCTTTGTAGAACTCAAGGCGAAGCTGTTCCAAGCCATACTCGCCCACACTGCCGGAGCGACCACCGACGCAGTCGCCCTGCTTGAGGAATGCTTGCCTCGTCAACTCTCTTTGGGACACATCAATCTCATCGCCCAGGAGTTATGCCCCCGCCCCGAGCTGGCCAGCCTGGTGCTACGGCGTCACAAGTCCAACGGGCTCGGGCCGCCGCTCATCGACGCTCTGAGTCGACACTGGCAGTTCCGCGCGGCAGCGCAGACGCTGCGAGGGCTCTGCGCTTCGCAGGTGGGCACCTGGATCGACCTCGTCGAGGCAGGTCGACAACCGAGCGAGCAGGTGTCGGACCCGCGGTCAACGGATCCACGTGAGGTCACAGTCCCGGCGCTGAAAGACCTGACGCCCAGAGAGAGACAGGTTCTCGCACTGATGGCTCAGGATCGCTCCAACGACGAAATCGCCGGCGACCTGTTCATCTCGTTGGCCACGGTGAAGACCCATGTGAATCACATCCTGCGCAAACTCGGCCAGACCAAACGGGTCGGCGCGGTGCTTGAGTACCAGCGTCTTCTGCGCCGGAGCGACGACCCCGCCCTTCCGTCACGATGACCGCGTTTCCACCCCGGCCACGGTCCTGAATCAACCCTGGGTATGATTCGCATGGAGCGCCCCGTCGGTAGCCTCTCCCCGCAATCGAGCCCCCGGAGGAGAAGGCTATGGAATCGACCGTTTCGGTGACCTACGTCGAGTCTGCCGCCATGAGCCAACGCAAGAAGACCGTCATCGATATCCTGCGCAGCAGTCAGGATTTCGTCTCGGGCGAGGCCATCAGCGACGTAATGGGCATCTCGCGCAATGCGGTGCACAAGCACGTGAAGTCGCTGCGAAAGCGCGGCTACCGGATCATCGGTGTCTCGCGCCGCGGCTACCGGCTCGAGGACGAGCCCGCGCGCCTCTCCCTGGGTCACGTGACTCAAAGGACCGAGGGGTCCATGTTCGGCCACTCGTTCCGCTACCACGACGAGACCGACTCCACCAACCTCGAGGCGAAGGTCCTCGCCCAGAAGGGCGCCCCTGAGGGAACGGTCGTCGTGGCTGAGGCGCAGACCGCCGGCCGCGGACGCCTGGGCCGACGGTGGACGTCGCCCGCCGGCAAAGGCCTTCTGTTCTCGGTGATCCTGCGCCCCTCCCTGCCGATGACCCAGGCGCACCTGCTGACGATCCTGGCAGCCGTATCCGCAGCAGAGGCGATCGAGAAACACGTTCCGGCGCGGGTGCTCATCAAGTGGCCGAACGACCTGTTCATCGACGGTCGCAAGACCGGAGGGATCCTGATGGAGGTCTCCGGTGAACAGGACGAGGTGGACTGGGTCATCCTCGGCATGGGCATCAACGTCAATACGGAGTTCAGCGAGCTCCCGGTCGCGCTGCGGCGCACGGCCACGTCCTTGAAGATCGCCGGCGGAGAGCCGGTGGATCGCAGCGACATCCTGGCTACCCTTCTCCTCGCCCTGGAGGCGCACTACAAGGCGGCGCTGCGCGGAGGATTCGAGGCGACGCTCACCCGGTTCCGCGAGCGCGACTACCTGCTCTCGAGGACGATCAGCGTGGAGACTCGCGACGGACCCGTGGTCGGCTCCGCCGCCGGCATCGACGACCGGGGCGCACTCCTGGTGGAACTACCCCATCGCCGGGTGCGCAGCTTCCACTCCGGAGACGTCACGTTACACAGATGAGACGAACCGACATGAGGAGCCCCGGGACGGTTTGACGCCCGTCCCGGGGGTCGCTACATTGTCACCTCCGTCTGCTGCACGGAGGTTGACGATTGTATCGACTCACGACGAGGGAGATCGCGACCGCAGCCCTCTTCACCGCACTGCTGGCGGTCTCGTCGTTCGTGGCCGTTCCCGTAGGCTCCGTGCCTTTCACGCTTCAAACGTACGTGGTCTTGCTCGTGGGGCTCGTCCTGGGACCACGACTGGGGCTCCTCAGCACCCTGTCGTATCTGATGCTCGGACTGGTGGCTCCCGTGTACTCCGGCGGGACCTCGGGACTCGCTGCCCTCCTCGGGCCGACGGGCGGCTACCTCTGGGGCTTCCTTCCCGCGGCGGTCGTCGCGGGCACTGTCGCGCGCCACCGACGCCGCGGCTTGGCCGACCTGTCCATTGCCGCTGCGGCAGGGCTTCTCCCCGTCTACCTGGTCGGGGTCCCTTGGCTCGCGTTCCAGCTGGACCTGGGGCCGGCGGCGGCCGTGGCCGCGGGCATCGTCCCCTTCGTGTGGATCGACTTGATCAAGGCCATGGCGGCCGCTCTCACCGCCCGGACCTTGGTCAACCTGCCGCTGGGTCTTCCCGGCGTGAGCTCGCCAGACCGCTGACATCCGCGAGCGCGTGGCCACGCAGCCTCAGGTTGATGCGCCCGCGCTCATACTCGCCCATGAAGTCGGTGGAGCTTCCGTCCCGATACGCCAAGTCTTTGTCGCGCAGGACTTTGGCGAGAACCTCCACATATCCCGCATCCAGCGCCGTACCCGCCAGCGTGCGCAGTTCCTTGAGCGCCTCGAAGGAACTGCGGGCACGTCGGTACGGCCGGTCTGAGGTCATGGCGTGGTAGCTGTCCGCGATCGCGAGCACCTTGCTGAGCTCCGGAATCGCCTCACCCGTGATCCCATGCGGATAGCCACTCCCGTCGAGTCGCTCATGGTGGTAGCGGACGATATCCGCCACCTCCTGATAGGCAGCGAGATGGGAGAGCACTTCAGCACCCTTCTCCGGATGCTCGCGAATCGATTCCCACTCCCCCTCGTCGAGCACACTCGTCTTACGCAGCACCGCGTCGGGGACTCCGACTTTGCCCAGGTCATGCAGGAGACCAGCCAGATGCAGTGCTTCCGCCTCCTCCTCCGGCAAGCGCATCGCCGTCGCCATGTCGCGGCAGTACATCGCGACCGCAGCAGAGTGCTGCGCGGTGTACTCGTCCTTGCTGTCCAGCAGTACGACCATGGCCGCTGCCAAGCCGATGTTCATCTCCAGATACTGATCGCTCAGCTCCGTCTGGCGAGCGACGTGCTCGCGCTCGCGGACGAGCAGCTTGAACATGTACTGACTGGCGAACAACGGCACGAAGAGCAATGCGACAGCGATGATGCCGGCGGCTGCATATAGCGCGGCGATCGCCAGGCCGAGAAGCAGCAACACCCCGAGCGAACGCAGGAACGGCGGCATCTCCTCCTGCCAGAACGCGCGGAACGCACGCCCGTACTTGACGCGCATGCCAAGGCTGAGGAGAGTCAGATTGGTGGCTTCAAAAGAGGCGGCCGCAACTGCGCCGGCACCCAGAAGACCCATGGTGATCTGGTCAACACGTACGTCAAGTGGGCTGAGCAGCGCCTCAAACGCCAGCGATGCAATGAATACCGCCACGATAACGTTGGCACTGTTGTAAACCACGACGGCACGAGATTGTTCTCGCCACGCGCCCCATAGTCCGACGGCCATCGCCACCCCAATCGCAGGCAGCCGACCCGTGAACATAATGGCCAACAAGATTGGCAGATTGAATGCCGCCAAGGTCACTCGGTCAGAGACCTCCACGGACATCTCGTCGGCAATGATCGCCAGAATCGCGAAAACGACGGCGTCGCGGACAACGTGTGCTGACAGAGAGTGGGGTCCCACGTCCGATGCTGCGTACGCCACCACGAGCCCGGCACATACTGCCAGGCTCGCAGTCAGAACGCGATAGTCACGTTCAGCTGATGCCACGGTACCTTCCGGGGTCTGCTGTGCCCCGTCTATCGGCACCGATCAAACGGAGCTTGAGAGCTCAGTGCATCTTGCGGCCACCACCGCCTGCTACAAGAGCAAACAGCAGCGAGGCCAGTGTCTTCTCCATCTTCTTGCTCATGATGCTACCTCAATCAGGCAACACCCGCTTTCAGTGCATCTTGCCGCCGAACCTGATGTGCATCTTGCCGCCAAACCTGATGTGCATCTTGCCGCCGAACCGCATGTCTCCTCCCACTGAAGCTGAAGATTCCGTCAAACCTGCCGATATAGGTGGGTTGACGATTACGTGCCTGGACTCTACGGACGCCACTCTGGCCTCGGCCACCCGCTCCATTTGTACGGATTGTCAGAATCGGTCGGCCGCCAGTTGTCAGATTGGACAACGCCCGGAAGACAGGCTTGCGGCGGCCGTCGCCGAGCCGCGACATCGTCACCCTCATCGTGTAATCTGGGTCGGCGCGGCCGCCGAGAACGGGGCCGCGTCGCTGCAGACACGCCGGCCGTCACGGTCGCGAAGCACCTCGGGGGGAAGTCATAGAGGCAAGCGCCGTCGCCGAGTCCCGTCGCCTCAAGCCGCTCTACCGCCAGGGCAACTTCCTTCTGCTCTGGGCGGGGCAGTTCATCTCCCAGATCGGCGATCGACTGGCGGCGCTCGCGTTCCCGGTCCTCGTCTACCAGAGCACCGGGTCTACTCTCGGGACGGGCGCCGTCTTCGCCCTTTACACGCTGCCGTACGTCCTCTTCGGAGCGTTCGCCGGGGTGGTCGTGGACCGCCTCGACAAACGCAGGCTCATGATCGTCATGGACATCGCGCGTGCCGCCCTGGTCGCCTGCGTACCCGTTGTGGCGACGCACTCTCTGCCGGCCGTGTATGCCTTGAGCTTCCTGATGGCGACCGCCGGCGTACTCTTCGATCCGGCGAGGCTCGCCATCCTCCCGGAGATCGTCCCGCCGAAGCGCCTGCTGCGGGCCAACTCGCTGCTCTCGACGGGGGAGAACCTGACGGAGATCCTCGGTTGGGCCTCAGCGGGTCTCCTGCTCGCATCGCTGAGCACCACCGTCGCCTTCCAGCTCGACGCCGTGACATTCGGCGTATCGGCGGTCGCCCTGGGGCTGATGCGGTATCGCGAGCCGGACCACGGCACGCGGGGGCACACCGCACGCTCGTTCGGGCGCGAGCTCAGGGAGGGCTTCGGCCTGCTTCTCAGCGACCGCCGCCTGCGTGAGAACACGGTGATGATCGTCGTGTGCACAGCCGGACTTGGCGCCGTCTACCCGCTGACGTTCTTCTTCGCCCTGCATGTGCTCGACGGCGGGGCCGGCACGTTCAGCGCCCTCGAGGCGGTCGTCGGCGCCGGTTTCTTCATCGGATCGCTGGCCCTGGTCGCGCTCGCGCCTCAGGTCCACAAGGGTCGAGCGATGATCGGGGGGCTCGCCGTCATGGGGGCCTGCATCGCGGTCTTCGCCGTCTCCTGGTCCGTCTGGTCGGCGGCCGTCCCTCTGGCGATCTTCGGCATCGCCAACGCGGTGGTGCTGATCGCGGTGGACACCTACCTCCAGGAGATCGTGCCGCACAGCATCCGCGGCCGCGTGCTGGCGATGCGCTTCACCATCACACAGGGGATGTACGCGTTCTCGGTGCTCCTGGGGGCCGCCCTGGCGGGCGTCTTCCGGGCCCCCGCCCTCCTCATCGCCGCCGGGGCGGTCCTCAGCCTCTCGTCGCTCACCGGCCTGATCCTCCCCACAGTACGCGACTCCTGAGAGGAGAGGAGACGCGGCCCGTCCGCCCCAGACCCGACGACCATACGGGGAGGCGTCGCGGATGATAGCCTGAGGAGAGACGAGCGGACGACAGAAGACGATCCCCTGCCGTCCCGTGCCGACCGCACTCGCAGACCGCATGCGCACCGACCAGCAGCCCCGGACATCACCGCCGACGAACACGCCGCGCACGAGCTGGATGCAACTCGGCGTGGTCAGCGTCTCCGAGTTCATCGTCTGGGCGGGCTTCGGCGCGATCATCCCCTACCTGCCGCTCTTCCTCGAGGAGCAGGCCCATACCTCCATGAGCCTGTGGGCCGTCATCGCGGCGATGTTCTACGTGGGTACGCTGCTGTTCTCGTCGCCGCTCGGCTGGCTCAGCGACGTGATCGGCCGCAAACCGGTCATGGTCGGAGGAGCCGCCCTGTACACGACGTCCCTCCTGCTCTTCACCTCCACCCTCAACCCGTACTGGTTCATCCTCTTCCGCCTCCTGGAGGGGATCGGTACGGCTGCATTCGGCCCCGCCGCGCAGTCGTTCGTCGCCGACATCACGACCGAGAAGAACCGCAGCAAGGCTTACGGCTTCCTCACCACGGCGCAGTTCGGAGGCCTGATCGTCGGGCCGGCCCTGGCGGCCCCCCTCTATCACCTGGGCGGCGAGGGGACCAGCGGCTTCTACGCCATCTTCTACTTCGGCGCGATCCTCGCGGCCGTCTCGCTCACAGCCGTCATCCTCCTCGTCAAGGAGCCCGCGGCCCTGAAGACGCGCCGGGTCCAGCGTCTGCAGGACCGGCGGACGCGCGAGAGCACGAGGGCGACCATCCGACGCTACCGGAACGTCTTCACGCTGCCCATCCTCGCGTTCATCCTCATCGCCTTCACCAGTCATTATGCGATGGGCGCCTGGGACGTCGTCTGGAGTCTCTACCTGGCCCACCACGGGGCCTCGAAGACGTACATCAGCATGACCTGGATCGCGTTCGCCGCGCCGATGCTCTTCAGCTTCGCCGGCGGCATGCTCGCCGACCGCTACAGCCGGTTCTGGCTGCTCGCCGTCGGGTTCGGCCTCTCCAGCTTCGCCTGGATGTTCTACGGACTGTCGACGAACCTCGTGGCGCTGCTGGTCGTGAACGTCCTGGAAGGGTTCGCGATCGCCTTCTCGTACCCGGCCAAGCAGGCGTTCCTGATCCAGGTGAGTCCGCCACGCTGGTTCGGGATGGTGACCGGGGTGGAATCCACCTCGATGCAGCTGGCCGGACTGCTGGGGTCCCTCACCGCTCCGCTCATGTACGCGCACATCTCGGGACGCGTCTTCACCCTGGCCGGACTGCTCTCCCTGGCCGGTGTGCTCGTGGCCGCCCCCGTCCTCTACAAGGCGTGGAACCGGCTCAAGGAGACGGGGGGACTGCCGGACCAGGCCGAGCTGGAGCGCCTCGCCGATGGAGCGCGGCCCGTGCTCGCGGCGGAGCCGCCGCACGGGCCGGACTGAGCTCCGGTCTGCTATCATCTCCGGACCATCGACCACAGCCTGGAGGGGACATGCGTAGACTCGTCATGCTCGGAACGATGATCCTGGCCGCATCAATCATGCTCATCGCGTGCGGGTCCACCGCCGATGAGGCTGCAACGGATGCGACACCGGACGCAGCCGGGAGTTCACCGGCCGCTCCCCTGCCTGACGAGACGGCGCCCGAAGAGCCCACCGCCTCCTCGAGCATCATCCTGCCGGACGGCTGGACGATGACCGACGCGCTGAGCGCGGACGAGGTGGGCGCGATCACCGGCAAGAAGATGGTCGTCTTCCCGGAGGGCTCGTCGGCGGCGCAGAACGGCAAGCCGGCCGGCGGCTACCTCGTCACCGACATCAAGGACTCCAAGGTGTTCTTCGGCGTCGATGTGCAGGGCGGTGAGGCAGGCTACGACTCCCAGGTCTCCTACGGCGAGCCCGGTTCGGTGAAGGAGGTCGGCGGCGTCGGCGACAAGGCAGCCGTGCTCACCTTCTCTGACGGCCGTGCCGGCATCATCGTCCTCAAAGAAGACGCCGTGATCCGCATCGACTGGAACCCGAAGGTCTTCAAGGACGACCCCGCCGACTTCGGCAGCAAGCTCGCCAATCTGCTGCTGAAGAAGATGTTCGGGTGAGATCGGGGCGCCGGGCGGCGCGGCCGCAGCGCCCCGCCGCCCGGCGCCGTCTCCGCGCGACTCAGTAGCGCCGCACCTCGCGGTACAGCGTGTCGCGCTGGACGGGGGTGCGGCCGGCGGCGCGGATCAGCCGCACCATCTCGTCCACGTCGCACTGGTTGCGCACCCCGGCGGCCGCGACCACGTTCTCCTCGATCATCGTGGAGCCCATGTCGTTGGCGCCGAAGGCCAGGGCGACCTGCCCCATCCGCAGACCCTGCGTGACCCACGACGCCTGTACGTTGGGCACGTTGTCGAGATAGATGCGGCTGACCCCGAGCAGCATCAGGTAGTCGACGCCGGTGGCGGGCACGTGGCCGGCCTGCAGCTCCGTGTTGCCGGCCTGGAAGGTCCACGGGATGAAGGCGGTGAAGCCGCCGGTCTCGTCCTGCAGGTCGCGGATGCGGCGCAGATGCTCCACCCGTTCCGCCGGCGTGTCGAGCGACCCGAACATCATGGTCGCGGTGGTCTTCATGCCCAGCCCGTGGGCGACGCGCATCACGTCGAGCCACGTGTCCGTGGGGATCTTGTGCGGGCTGATGGCTGTACGTACACGGTCGACCAGGACCTCGGCGCCGCCGCCGGGCAGGCTGTCCAGGCCGGCGGCGCGCAGCCGCATCAGGGTCTCCTCCACGGTCAGGCCGCTCTGCCGGGCGATGTGCACGATCTCGGGCGGTGAGAGCGAGTGGATGTGGATGGGGTACCGCTCCTTGATCCCCCGGAAGACCTCCTCGAACCAGCAGATGTCGAGGTCGGGGTGCAGCCCGCCCTGCATCATGATCGCCGTGCCGCCCAGCGCCAGCGTCTCCTCGATCTTGCGATGGATGTCGTCCGCGGCGAGGAGGTAGCCCTCGCCGCTGCCCGGCCTCTTGTAGAAGGCGCAGAAGCGACAACCGGAGAGGCAGTAGTCGGTGTAGTTGATGTTGCGGTCGACGACGAAGGTTACCT
>ERZ1026800.2021-NODE-2021-length-11803-cov-1.898681_pt1 | contig 11803 bp, 9 predicted proteins | sample MGYA00520873_ERZ1026800 | MGnify/ENA primary metagenome ERZ1026800 (study PRJEB33270, sample SAMEA104284475) | anaerobic digester metagenome | biome: Anaerobic digester microbiome; feature: mesophilic sludge digester; material: Anaerobic digester biomass | place...
CTCTGTGACCTCTCTATCATAAGTGGATAGGATCAATCCCATGGCATCGGAGGGCAGAACACCGCCCGGCCGGTCCAGATGATATAGTACAGGATATGCCACTGCATAGGCCATCTTTCCTGTGCGGCATTTCAGGCCGCTGGCAAATATGCCTGTCCTGCCTTCTATAAGCCTCTCGCTTACATTGATATCCTGACAGACATCTGAATCGGTCAGTGTCTTATTCGCCAGGGCGGCCATGCTGCTCATATTGACATGAGATGGATCGCTCTGGGAGTAGGTGATCACTGAGACCTTAATAGCCTTTGACCGGTCCAAAGAAGAGGCCAGGATCAGGGTATCGGTATGTATCGCAGTCTTTCCCGAAGTGCTGTCGCCATGAGCTACGCTTCTGTCGTACTCATCCATGTCCGACCAGTTGAATTCGACCATCCACTTGCCGTATTCTTCCTTGACCGTCGCAACCGTCAGATCGGTCATGCTGGGCAGTTGTCCTGATGCTGCAGGCCAGGAAAAGGATGCCGAGAAAGCCAGAATAATGATGGCTGCCCGACCAAAATTCTTGATGTTCAAAATCCAGACCTCCAGATTATCTTGCCATTCAAGAGGTCTAATTTGAACTCGATCATATTAATATATATTGCCTGAGTTAAGAAAATTCCGCAAGACAAATATACTTACCCGGCCAAGACAGTCTCATGAGCCAGATGACGGATCCGCTTTTATCCCAGGTAGGGGGAGACGCTGCCAGTGCATTGATCAATAACATCTGGATTCTCTTATTCGTATTTCTCTTTCTGGTGCCCATGCTGCAGAGGTACTACCTGCAGACGGCCAGAAAGAGCGTTCTGGCCAAGCTGGGCAAATCCCGGGGAACTCAGGTCATAACCCTCATCCATCGCCAGGAGACCATCAGCTTTCTGGGCATTCCCCTGGCCCGATATATCGATATCGATGACAGCGAGAGGGTCTTGAGGGCTATCCGCGCTGCCCAAAAGGATGTTCCTATTGATATCATCCTGCACACCCCGGGTGGCCTGGCCCTGGCTGCCACTCAGATCGCCATGGCCTTGAAGGCCCATCCGTCAAAAAAGACGGTCATCGTGCCCCATTATGCCATGAGCGGCGGGACACTTATCGCCTTCGCCGCAGACAAGATAATCATGGATCCGCATGCGGCCCTGGGTCCAGTTGATCCCCAGCTGGGGGATGCACAAGGGAGTTACCCGGCAACATCTCTGCTTCAGGTTGTATCCAAGAAGAAGATCGATGAGATGGACGACAAGACCCTGATCTACGCCGAGGAGGCCAGAAAGGCCATGGAGCAGATGAGATCTCTTCTGCGGAAGATTCTGGAGGGCAAGTGCGGCGGGGAGAAGCTGGAGACGATCATCGAGGAGTTTGTCTCCGGCAAATACACCCATGATCATCCCTTCATGGCGGAGCAGGCCCGCTCTCTCCTGGGAGAATGCGTGGAGACGGCCGTCCCGGAGGAGGTCTATTCCCTCATGGATCTCTATCGCATGGAAGCAGGGAGAAGCCGGCCTGGTGTGGAGTATGTGCCGCTGATGAAGCATTAGGCAGGGCCGGATAGGGCCATGCCCATGCATTTCTGTCAAAGTTCTCCTGGATTTTTTCACCTTGATCCACTACCCGGAAAAGCTTTATCATGCCAGGCTCTCTTTCGTCCAGGAGAGCGCTAGGGATCCTTCTTTGGGGGACATAGGTTTTGAAGATCGGAGTTGATATCGACGGGGTTCTGGCGGATCAGGTCGCTGCCGTGCTCAAGGAGATCGAGAAGGACTACGGGCGGAGCTACAGCAAGAAAGATATCAACCGGGCCCACTGGTCCTTTGAGGGAATAGAGATCTGGACCGAGATCTCCCGGCTTCTCAGTGATCCGGAGTACGTCTTGAGGGTGCCGGTCATTGAGGGAGCGAAAAAGGCGCTAAAGCAGCTGTCTACTCCTGAGCATGAGCTTATGGTGGTCACGGCCAGGAGGCCTCACACCGAGGAGGCCACCAGGAGATGGCTCAGGGAGCACTTTCCCTGTCTGACCCGGTACCATCATGCCCGGACGGGCACAAAACACAACATCCCCTGCGATGTTCTCATCGATGACCTGGATCTGAATATAGTCGAATTTGTGAAGAGCGATCCGAAGAGGCAGGGAATACTGTTCCTCCATCCCTGGAGCCTGAACGATACCGATATCCGCGATTATTCTGATCAGGTATTCTTCTGCCCGGAATGGAGAAGCGTGGTGGAGTCCATTGCCGCCATCAGCCCGGAGAAGACTGCCTGAGCTGCTCGCCCCTGCCGGCTCGGATCAGGCTCTGAAAGCGGCCGTGGCCGCAGGAGCGGATGCGGTTTACCTCGGCGGCAGGCGATTCGGGGCCAGAAAGTTCGCCTCCAACTTCGATCTGCCCGATCTGGCCCGGGCGGTGGACTATGCCCATCTGCAAGGGGTGAGGGTATTTGTGACAGTCAACACCCTGGTCCGGGAGGATGAGATCCCCGGCCTGGCCGAATACCTTCTCTGCCTCTATGAGATAGGAGCCGATGCACTGCTTTTGCAGGACCTCGGAGCGGCTTTTTTAGCCAAAAGCATCGTCCCGGAGCTGGAGAGGCATGCCTCCACCCAGATGACCATCCACAATGGGGAGGGAGCCCGATGGGCTGGAAGGGCGGGCTTTTCCAGGGTGGTTTTGGCCAGGGAGGTGGGATTGGAGCAGATCAAGCCGATGGTCCGGGGCGGGACCGGCAATGTCGGCCTGGAGGTCTTCATTCATGGCGCCTTATGTTACTCTTATTCCGGGCAGTGCCTTCTCTCTTCGGCCATCGGGGGGCGGAGCGGAAATCGGGGCATGTGCGCCCAGCCCTGCCGCAAGCCCTATGTGCTGCTTTCCGGCCAGAAGGACAGGTACGGCCGTCCAACGGGCCTCTCCGCCAGGCCTATGCCGGAGAAGTTTCTGCTCTCCACCCGGGACCTTTGCGTTTACCGGCATCTAAAGGAGATAGTCCGATCCGGCGTGGTATCTCTTAAGATCGAGGGCAGGATGAAGTCCCCGGAGTACGTGGCCATCGTAACCAGCATTTACCGGAGGGCGCTGGACGGCATTGCCAGGGGAGACTGGTCGCCCTCAGAGGAGGATGAGATGGCCCTGGCCCTGGCCTTCAACCGCAGCTTCACCAAAGGCCATCTGCTTGGTGAGAAGGATGTCATGGGCCGGGAGATGTCGGACAACCGGGGGGTTCTCATAGGCAGCGTCAGCTCCTATGACTCCCGGAAGGGCGAGGCGGCAGTGAGGCTCTCCGGTGCCCTAACACCGGAGAGGGGGGACGGACTGGTCTTCCAGTCGCCGGGCCAGGAGGTGGGGCTGGTGGTGCAGAGAGCGGAGGTGAGAGAGGGCCTCCTGCGCCTGAAGATGAATGAGAGGGTGCGGCCGGGGGCCAGGGTCTATCTTACCGGCAGCACTGCTCTATCCCGGAAGGCGGCGCGGATCATCGACTCTGCTCCGGCTGGAATACCTTTGGACCTCTACCTGAGCTGGCAGGAGGACCGGCCGGTTCTGGAGGCCCGGCTGCCGGATGGAAAGAAGGTAGCCGTCCTGGCATCGTTTCTCATGGAGAAGGCCAAGAATCAGCCCCTCACCCGGCAGCAGATCGAGTCGCAGCTTCGCCGGACCGGTGGAACTGCTTTTGCCATAAGAAAGATAGAGATGGACTATTCCGGGGATCTCTTCGCTCCTCTGGGGGCTCTCAACCAGCTGCGCCGCCAGCTTCTGGAGAAGGTGGAAGAGGCGCTATTAGCCGGGAGAAGGCCGGAGAAGGAGAAGGTGGAAGGGACCCGGGCCCGATGGCAGGAGATGCTCTTTTTAAAGCCAGAGCTTTCTGGTGCGGCCTCATCATCTCCTCCTTCCAGGAACGCTGCTGAGGCACCCTTTCTCTCCGTCTATGCCGCCAGCCTGGAGGAGGTAAAGGGTGCTGTGGCCGGGGGATGCGACCGGGTTTACCTTGAGCCGTCAATTGGAGGCAGGATAAAAGATGATGGTGAGAGGGTGGCCAAGTTCAGAAAGATCCTCAGCGAAGCTCGGGCCATATGCGGCAGCAAGCAGCTCATCTGGAAGTGGCCCAGGATCTCCCGGTCCGAGTTCTTCTCTATGGCCAAGAGGGTTCTGGCTGGCGCAGAGGTTGACGGGGTCATGGTGGAGAATGTAGGAGCCCTGCAGGCAGCGCTGGACTTTGCCTCCGTTCCCATTTACGGTGGCATGGGCCTGAATGTCTGCAATCATCTCACCGTCCAGGCCCTCTCTCCGCCTTTATGCCAGCTCACCCTCTCCCCGGAGCTCTCCGCCCGGCAGATTGCCGCAGCCGTCTCCGCCAGCCGCCTGCTTCCCGATTGCCCAGACCTAGAACTGGTGGTGCAGGGTAGCCTGGAGGTGATGGTGGCGGAGGACTGCATAGCCTGCCTGGCCGCTTTAAATGGGGCAGGAGATGACGCCGGAGTGTTCTGGGGGCTGCAGGATATGAGGCGGGTCTTTCCCCTGCGGCTGGATGATGATTCCCGGACCCACATCTTCAACTCCGTGGAGACCTGCCTTCTGGACCAGATGCCCCGGATAGCGGCCATGGGATTAGATGGAATAGCCCTGGATGCTCGGGGCAGAGGCGAAGCATATGCCCGGGAGATGACGGAGATTTATAGAAGGGCCATTGAGCTGACCGAGAGAGACGGGGAGACGCTTGCGGTGGATCTCAAGGCGCTTAAGGAGGAAGTCCTTCCGCTATCTTTGGGGGGGATCACCTACGGGCACTTCGTCAAGGGGCTGAGGGATGAAATCGACTGAAGAGGGTGCTTGCGGAGACTGTCCTGAGCAAGACGGAAGAGCAAGCCCCGCACGGCGTTTGAATGCGCCCACATCCTTAAAGCACTGGATCCAAGCGGCGCAGGTTATACTGGGAGAAGAGGTTCAGAGAGAAGCAATTAGGAGTGGAAAGGTCAACTGGCTCTCTGGGGGCCATCTAGATTCTCTTCCTAGTACTAAGTACTAAGCAAAGGTTTGGACTGCACCCCTGATAATGGACAAATAGTTAAGCAATGGTATTTAAGGCAACCTCCATTTCGAACTGAATCGGAGATTTGTAGCCCAGGGCTGAATGCAGCCTCTTTTGGTTGTACACATCTTCAATAAAATGCCAGATATTTCTGAGTGCGTCTTCAAATGTCTCGTATTCGTTGAGATTAACCTCCTCTATCTTCAAGGTTTTTATAAAACTTTCAGCAAATGCATTGTCATACGGATTTCAGAAAAAAGAGGCTCCTCGCTAAATTCTGTGGGTAAGGGGATAACCATTTATCATAACCCTCGATCAAATAAACCTCTGTGTCAATCTGTCAGGAAGAACTCTTCAGGATAGCCCTTGGTCTGGAAAAGCCCTGGTATATCAAGACTATCGATTTTAAGGTTCAGGAAATGCAGTTAGACCTCCACATTGATTTCGAAAGCGGCAGCAAGTTCCCCTGCCCATCATGCGGCAGATCAGGCTGCCATGTTCATGATACAATTGAGCGAACATGGCGTCACTTGAACTTCTTCCAGTTCAAAACCTACCTGCATTGCCGTGTTCCACGTACAGAATGCGAGGATTGCGGAGTTAAACAAGTCAAAGTTCCCTGGGCAAGGAAAAGCAGCGGATTCACTCTGCTAATGGATTCCATGATAGTGATATTAGCCCAACACATGCCTGTTAAAACAGTGGCAGATATAATTGGGGAGCATGATACGCGAATATGGCGAGTCCTGGAGCATTATGTCCAGGAAGCTCGATCAAATGAGGATTTCTCGAACGTTCATTCCGTAGGCGTCGATGAGACCTCAAGAGCAAAAGGTCATAATTATATATCTGTATTTGTTGATCTAGACAAATCTAGAGTTATTCATGTATGCGAAGGGAAAGATTCAGGAACAGTCAATTCGTTCAAGCACGATTACGAAGAACATAAAGGCTTAGCAGGAGATGTAGCCAATTTCTGCTGTGACATGTCTCCTGCATTTATATCAGGAATAGAATCTAATTTTGAAAATGCTGCGATTACCTTTGACCGATTTCATGTCATGAAGCTTATGAATGAAGCAGTGGATCAAGTCAGGAGAGAAGAACAAGCTCACAATGCAAACCTGAAGCGAACCCGGTATATCTGGCTAAAAAATCCCGAAAATCTGACATCAAAGCAAGTGAAAGAGCTGGGATCGCTAAAAGATATGCATCTGAAGACTTCAAGAGCTTATGATATTAAACTGAGCCTAAGAGATTTCTGGAACATTCGGGACCCGATGATAGCAGAATCGTATCTTAAAAAGTGGTATTTCTGGGCTACCCATAGCCGGTTGGCTCCTGTTATCGATAAGGCGAAAACCTTCAAGCATCATTGGAACGGTATATTAAATTATATAAATACTAGAATCGATAATGGCGTCTTAGAGGGAATAAATAGTCTCATTCAAGCAGCCAAGAATAGCTCCAGAGGATTCAGATCAACAAAAAATTTCATTATTACTATTTATCTTAGGCTTGGAAAACTTCATTTCAATCTACCCACATAAATCAGCGAAGAGCCGGATTCATTCTGCATGAGATGGCCCATAAGTTCACCGCCCTGCACTTCGGCTACCTGGCAGAATACCGGGCCAATATGACCGGCCTCTTCTTAGCCGTGGCCCTTTCCTTTGCTGGATTCATATTTGCCGCCCCGGGAGCGGTGATGATCAGCAGGCCCAGGCTGCCGGAAGAGTTCTATGGCCGGGATCCCTATGGCCGGGCGGAGCTGGCAGCGCAGCTTAAAAATGAATCCCTCTGGATATCCCTGGCCGGGCCCTTGACCAATATCCTCCTCTCCGCGGCGTTCTTTATCCTCCTGCTCCTGAGTTCCCAGGAGGCTATCTCTGGCCGGGCGGCCAGCTTCGGCCTGATGATCAACATCACCCTGGCCGCCTTCAACCTGCTGCCCTTCGGGCCGCTGGACGGCAAGAAGATATTCGATAGCAGCCGCATAGTCTGGCTTATAGTGGGCCTGCCCACCATTCTGCTGGGGATTTCGATCTATCTCCGCATGATATAAATAAAATAAAGGCGTAGGAGATGAGGAATGCTCCAGCTAAGGGCTATAGTATCGGGCAAGGTTCAGCATGTGGGCTACCGGTCTCGTGTGGTGACCATGGCCAGAACCCTTGATCTCAAAGGCTGCGTCAGGAACCTGGAGGACGGCCGGGTTTATGTGCTGGCGGAGGGTGATAGAGCCGACCTGGAGAGGTTCTGCCGGGCCATACGCATGGAGGACCCTCTTATCAGGGTAGATGATATCCAGGTTCACCTAAGCCCGCCCAAAGGAGCCTGGGATGGCTTCTATAAGATCAGCGGCGAGAGGGAGACGGACTCCCGCCTGGATACTGCCACCGTCTTTTTAAAAGAGCTGATTGTGATAGTCAAGGACGGCTTCAAGGAGACCAATTTCCGCTTGGGCAGCCTCGAGGGCAAGCTCGATAGCATGGAAGGCAAGCTGGATCAGATCGTGGCCGGCCAGGAAAAGATTGCCTATAAGATCGATGCTGCCAGGCGGGAGATAGTCTCCGAGGTTAAAGAGCTACGCTACGGCCTTCAGGAAGGGGCCGTTTCCCGACTTTCCAAGAAAAAGGCCGACTGGACGGGGCAGCACGCCGAGGCCAAGCCTAAAATCCATATCAAGCCGAGTTGATGGCAGATGGGCAGGGATTAATAGCCAGAGAAGCCACAGGCAAAAGAAGCCCAAGATGACGTATTTTTGATTTGGATCAAGAGAGCCTGGCGGAATAAGATAATGCTGCATCTCCGGCCAAAAAAGCAGGCAGATCCTGGAGCCCTCTTGTCTTGGGTATCCGGACAATAAGAGAGGACGGCTTTGTGCATTCTGCGAAGCTATTTAATTAAGCAGGTAGAGCCATCTCCAAGACAACCGGAGATATTGATGCCCCAAAGCCTTACAGATAGCCAAGACATAGAGAAGAGAAGGATCGGCCTGATCGGCTCAGGATTCATATCCAAGGGCCTGGTAATGCTCATCGAGCAGAGGGATGACCTGCAGCTTCATAGGATTCTGACCAGATCGCGCTTAGGAGAGCGTCAAGACTTTCCCAGGCGCGATCTTCTGACCAACTCTCCCGAGGATCTGCTGGAGGGAGCAGATCTGATAGTGGAGGCCAGCGGAGATATCTGCAACTCAACCGCCGTTCTGGAGATGGCTCTGGAGAGGCGCATCCCTGTAGTTACTATGAATGCTGAGCTGCAGATCACCACAGGCTCTTATCTGGCCGGAAAGGGCTTCATAACCGAGGCGGAGGGGGACCAGCCCGGATGCCTCGCCGCATTGCGAGAGGAGGTGCTGCAGATGGGTCTCTCTCCTCTGGTCTATGGCAATTTGAAGAACTTCCTCAATCACAATCCCACATTGGAGGAGATGAGGTTCTGGGCCGGAAAGTCGGGAAACAGCATTGAGAATATCACCTCCTTCACCGATGGGACCAAGGTTCAGATCGAGCAGGCATTGGTGGCCAATGGCCTGGAGGCAGCTATCATAAAGCCGGGATTGTGCGGTCTGGCCCGGGACAGCGTAGAGGCAGGGGGCATTGAGCTGGCAAAGAAGGCCAGGGCATTGGGCAGGCCGGTCTCCGATTATCTTTTATCGGCGAAGATTCCTCCCGGCGTCTTCGTCACCGCCGAGTGCGATCCCTGCCACAAGGTCTATTTGCGATACTACAAGATGGGAGAGGGGCCCTACTACACATTTGTGCGCAACTATCATCTCTGCCACTTCGAGGCGATGAAGACCATTGACCGGGTTATTGGTGGTGGAAGGGTTCTCATCAATAACTCCCTCCGGCCACGGATAAGCGTGGCAGGAGTAGCCAAGAGGGACCTGCCTGCCGGATATGTGATAAAGAAGGCCATAGGCAGCTTTGACATGCGAGGTGAGGCGGTGAACATTGCCGATCAACCAAATCATATTCCCATCGGCCTTCTGCAAAACGCGAGGCTCGAAGAGGATATCCGGGCAGGGGAGATGATATCCTTCGACCGGGCCAGCATTCCCGAGAGCCTGGCTCTCCACTGCTGGGAGAAGGGCAGTGGGATTTAGCTCGCTATGGTGCGCTACTTTGAAGATAAGGGTCAGCAGCAGCTTCAAGTCCCATGGTGATGCAAAATCCCGAAGGGTCCAGCAACTTTGTCCATCTCATCCTTCGGATATGCTCCTCCCGATAGAGCCTGCGGCTCTCATCCAGATCCCTCTTTGCTTCTCTTTTTAGGCGGCCCCGCCAATCCGGCATCCATCCCAGCGGGCGTAGGTGGTCATTCAGCTCAGGGCCCGGTCCGCCGCCAGAGTACAATGGCCTCTCCTCCCTGCACAAAAGGAAACCACATGGGGATCTTACAGTTGATGTGATGGCAGATCCATAAGGCAGAATTTTATTTATCCACTAACTCATACAGGATCTTCATGCCCTTGGTAAATGGAGGCATTCCTGAGGTGAGCAGAACCACCCTCAAGACATCCACAATCTCTTCTTTGGTGATTCCAAGCTCCTTCATGCCGCTCATCATCTGCTTTTTGGTGGCGGTCTCATCGGATCTAGAGGCATTGATTCCTATAGCAATCAGCTTCTGGGTCTTGTAGTCCAGGGCTTTGCCGCCGAATACGGCCTTATCCAATTCTATGATGGCATCATAGATATCGGGATATTCGCTCTTGGTCCTGGCCATTCCTTCCCCAAAGAAAACCTTTCCTTTCATCTTGATTCACCTTGATGCCAGATATCTGCTCTATCACTTTATAGTTTTTCTGCATTCTGGTTTTGTGATTGGTTTTATGATGGGCTTCCCCTTTTCCCTGCCGGAAAATGGTCTAGAACGGATGACCCGTTCCTGTTAGTGATTCGGACCGGGGCAGATCTGAAACCGAAAGGCTTGAAAAAAGAAAAAAAAGATGGGCTCTATTGCTCTTTGATATGATCAAGCCTAGTAGACGGATTTGATTCCCAGTGCATCCTGAGCCGCATCCACGGTTACATCCACCAGCAGAGACAGCGATGGATCGAAGCATCTCTCTGTGTTTATGAGATCATCTGCCGAGAGGCCTGCATGTATGGCTACTGCCATTTCATTTACCCGGTCTGAAACCGGTATTTCAGAGATCATCTGAGCCCCTATGAGCTTCTTGGAGAAGGCATCGAAGATCAGCTTCATGGTGAGAGGCTTGGCTCCTGGGAAGTATCTGGCCTTGGTCAGCTTGGTTGCTTTGCCGGATATCGTCTTTATGCCGGCCAGCATAGCCGCCTCTGAAGTGACGCCCACAGATCCGAAATGCAGGCCGCCGATCTCGGCCACCACCGGTCCGGTGCAGGGCTTGTAGCTCGAATACAGGCAAGGATCGCCGGCGATGTCACTGACTATGTTGTCGGAGATGACATTGGCCTGGACCACTGATGTGGATGCAAGCTGGTTCAGCTTTGGCCGGAGGGTGATGCCATCTATGACCTCAATGCAGTCGCCCAGAGCAAAGACATCTTTCAGGTAGCGGCCCTTCTTTTTGACATGCAAAGAGTTGTCTGTGACGATTCCGCCGGTATCTCCTATCTCTATTCCTGCCTCTACGGCAAGCCTGGTGTTGGGCCTCATCCCCATGGATACCACGACCATGTCCGCAGGGACCTCCGTCTCTCCGCCCTGGCCGATCACCACAGACCTGACCCTTGTGCCATCGGCTTTAAGGGCGGTTATGGGCTTGCTCTCCAATATGAAATCTATACCCTTTTTCTGCAGCCAATCTTTCAGCATATCGCCCATATCCGGATCCAGGCCTGCCGGCAGCAGCGATGGCGGGCCGGCAAGCACTGTGGTCCTGATCTTATGCTCTGCAGCAGCCACGGCCGCCTGAAGTGCAATTATGCCCCGGCCCCGGACAAGGGCGGTTTTCATATTCCCGGAACAGAATGCGGCCTCCATTTTCCGGGCATCATCCATGGTGCTGAGGGTGAATATATTCTCAAGGTTCGAGTTCTTGATCACATCGGGCATAGCCGGCCTTCTGCCGGTGGCAATGACCAGGTAATCGTATTCCAGGCTCTCCCCGCTCTCAAGCTTCAGAATTCGATCTTCTGTGTTTATCTGGACAACATCGGCCTCTGTCTTGAAATCCACGCCCTTTTCCCGGAAGAACTTGGGATCATTGATGACCACCTTGTCTATCTCATACCATCCGCGCAGAGCATAGGGCAGTCCGCAAACCGAGACCCAGCCCGTGTTTTCCCGCTTTATAAGGGTTATATTGAACTCCTCTTTTAGCGCCCCTCTCTTCTCAAGGAGGTTTCTCATCGCATAAATCCCAGAGATGCCTCCGCCTATTATCACAGCCTTTTTTGTCATAATACACACTTCTCCGAGTTCTGGAATTCACATATGTTTTTTAATTTGATTAATACTTTCAGCTTGTTGAACTTCTGAAATTACTGCAACAATCTTATTTAAAAGTAATTTATCTTTTATTTTCCGGGTATCTTTTTGAAAGGATTTATCAATCTTTACTTCCACCGCGAAGTTCCTTTATGAAAATTTCGGTATCGATATATTCTCCTGTTCTACCTTCATTTATAGCAACTGAAAGACCGTAATCTTCAATTTCCTCCTTTGTAAGCCTCTTCGTGGAAATACCAAGTTTTTTAGCTAATTGAATAATTAACTCCAGGTCTTTACTTGAATCAGTATGTAATAT
>ERZ1026800.2022-NODE-2022-length-11795-cov-3.383442_pt1 | contig 11795 bp, 13 predicted proteins | sample MGYA00520873_ERZ1026800 | MGnify/ENA primary metagenome ERZ1026800 (study PRJEB33270, sample SAMEA104284475) | anaerobic digester metagenome | biome: Anaerobic digester microbiome; feature: mesophilic sludge digester; material: Anaerobic digester biomass...
TATATTTACCCTGCTATGGCGCCGGTCTCGACAACAGGCTCGGATCATTCCCGAACTCCTCTTTTAAGGCAAGGCAACATTGCCCCTTGGACTTCAGGTGCAACAGGTGCAGTTGGTGCATGATAAAGATGCATTCTTCTCATGGCTGTCACCCGGTCAAATCTGATACGCGAAGGCCTTTCCGTGCTTTTCTCTGTTCATCTTCACGAGATCTTCCAGAGTCATAGAGCCGAGAGTCCGGGAGATATTCTCGCTCACAATGGCCCAGAGATCACGGCTCGCACAGCTACTGGAGCGGGAGCAGGATGCTGAGTCCTTCACGCAGTCAACCAGGCAGGTATCTCCCTCGAGGACATCCACGAGCTCTTTCAATGTGATCTGTGAGGGATCTTTTGCGAGAACATATCCGCCGCGGGCTCCCCGTATCGAGTTGACGAAGCCCGCCGACTTGAGCGGAATGATGATGAGGCTCAAGTATTTTTCCGAGATCTGCTCTTGTCTTGCAATGTCCTTGAGGAGCATCTGCCCTCTGTCTTTATTGCGAGCCAAGCCCAGCATCAGCCGGACGCCATATCGGGTACGGGTTGAAAGTTTCATGGGCCACCCTTCGAAACTCATCAATTACTATTGATTTACTAGCGATAACGAGTGTAAATGATTTTGTCAAGTATTCCCGAGGGCAAAAGTGTCGATGCAGGGCGGTGCGGCAACAGGCTGCCCTTTTACCATTCGAATATTACACCTCTGACCAGTCAAGATAATAAATTGTATTTCCTTTTTTCTCTTGACAAGCCCCGGGCATTTCATTATCTATCTTTACTATTGTTTTACTAGTATTTAAATATCGAGGGACATATGCAGCAGCTGAAAGACATTCATCAAGAAGCACAAACCGTACTGGTCAATCATGCAGCCAAGTTGAGCTATGAGTGCATGTGTATGTGCCGCCCCTTGAGGCCGGGAGGGTCTGTGTAGGGTCATATCCTGCAGACGAGAGTGGATACAAAACCCATTCCCGGCCCATGGCAGGCCGGGAATGGGTTTTTTGTTACAAAAGCCCAAGCTTGAGAGGAGAGAGAGATGAGTAAGAAAAGATTGGATACTTTGGCGTTGCACGCTGGGCAGGAAACCCCTGACCCTTCTACGGGTGCACGGGCGGTTCCCATTTACCAGACCACATCCTTTGTATTCAAGGATACAACCCATGCAGCAAACCTGTTCGCCTTGCAGGAACTCGGGAACATCTACACGAGGATCATGAATCCCACAACGGATGTCTTCGAGAGGAGGATGGCTGCCATCGAGGGGGGCACAGGCGCTCTGGCGGTATCTTCCGGCCAGGCCGCAGCGACCTTTGCCATCCTGAACATAACCGAGGCGGGTGATGAGATCGTCTCTGCCGACAACCTCTACGGCGGCACCTACCAGCTGTTCCACTATACATTTCCCAAACTGGACCGGACCGTGAAATTCGTACCCTCACAGGACCTCGATGCCTTCAAGAGGGCGATCACGGGCAAGACAAAGGGCATCTTCGTCGAGACCATCGGAAACCCCAAACTGGACGTCCCTGATTTCGAGGCCGTTGCAAAGATAGCCCATGATGCGGGTATCCCTCTGATCGTGGACAACACCGTGGGTGTCGGCCTCTTCAGGCCTATAGACTTCGGCGCAGACATCCTCGCCTCCTCTGCCACCAAGTTCATCGGCGGTCATGGGACATCCATCGGCGGCATTATCGTAGACTCGGGAAGATTCGACTGGGGGGGTGGCAAGTTTCCGGGCTTCACCGAACCTGACCCGAGCTATCATGGGCTCAAGTTCTGGGACACTTTCAGAGACTTCGACAATTTGGGCAACGTTGCCTTCATCTTCAAGGCCCGGGTGCAGTTGCTGCGCGACATCGGCGCCACTCTCAGCCCATTCAACGCATTCCTGTTTCTCCAAGGACTCGAGACTCTGCCCCTCAGACAGCGCAAGCACTCGGAGAACGCCCTTGAGGTCGCACGATTCCTGGAAAGACATCCCCTTGTCAGCTGGGTCAACTACCCCGGCCTCGAAGATCATGTCAGTCATGCAACTGCAAAAAAGTATCTCAACGGCACCTTTGGCGCACTCGTCGGGTTCGGCATCAAGGGTGGTCTGGAGAGCGGAAAGAGGTTTATCAATTCGGTCAGGCTGCTCTCTCATCTCGCAAACATCGGGGATGCCAAGAGTCTCGTTATCCATCCAGCCTCGACCACACATCAACAGCTTACAAAACAGGAGCAGGAAGCTACGGGTGTCACGGAAGACTACATCAGGCTCTCCATCGGTCTCGAAGACATCGAGGACATCAAGGAGGACATAGACCAGGCCCTGAAACAGGCTGTAAAGCAGGCGTCTTGACTCGGGAAAACAAGAATCGGGGGAATCCTCATGCAAAGGTCGCCGAACAGAGATTCCTTCGGTATCCCACAAAATGTGAGGTGACAAATGAACATTTACCAGGACATCACAAAAACGATCGGGCGAACACCTCTTGTCAGGCTGAACCGAATAACAAAAGGAATCGGTGCAGACGTGTTCGCCAAGCTGGAGTCATTTAACCCCTTGGGCAGCGTCAAGGACCGGATCGGCGTATCCATGATCGAAGACGCCGAGAAGAGAGGGCTGATCAATGATAAATCGGTCATTATCGAACCCACCAGCGGCAATACCGGGATCGCTCTTGCTTTTGTCGCTGCGGCCAAGGGCTATAAGCTCATCCTCACCATGCCGGATACCTTTAGCATGGAACGTCGTCAGCTCCTGCAGGTCCTTGGTGCCGAACTCATCTTGACCCCGGGAGCCGAGGGCATGAAGGGAGCCGTTCAGAAGGCAGAGGAACTGAGCCGATCAATCCCCGGGGCAATCATCCTCCAGCAATTCGAAAACCCTGCCAATCCTGAAATCCATCGCAGGACAACCGCCGAAGAGATCTGGAACGACACGGATGGAAAAGTCGATATCGTCGTGGCTAGTGTCGGGACAGGCGGCACCATCACCGGTGTGGCCGAAGTCATCAAGTCCAGGAAAACCGATTTCAAGGCCATAGCTGTGGAGCCCGAAGACTCACCGGTCCTCTCCGGCGGGAAACCCGGTGCGCACAGGATTCAAGGTATCGGAGCGGGATTCATTCCCGGTGTGCTCAACAGGGATATCGTCGATGAGATCATAAAGGTCTCCAATACTGATGTGGGAATCATGGCACGCAAACTTGCCCGGGAAGAAGGCATCCTTGCCGGCATATCCAGTGGTGCGGCCACATGGGCCGCCCTCGAGGCGGCAAAAAGGCCTGGCAATGAAGGGAAGCTTCTCGTTGTCGTTCTTCCCGACACAGGAGAGCGCTACCTGTCAACTTGGCTTTTTAAGGAGGGATAGTACATCTAAAAAATGAGGAAATGGGGACTTGTATGAGTCACGACCCGATCGGACAGCAAGCCCCTCTATGGTTTCTCTAAAAGAGCCCTGCGAGGCATTCAGGCAGCCAGAGGATCGATCTGCGGGAGACATGGCGGCATCTGTTCTGGATCATGTACTGTTTGTCTCATTCTCTGCAAGAGATATGGCCCATGCCGCGTTAACCAATCCTATGTGGCTCAACGCCTGGGGATAATTGCCAAGGAATTCACCGGTACAAGGATCTATTTCCTCCGGCAGGAGTCCGATGTCGTTCACGAAAGCAGCCGCTCTATCGAACACCTCTTTTGCACGTTCTACATCTCCTGCCAAGGCAAGGGCATGGGCAAGCCAAAACGTGCATGTGAGAAATGTTCCTTCCCCGCCTTCCAGTCCATCAGAAGATTTATAGCGATATACAAGCCCATGGGGATCGGTGAGTTTTTTCTCGATTGCATTGATCGTTGAAAGCATTCGCGGATCGTCTCCTCTGATGAATCCAACAATCGGCATCATCAGTGTCGAAGCATCGAGGTCAGCACCTTGAAAGGTCTGGGTAAAGGCTTCCAATTCACTGTTCCACGCATAGGACAAGATAGAGTCTTTTATGGCTTTTCTGGTTTTTTTCCAGGAAGCGACTCGATCGTTCGCCTCGATCATCTCTGCCATCCCGATAGCCCTGTCGACGGCAACCCAGCACATGAGTTTTGAATAGGTAAAATGCCTCGCCGGGGCGCGTATCTCCCATATTCCCTGATCCTTCTCCATCCATTTCAGAGAGGCGATATCGGCCATGTCCGCAAGGACTATGCGGGTTTCGCGGTCCTGAACCTTTACGTAATCCTTCAGTATCATAGCTGCATCGAGGAGTTCGCCGTAAATATCCATTTGCTTCTGCTTCCAGGCATTGTTACCCACCCGTACAGGCCTACTCCCCCGCCATCCGGACAGATGAGGGAGCTCACGCTCGCTCAGGTCATGTTCCCCGCCTATTCCAAAAACAGCCTGAACATGGAGATTACGTTTGATATGTGACAGTGCGGCATGAGCCGTAAAATCAAAGTATTTGATGGACTCGTCAGGACAAGCGGCGACCCACAGGGCATTGTGGGTAAAACTTGCATCCCTGATCCAGCAGAAACGGTAATCCCAATTCCTGCTCCCGCCGGAGGACTCCGGCAAAGATGTGGTCGGGGCCGCAATAATTGCCCCTGTCGGATAATAAGTCAAGGCTTGCAGGAACCTGCCTGATGCATGAACCATGTCTTTCCATGGACCTTGATAATTCTGGTGGAGGGTAGACCAGCTTCTCCATGCGTTAATCGTGCCTCTGAAATATTGTATCATTTTTTCTTTCGGCCACGGATAGATAGGCATATCCGAAGTGCTGCAGTATTCCAGAGCGAAATAGTACTCATCTCCCTGCTGTAAATTGACATCGGCCCGGGCAATAGAGTCTGCCTGTCTGAAGTTCAGCTGTGAGGTGAGAAGCAGGATGGATGTGCTCCCCTCGGCATAAATGCCTTCCTCTGTTCCCTTCATGGAAGGAATGGCCAGGCCGTACTCAAAGCGGGGAGCATACTCTATGCTGACAGGAGAACTGCCTTGAACGCATCTCAGTCTTCGTATCAATGCATGGGGTGATCCTGATCCGAGTTCATGACCAGTGTTATTCGGACCTACAGCGAGGAGGTCTTCAAGAATTATCGTGCCTTTTCCCGTGTGAAAAACTGTCTGAATACATAGGGTATTATCCAGGTACCTTCGTTCGATATCTTCCACCTCGGCCGGACAGATACTGAAATGCCCCCCTTTATGATCAAGGATCCTGGTGAACACAGAAGGAGAGTCAAAACGCGGGAATGGGAGCCAGTCAACAGACCCAAATCTGCTCGCCAGCGCCGCAGTATGGCAGTTTGAAAGCAGTGCATAATCCGAGATGGGAAGATATCCCATTCATTACCTCGCCCACACTCTATCCACCAGCAGCAAACCCTGGATAAAGTGTCATACCGCCGTCTACAAATAGTGTCGTACCGTGAACATAATCCGACTCATCAGATGCAAGCCAGACTGCAGCAGCACCGATATCCATCGGATCCCCAATACGGCCCCATGGGATGAGCTTGAGAAGAGAGCGGGCCGCTTCAGGGGTTTTCCATGACTTTTTATTTATGGACGTTTTGATCGCTCCGGGAGCAATACTGTTCACCCTTATTCTATCAGGCGCAAGCTCTTGGGCCATGCTTTTCATGAGCAGACTTATACCCCCCTTGGATACTGCATAATTACAGTGATTAGACCAGGGAATAACCTGATGCACCGAGCTGATGAATATAATCTTTCCCGCACTGAGCGACTTTTCGGGCTGGACCCCTCTGCGTTTGAATTCGATTACTGCCTCTCGCGAGCAGAGAAAGGCGCCTGTAAGGTTCACATCGATCACCTTCTGCCAGTCATCGAGTGTCATCGTATCAAACGCTGCATCTCTTTGAATTCCGGCATTGTTAATCAGGATGTCGACCGTCCCGAATTCCTTGATAGCCTTTCCGAACATTCTCCTTACCTGGTCTTCGTTACTGACATCCGCCTCGACAGCTATTACCCTGGTGTTCTTCCTTTCAATTTCTCCGACAACTTCTCTGGCTGCATCGGCCTGTCCGATATAATTCACCACGATAAGGGCGCCTTCGTCAGCCATGGCCATTGCGATTCCTTTCCCGATCCCGGAGGATGCTCCAGTAATGAGCGCCACCTGGCTCTTCAGACGGCCTGCGCAGGCCAGACGGCTGATAGACACGATGTGCACTCCTTTTGAAGTGCCGATATGGCGGACATTGGTTAAAAAACCCTGCCTTCACATGGCGGGCGCTTTCCCGGGAGCCGTTTCATAGTTTTCGAAAGTGCAGCGTACACACTGTTCAGAGGCTCTCACCTTGTCTGTGCAGCGCTTCCACGTGCACAGTAGTGGTTTGAAGCGAGTGAATAGTCCGCCCACACAAGACATCCGGGACAAAGGCAATTCTGTACAACCTGCAGATCGTTACATGTTGCTCTTCCACTTGAGCAATAAATGCCCGGAACTTGTTCCGGTTTAGGCAGGCTCTGGATGTCTTTTATATTATTGTACATATCGTGAGCACATTTACTATTGATCTGTACAGGGCATTTACCGCACAGACAGTGGTCAATATTATTTTTTGTATAATCGACTTTCGCCATATTCGGTTCCTCCAGTATCTTGATACTTATGAATATTTCTCATCGGATAAACAGCCATCACCTCTGGTCTGTATGAGACGGATATGGCCTATCCTTCGCAAATGGATGTAAGCGACTGGTGTTTCCTCACCGCCTCAACCCGGTTATGATCTTTTTTTGGCTGACTCCGGCTTTTTCATGATTTCCGCTCATGGATATACAATCGACCAACGCGACATATGCGAGTCGGGAGAACCTTCATAAGGTTTCAATACGGGGGCAATCCGTATGAATCAAGGTATACAAAGAAGGAAGGGTAATGTGGCTTCGATACCTCGAAGATGGCTGAGGGCAGCTCCCTCTGCACATATCATGAGAAAGTATGGAAAACCGGAACTGATGTTTTCTTCGCCTATTGTAGCTTATGGGGTAAACAGCTCAAGTATAGAGTTCTCCAAGCCCTGTTCAAATGTCAGAAGATTATGGGCTCAGAGTAAGACGGGGCCTTTGTAGACGGCCTTACAGTTAAACTCCCCGAAAGACAGGTTGATAGCGTGAAAATACATTATGCCGATCAGTATCATGCTGCTCAACATGAAATGACCTGAGAGAAGGCAGCACCTATTGAAAAGACGGAATACTTCGCTCAGGTAAGGCAATCATTGGGTATTACAGAGACGTAGCCCATTTTCCCACCAATCGTTGTCTATAGCGCTGTTGAATCAAAATATTGAACTTTTGCAAGGCGCGGATTTCATGCGCAAGGCCCTTGCCGGCATTATTGGATGGACGGAAGGCACGGCACGGATGCGATCCAGGGCATAACCGGCATGCTTACGGCATTTTCAGAATCGCTCAAACACCTGGCTCAGGATGTGGAATCAGATTGCCGGAATCCGCGGTAACGTGATCACTGTTCACTCAGAAGATCTCATCCACGAGCTCTTCCAGCAGACCCGGGGTTTCGAGCTGCTTACGTTCAAGTGTTTTTATCATCTGTCCGGCGGAGAGGATAACGGCCCTGTCCGCGATGCGCTTCACCTGCCGGATGCTGTGGGATACGGCCAGGATGGTGTAGCGCTCCTTGAGCTTCATCAGCAATTCTTCGATCTTGGCGGCGGAGCGCACGTCAAGGGATGCGGTGGGTTCATCCAGCAACAATATCCTGGGTGAAAGCGCCAGCACCCTTGCCAGGCACAGGCGTTGCTGCTGCCCGCCCGAGAGTGTGAGCGCACTGTCGTCCAGCCGGTCGCAAACCTCGTCCCAGAGCTCGGCTTCCTTGAGCGCCTGTTCCATTCGTTCATGCCGCTGAGAGCGGCTGAGGGAATGCATGACCTTGAGAGGGGCGAGCAGGTTTTTCCGAATGGATAAAGGGAACACATTGGGCGACTGGAACACCATGCCGGCCACGCGCCTGAGCTTGCTCAGGGGCAGGTCGGAATAGATGTCCACCATCCTGCCCGAGACCTCGATCCGTACGGCCCCTGAATTCGAGCAGCCGGCGAATTCCTCGTTGAGACGGTTCACGGCCCTGAGCAGCGTGGTCTTGCCGGAACCTGACGGGCCGATGATCATGGTGATCGAGTTGCCGGGCACATCCGTGGTTATGCCGTCCAGGATCGTCCTGCCGAAAAAAGCGACGCTCAGGTTTGTCACAGATATGGCCGGCGCATGCATGTTCACTCTCCCATCGTCCATCGGCGCTTGAGTCTTCTCTGGATACAGTAGGAGATGAAAAAGATCGTGGCTGTCAGGGCCAGGAGCACCAGCGCGCTTCCGAATGCCCTCAGCAGTTCCAGCTCGTCTCTGTGCTCGGCGGTCAGGTAAAAAATGCTGAATGGCAGGGCCTCGAACTTATCGGACAATGACCTGGGGATGCCCGCATTGGCAACGACCCCGGTGAGCATGATCACGGCGGTGTCTTCAGCGGCCCGGCCGATGGACAGGATGATGCCGCTCAAGATCGCGGTGCTCGATGCAGGCAGCAGAACGTGCCAGATATTCTGCCAGCGCGTATACCCCAGCGACGGCCCCAGCAGCCGGGTGCTCTCCGGCAGGCTCTCCAGGGCCACCTGGGTCATGCGGATCAGGTACGGCAGGATGAGCAGGGCGATGCACGCCGATGAGAGCATGATCGATGTATTGGCATGAGCATACAGTGTCCTGCGCATCAGCAGGATCAGGGCAAAGCCGAACAGTCCCATGACGATGGAAGGCATGCCGGAGAGCAGGTCCACCATGAAGCTGAAGATGTTTTTCAACGGCCCGCGCGCATACTCAGCCAGATAGATCCCGCAGCAGATGCCTAAGGGAATGGCAATGAGGGACGAGCACACTATGAGGATGAATGTGCCGGCCACTGCCGGGTAGATGCCGTCGAAGACCGGCTCTGCACCCATGACGGCAGCCCGCCAGGGGGTATCGCCGAAAAAGAGCGCGGGGCCCATGACGGGCAAGCCCTGTACGAGAAGGTACGCGATCAGAATGAAGACGGCCGCCGCGGTAATGCCCGCGGCCAGCCAGGAAAAAAACGTTAATGCATGCTCAGAACGCACGTTCATGACGTTTCCCCCCTTGTCCGAACCTGCCGCCGATGGTTCTGACGAGCAGGGTGAGCAGTGCCATGATCAGAAAGAGCAGGAGGCCTGCAGCGAATATGGAATAATAGGCCTGGTCCTGTGAATCGGTTGCCACAACCAGGGCGATATGCGCGGTGAGCGTGCGGATGGAATCCAGCAGCGTATGCGGTATGACCGGCGCATTACCCGCCACCATGAGGGCCACCAGGGTATCGCCCACGGCACGGCCGAACCCGAGGACCATGGCGACGACGAGCCCCCGGCCGGAACACGGCAGCAGCACCCAGAGCAACTCCTGGGCCGGAGTCAGCCCGAGCGAACGCGCACCCAGACGGACCTCCTCCGCTCTCTGGCGCATTTCCGTCTCGAGGGAGATTACCATGGTGGGTACGATCAGCAGGGAGAGAGTAATGGCGGAAGTCATCAGGCAGAACCCGGCGCCTTGATTGAACGTATCCCTGATGAGAGGAACCAGGACGAACACCGAGACGAAGCCGTAGATGACCGTGGGAATGCTGGTCATGAAATATACCAGCGAGCGCACGGCGTTTGCCGGCCTGGCTGGGGCCAAGCCCTCTATGAAGCAGGTGATGCCGATCGCCAGGGGGCAGGCAAGCACCAGCGCCAGGAACGCCAGGCTGAAGGTGCCTGCCAGCATGGGGAGAATGCCGAATTCCCCCATGAAGGGTTTCCACACCGAACTGAAAATTCCGGCCAGGCCCCTGACATTTGAAAGCAGGGGCCAGGAAAAATACACGAGAAACCCGAAAACCGCTGTCACGCACAGGGCGCAGAAGAGCATGGAAACAAAGAGTGCACGTTCAACCCATTTTTCAAGCATGCCTGTAACGCACCTTCCTGGTTGCCTTGCCCTTTGACGCCGGGGTTATTTCGATATGGGGATATAACCGTGCTTCTTGCAGATCTCGGCTCCATCCGGGCCCAGGATATAGTCGATGAAGGCCTGTTGAAGCTGAGTGGGCTGCCCCTTGGTGTTCATGTACAGGTATCTCGTCACCCTGTAGGCGCCGCTCTTGGCGTTTTCCTGCGAAGGCTCGACCTTGTCGATGACCACGGCCTTTACATCCTTGCTGATATGGCCGATCCCCAGGTAGCCGATGGCATGGGGATCCCCGGCAACAGCCACCTTCATAGCCCCGTTCGAGGCCACGATATTGGCGTTCTGAGCCAAGTCGCCCTTGTTGAGCAGTTTTTCCCAGAACACTTCCCGGGTTCCGCTTGCCTCGTCGCGGGTGAAGAGGTGAATGGCCGCGTCAGGACCGCCGAGATCCTTCCAGTTTGCGATCCGGCCTGAGAATATCTCCTTGATCTGCTGGGCGGAAAGCTCGCTTACCGGGTTCTTCGGGTTGACCACCACGGCGACGCCGTCAATCGCAAACGGAAATGATACCAGGCCGTACTTGCTCTTTTCCGCCTCGCTCACGGCCCGCCCGGTGTTGCCGATATCGACGAGCCCTTCGCCCACCTTCTGTACGCCTACGCCCGAGCCTCCGCCGGCAACCGTGATCCTGATATCGGGGTTGAACCTCATGATATTCTTGCCCGCATCGTTCATTACCGGGATATGCGCGGTGCCTCCCGCAATGTCGATCGTGCCCTTGAGCCCGGCAAACCGGTCCAGTTCCGATGCCTGAATGCCGCCTGCGGCGAGAAAAGCGCACAGGGCCGCAAGCACTGCGATAAACGTTGTTCTCTTCATTATTCCCCCTGTTATGGTATGTTGTTATTTATCTGTGCATTCCAACGAAGGCTTCGGCGCGGGCCTTGATCCGGCCTGTGTCTTCCATGCGGTTATCGGTATCGATCTGCAGAACAGGTACGCATGTTTCCTTGAGCGCCCGAACCACGGCCTCCATCAGGAAGGGTTGGCAGAACTGCAGACCATACTGGATAACGCCGTCAGCCTGATTCTTCTTCACCATCTCTCCAATATGCGCCAACCGGCCCGGATTCGGGGTGAAGATGGTGCAATCGATCTGGAAGCAACGATCCTCGATGGCATGCATGAACGCCAAGTTAGCAGTATTGAAGCAGTGAGGCAAATAACAAGAAGTAATAATGAACGGTTATCCATATCTAATTGGTATGGACAACCACACACCTATGCTTGATCTTGGAGTGGTTTTTCGCGTAAGCTTCCAGGCATGCCGTATGAGAGAAAATCATCCGCTCCGGTAGGAGGAGAAGCAAGAAATATGGGGGATTTCACGGCTGCACCGGCAGGTGACACCTCCTTCAAGGCCAGCCTGGCAGGGGCCCTATGATCGAAATAAACATACCAGGCCGCGGGCTTGTTCATCTGGACAATCTCGTTTGCGATTACAATGGGACCCTCGCGCAGGATGGAAAACTCCTGCCCGGTGTCGGAGATGCGCTATTGAGCCTTGCAGCCAGCCTTCGAGTTCATGTAATCACGGCAGACACGTTCGGCCAGGTGGCGCGTGAGCTTCATGGGCTGCCCGTAAACCTGGAAATCATTCCCGCTCAATCCCAGGCGCAGGCCAAACTCGACTACATCACACGGCTTGGGGTCGAGACTGTCGTGGCGGTCGGAAACGGCCTCAATGACAGCAT
>ERZ1026800.2024-NODE-2024-length-11781-cov-12.955037_pt1 | contig 11781 bp, 9 predicted proteins | sample MGYA00520873_ERZ1026800 | MGnify/ENA primary metagenome ERZ1026800 (study PRJEB33270, sample SAMEA104284475) | anaerobic digester metagenome | biome: Anaerobic digester microbiome; feature: mesophilic sludge digester; material: Anaerobic digester biomass...
TCAGCCGGGAGGGTTCAGTCTGTCGCAGTTCGCCTGCTTGTTGACCGTGAACGGGAAATAATAGGTTTCGTCGCTGACTCTGCCTTCAGGGTAACCGGCACCTTTGTCGGAACAAACAGTGAAGGGAGCGATGTGCAGCTCAAGGCAGAGTGCCAGAAGAAATTCAGCACGGAGCAGGAAGCGGGACTCTTCCTGGAGAAGTGTGACGCTTCCGCGTTCACCGTTGAAAATATAGTGGTCAAGCCCGGTACCCGCTCACCGGCGCCTCCATTTACCACCTCCACCCTCCAGCAGGAGGCCTACCGCAAGCTCGGTTTCTCAGTGGCACAGACCATGTCAGTGGCACAGAAACTATACGAGGCCGGAAAGATCACATACATGAGAACCGACTCCACCAATCTCTCTTCACTGGCGCTCAACACCGCCAGGGAAGTGATTACCAATGAGTACGGTGCAGGCTACTCGCGCGTCAGGCAGTTTAAAACCCATACGCGCGGCGCACAGGAGGCACATGAAGCAATCAGGCCAACCTACTTTGACAGGAAGGAGGTTACCGGCAACAACAATGAGAAGAAGCTCTATGAACTGATCTGGAGAAGGGCGATAGCCTCCCAGATGGCTGATGCCAGGGTGGAAAAGACAACCATAACCATTGGCATGTCTGGTTCACCCGTCAGCTTTACGGCAACAGGTGAAGTCATCCTCTTCGACGGCTTCCTGAAGGTTTATACCGAATCATTTGATGGCAACGTCTCCGATGATGAAAAGGTAATACTGCCCCGCGTTGACCAGGGGATGAAACTTACACCCGGAACCATCACCGCCCTCCAGCGCTTTACTTCACCCCCGCCGCGGTACACGGAAGCGAGCCTCGTGAAGAAGCTCGAGGAACTCGGGATAGGAAGGCCATCAACCTATGCGCCAATTATATCCACAATACAGTCAAGGGGTTATGTGGCCCGTGAAGACAGGCCCGGGGAGAAGCGTACCCTTGTTCAGCTCGCTCTCTCAAAGGGAAAGATAACCAGAAGCGAGAAGAGCGAAATATTCGGGAAGGAGAAGTCAAAACTCTTCCCGAAGGATATCGGTATGATTGTGAACGACTTTCTGATTGCCAATTTCCCTGACATCCTCGACTACAACTTCACCGCCGGCGTGGAGAAGGAATTTGACGAGATAGCCTCGGGTGAGGTGAAATGGGAAAAGATGATCTCCAAATTTTACGGTCCCTTCCGCAAGACCGTTGACGAGTCTCTTGCCACGCGGGCGAAGATGACCGGCGCGCGGCAGCTTGGCACAGACCCGGCAACGGGCCTGCCGGTTGCAGTGAAGATGAGCCGTTACGGGCCCGTTGTACAGATAGGCGAGGCCTCCGGCGAACAGAAGCCCCGCTTCGCCAACCTCAGACGTGATCAGCTGCTTGAAACCATCACCCTTGAGGAGGCACTCGCCCTCTTCGCGCTGCCGCGCACCGTGGGAACCTTCGAGGATAGCGAGATGACCGTGGGCGTGGGTAAATTCGGACCGTATGTCAAACATGCCGGCAAGTTCTACTCGCTGAAGAGAGGCGTTGATGATCCGTATACAATCACAGAAGAGAGAGCCATTGAACTGATCAGGGAAAAAAGGGAAGCCGACAAGCAGAAGGTCATCAGCGAACTGGGTGATATCATGGTACTCAACGGACGGTATGGTCCGTATATCATGCATGACAAAACCAACTATCGCATCCCGAAGGGAACTGACCCCCACAAGCTTACCAGGGATGATTGCCTGGCAATAATTGAGAAGGCCGGCAAGACCAAAACCACCAGGGGAAAAAAGAAGAAGTGACCTTAATATAATATGATTAACCTGAATCAGTATATTGATCCCGTCTGCCTTGACAAGCCGGCAGTAGAGCCGCTTAAGGGTTCTTCCGCCTTCCCTCACAATGTGTTGGTGAATACCGGGAATGAGCCCCTGAATGACCTCAGCGGATATGCCGTGGCCATCCTGGGTGTGCCGGATGACCGCTCTTCAGTGAACATCGGAGCGGCACAGGCGCCTGATGCTGTCAGGAGGAGCCTCTACTCATTCTCCAGGCTGCCTGGCAAGCTGAAGGTCACCGACCTGGGTAACTTCAGGCCGGGAGCCTCCTTCGAGGACACCCTCGCAGGCCTGCACGACGTGCTTCTTCAGCTGCTGTCACAGAACATTGTTCCGGTGATCATAGGGGGAACAAGTTCCCTGATGCCGGCCGTTGACAGTGCACTCTCGGCAGGAAAACAGAAATGGTCGTTGGTGTCGGTTGATTCCCGTATTGACTTCACCGCCGAGAAAAGACCACCTGACTCGCTCAACTGGATGAATGACCTCATCTATCGCAACGGCAGCTGTCTGTCACACCTCTCATCCATAGGGTATCAGACCTATCTCACTGACCAACAGGTGGTGAACAGGTTCAACCGCCGTCATTATGACGTAATGCGCATTGGCGAGGTGCGGTCAGCAGTACATGAGACCGAGCCGCTCTTCCGTGACGCCTCCGCCGCACTGTTTGATATCGGATCAGTAAGGCAGTCAGACGCCCCCGGAACATTCCTTCCGTCAGTCAACGGGTTCTATGGTGAAGAGATATGCCTCCTTGCCCGGTATGCAGGCCTGTCAGATAACCTGAAGCTTTTTTCCGTGACGGAGGTCAACCCGACTCTTGACACCAGGATGCAGACATCGAACCTGGCAGCACAGCTCATCTGGTTCTTCCTCGAAGGTTTCTCGCAGAAACAGTATGAGGTCTCCTATCTCAGTGACCTGACGAACAGCAGGTTCACCCGTTATCATGTGACCCTCAGTGACCTGGAGAGTGAAGCCATCTTCATAAAAAGCACCATTACCGAGCGCTGGTGGATGGAGATCCGTGACATCCATGACAAACCACAGTATCTCGCCTGCTCTTATGAAGATTACCTGATGGCTAACCGTGATCAGGTACCCGTCAGGTGGTCACGCGGAATGCTCCGTCATGGGCACTGATTTTTGGCCTCAATTTTGTGGCATGAATATATTTTTATTTATTTTACCCGTTATATGTATGGGTTTACAGGCACTACCCGGCTATGAAGAAAACAAGGATATTCATCCTGGCATTATTACTCCCGGCAGGTATCGTCTGCGGTCAGCAGGATCCGGCGTTCAGCCACTATATGTTCAACACCCAGACATTTAATCCCGGGTTTTCGGGCATGTCGGGGATGATCACTGCTTCGGCCCTTACGCGCCAGCAGTGGGTGGGTTTCCCCGGGGCGCCCTCCACCATGCTTTTCAACATCAATATGCCTTTCAGCCTCTTCGGCTTCCGCAGTGGCGCAGGCCTGCTTGTGGAGGCTGACAAATACGGGTTCAGCAATGATGTCAATATCACGCTTTCCTATTCAGGCCTCTTTTCGGTCGGAACCGGTACCCTCGGAGCCGGTTTCAGCATAGGGGTGCTCAACAAGACTGTTGCGCCGGAATGGTTCATCCCTTCGGGCCCGGGCCATACACCTCCTTCAGGTGACCCGCTGATTCCCGAGAATGATGAATCTTTTCTTGCACCTGACTTTTCCGCCGGGATATACTACCAGGGACTTAACTACTATGCCGGGCTGTCAGTCACACACCTGAACCAGCCAAAAATCAAATATTCCCAGACAGCTACTTACGTCAGCCGCCAGTACTACTTCACTGCAGGTTACTACTTCCAGCTTCCAAACCCTGCCTTTGAGCTTGTCCCCTCAATTTTTATAGTAAATGACGGCGCCACAACACAATATTTAGCCACAGGTATGGTTAAATACAATAAAAAGATATGGGGTGGCGTTTCTTACAGGATTAGTGACGCAATCACAGGATTCGCAGGCATAGAATTATACAACGGTCTAAAGATAGGATATGGATATGACTTCCCGATATCGGAGATCAGAAAAGGAACCAGCGGCTCCCACGAGTTCGTTGTCTCTTACAGCTTCGACATCGGTCTCGGGAAGAGTGTCACCAAATACAAGAGTATCCGTTTCCTTTAATAGACAGGAAAAAATAGAATTACTTGCATATTTAAATTTAAGTATATGAAAAAGGTAACCCTTTTAGCTCTTGCGTTGATTTTAATGTTAAGCAGCTGTGGCTCTTACGAATCAGGCGAGTTGACAGGCGTGCAGGGAAGGAAGAAGTTTTATGAGCCGGAGCCGTTTGAAATGGCATTCATACCGGCCGGTTCCTTTGTACAGGGGCCCAGTGACCAGGACCCTTTGCGCGCCATGAACAGCCTCTCCAAAACAGTTACGGTAGAAGCGTTTTGGATGGACCAGACAGAGATTACCAATAATAAATATCGTCAGTTCACCTACTGGGTGCGTGACTCCATCCTCAGAACCAGGCTGGGAGAGGAAGGAATTGAGGGTTACGAATTCTTCAGAACTGATAAGGAGGGCAATGTCCTGGAACCCAACGTGCTGAACTGGTCAGAGAAGATTGACCTGGATGATGAGAACATCCAGGCTGTGATGGAAACAATGTATTATCCCCCCGAAGAGAGATTCAACGGGAACAAGCAGTGGGACACCCGGCTCCTGAACTACTCATATTTCTGGGTTGACTACAAGCAGGCAGCCAAAGCCAGATACAACTACAAGGAGCAGAGGTACGAGGGTACCGTAACCGACCTTGAGGGCAATACCACCGAAGTGAAAGACCGTTCATCGTTCATTATGCATCACGTGGTGAATATCTACCCTGATACCCTTGCATGGATCAGAGACTTTACCTATTCATTCAATGAGCCGTGGGCAACACTCTACTTCTGGCATCCCGGTTATGATGACTACCCGGTTGTTGGAATATCATGGATCCAGGCACGTGCATTCAGCGTGTGGCGTACCAACTTCATGAATGAGCACCTGCGTGCACAGGGCATCGCCGACGTGCACAACTACCGTCTCCCGCTGGAGACCGAGTGGGAATATGCAGCACGCGGCGGACTTGACCTCTCCATGTACCCATGGGGCGGCCCCTACACACGCAACTACCAGGGATGCTTCCTCGCAAACTTCAAACCACTGCGCGGTAACTACATCGATGACGGAGCCGTTTACACAATAAAGGTGGCCTCCTTCGAACCCAATGAATACGGACTGTTCGATATGGCAGGAAACGTGTCCGAATGGACTTCGTGCGCCTACCATCCTTCATCATATATCTTTACCCATGACCTCAACCCCGACTATGAATACAACGCCCGCCCGGACGATCCGCCCGTGCTCAAGCGCAAGGTAATCAGGGGAGGCTCATGGAAAGATATTGCATTGTTCCTTCAGACATCTACAAGGGACTATGAATACCAGGACTCAACAAAATCATTTGTCGGGTTCCGCAATGTGAGAACTTATATCGGAGTTAATAACTAATACCATCTAACTTTAATACATAATTATATGGGCCTCTCGGAATTTGTTCATACCAGTAAATGGAAAGCATTCATGTCCAAGCTTTACGGCTGGGGAGCCTCAGTCGTGATCATCGGTGCGCTCTTCAAGATACAGCACTATCCGATGGCTGGACTATTCCTCTCTGTGGGTCTTATCACAGAAGCAATCATCTTCTTCTTTTCGGCGTTTGAGCCGCTCAAGGAAGAGCCTGACTGGAAGCTTGTCTACCCCCAGCTTGACCCGAATTACTCTGGCGAGGATCTCGGTTTTGCATATGTCGGCGGTGGCGGCGGTGGATTCGGCGGTGGCGGTGGCGTCGGCGGTGGCGGTGGCGGTGGAGCCGGCCTTACGCAGTTTGACAAGATGTTGTCTGACGCAGGAATCACTCCTGCTGTGTTTGACAGCCTCAGCCAGGGACTGAAGAAGCTCACAGAAACCACCAATAACTTCAACGCTATGGGTGACCTGGCAGCAACTACCAATGAGTATGCCAGCACAATAAGGAAGGCAAATGAGTCTCTCATGAACCTCTCCGAGTCTGTTACCCAGACTGCACGTTCAATGACTGACACTACCAACGCCTGCCAGGCTATCGGCGAATCATCAAAGACCATCGATACCGGCAGCAGATCATACCACGAGAAGCTGGAGGCTCTCAACAAGAACCTCTCTGCCCTCAATGCAGCATATGAACTGCAGCTCCGCGGCACCAATGATCACGTGAAGAATGCTGAAGCAATCTACAGGGGAATGGAAGGTCTGATGAATGACCTTACAGGTTCAGCTGATGACACCAAAAAATACCGTGAACAGGTGGCCAAACTCAATGAGAACCTCAGCTCACTCAATAATGTCTACGGCAACATGCTTGCTGCCATGAATGTGAAGTAATGACGGGTTCATCAAAATATACGATAACATTTAAACTATCTGCAAATGGCTAAGGGAAAAGAAACCCCGCGGCAAAAGATGATCGGGATGTTGTACCTCATCCTGACAGCAATGCTTGCCCTTAACGTTTCGAAGGAGGCGGTCGAGGCATTCAGAAAGGTTGATCAGAGCCTGACCAAGACTACTGCCAATTATATCAAAAAGAATAATTTAACCTATGCAGCTTTTGATGCAGCGGCGGCAGATAATCCTGAAAAGGCAGGACCCTGGAAGGAAAAGGCCTATGATGTCAAGCTACGCGCCAATGAACTCTATGACTACATTCAGGATCTGAAAGTTGAGATCGTCACCACCGCTGAAGGTGTCGATTCGAAAGCGCTCCTTCCCGATAACCAGATAGATATCAACAAGATAAAGAAGATCGACGAAAACAATGTTCCGTCCGAAATACTCGTTGGTGCACACCAGGACGGAAAGGGAAATGACCTTAAGGCCCAGATAGAGGATTTCAGGGAATACCTCATTGAAACCCTGGAAGGGAAGGATCCCTCAGCAGAACGGTCAATACTTGATATTCTGAATACTGATGACCCTGTGAACCTTGAAGGAACAGGTACTGAAAAATGGGTCACTGCCAATTTCCAGACCCTGCCTCTCATTGCTGCCTTAACCATGCTTTCGAAGATGCAGGTTGACATCCGCAACGCTGAGACTGACGCTCTGAACTTCCTCTATACCCAGATTGACGCCGGATCATTCAGGTTCAACGCAATCGTACCGACAGTCACCACGAACACCTCTTACGTGATGCAGGGCAATGAATACGAAGCAAGGGTATTCGTGGCAGCGACAGATACCACGCAGGATCTCGAGATTTTCGTAGGCCCATATACAACGAAAACCAATCCTGACGGAAGCTTGGGATATGAACCAAGCAGCCAGTCTGTCCAGTTGCCTATTGATGAATCAGGCAGGGGAATTTACAGGGTGAGGCCAGGCTCGGTAGGTGAGAAATCATGGGGAGGGGTCATCCGGATGAAAGCCCCTGATGGCGGTGTGCGTACTTTCAAATTTGACCAGAAGTATTCCGTGGGAATGCCGAACGTGGTTGTGTCACCCACAGCCATGAACGTCCTCTATCAGGGAATACAGAACCCGCTTGACGTTTCAGTTCCGGGCATCGGATCAGATAAACTGACTGTCCGCATGACCAATGGTGACATCAAAAAGGGTAAATACAAGAACTACCGCGGTGAATACGTGGCACAGCCACGTACAGTGGGACAGAATGCACAGATTATCGTCTCAGCAAACATAGACGGCAAAGTGCAGACATTCCCTCCTGTGGAATTCAGGGTAAGGAGACTTCCCGACCCCGAGGCACGGTTCGCCAATCTGAAGGAAGGTAACGTACTCAGGAGCGTAGCCGCCGCACAGCAGGTGGTGACCGCAGTACTTGAAAACTTCGAGTTCGACCTTACTTATACGGTGACAGGCTTTACAGTCTCTGTCAATGACAGGGGCTATGAAATCACAGCCGAATCAAATAACAACAGACTTACCGACAGGCAGAGGAGCCTTATCTCAAACCTGCGCGCCGGACAAAAACTCATAATAGAAAAGATCAAGGCTGTTGGACCCGATGGCAAAACCAGGGACCTCAACCCGATTATTCTCAAGATTAATTAACAACAGAAGATACAAACCATGAAGAGGACAATTCTGGCAGGCCTCGCAGGCCTGCTGATGTGTACAGGCACAATGGCCCAGTCATTCGGTGACATCTACACCAGGCAGATGCCCGATAATCAGAAGGTTAATTACACCTATCTGAATGAGTCAGACGTGATATGGTCAAAAAGATTATACAGGATAATCGACCTGAGGGAAAAGATGAACCTGAACCTCTACTATCCGTCACTTAAGTATGATGCGGATGAGAACCGGTTCAAATCTGAGATGTCAGACGGAAGGATGAACTTCTCGGGTATCCTCCTCAACGAGATCCTTGCGGGAAGGGTTCCGGCCACTGATGGTGACGCCATGACAGTACCTACCACGTACAATGACATCGCTGCCAAGATGAACCGTGACACACTGACCATTGCTGTGGTTGGTGCAGATGGTTTGGAGCGTGACTCAACCGTGACCAATATGGAGAACCCTTCAGACATCAAACAGCTCATGCTGCTCGAGGAGTGGTTCTTTGACAAGAAGCATTCGCGCCTTGATGTCCGTATAATAGGTATATGCCCCATCTACATGGGCTATGACCCCATCACCTCCAGACTCGTCAAGAGACGTCTCTTCTGGATAAGGTACGAGGATGTAAGGCAGGCACTGGCTGCCAGCGAGGCATTCAACTCGTTCAATGACGCCCAGCGTATCTCCTTTGAGGACCTGATGCTGCAACGCAGGTTCAGCGGGTACATCGTTGCCGAATCCAACGTCTACGATGACAGGTCAATCAACCAGTACAAGATGGGCTCTTCACAGATATTCGAAGCGGAAAGAATCAAAAATGAGATTTTCAATTTTGAACAGGATCTTTGGGAATATTAGGATTAGGATCAGGATTTGAAATGATGCAACGGCGGGCCTCAGACCCGCCGTTGTGCGTTTATATATGTAAAATCATGAATCATGCCACGTACCGACAGGTCTCAGACCCGTCGCTGCCTGCATATAGGCACATTTCTGCAATGCATTTATATACCAAATGATTACAGGTAATTTTCCCCGGCCTCCCGGCCGACATCATTCAGGTATGTTTTGATATTCTGTTCCTGATCGCGCGATACAATCAGGAGAACATCACCGCTGTCAATGATGATATAGTCATCCAGACCCTGTATTACCGCAATCTTTCCCTGCGGCAGGCTGATTATGTTGCCCTCGGAATTGTAGGTCAGTGCTTTCGAATTCAGCACGGCATTGTCATTCCTGTCATGCTCTGACTGAAGATAGAGCGAACTCCAGGTACCCAGGTCTGACCAGCCGAGGTCAGTGCATATAACATACACGTTATCTGCCTTTTCCATAATGCCATAATCAACCGAGATACTGCTGCACTGCGAATAGGCCTGCGTTATAAACTCTTTTTCACCGGCTGTGCCGAACAGCTCTTTCCCTTCATTGAATGTATGGAAGGTGTCAGGCAGATACCTGCTGTACGATTCCAGTATTGTTGAAGCCTTCCAGATGAATATACCGCTGTTCCAGTAGAAATCACCGCTCTCCAGGAAGAGTTTCGCCATGGCCAGTTCCGGTTTCTCGGTGAAGGCTTTTACCTTGTGAAGACCCTCGTAGCCAGCAACAGGCTGCATTGTATTGGCCTGTATGTAGCCGTAACCGGTCTCAGGTCTGTCAGGCTTGATGCCGAGGGTAAGCAGGACGTCATTCCCTGATGCAAACCTGAAGGCTTCATCCATCACCATCCTGAACTTATCCTGCTTTCGTATGAGATGATCCGAAGGGGCTACCGCTATCACGGCATCAGGATTCTCCGCCATTATGCGGAAAACACCGTATGCAATGCACGGAGCTGTGTTGCGCCTCAGCGGTTCAGCCAGAACATGGTCAGGGTCTATCCCCAGCTGGCTGACAACAGTATCACTGCTGTCTTCATTCGTTACCACGTAGATGTTCTCAGGCGGACATATATCTGTAAAACGCCGGTAAGTCATCTGTATCAGGGTCTCTCCTATCCCGAGGATATCAAGGAACTGCTTGGATTTTTCCCTCCTGCTCAAAGGCCAGAACCGGCTTCCCACGCCGCCGGCCATGATCAGTACGTAGCGATTTTTCATAGTTGTTCTTGATCGGTCTGCACTGCCGCAAAGATATAAAAACCATCGCAGGAATACCGGAGCCGGCTGAGAAGCTACAAATTATTGTTAAATTTGACCAGACAATTATTCCACATGTTCAGATTCTTGTCAGGATTCGGCTCTTACTGGATTTTGCTCGGAAGGGTTTTTGCAAGACCTGAGAAGCATTCCATCTATTACCGTCAGACCATGAAGGAGCTGGTTAACCTTGGTCTCCGGTCAATAGGAATTGTCACCATCATCTCTTTCTTCATGGGAGCGGTTATTACCCTTCAGACAGCATACAATACCGAGAACCCCATATACCCCACCTACCTGATCGGCCTGGGGGCCCGTGACTCAATACTGCTGGAGTTCTCATCAACCATCGTTGCCCTCATCCTTGCAGGCAAGGTGGGCTCCAACATAGCATCGGAGATTGGCACAATGAGAGTGACGGAACAGATTGATGCCCTTGAGCTTATGGGTGTCAACTCCGCCTCTTACATCATCCTCCCCAAGGTGGTGGCCACTGTGGTCTTCAACCCCTTTCTCACCCTTATAAGCATGATCACCGGTATAACCGGCGGATGGGTCGTCGGCACCGCCGCCGGTGTAATCACTTCTCAGAATTATATCTATGGCATACAATATGCCTTTATCCCGTACTACATCACCTATGCCCTGATCAAAACAGTTGTCTTCGCTTTCATTATCTCCACAGTATCGGCTTACCAGGGGTACTACGTGGAGGGAGGCTCACTGGAGGTGGGCCGGGCAAGCACAAAAGCCGTGGTCTACAGCAGCGTGACCCTTCTGCTCTTTAATGTCATACTCACACAACTGCTTCTCTCATGATCAGGGCGGAAAATATTTCCAAATCATTTGCCGGCCGACGGGTGCTCACTGATATATCCGCCATCTTCGAACCGGGCAAGACCAACCTGATCATCGGAAAGAGCGGCTCCGGGAAAACCGTCTTTCTCAAATGCCTTGTCGGACTGCTTGACGTGGATGAGGGAGAAATCTACTACGATGATGTCGCTTTCACCCGTCTCGACTTCCGTGGTAAAAAGGAGCTCCGGCAGCAAATGGGCATGCTCTTCCAGGGAAGCGCCCTCTTTGACTCAATGAGTGTTGAGGAGAATGTCAGGTTTCCGCTTGACATGTTCACCAGCATGTCATACCAGGAAAAACTTGACAGGGTCAACTTTTGCCTTGACCGGGTGAATATCGTAGACTCCAACCGGCTTTTTCCTTCCGAGCTATCCGGAGGCATGAAGAAACGGGTGGCCATAGCCCGTGCCATTGTACTCAAACCGAAGTTCCTCTTCTGTGACGAGCCCAACTCAGGCCTTGACCCGAAGACATCAATAGTCATTGACGAACTGATACGGGAGATCACCGTCGAGCTCAACATGACAACCATTATCAATACTCATGACATGAACTCCGTGATGGAGAACGGAGAAAAGATCATATTCATTGAAGATGGAGAGAAATGTTGGGAAGGCAACAAGAACGAGATCCTGAAGTCAGACTGCAGCAAACTCAATGACTTCGTCTTTGCCAACTCACTGGCAAGACAGCTCAAGGATTCTTCAGTATAGAAAACTCCCTACATCGGGGGAAGAGCC